>ERZ779889.4-NODE-4-length-330634-cov-11.594563_pt1 | contig 330634 bp, 315 predicted proteins | sample MGYA00511030_ERZ779889 | MGnify/ENA primary metagenome ERZ779889 (study PRJEB29588, sample SAMEA2160616) | human gut metagenome | biome: human gut; feature: human-associated habitat; material: faeces | place: Denmark | collected 2008/2010 ...
TCATCGCCCTGACGGTGGAGAATGTTCCTTCCGCCTCTTACGATACGGACATCTCCGTTACTCCTTTCGTCGAGATCGACGGCTCTTCCCTTTACGGAACGGAAAAGGTCGTTTCGGTCAACGAATTTCTGGAAAAGAGCATTCTCATCGAGGAAACGCTGACCGGCTGGGTCGGAGACGCGATGCTTCTCACCCCGAAGACCACCGGAAACGTGGGAACGATTCTCTACTCCGTGTCTGACGAAGATCGTTCGGTCTGCACGGTGGACGGGGACGGTCAGGTCGCTTTGATCGGCGTGGGAAGCGCAACCGTAACGATCGCTTCTTCGCTCGATCCTTCCGTTTATGCGACGGTGCGCATCGTTTCCAAAGACACGATCGTGGAAACCGATTACCGAACCGACACCATGGATTATTCTTCGGTTCGTCAGGACGATCCGGTGATCCGGACCAAAGCGGACTTAGGAACCAACGTCAACGCGTTTGCCCGTTTCCGCGGAGTCGAAGGCAAAGTCTACATGGCCAGCGCGACCGCGAAAGTATCCGCGACTTCCTCCGGCGATACCTGGTCGAGGATCGCCATCGGACACACCGCGAGAAGTTCGGATTCGATCTTCCACGGCTGGTGTCTCTCTCCGGGTCAGAACGACTCGATGCGCAAGCAGGTGGCGATGAACATTTCCGCGAGCGGAGACGTGCTTTGGGGAAATCTGACCAACAACTCGCAGGTCTGGAATTCATCGATGCAGAAAAAACTGGACTTTTCTTCGGTCCGGCTGACCTCGATCCGTCAGGGCGAGAACTACTATTACTTCGTCAACGACGAATTGGTCTGGATGGAAAACCGTCTTTTCACCGATTTCAACGAAACGGATTCGATTCCGACGATTCACGCCGCCAGCGCCGAAGCGGAATTCTCTTCGCTGAGCGCGACGACCGACGAAAACCAGATCAACGCCTATTTGCAGGAACATTCCGGAAATGGTAAAATGTACGCGTACAACGACGATGTGGTTCTCAATGAGGACGGCACGGAAATCACCTTCTCGAACGCGGACTATGCCTCGATCAAGGACAACTACGCCGCGACGATCGGAGACGCTTTCCTTCTCCCGGCCGGAAAAGAAGCCACCGTCGAATTCGACGTGACGTTTAAAAGTTGGGGAACAAACGCCGCCGACGCGCTGGTCGCCCTTACCCTGTGGAACAACGGGAAAGCCAACGGGGACTGCCGTTCGGCGTGTCTGGGCTATCAATCCTGGGGGATGACCGGCTGGAATCACAATGCCGATTTCCCGGGTATCGGCGCAAAGGCGGATCTTCCTGCTCCCGTCGAGTTGGATACCGTCTATCACGTCAGCGTGACGCGTCTCATGAGCGAAGAAAACGATTCTCAGGATCTGTCCGTGGCGATCTCTTCGATCACCGACGGCTGGACGTGGGGGTGGAATACCGAAACCGGATCGCGCGGCGATTGCCAGATCCGATTCGGCGCGCAGAACTGCACCGCGGTGATCGGCAATATTTCCGTACGCATTGCCGAATAGTCTGATCCTGCGGGATTTCCCGCAGGATTTCTCCGGAAAACCGGTTAAAGAAACAGAAAGAGGATAACGCTTATGAGCATCGCTTACGATTCAAAACGACGCCTGTTCATTCTGGAAAACGCGCGAATCGAATACGCATTTTTCATCGACGGGCAAAACTATCTCCGCCACCTTTATTTCGGGAAGAAAATCGCGCCGTTTTCCTTCTCTTCGCTCATCGATCTGGGTTGGGACTGGTCGAAAACATACCAATCCCCTTCCGAAGAAGAAAAGATTTACGCGGACGCTTATTCCTCTTCTGCGAGTCTGATGGAAGTTTCTTCTTCCGGACGGTTCGACCGAAGAGGCGCCCTGATCGTTTTCAGGCAGGAAGACGGTTCGTATCTGACCGATTTCTTCTACCGGTCCCACCGGATTTACGAAGGGCTTCCTGTTTTGAACGACCTTCCTTGCGTTTCTTCAAACGGCGGGAAAGCCTCGTCTGTCGAAATCGTTCTGGAAGACGCGCTTTCTCACGCCGAACTGATTCTGACCTTTTCTCTGATCGACGACTTTGACGTAATCGTCCGAAGCAGTAAACTCGTCAATCCGACAGAAAAAGACATTTCCGTCGAACGTATGTTCTCCCTGATGCTCGATCTTCCGGGTTCCGCTTACGATCTGATTCATTTTCCCGGCGACTGGGCGATGGAACGAAATGTTTCCCGCCATCCGTTAAGGCAGGAAAGAGTCGTCGTCGAAAGCGAATTCGGCACTTCTTCCCATATGGCGAATCCGTTCAACATTCTGATCGAATCGCGCGGGAACGAAGATTACGGCGAGGCGTTCGGATTCAATTTTTTGTGGTCGGGTAACTTCCGTTTTGAAGTCAATGTGGATAAATTCCATTCTACCCGCGTCCTTCTGGGCATCAACGACGCGAATTTCGACTATCGCCTGAAAGCCGGTTCGGAAACGGAACTCCCGCAGGGCATCATCGCCTGCTCTTCAAAAGGGCTGAACGGATTAAGCGCCGTGCTTCACGATTTGATCCGCGACCATATCGTTCGCGATTCCCGCGCGAAAGAATACCGTCCGCTTCTCTTCAATTCCTGGGAGGGGTGTTATCTGAATTTCACCACCGAAAGCATTCTCGAATATATGGATCGCGCGAAAGAAATCGGCGCGGAATTATTCGTTCTCGACGACGGCTGGTTTGGCGATCGGGACGAAGACGACCGCGGATTGGGCGACTGGTTCGTCCACTCCTCGAAAATCGATCTGAAAAAAGTCATCGACCGTTGCCACGATCTGGGAATGAAATTCGGCCTTTGGTTCGAGCCGGAAATGGTCAACCCGAAATCCCGCTTTTACCGGGAAAATCCCTTCTGTTCTCTGGGACATCGCAATCTCGACCGCGAGTTATCCCGTCATCAGTTTTACCTCGATCTGACCGATCCGGAAATCGTCGAACGGATCGCCTCTCAGGTCAATCGCATTCTGGATACCTATGCGATCGATTATGTCAAATGGGATCACAACCGACCCGTCGCCGATACCTTTTCCTATCATCTTCATAAGGAGGATCAGGGAAAAGTCTCCTATCTGATGACGATGGGATTCTATTCGCTTTGCCGGAAAATCATCGACCGCCACCCGGAAATTTTCTTCGAAGGCTGTGCTTCCGGCGGAGGGCGCTTCGATCTGGGAATGGCCTATTTCTTTCCGCAAATCTGGTGCAGCGACGAAACCGATCCCGTCCAGCGGCTGTATATCCAGTACGGCACTTCGATGGGCTATCCGCTTTCGATGATCGGAAGCCACGTGTCCAAACACCCTCTCACTTCGTATAAAACCAAATCCGACATCGCCTTTTTCGGGACTTACGGTTACGAATTCGATCCGACCCGACTGAGTGAAAGCGAAAAAGACGAACTAAGAGAAAACCTCGGTTTGTACCGCGCGATACACCAAGACGTCATTCTCAACGGAGACCTGTATCGCATCTATTCCCCTTTCGATTCCAACTACTTCGCTCAGATCGCCGTCAGCAAAGAAAAGTCGGACGCGGTGTTTCTCTTCGTCAATCTGAGAAAAGAGAACAATTCGTACCGATTTGTCCGTCTCAAAGGTCTCGATCCGGAAAAACAATACCGGAATTCCCTCGATAAACAGGTTTATTCCGGCGATTATTACTTGAACGTCGGTCTCAATCTGACCCGATGGATCGACGAATTCACCTCTTTTCTGGTGGTTCTGCACGAAGAAAAAAATCCTTCCGCGAGGTAACGTAAATGAAAAAAATTATCCTTCCCTTGTTTTTCGTCCTGTCTGTTTCCGGCTGTTCCGGAAGCGGAATGACGGAAAGCCCCCTTTCTTCCGACTCGATGCCGCACAGCGAAACGCATTCCTTACAATCGGAAACCGAACCCTACACGCTTTACATCAAGACGGTTCGTCAGTATCTTTCCTACGCGCCGACGAAAATCGAAGTTTTCCAAAACGGCGTGCCGAGTACGATCGATCTGTACTATGAAATCGAAGACGAGGAAATCTGCACGATCGAAAACGGGTATGTCATGGGATTGAAGATCGGCGAAACGCGCGTCTACGCTTCTTCGATCGACGGAACGGAAACCTCCTTTGCCGTTTCGATCGAAGATCCTGACGATTATCCGTTCAACCGCGACGTGCAGTCGAAAGAAGAGGCTTATCTTCTTCGCGGCAACTATGTTCGTCCGACTCTCTTCGTCGGCGATTCCTTCTTCGATCAAAGCAATTTCTGGACGACCTTTTACGACGATTTCGAGCCTGAAAAGAAATGCGTCAGTGTCGGGATCAGTTCAACCAAGACGACCGACTGGATCATCTGCCGCGATCGCCTCCTGTTCAACTATCAGCCGAAAAACCTGATTCTCCACATCGGAACCAACGACATCAACGATACGTCTTTGAATCTGAGCGTCGACGACTACTACCGTCAGATCACCGCGTTTCTGGATCTCTTAGTCAGCCATCTTACCGACACGGAAATTTACTTCTTCGGCATCGAAAACCGCGTCGGAAGCGCAGGAGGGAAAAACGCCTACGCCGAAAGGGTTACAGAGAAAATCCGATGCGAATACGCGCCATTATACGGAAATTTCACCTATATCGATTCCCCTTCCGTATTCAACGCCGATCAGGATAAATACATCAGTTCCGACCAGATTCATCCCAGCAAGGACGGATACGCCTATTATGTGGAAATCCTGAATCAATTGGTCGATTTTTAGAGGTCTGATTATGAAATTATTGCAAGATATTCCTATCCGCGATCCATACGTTCTGTATGAAAACGGCATTTATTACCTTTACGCTTCGGGCATTCGCGACGATCGGCCCTGTTTTCTTTGCTACCGTTCGTCCGATTTGACCGAATTCGGGAATCCCGTCCCGATTTTTGAAAAGAATCCGGATTTCTGGGGAACCCGGGACTTCTGGGCGCCGGAAGTGCATAAGTATAAAGAGCGCTACTATTTGCTGGCGTCTTTCAAGGCGGAAAACCGATGTCGCGGCACTTCGATTCTGGTTTCGGATACCCCCGACGGAACCTTCACTCCCCTGATCAACCGTCCGATCACCCCTTTTCATTGGGAGTGCCTCGACGGAACGCTCTACGTCGAAAACGGCATTCCGTATCTGATCTTCTGCAAAGAATGGCTTCAAGTCAAAAACGGCGAAATGTACATCGCCGAACTGAGCGAAGATCTGTCCTCTTTGAAAAGCGATCCGATTCTTCTCTTCAAGGCCAAAGACGCCTTATGGACGCGATCGATCCGAGGACAAGACAATTTCGTCACCGATGGCCCTTTCATCTTTAAACAAAACGGAGAATACTGCATGATCTGGTCGAGTTTTTCAGAAAACGGATACGCAATGGGTCTGGCGCGAAGCCGTTCGCTGACCGACGGTTGGGTTCATGAAAAACAGCCTCTGTACGATCAGGACGGAGGACACGGCATGATCTTCGACAACAAGGGCGAAGAAACGGTCATTTTCCATTCGCCGAACGGTCCTTCGGGTCGGGAAAGAATGAAAATTCTCCCATTAAAGGAACTATTGCCCGCGTACTGACGAAATCTCTCCCGGACGCCGTCGAATCGTTGCCGTCAAAGTGTGCGAAAGCACGCTTTTTATTCGTGAAAGACGACTTTAACCGGAAATACTTTTCGATGCGGACGATCCGATTCTTCCCCGTCGAAGCGTTTCTTCATCAGATCCGCCGTATATCGGGCGATTTCTTCATAGGAAGAAGACACGCTGTTGACGCGTTCGCAAACATTCAGATAGCCGGATACGTCGTCATAACCGAATAGTTTGACTTTACCGCCGACAGGATAATTGAAATGCCGCCGGATCGTAATCGCCAGTTCGTCGTTATGCGTAAAGATAAAGTCGAAGTTGCCTTTTTCGATAAAATCGTACATGGCGTCGAAACGGCCGTATTCTTCGAGCGTGAGAAAATACGTCTCGGCTTTCTTCCTGCCCTCAACGCTTTGAAGAAAGCCTTCGGCCCTTCTCCTCGACGTTTCCGTAAACGCATTGCCGATATAAAGGGCTTTTTCGCATTCGGAGGATAAAAAGACTTCTCCGACCTGCCTTCCCCCGTCTCCGTCGTCGGTGTAAACCGAATCGACCGAAGCAAACGGCGAATTCGACCCCAGCAGAATGACGGGAATGCTCCTCTCTTCGAAAATCCGGGCGACGTTTTGTTCCGGTTCGACGAACGTGATCACGCCTCCGCAACGATTGAGCATCACCTTTTCCACCGTCTGGCGATCGACGACGCTGTCGACGGGTATCAGAAGACCGTCGAGGTGCCGTTCTTTCAGATCGTTCAACAGATACGTAATCATGATCAGGTAATACGGATTCTGCAAAGACGGAAAAATGATCGCGACGAAATTCGTTTTTCCGTTGACCAGATAATACGCGATATTGTTGGAAATATAGCCCAATTCCTGCGCTTTCGCTTTGACTCTGGCAATGGTCTCTTTCGAGATGTCGTTACAATCCCTCAGCGCGTGCGAAACGGTATTGAGGGACACGCCCAATGCGTCGGCGATATCCTGCTGTCGGATCAGATTTGATTTCTTTTTCATCTTATTTCCTTTCAAAGTCCGAATAAACGGTTGACATTATCGATAATGTATTATACTCTTTTTTTAAGGAGATGAAAAGGTTTTATGAACAAAAAAGTATTCTTGCTGTTTCCCTTGTTTTTAACCGGCTGTTCGCCTGTGAATCCGGCGATTTCTTCCGCCGATTCGGTTTCTTCCCAACCGTATTCTTCTTCCGCAAAGGAAGAGGAAATCCCCGAGATCGCCGATGTCGTGATTCTCGCCGGGCAATCCAATTGCGAAGGGCATTCTCACGTTACCTATCTCAGAAAGAATACGAGCGAATCGCAGAGAGAGGACTACCGGAACGGCTTTGAAAATGCGCTGATCCGTTTTTCCTCCAATCGCGGCACCCATAAAAGCGGCGGTTTTGTTCCGGTAAAAGAAGGAATGGGCGTATCCACAGACCGATTCGGCATCGAAATCGGAATCGCCGAAGCGCTGAAAGAGGCGGGAATCCAAAAGAAAACCTATTTCATCAAATATGCCGTCGGCGGAACCACGCTGTACGACGACTGGCACTCTCCTTCTTCCGGATTCGGCGAATCGGAACTTTACGCCGGAATGGTTTCGTTCATCTACGATTCGCTCAGCCAACTGGAAGAAAAGAATCTGATCCCGGTTATCCGCGCTTTCTGCTGGATGCAAGGCGAAAGCGATGCTTCCGGGAACAACGCTTCTGCCTACTATGGACTGGAAAAAGCCTTTGTCCGCGACGTCTTTGAAGAATTTTCCTATTACGCTTCGGAAGACGGAATCCTATTCGTCGACGGCGGTATCTCGGATTGCCCGAGTTGGACGCATTTTTCGACGATCAACGACGCGAAAAAGAAACTGTCCGAAGAAAACCCGAAACAGCACTTTTTCATCGATACGATCGCGGAAGGATTGACCTACGATCAGGAACCGGAAGGAAATCCGGATCTCTACCACTACGACGCGCTAAGCGAACTGCGTCTTGGAAAACTCTTCGGCAGCGTCCTGCTGAATGAAAACCGGATTTAATCGTTCTGCTCTTTGTCTAAAAATTCTTTCCGATATCGGGCTCCGAAAAATTCAGCAAGTCTTTTCAATTGTTCATCGGAGATCGTATTGATTCTCGGCAAATGCGATGTAAGCATATAGATCTGAGCCGCTTTTTCCACCGTTTCGATCAATCCGAAAGTTTCATCAAGCGTCTTTCCGGCTCCGTATATGCCGTGCAAAGCCCAAACAACGACCCTTGACGATTTCATTTTATCCGCTGTTGCGATTCCGATTTCTTTTGTACCGCAGAGCATCCACGGCAATACTTCCACGCCGTCTGGAAATACGACGATGCATTCCGTACTCATCTGCCAAAGCGTATGGGTAAACTTTTTCGTATCAAGTTCGTGAATGTAAGTCATCGCAAGCAGGTGAGTCGGATGCGTGTGCATGACTACCCGGTTGTCGGGATCGACTTTCAATCGTTCAGCATGACTCATCAGATGCGCGGGCAGTTCGCTTGTGAATTTACCGCCATCTGCATAACCCCATAAAAGTTCTGCGTTCATCCCGTCTTTTGCGATACGGAATAATCCGAGATTCGTTTCAGGATCTCCGCTTATATTTTTGAAATACTTCCCCGTACCCGTTACAAGAAAGTATTTGCCGATCAGTTCTCTCGCATTCATTCCAAGCGGAATAACCCTTTGCACCTGCCCTAAATCAAAGTATCGGGCAACTTCATGTTCGGGAATGAGGTAACTGATATTCCCGCCGTTTCTCTCGTCCCAGCCCAAGCGGTACATATTGTCCGTCGTTGCAGCCAATTCTTTCACGAAAGGTATATTTGTAAATAGTTCTGACATTATTAACTCCTGTTCTTTAATATCGTTTTTTCATATTCTTTGACTTCTTCGTACCATTCTGCGCCCACTACTTTCTGACGTTTCAGATACTCTGCCCACACCGCATCGAACGGCAAAGTTTTGAGTTCTTCCTGCAATACCATAAGCTCGGTAAAGTTGCTTTCATCTTGCAACGCTTTGAGTTTATCGTTCGGCAACAACAACGCCCACAATAAAGCCTTTTGCATATTGCGCTGTCCTACAATCCATGCCGCAAGACGATTGATAGAGGCGTCGAAATAGTCAAGCCCGATCAGCACCTTGTCCGTCGCACCATTTCGCACGATCTCCTTGGCGATTTCTTTGAGTTCGTCCTCAAATAAAACGACATGGTCGCTGTCCCAACGCACACCGCGCGTTACATGCAAGGCAACTTTATCATAAAACGCCAAAAGCGACGGTATCTTGTCCGAAACATATTCAAGCGGGTGATAGTGCCCGTTATCCAAAAGACAGCAGATATTGTTCTTTGCCGCATAGTTCTGATAGAACTCATTGCTTCCCACCGTGTAACTTTCCACGCCGATACCGAACACTTTGCTTTCAACCGCGACAATGACTTTGCTTTTATCGTATCCGACGGAAAGGATTTCATCAAGCGATTCTTTTAACCGCAGTCTCGGCGTCAATCTGTCGGCGGGTACGTCTTTAAATCCGTCCGGTATCCAGATGTTCAAAAGGCAATGGCTGTTCATTTCCGTTGCAAAGTACTCCGCAATTTTTAAACAGGATTGGCAATGGGCGATCCAGAATCGACGGATCCTTTCATCCGGCGAAGATAAAGTCAAACCATTTTTCACATTTTTGTGCGAAAACAGCGTCGGATTAAAATCAATTCCCTGCAAGCCCGTTTCTTTGGCAAACTTCACCCATTCGGCGAAATGTTTCGGTTCATATCGATCGCGGTCAACTGTCTCTCCGTTCAGTATGGCATAACTGGCATGCAGATTCAGGCGTTTTGTTCCCGGCATAAGGGAAAATGCCTTTTTCATATCGGCTTTGAGTTCATCAAAGTTTCTTGCTCTTCCCGGATAATTGCCTGTCGTTTGAATGCCACCTGAAACCGCGCCGCCGCCGTCAAATCCGATCACATCGTCGCCTTGCCAGCAATGAACGGAAATAGGGATTTCTCTGAGTTTTTTAATTGCCGTTTCAGCATCTACGCCGTATTTGGCATATTCTTTTTTCGCATCATCGTACATTTTCTTTCCTCCCGATCTGTATTTTCAGATTCCCGATTGCCGTCGCTTCAATAGGAATCGCTTTTACTTTTATTTTGCAGATTTGCTCCGTCAACCCGTTCAGAAGCCTGTTCTTCGCACCGCCTCCCACGATATAAAGCGTATCAAACTCCTTTCCGCTGTTCTTTTTCAACTCGTCCAGCGCATTTCGATAACTGACAGCAAGACTCATGAATGCACAGCGGAAATAATCGCTTTCGCTCTGCGGTTTCCTTTTGCCTTTTAACTGTGCATCAAAGGCGTCTTTCATCCTTTTCGGTGAAAGGAATGCGCGATCGTCGATATTTACAAAATCATTAAACGCACTATGCCTTGCTTCTTCCACGATCTGTGAAAGAGGCCGTTCAGGACAGAGTTCCTCTTTCAGACAGTTGACAACCCACATGCCCATAATGTTTTTTTGATAACGGGTATATCCCACCCCGCCTTCGTTTGTAAAATTGGCTTCGCGGCTGTCCGCGTCCGTGATCGCGTTTGAAACTTTCAAGCCCAACAGCGACCACGTCCCCGATGAAATATAGGGATTGTTGCCGTCCATGGGAATTCCCTCTACCGCGCTGGCTGTATCATGCGACGCGCATAAAACCACTTCCGTCTGTCCGCCGGTTTCCCTGACGATTTCAGGTTTAAGCCTGCCCACGCTTGCGCCGGGCTGATACAACCTTCCGAACAGTCGCTTAGGCAAACCAAGACGGTCGAGCAAATCCATATCGTAATTTTTTGTCCTGACGTTGACAAGCCCTGTCGTCGTGGCGTTGGTGTACTCGTGCATCTTTACGCCGGTAAGCCGCTCGTTCAGGTATTCGGGAAGCATCAGAAAATCCGTCGCAATGGTAAGCCTCTTCTTTTGCAGATCGTCGAATAACTGATAGATCGTATTGAAAGGCTGAAACTGTGCGCCTGTTCTGGCGTAAAGTTCTTCAAACGGAACGATTCGGTGGACTTCTTCAACTGCTTGATCGGTGCGGTTGTCCCGATAGGAAAAACAAGGGTCTAAACGACCTCCGTCCGTCATCAACGCATAGTCCACACCCCACGTATCAATCGCAAGAGATTGGATGTCCGGATACTTGCTGAATGCGGCTTTAATTCCTTTTTTCACATGTTCAAACAGCGAATCCAGATCCCAAACCTGGTGTTTATTCTGCATTTTCGTCCCATTTCTGAAACGATACACCTCTTCTGTTTGAATTTCGTTCCGGTCAAGCCAACCGACGATATGCCGTCCGCTGGATGCGCCGATATCAATAGCTAAATAATATTTCATCTTTTCAACCTTTGACGCGGTGTTCAGGCGGCAAACTTTCGCCACCTGATTTCGCCCCACATTATGCTTTTTTTATTTTCAGTACTCCCGTTACTGTCATAAGCGCACCGGCAAACAGCGAGAATATGCCTCCAACGATCGCGCCTAAGCCAAGATGATAACTTTCCTTAAACGCCTTTGCCGCATTGTTCGCCAAATCGCCCGTAAGTTTTCCCACATCCGGCACAGTCATCGCCAGAGAACAGAAAAACAATATTCCGGCAAGAGCCAATATGCCACATGCAACAAAAGGCAACACCTTTCCGCCTTTACCCAGCAAGCCAACGATGCCAAGAACGACTCCCGCCAAAACCACTGCCACCAGCGTGAGAATGTCGCCTGTATTCCATTTTTTCTTTATCATATCATCGCTTATCCTTTTATGCGGACACCTGGGTGAAAACAAAGTCGGAGTCCACGCCAGCCGCTGAAACCATAATATGGATTGTGCCGCTATAAAGATACGTCGTATAATCAACGGTAAGCGTATAACTATCTTCCGCCAAGGCGTCTGCCGGATCGTCGGTGACCGTCAATACCATATTGTACGCCGCATTGAGCGCATAGGTTCCGCTTGCCGTTTCCGTATAGGCTTGCGGAACGTCATCGATTGCATAATAACTCAGATAGAGTTTCCAGGTCTGGTTGTCGAACAACTCAATTTTGGCATATTTTCCATCTACCGTCGCAGTCAGCACAGCCGAAACATTCACTTCCGGCGCATTGCTGAATGTAAAATTCAACGCTCCAACCTGCGGAATATTCACAGACAATTCAACCGTATACAGAATATTCTGCGGATCGCTGGCGTCAAGCGCCATATCGTAGGTTTCGTTTTCAAGCGCATTCGCCGGATCGTCGGTGACCATTAAGGTGATTTTACTATAATCCTGCGCGATTGCCCAAGTGCCACTTGCCGTTTGGGTATATTCGCCACCCTGCACATACGCAATGGAAATCGCCCAGGTCGAATCCGTCATCAGTTCCAGTTTACCGTACGCCGTAAGCGTTTCGTTTGTCTGTTCGTCTTCTAAGGAGAGTTGAACCTGCGGTTCGGTCGGCATATCGGCACCGCATTTGTCGCATTTTCCGTCTCCATCCGCGTCGACGTGTTCAATCGCCACGCTCGCACCGCAACCTTCGTGATCGCATACCTCATCGCAATTCAAGTCCACGTGTTCCGTACAAGGTTGTGTAGGAGTTGGATCTTCGCCCAATTTCACGATTGGATCCATCGTGAATGTCAGATTTACACCCGCTGAAAACGACACGCCGATCTTGTAAACGCCGTTATCGAGCGCGTAACTCTTGGTCTCTCCGCTTGTCGCGCCCGTGAGTTTGGTTGCGTCGCCATTGCTTTCATCCCACGTTGCCGTCAGTTTCAGCGCACCATAGACGCCTTTGTTTTCTTCCAGTTCCCATTGACCGGACAGCCATGGCGTGCACTTGGTGACGTCAGTGCTTCCATCTGCCATCACGTTGAAAACGTATCCATAAAGTTCTCCCTCCTCAGAAAATTCCGGTTCTTCCACGTACTCGAACGAAATGTAAGCCACACCGGCCACACCGCTCCAAATTATTTTGGATTCGGTCTGATAAATGGTCCCCTCCTGAACAGGCGGTTTTTCCGGTTTCCGCGTCAGAAGCACGGAAAGTGTGATCACGATTGCAAGGACAATCACACCGACCGCGCTCAGCGAAATGATGAGCGCTTTCTTCTTGTTTCTTTTCATCATCGTTTCCTCCTTTTTTATGATACGGGCGATGACTCCGTTACCACTAAATTGATTCGGCAACAGCCTTTGAATGCCAAACAGAATCAGCCGTTGCCATATAGATTGCGACAGGAATTATCTTTTTACCGTCTTGTCAACCACTGTGTAAATGTATTTCCCCGCTTGTACGATGCGTTCTCCGTCAGGCAGAAAGATCTTCGCGGAAGTGTTCGACGGAACGCTTATCTCGTACACGGTCTTACCATTCTCGCGTTTCCATCCACTCTTTATTTTGCCATATACGCTGTCGTACTCGCACTCTGCATATGTGAAATTACCACCGACTTTCGGCGAAATGGTAAACTCGTTTTTGCCTGTCACCTTAATGCCGCACATTGAGCCAATCAACCATTCGCACAATGCGCCTTTGCTGTAATGATTGAGCGACGCAATTCCCTTGTCGCTCGTCAAATTACCTTCCCACGACTCCCAAATAGTTGTCGCTCCGTTTTTCGGCATAAACAGCCACCCCGGACACTCTTCGTTTTCGAGCAATTTATAGGCATATTCTACATTCAGATCGGCAAGCACGTCCAAGATAAACGGCGTGGACAAAAATCCCGTACCGAGCCGCCAACCATAATTTTCCATTGCCTTTACAAGCCGTTTTTTCGCATACTCTTCCTGCTCTTTCGTCAAAAGCCCCATATACAGCGGACGAACGAGTTTTGCCTGTCTATCGGTATCAAGCGTAAATTTCTTTTTGGTAACGAGTTCCTGATATGCCCGCTTTGCGCCATCGCTGTATTTTTTAATTTTTTCAAGCGTTTTATCGTACGGCTTTCCGAGAATTGCGGCAATTTCCAAAACGTGCTTTAATGTAAAATATGTATAAGCCGTACTTTCTTCGGGATGCGGTGTGGCAAAGTCATACCACTTAAACGCACAAACGTCGTTCGGCTCTGCCCATTCACCATAAGACTGACCTGCATTGACCGCAAATTTTCTGTTCTTATGAGATAAGTGCATAGGCTTTGCGTAAGGACCTCCCCACTTGCCCGCGCGCTTCGTCATAAACAGCGCATACTTTAACATACCTTCGTAATTTTCTTCGAGAATACGTTTATCGTTGTATTTTTTATAAAAGTAATACGGGATATATACGCCTGCACAAGCCCAACCGACCGAGCCATTCATCACCCACATAAACCAATCTTCGTTGGCAAACGGCGCAATCTGCGGCAGCCTTCCGCTCTTCCATTGTCTGTCGTAAATATCTCTGATGTGTTTTCTCGCAAAAGCGGCATAATTTGTTAGATAGGATGCCGTATTAAAAAACAGCTGACTGTCGCCCGTCCACCCCATTCTTTCGCGCGTGGGGCAATCGGACGGTAAATCGGTAGAATTGCTTTTGAGCGACCAAACCGTATTATGATAAAACTGATTTATAAGCGGATGCGAACACTCAAATGACGAAGTTTCTTCAAATGCGCTGTACACCGCAATCGCTGTAAAATTGTCCTTTTCAAACGGCACGGTTGTATCTATTTGCGCATATTGAAAACCGCCGTAGAAATATTTAGGCGTATATTCGTTCAAACCCTCTTTGCAAATATAGGTAAATTCCTGCAATGGGGTTCGCTTGCCTTTGTGAACGCATTGCACGTTTTCAAGCGTAAGCTCTCCGTTTTTATCCAACATTTCGCCAAGCACGATATGAATTTTATCGCCCTTGTGCGCATTTAATTTGAAAAAAATGTAACCCGAAAGATTTTGGGGGAATTTCAACACTTTTTTGCCCGTCGGCGTAGTAATAAGCTCCACAGGCAAAAAACGCTCACTTTCCTTTACTTGCACGTTATTAGACGCAGTCAAATTCGCCGCAAACGATACAACTTTTGCTTTGCCCTTATACGACGATTCTTTATTTGCGTTCACGCGCTCCCCGTCCTTTAAGTCGGCAAATTCGATTGCTCCGTCGTTGCTCCACGCCCAAGTTCCGTCCGTGCATACGGTAGTAATTTTTCCGTCCGAACCGACAAGTTCCAATTGCGCGTATAATTTTGTCTGCTTCCCGTAGGTGTTCGTGCGCCCCTTTGCTCCGCTCGATCCTCTGTACCAACCATCGGCAAGTTCAACCGTTAAATCGTTATTGCCGCTTTTAATCATATCGGTTACATCATAAGTCTGATATTGGATACGCTTACGATAATCGGTAGAACCCGGCGCAAGTATAAACTCGCCTACCCGCTTCCCGTTTAATTTCGCTTCGTAAAGTCCGCAAGCTGTTATATACAACCTTGCTTTCCGAACGCAAAGCGCATTGAAAGATTTTTTGAAACAATCGACGGGATAACGGCGGTTTTTCTTCGGGCTGTAATTACCCGTTATCCATTTTGCTTTCCAATCGGTTGCGGAAAGTAAACCCATTTCAAAGAACGCCGAAGCTGTTTCGCCCTCTTTGTCTTTTTCGTCCCAAAGCGTAACGCTCCACTCCACGCGCTGACGGGATTTAAGCGTCTTTGGATATTCCGCATACATAGCGTCCGACATAACTTTTTCGCTGTCCCAAACAGTCTTACCGTCCGATACGGCTATAACTTTGTACGCCGTCTGCTTAATGCCATCGTCGCAAATCCACATAAGGTGCGGCTTTTGAATATCTATTCCTATCGGATTTTCCAAATATTCTGTTTTAAGATTGATTGCTTTCATTTTGCACCCGCTTATTTTTGCTTTGTAGCAAGCTCCGCCTGTATTTTCTGATAGTAGGCTTCGCCCTTTTCAAGCTCTATTTTCCAAGCCGCGTCGTCGCTTTCCTGACGTTTCTTTGCCTTTGCTTCTTTCGCCGCAAGCTGTTTGGGCGTGAGTTTTGCAAGTTTAGCTGCTTTCTTTTCTTCGGCTTTCTTTAATTTTGCAGCAGCTTTTTCGTCCGCCATGCGTTTCTTTTCGGCTTGCTTTGCTTTGTTCGCGGCGACTTGGGTTGTATGCTTTTCAAGTTCGGTTTCGTAATTCAAGCCTTTCTTTTCACATTTTTCCTTTAATTCTTTAATAAAAATTTCTTCGCTTTCAAGAATAAATTTTTCTTCATCCAAAGCCGCTTTGATTTCAGGAGCGATCCATTCCTCGCCGCGAGCTTCCGCCGCCGCTTTCTGACGTTCGCGGATCATAGCCTGCTTACGGGTGATTGTCTTTTCAACCGACAGGAATATCAAAAGCGCTGCAAGAATAACGCCGGTGATCGCTTCAAGCCCCACGAACGCAAATGTAATTACATTTTTAACCGCTGCGGACTGTTCGGCTGCAACCGTAACGCCGTTGATAAGTTCGGGCGCAACATAACCCGCACCCGAAAGCATTGCGTTGAATATAGAAGTCGCCAGACCTCCCAAGCAACAAGCGATAATTCCGTATATCGACATTGCCGTACCGTCGCACCGTATTCCGCTTTTCCATTCCAAATGGTCGAGTCCGTCGGCGAACAAGGCCATAAACACATAAGCACAAGGCAATCCGCCGATATTTTTAATAAATTGTCCTACGAGTACGATATAAAGATTTGTCGGTGCTATCCAACATATCGCGCTTCCCAAAGAGTAAAGCAAAAAACCTACAAGCGTTATATTGCGTTTGCCAAATTTCTTTGCAAGCGGCCATACTGCAAATATGCCTATTCCCATCGGTATACCGCCGAGTACCGATACAAGCGTTTGCGTTATTCCGTCGTTGTATGTACCCAAAACGTAATTGCAATAATAAACGAGTCCCAAATTCTTTATCGAGCTTGCAAGCAGATAAATCAAAAAGTAAATGAATGTTACTATCATATACTTATCGGTCAGTACGATTTTGAGTTGCGTTAAAAACGGAATTTTCTTTTCCTGCGTATCCCCCAACTCTTCGGTTACACGCTCTTTCGTAAAATAATATTCAAGCAATGTAAGCGGCAGAGTAATAATCGACAACACGCACATTACGATAATCCAAAGCGATTTATCCACGCCGAGTGCGGGCATAATCGCCATAGGGAATATGAGCGCGACAATGATTCCACTCATCATAATCGTCGAAATCTGATTGAATACCGAAAGCCCGCCGCGTTGCATTGTATTACGAGTGGAAAGCGGCACCATCAGATTGTGGCTCATATTGTAAATCGTGTATGCGAACGAATAGAAAAGGTTATAAGAAATCATAACCCATGTTACCTGCAAGCCTTCGCTGCCGTTCGGCACAATAAATAACAATACCCCCGTAATCGCAAGAAGCGGTGCGGAAAGCAATAACCAAGGGCGCGCTTTGCCCTGTTTGGTTTTCGTTCTGTCAATTATGTATCCCATAATAACGTTCGTTATCGCATCGACAATTTTCGATACGACGGGGAACACAATCAGAAACGCGCCGCCCCATACGGTAGTAAGTTTCAGAACGTCGGTATAATAAACGTTCAGATAGGTTGCAAGCACAGCATTCAGAAGAAGCGCGCCGCAAGGACCGAGCAAATATCCGAGCCACTTTTCTTTTCCCGTAACGTTCTTCGAGTGTATGCGGCTATCGAAAAACCGACCTCTCAACATTTTTCCTTTTTCCATCGCTTATTTTTCCTCCTTATCTTTCGGTAAATCCGGAACTTTTATTTTAGTGCAGAAGCACTTGATTCCTTTGATTAAATGTCTGTTTGCGAAATGCACAAAACCTTGTGCAAAATTGTACGGGAATCCCTTTCCTCCCGACATTGACATAGTTGTGATAGAATTACTTTCGAGTACGCGCTGTAAAAACAATGCACCCTTTATTTTGTTATCGCGCTCTGCCCCCATAGGTAATTTCTTTGCCTTTTTCATATCATTTTTCGCAACGCCAAGCACGGCATTGTAAAGGATTTTTCCCATAAGTGAAGCCGAACGCATATCGGTAAAACGGCTTTCTAAACGGATAGGCTTTTTCGGCGGAATTGCGGGGATTTTAAGTCCGCTCATCTGTTCAAACGTTTCGTTGGTAATCTGTAAATCACCGCCCGAATATGCCGCGTTTACTTCATTTGAATACGGCATAACTGCATTGTCGCCTTTTAATGTTACCGTTTGACTCAATCTCACGGTCTGACAGTCAGAACATAATTGCAATTCGTATTCGCCGCCTTCCATAATCCAACGGTTTTCTTTTATGTTCCAATAGCGTAAATCTTCTTTCTTTACGACAATTTTAACTTTCTTGCTCTCGCCCGCTTTCAGATAAACTTTCGTAAAATCTTTAAGCTCTTTGACAGGCTTAAATACGCCTTGCGGCGCTTTAACGTAAAGCTGTACGATTTCCGCGCCGTCGTATTTTCCGTTATTTACAACCTTGCAGGACACTCTATATTCATCGTCGGTTTCTTCAATCTGCATATCCCCATAGTCAAACGTGGTATAAGATAGTCCGTAACCGAACGGATATTGCACCGCTTTATTCGCCGTGAGATAGTAACGGTATCCAACGAATACGCTCTCTTTATAGATTTCGTTTACCGTCTTTGAAAAATCCTTACCGAACGGTACGTCGGCGTAGCTCTTTACCCAAGTTTCGGCAAGTTTACCGCAAGGGGACTTTAAACCGAAGAGTAAGTTATATGTTGCCGTTCCGCCGTTCTGTCCCGGCAAGTACATATTGAGAATTGCGTTTACTTTATCCGCGAACGGCAATTCCATAGGCGACCCGCCGTACAGCACAACGGTTATCTTTTTACCCGTCTTAATCAACGCATCTATAAGCGCAAGCTGATTTGCAGGCAAACACATATTTTCTCTGTCGCACCCCTCGCTCTCAACATAATCGGTCAATCCTGCGAACACAAGAACGCTATCGTATCCCTTCGCCTTTGTAATCGCTTCCGATATAAGTTTTTCGTCTGGATCGAGCTTATTTTCCGCATACCCACGGCAAAATTCGTAAACCACATTATGCTCGTCGAACGCGGTTTTAGGCGTAGAGAGAAAAGTAGGATTTATCATTGAACTGCCCGCACCCTGATAACGCATTTTCTCAAACAAATCGCCGACAACAAGTAGTTCATCACTCATAGCAAGCGGCAATGTTCCGTCGTTTTTCAAAAGAACGGCGCAATCTTCCGCAATTTCAGCAGCAAGGACGTTGTGCGCTTCCCAATCAACATCTATACCTTTCGGATTATTTTCATAGCGTTGAACAAGGCGTAGGATATTTTCAACCGCCTTATCCAAATCTCCCATTTTTAGCGTTCCGTCTTTTACTCCGTCGATAATCCACTTACGGCAGATTGCCGAATCGCCCGGCATTTCCAAATCAAGTCCGGCCGCAACTCCTTTTACCCTGTCGTGTGTTGCACCCCAATCGGACATAACAACACCGTCAAATCCCCACTCTTCGCGAAGAACGTCGTTCAAAAGCCATTTATTTTCACTGCAATATTCGCCGTTGATTTTATTGTAGGCGCACATCATTGTGTGCGGTTTGCTTTCTTTGACGATAATTTCAAATACTTTGAGATAGATTTCCCGTATAGCTCTCATATCGCATATACTGTCGCCCATAAAACGGAAATTTTCCGCATTGTTAAGCGCAAAATGCTTTACGGAAACACCCACGTTTTTGCTTTGTACGCCGTTAACTTCCGCCGCCGCCATTTTACCTGCAAGCAAAGAGTCTTCCGAAAAATACTCAAAGTTACGCCCGCACAACGGGTTGCGTTTGATACACGCACCCGGACCAAGCAATACGTTAATTCCATAATGCAGAGCTTCTTCCGCTATCGCTTCCCCCATTTTGTATGTATTGTCGGGATTCCAACTTGAAGCCGTTGTTACTGCCGTAGGAAACGCCGTTGCGGGTTCGCTTATGGCAATACCATTATCCCCGCCCTCCTTTTGCACACGAAGTCCGTGCGGACCGTCCGACATTCTCGCAGACGAAATACCTAATCTCGGCACGGAATTAGTGTACATAAAGTTTGTTCCCGCAACCAGGGCCGCTTTTTCTTCGACTGTAAGATCTGTTAAAAATTTTTGAAGATCCATAGGTAAATGATTCTCCTGTTTCTTTTTATAAGAGAATTATACCCCTGTTCCGCGTTCCGTTTCTTGCACAATTGTTCTAAGTGCGTTATAATTGTTCTAATATTGAGGGTGGCACTATGAAAAATATCGACTATTCCTATCTTTGTATCGTGATCGGCAATCTCGCGGGCATACCGATTCGAACATTCGAAAACAACCGGCAAGTATTCTATCACTCGCTTGTTGAATTACCCAAAGACCCGCTTACTCCGTATCGAAACGAAATTCTCAGCATAGAAACACATATCGGTTATTTTATTACTCCGCTCTTCCATTACTATGGCGTCGTTAACTGCCCACCGCATAAAATCGTTATAGGACCGTCAAGACAATCGGCCATAACCGATCAAGATATACGAAAACTGGCCTTTAATTGCGATGTTGCGCCCGACGATACAGAAGAATTTGTATCGTCTATGGAAAGTATCGTTCAAATGCCTCTTGCAAGTATTGTTCAAATTCTTTGCACAATCAACTATGTGATGAACGAAGAAAAACTGTCGCTTGAAGATATTCAAATTTACGACATTGAGCAACAAGATTTAAAAGGAACGATTGAAGCGGAACGGACAAAGAACAACTTCCACTCCGAAATCCATGATATTCAGTCGCAGCAGGCTGTTCATAACACGCTTGCGCTTGAACAGACGCTCGTCAATATCGTTCGTAAGGGCGATACTGCGTCACTTCGCGAATGGATTCGAAATGCTCCGGCAGTGCGCGGCGGAATCCTTGCCGTCGAACCCTTGCGTCAGATGAAGAACACCTTTGTTGTAACGGCCACCCTTGTCTCTCGCGCCGCCATCCGTGGCGGTATGGATGTAGATGACGCACTCGCTCTATCCGATGCCTATATTCAGAAATGCGAACTTGTCCATAGCGTAGAGCGAATCACCAACCTCCAATATCACATGGTTTTCGACTACACAGAGCGTGTCGAAAAATTACGGCTAGGCGAATCGCCCTCTAAACTCGTTACCGACATAAGCAATTATGTTCAGCACCATCTATCCGAGCCTGTCGATATTGAAGCATTAGCCGCCGCTATGTATATAAGTCGTACCCGCTTATCCGTAAAATTCAAAGAGGAAACTGGAATGACTTTGACCGATTTTGTCTTAAAGGAAAAAACGGAAGAGGCAAAACGGCTCATCCGCTATTCGGATAAGTCTTTTGCGACTATCAGTTCTTATCTCGGTTTTTCTTCACAGAGCCATTTTTCCAAAGTGTTTAAGAAATACGCTCTCCTGACTCCGAAAGAATACCGTATCCGGCATCATCACTGATATTTCCATCTCTTCACGAAGCACGCAAAAAGCGGTGCGCTTGCACCGCTTGAACTTGACTTGCTCGATGTTTCTTCTACTTATTCGCGGAAAGAATCATCAGATCGCACATATTCTTTGAAAATTCCGCCGGATTTTCAATCGGAAGCCCTTCGATCAATAAAGCCTGATTGTACAGGAGATCCGCATATTTGTCGATCAGACTCGGATCGTCTTCGTACACTTTTCCGATCGCCTTCAACAGATCGTGATCCGGGTTGATTTCCAGAATTCGACCCGCCTTGACGTTTTCTCCGTTCGGCATGTTGTTGAGAACCTTTTCCATTTCAAACGACAAGCCTTCCGTCGAAGCCAGGCAGACCGGAGAATCGACGAGCCGGGACGACAAACGGACATCCGAAACTTTTCCGTTCAGGGCTTCTTTGATCTTGTTGAGCAACGGCTCGTTTTCCTTTTTCAGATCCTCGACGCGGTTTTTCTCTTCTTCGGTGGTTAAATCGAGATCATCGTCGGTGATCGCTTTGAATTCGGTTTTATCGTATTCATGAAGGATTCTCAGCGTAAACTCATCGATTTCATCGGTCAGAATCAGCACATCGTACCCGTGCTTTTTCATCGCGTCCATCTGCGGAAGATTCAGAATCGCAGACTTATCCTTTCCGGAAGCGTAATAAATGGCCTTCTGACCTTCTTTCATCGCCTCTTTATAGTCTTTCAGGGATATCATTTTCTCTTCGTTGATCGACGAGTAGATCAACAGATCCTGCAAAAGATCCTTTTTCATTCCGTACGATTCGTAAATTCCCCATTTCAGGTGAACGCCGTATGTCTTGAAGAACTCCTGATACTTTTCAAAATCGTTCGTTTTCAGATTTTCCAGTTCCTTGACGATCTTCTTTTCCACCGAAGTCGCGATCTTTTTCAGTTCGTTGTTCTGTTGCAGAATCTCTCTGGAAATGTTGAGCGAAAGATCGGAAGAGTCAACCAGACCTTTGACGAATTTGAGATAATCCGGCAAGAGATCCTTGCACTTATCCATGATAAATACGCCTTTGGTATACAGTTGCAATCCCTTTTCGTACTTATCCGAATACAGATCGTACGGGGCTTTCTTCGGAATGAACAGCAAGGCGTTGTAAGACGGATCGCCTTCGAGTTTGACAAACAGCGAAAGCAAAGGGTCTTCGCCGGCATAGAATTTGTCTTTATAGAACGCATTCAGTTGTTCTTCGCTGACTTCGTTTTTATTCTTTTTCCAAAGAGGGAGCATCGAATTCAGCGTTTTATCCTCGACGACATCGTGGAATTTCCCCTCGATTTCCTTTCCGTCTTCATCGACGTCGTTCACTTGCTCGCTGACTTTCATCCGGATCGGGTAACGAATGTAATCCGAATATTTTTTGACCAGCGATTCGATTTCGTAAGTGTCCAGAAAATGATCGTATTCGTCTTCTCCCTGATTCTCTCTCAGATGAAGAATGATCCGGGTTCCCGCGTCTTCTTTTTCGATCTCTTCGATCGTATAACTGTCTTCGCCGGTGCTGGAAAAGCGGTAAGCCTTTTCGCTGAACGGAGACTTCGTCTCCACCTCTACTTTTTTCGCGACCATGAACGAAGAATAAAAGCCGACGCCGAACTGACCGATGATGTCGACCTCATCTTTCTTTTCTTCCTGCAACTGCTGCATTTTCTTAATGAATTCGGCCGAACCGCTGGAAGCGATCGTCCCCAGATTGTTGTCGATTTCGTCGTAAGTCATGCCGATTCCGTTGTCTTCGATCGTCAGCGTTCTATCTTCTTTCTCCGGCGTAATCCGAATCTCGAATGTGCGCCCCTTTTCCAGACGATCGTCATTCAAAGACAGGTAATGATACTTGTCGATCGCGTCGCTGGCATTGGAAATCAGTTCTCTGAGAAAAATTTCCCGGTTGGTATAAATCGAATGAATCATCAAATCCAGAAGTCTCTTCGATTCCGTTTTAAATTCTTTGGTTTCTATTTTAGAATCCATTTTTCAGCCTCCTATTTTTGTTTGCTTTTCAGCATCAAATACTAGTATAGCCAAATTTTTAGCAATGTCAACAGATGAGTGCTAATTTATTTCCGTTCTTTGATTTTCAACTCGCTCCGACTGATCGCAAAAGACTTTTTCGATAAAGAAGAGGTGAGTGTCGTCCCGGCGGCGATAAAAGAGTCGTCGTCGATTTCGATCGGCGCGATCAGAACCGAATTGCAACCGATGAAGCAGTTTTTGCCGATGTACGTAGGGTGCTTGTTTTTTCCGTCGTAATTCGCCGTGATGACGCCGCAGCCGACATTGGTGTTTTCGCCGATTTCAGCGTCGCCGATATAACTCAGATGCGCGCATTTGACTTCCGCATGCAAAACGCTGTTCTTGATCTCGACGTAATTACCGATCCGGCACCCCGAGCCGATCTTCGATTGATTCCGGATATGGGCGTACGGTCCGATCATGCAGTCGTTTTCGATAAAAGAATCTTCCAGATAGGAATGGTTGATCGTATTCCCGTCCCCGATCGTCATATTTTTCAGAACGTTGAACGGCCCGATTTTACAATTCTTCCCGATGACGACCGTTCCCTCGAAAACACAGGTCGGATCGACGGAAGTTCCCTCTCCGAGTATGACGTTATTTTCTTTTTCCATATTTTCATTATACTCCTTTCCCGGCCGGTTTATGAATCGTCGAAATCCGGTTACGATCCAAGATAGGTTTCCTTTTTCAGAAAAACGGGCATTCCCGAACCGAATGCCCGTTGTGAAGTCTGAACCTTGTTCTAATACAGTTTCGCTCCGGCAGGAATGCGATCGTCCACCAGTAAAAGGTGCAATCCTTCCCGTTCCCCTTCGCGGTGTACGGCAGAAATCAACATCCCTTCGGAAGCGATTCCCATCATCGTTCTCGGCGGCAGATTGACGATCGCGACGGCGGTCTTCCCGATCAGATCCTCCGGTTCGTAATATTCGTGAATGCCGCTTAAAATCGTCCGTTTCCGTTCCGTTCCGTCGTTCAGCGTGAATTTCAGCAGTTTCTTACTCTTCGGAACCGCTTCGCAGGCTTCGATTTTTACTGTTCGGAAATCGGATTTGCTGAATGTTTCAAAATCGACGTTTTCTTCAAACAACGGTTCGATCGTCACGTTTGAAAAGTCAACGGTCTCCGTCGGTCGGACTTCCGATTGCTCCGGTTTCTCCGCCTTTTTAGAAGAATCCGGATCGCCGATGACTTTCATCGTAGGGAACAGCAAGACTTCGCGAATGGAAATCTGTTCGGTCAGAAACATCACCAGACGGTCGATTCCCATTCCGACTCCGCCGCAAGGAGGCATTCCGTATTCCAACGCTTCGATAAAATCGACGTCCATTTCGTTGGCTTCGTCGTTCCCGGCGTCCCGCTCTTTCAACTGTTCGAGGAAGCGTTTTTTCTGTTCGATCGGGTCGTTCAATTCGGTATACGCGTTCGCGAATTCGTGTCCGCCGATATACAGTTCAAAGCGCTGAACGAACCGGTCGTCATCGGGATCGATCTTGGTCAAAGGCGAAATTTCAACCGGGTGCGCGCACAAAAAGGTCGGTTGGATCAACTTTTCTTCGCAATACTTTTCAAAGAAAGCATTGATGATGTGACCGACCGTGAAGTGCTTTTCCACTTCGACGCCGTGTTCGGCGGCCAGTTTCTTTGCCTCTTCCAACGTGTAACGGTTCTTCTTGAAATCGACGCCGGTCTCTTCCCGGATCATTTCGCACATCGTTACTTTCCGGAAAGGTTTGGAAAGGTCGATTTTCTCTCCCTCCGGGTGGAAAATATCGATGAACTCTTCTTTGCCGACGACCTTTTTCGCCGTGAAGCGGATCATTTCTTCGGTTATGCGCATCATCGACGACAGATCGCCGTATGCTTCGTAGAGTTCGATCGTGGTGAATTCCGGATTGTGGGTCAGATCCATTCCTTCATTCCGGAACAGGCGCCCGATTTCATAGACTTTTTCCAATCCGCCGACGATCAGCCTTTTCAACGGCAATTCCGTCGCAATGCGAAGATAGAAGTCCTTGTTCAGCGCATTGTGATGCGTAACGAACGGTCTGGCGGTAGCGCCTCCCTGAATCGGTTGAAGAACCGGCGTTTCCACCTCGACGAAACCCTGTCCGTCGCAATACTCCTGAATCGCCCGAATGATCTTCGGCCGCGTCAAAGCGGTTTTTCTGGCTTCTTCGTTCATGATCAGATCCACGTATCTTCGACGGTAGCGCTCCTCTTTGTCGGTCAGTCCGTGAAATTTTTCCGGCAACGGTCTGAGCGCCTTCGTCAGATGCGTGTATTCCATGCACTTCACCGTCGGTTCGCCCGTCTGAGTCAGCATGACTTTTCCCCTGACGCCGACAATATCCCCGACATCTGCCGTTTTGAACAGGGCGTAGGTTTCTTCTCCGACGTCGTTGACACTGATATAAACCTGCTGTTTTCCTTTCAAATCCTGAACGGCGAAAAAACTCGCTTTCCCCATTTTGCGGATAAACAGGATTCTTCCCGCGACGGAAACGCTTAAATTCAGATTCTCTACTTCTTCGTGCGTCAGTCCCTGTACTTTGTCCCGAATATCTTTCGACCATGCCGTTCTTTCATAGGCCTGTCCAAACGGGTCGATCCCCATTTCTTTCAGTTTTTCCACTTTTTGTCGTCGAACGATCTCCTGATCCGTTAATTTTTCTTCCATAATCCGTCTCCTTTACGATTCTTCTCTATTTTACAAAAAAAAGTCGGTATTCACAAGAATTTACTTTGTTGTCTCCTTGTCCAATAAGAACTTTTCCACTCCGATATACAAGATTCCTTTGTCGTCTCGATACGGAATGATGTTTTCTCTCATGATTACTATTTTTTGAAACGAATCGTCTATTTTTAAAAAGCCTCGGATTTCCTGTTCTTGCTTGGTTTTGTCCGGTATCGCATACGCCGACTGTATATAATACCTTTGCGTTCCTTTATTGCAGACAAAATCCACTTCAAGATAACTTCTTTGAACTTTTCCGGCTGAATCACGATGATAATGTTCCAAAATCCCGACATCTACATTAAATCCTCTCAAAATCATCTCGTTATAGATGACGCTTTCCATGATGTGCGTAACGTCTCTTTCCTTGAATCCTAGCCGTGCATTTCGCAACCCTATATCCTCAAAATAATACTTTGCCGGCGAATCAATATATGCTTTTCCTTTGATGTCATATCTTCTTGCTTTGCTTACCATAAACGAATCCGCGAAATATTCAAGATAATGAGACAATGTCCCCGGCGATATTTTTTCCTTTGCGACGCTGTTAAAGGTGTTGGATAATTTTGTCGGGCTTGTCAGAGAGCCTACCGAAGAAGCCAGTATATCCAGTAACTCGCCTAATACAAGGGAGTCTTTTCTTACCTTATTCCTTTCAATGACATCACTGATGTAGACCTTATCCAAAAGTTTCTTCAAGTATTCGCTTTTCTCTTCATCGCTTTTTAAGGCAGTCAAATACGGCATTCCGCCAAAGGTTGAATAGATTTCCCATGCGTTATGTTTATCCCCCGTAAACGATACATAAAATTCCTTAAATGAAAGCGGGTGTACCCGTATTTCGTCTCCCCTGCCTCTGAATTCCGTCTGAATATCGCTGGATAACACTTTTAAATTCGATCCCGTCACATAAACATCCAGATTATCGTAACCGTTCAGTTCGTTCAATACTTCGTAAAGCCCTATTTTCGCTTCAATGCCTTCTACTTTTACCTTTTCAATGAGTTGTACTTCATCAATGAATACATAAAACTTTTCCGTATCTCTGTCTTTAAGAAAATCTCTCACGTAGTCGCAAAGCGTATTCGGATTCCTGAATCTCATATCCGAGCGTTCATCCAGTTTGATTTTGATAATATTCTTCGGATCAACGCCCTCGTTCAATAAACAGTTGTAAAATAAATCGAAGAGCAGTACTGATTTACCGCACCTTCTGATTCCCGTTATTATTTTTACAAGTCCATTCCATTTTTTACTGTTGAGTTTTTCAATATATTCGCGTCTATCTATCATGTCTCGCCTTTCCTATTTTATAATTCTGTGACAATTCACACTCATTTTCAATACAATTATATCTTATATCCTTTGCCGGTGTCCATCGTTTTTGAGCAATAATTCTGTGGCATGACACAAAAAAATCAAATAGATTTGATATGGATTCGTATTTTATCCTAAAAGGAAGCCGTTATAGAAACGAGTAAAGGACTCCTAGACTCTTTTGTGTCTAAGAATCCTTTACCAGTTCCAATGATTTTTGCCTTTCAAACTTCTTTTATTTGACGCGGTCTTTCAGTTTCTTTCCCGCTTTGAACGCCGGTACAGTCGCTTCCGGGATGATCAGCGTTTCGCCGGTTCGGATATTTCTTCCGGTTCTTTCTTTTCTGTGCGCCGTTTTGAATGTTCCGAATCCGATCAAGGTTACTTTGTCCCCTTCGGCAAGCGTTTCCGCGATCGTTTCCAAAGTCGCGTTCAGGATACCGTTGACCGCTTTCGGCGTCGCACCGGTTTTCTCCGCGATGATTTTCGTCAATTCTTTCTTATGCATACTGCTTTTTCCTTTCGTTGTAAGAGCATTATACCATAATCGGAAAACGTTGTAAAATCCCTATTTTTTCTCCGATTCTCTCACCAGATTCCCGATCCGGAGAACAGGAACGGCGAAGAGAAGAATAACATAGACGGTCATCGCGATCGAAGGGTATAAAAACAAGATTCCGCTTGAATCGTTCACGAACATCATGGATACCGTTATGGCGATGCAGATCGCGGCAATCACCCGTTTCAAAATCTCGATTACCTTTCCCTTGACGAAATATCCGGCCAGAATCAATCCGAATTCGAGGAAGAAAAAGCCATAAAAGAGCACTGCGGCATACGGAAGATTGTCGCCAGGCAAGATGCTGATCGAGAAAACGCTCAGTCCGATGCCGAGATACGTACTGAGAAAATGTCCTTTTCTCGTTACGAACTCTTTTCTTTCCGCACGATAGGACGGAACCGTCCACGTCAGGATCAGATAGGCGACATAAAAGAGAATGATCAGAACCGAGCCTCCCTCCGGATTATAAAGACCGAAAGGGATGCCGATAAATTCTCCCGCCGCGCCGACGAGCAGGAAATCGCGGATAACAGCGATTTTTCCTTTGCAACGGATTCCCGCGCCGAATAAGATGTCCAACACGATCGCGCCGATAGTCGTTAAAAAAGCCAGAAGCAAAAGGATGTTGCCGAATTGCGTTCCCCGAAACATCAGATCGTACAGGGAAAACGTGGCATAAAGATTTCCGACATATCCGCCGCAATAATTCAAGGCCGCGAAAATCAGAAGAAGAAGCAATGCCGTTCCGGCGATGACGATATTCGGAACGCTGATCGTTCTTTTATTTGATTCCGCCTTTGATTCCGCCGTCTCTTTCTTTTGATGAAGTTCCTTCCGCTCTCCGTTTAAAATCTCTTCAATGGTTACCCCGTAAAATTCCGACATTCTTTCTAAAATGGAAATATCGGGGATCGATTCGCCCCTTTCCCATTTGGATACCGCCTGCGTCGTTACCATAAAGATTTCGGCGACTTCCTGCTGCAATAAATTCTTTTCTTTCCGAAGTTCAATCAGAAAGTCCGCCATTTTGACTCGATTCATCGTCAACTACCTCCTTGCTTTATAGTATAAGACCGCGAGTGCGAAAAAAGCAAAATATTCAAAATTGAGTCGAATCAACTGTCAGTTGATCGGCCTTTTCTTCCGATAAACGCGATCGGTTGAAGGACTTTTTCTTCTTCAACGGATCGTCCGATAAAGAAAGGTCGTTTCCCTAATTTTCCTTTGAATGCGGGAAGCGACCCATGTGTGTTTTTAACGAATTTCGATATCGTGCGCTTTTCCGAAAAAGCACCTGTAACGACTCTGTTCGATACGACAACGTTAAATCAACGATTCGTATAAACCGATGATGTCTTCCAGAGTCGGATCTTTCGGGTTTCCCGGTCGGCAAGCGTCGTCCATCGCCGATTGAGCGAGGAAAGGGATATCCTCTTTCCGGACGATGGCTTTCAGATTTTCCGGAATTCCGACGTCCTTTGCCAATTGTCTGACTGCCTCAACCGCCGCGGCGCGGTACTGTTCCACGCTCATCGAGTCGACGTCTTTCACGCCCATCGCGCGGGCGATTTCCCGATATTTTTCTCCCGTTGCTTCGGCATTGTATTTCATGACCGTCGGAAGAATGATTGCGTTGGCGATTCCGTGCGGCGTATCGTACAACGCGCCCAGAGGGTGAGCCATTGAATGCACGATGCCCAGACCGACGTTGCTGAATCCCATTCCGGCGATGTATTGTCCAAGCGCCATGCCTTCACGCCCTTCTTTGGTGTTTTCGACCGCGCCGCGAAGATTCTTTGAAATCAACCGGATCGCTTCCAGATGGAACATATCCGACATCGCCCAGGCCCCTTTGGTGATATAACCTTCGATCGCATGCGTCAGTGCGTCCATTCCCGTCGCCGCGGTAAGACCTTTCGGCATCGACGACATCATATCCGGATCGACGATGGCGACGACCGGGATATCGTGCGTATCGACGCAGACGAACTTCCGGTTCTTTTCAACGTCCGTAATGACGTAATTGATCGTGACTTCCGCCGCCGTCCCGGCCGTGGTCGGAATGGCAATGATCGGCGTACACGGTTTTTTCGTCGGGGCTACGCCTTCCAGCGAGCGAACATCGGCAAATTCCGGATTCTCCGCGATAATCCCGATCGCTTTCGCCGTATCCATGGAAGAACCGCCGCCGATGGCGATGATATAATCCGCGCCGGACTTTTTGATCGCGGCTACGCCGGAAGTGACGTTTTCGATCGTCGGATTCGGCTGAATATTCGAATAAATCTCATAATCCAGTCCGGCCTCGTCGAGCAGGCTCGTCACTTTTTGCGTTACGCCGAATTTCAGCAAATCCGGGTCAGAGCAGACAAATCCTTTTTTCAAGCCTCTGTTCTTCACTTCGGACACGACGTTACTGATCGCGCCGGCGCCATGGTAAGATGTTTCATTCAAGACAAATCTTGGCATCGTATTTCCTCCCGATTTCCCCTTTGTGCAAAGGGGTTACTTCTGTTACGATTTTACCATTTTTGTCCGGTACATGCAAGATACGGCGAAAGGATAATCTCTGTCTGTCTTTGATTTTTTTAGAAAAAAAGGGATTTCTTATAAAGAAACCCCCTGAAACTTTTTTCAAAGCGCAAATCCGTCCGGGCATGCGTTTTCCAGATCGGATACGACCGAAAGAAATTCGCTCTCGCTTTGCATCGTCGTCAACCGTTTCCGGTATTCCCGCGCATTTTCCATGCCTTTCAGGTAGTGAGAAGCCAGGCCGCGCATCTCCGCGGTCGCCCGATTTTCGCCTTTCTGCTCTTTTAAATAGGCGTAATGCTTTTTCAAAGCGGCGATCCTCTCCCGAAGAGAAGAGTCGGGAAGCCGTTCTCCCGTTTGAAAATAGCGAACGATCTGACGGATCAGATTCGGATTGCCCAATGCGCCCCGCCCGATCATCACGCCGTCGCAACCGGTGGCTTCCATGACGTTCAACGCGTCGTCCAGGCTCCGGATATCGCCGTTGGCGATCAAAGGAATGCGGATCCTCTCTTTGACCGGTTTCAGGAATTCGTATCGCGGTGTTCCGGCGTACATCTGGCTCCGGGTTCTAGCGTGTACGGCGATGAGGCTGACGCCGGCCTGTTCCAGAACCGCGCACGTCTCCAACAGACAGATCGACGATTCGTCCCAGCCCAGGCGGACTTTGCAGGTTACCGGCACCGGACTGATGGCTACCAGCGCGCTTACCATGTCCAGGAGTTCCTCGCGTCGTGCCGGTTTCAGCCACGAAGAGCCGGCGTTTCCCTTGACCACTTTATGAACCGGGCAGCCCAGATTGAGGTCCAGAATTTCAAATCCGCCCAGCGAAAAAAGAACCTTCGCGCCTTTGAGAATCGTTTCTTTGGATCCTCCGAACAATTGCACGCTTAACGGATGATCGTCCTTCTCCGCGCGAATCATCTCGACCGTCTCTTTATTTCCGTAGAACAGCGCGCAGTCGGACACCATTTCGGTCACCGAAAGAGGACAGTCAAATTCTTTGAGAAGGCGCCGATAAGCCAGATTGGTGATCCCTGCCATAGGCGCGGCGATCACGGGCGCGCCGAGTTCGATTGCTCCGATTTTCAGTTTTCCGTTGTTTCTCATATCTTTCACCCGGTTTCTGTGTTTCCTTTTCAGAAGAAAAATCTGCAATACAGATGATTGCAGATTTCCGCTTGTTCTTATTTTTCCGTATCCGGCGAATCGCTCTTTTCGCTTTCGGAAGCGTTCGCTTCGGCCGGTTCGGATTTCTCCTCTTTTTTCGCTTCGGCGTCCGGCATATGACGGTGAACCAGAAGGTAATCGATCTCTTCGGCGTTCAACGTCTCGACGTCGAGCAGCGTTTCGGCGATTAACGTCACGTCTTCTTTCCGTTGACGAATGATATCGATCGCTTTCTGATGGGCTTCGTCGACGATCTTCCGGATTTCCTTGTCGATCTCATTGGCGACCGCGCCGGAGAAGTTCTTCTGATTGGACGTATAGTCTCTGCCCAGGAAGACCGACCCGCCATTGGTTTCATACTGAATCGGGCCTAACGAAGACATACCGTATTCCACGACCATCGCTCTGGCGATCTGCGTCGCCCGTTCGATGTCGTTACTTGCCCCTGTGGACACATCGTCGAAGAAAACCTCTTCCGAAGAACGGCCTCCGAGAAGTCCGATGATCTGCGCGATCAATTCCTCTTTCGTCAGCAAGAAGCGGTCATCTTCCGGCGCGGAAAGCACATAGCCTCCCGCCATGCCGCGCGGAACGATCGTTACTTTCTGAACGACGTCGCTGGCCGGCAAAGTCAGACCGATGATTGCATGGCCGGCTTCGTGATAAGCGACCGTCTTTCTTTCCAGTTCGTTGAGGTGTTTGCTCTTTTTGGCCGGTCCGGCGATTCTCCGGTCAATCGCTTCGTCGACTTCCTTGATCGAGATGGCTTTCTTCCGGTTCCGGACCGCCAGAATCGCCGCCTCATTGACGACGTTGGCCAAATCCGCGCCTGAAAATCCGACCGTTCTCTTGGCGACGTTTTTCCAGTCGACTGTGGAATCGATCTTCTTGTTCCGCGCGTGAACCTTTAAAATCTGTTCGCGCCCGACTTTATCCGGAAGGGAAACGGTGATCTGACGGTCAAACCGCCCCGCCCGCATCAAGGCCGGATCGAGAATATCGGCGCGGTTGGTCGCCGCGATGACGATGATGCCCTGATTGTCGGAGAACCCGTCCATTTCGACGAGCAACTGATTCAAAGTCTGCTCTCTTTCGTCGTTGCCGCCTCCTAAGCCTGCGCCTCTCTGACGACCGACCGCATCGATTTCGTCGATGAAGATCAGACACGGCGCAGTCTGTTTGGCTTTTTTGAACATATCCCGAACCCGTCCGGCACCGACGCCGACGAACATTTCGACGAAGTCCGATCCGGAAATCGAATAGAACGGCACGTGCGCTTCGCCCGCGACCGCTTTCGCCATCAGGGTTTTACCGGTACCCGGAGAACCGACGAGGAGGATGCCTTTCGGAAGTTTTGCGCCGAAATTCGCATATTTCAACGGATTTTTCAGATAATCGACCAGTTCCATCAGTTCCTGTTTCTCTTCGTCGCACCCGGCGACATCGTCGAAACGGACGTCGGAATTGTCCTCTCTTCTCGCCCGCGACCGGTTGAATTCCATGCTCTGGTTATTGGATTTGGCGATCGACGAACTCATTCTCGAAATCAGGAAGAAGACTAATCCCAATCCCAGCACGGAAAGGCAGATGATCGGGAAATAATCGGTCCAGAAATTCGAAGCGTACGGATTTTTGATCGTAAAGGCGCACTTCGACGATCCGTAGTAGAGATCGTCGGTTCCTTCGATTTTTCGGTTCTGCCAGATATAGGAAAGGACTTCGACGTTGGTGTCGGAATCGGAAATCCGCGCCGAAAAGGTGTAAAGACCCTCGCCGCGGTTGTTCAGATTCAGTTTGATCCGTCCGGTGATATCGATAAATCCGGTGTATTTGCTGACGCTGACGCTGGTGATGTTTTCAGTCCACAGCACCGAGCCTTCCGCTTTGGCTTTGATCTCGTTTTCCTCCGTGCCGTCAACGGAAGCGATGATATCGCCTTCGTAAAACGTAACCGAAGAAGAACTTCCCATGTTCGTCAGCACGACGACCGCCGCGATGATGGCGACGATGACGATATAGGGAATTAAATAACTGATCCAGGATCGTTTTTTTCCATTCATTGATTTGACCTCCTTTGATAAGATTGCTGATATTTTAGCACTCGTAAAGTTAAAATGAAGTTAATTTCTTTCCGTTTTCATCAATTTGAGGACTTTTCCGTCCTTCGATCGAATCGCGTCGTATTATTTTTCAAATAATACACGTGCATTTTATTTTATCACAAAAAGAATTTTATTGGCTATATCTTTTTGACGAATTGATCGATATAACGGAATATAGACGATTTCTCCCCGGCAGTCCACGATCACCGGATACGTTTTCCGCCGCTCAGACGGAACCTTTTCATCGATCAGAATGCGATTGACTCTTTTCCGGATCGATCCGAACAGAACTGCGTCGCCTCTTCTCGCGTTCCGGATCGTCAACGGATACGAATAGGAAAAGATGTTTAGAGGCGCGGTATCCTGCCTCAGATCGACGCTGAATTCTTTCGTATCCACCCGCTGAGGCTCATTTATAATATAAGCATAATCAAAGGAGTTTATACTTTCCGAGATGTCGAAACGGTCGTAACTTCGGACAAAATAAAACGGCGGATAAAGCAAAATCCGGTTGTTCGGCTTTTTGGAAAAGAGGATTTTCTTGATTTCTCCGATGCGCGAAGAGGAAAGCCTCCGGCTGATAAAAGGAAGGCGTTCTCCGATGAAACGATAGAGAACGATGTCCTGCGTCCGTGCGTCCAGGCGGGCGAATTCGTCGATTTTTTTGACTTCTTTTTTCAGAAACACTTCCGCGACGCGGTTATGTTCCGCCAGAAGGGCGTTGTTTTCGTCGATTTCTTTTCTTAACGCCGCCCGATCGGATGAGCTCATCTTCTCCACGACGCAATGCCGGATCCGGTTTCTTAGATAATCGTCCCGAAGATTGGAAGCGTCGATCGAATAGTCGAGGCGGTTTCTCCGGCAATAGTCTTCGAGTTCGGCTTTGGTGAAATTCAGTAGCGGACGGAGAACCCGCATTCCCAGAAGTTCGGTCTCTTCTTTCAGCCCGTAATAGGAAACGATGCCGCCGCGTTTCTTCTGCATCAGATAGGTTTCCAGAAGATCGTCTTCCTGATGCGCCACGAAAAGCCCCGCCGCGCGGTAGGCGCGGTATTGCTTTTGAAAAAAAGCGTACCGTACTTCTCTCGCCCACGCCTGAAAATTCCCCTCCGGCTTCATCGAGGAAGTATCCAGCACGTGATAAGGAATGTGCCATTTTTCGGCGTATCTCCCGATCATCGCCTGCTCTGAGTCAGACTCTTTCCGCTTATGATAATTGACATGGCAGATTACCAGGGGGCATTTCAGATTCCGGAGCATATTCAAAAGCGCCGTCGAATCCGGTCCGCCGGAAACGGCGACGAGATAAACGTCTGTCGGAGAAAAAGAAAAGGATAGAGGCTTCATATCATCACGAAAAAATTATAGACCGAACCGGAGGGGAATGCATCATTTTGCCTTGATTTTGATCAAGACCAGCGTCTTGTCGTCCGCAGTTTCGCTTCGGGCCAGTTCATCGTAAAGGCGGCGCAATCCTTCGTTCAACGGTTCCGTTTCCAGCCAATCGATCAGGTTGACGAGGACTTTATCCACCTCGTCTCCGAATCCGTCGCTCATGAAGATCAGAAGATCGCCGTCTTTTAATTCGACGTCCTGATGAAAGATATCGATCTTATCGATGATGCCCAAAGGCGGAAAAATCCGATTGAACTGGGTCAGTTCTTTCCCCCGAATCCGAAACGTCGAGAAAGAGCCGCCCTTGTACAGGCGCATCGTTCCTTCTGCCAGGTCGATGGACGCCAGATCCAACGTCGCGAAAATCTCTTCCGACGTCTTGGTTTTCAGAATCAGATTCAGATTCTGAATCGTCTCTTTTTCGTTTTTGTTGATCGCATACATCGAGGTGAAGACGTCGATGCAATAAGAAGAAAGTTCAGAGGAGGTCGTTCCGTGTCCCATGCCGTCGCTTAACAGGAACAGCGTCTTGTCTCCGCATTCGATGAAGCGGTAAGCGTCGCCGTTTTCTTCTGAAAAAGCCCGGCTTTCCGAACAGTAATCCAATTCAAAGCGCGTCTCCTCTTTCGCCTTTTTTTCATTCATGCCGACCGTTTGCAACGGTTTGAGCAACGTATCGATCTGCCGGTTGAACAACTGCCGGGAAAGGACGCGGTTTTCCTGCTGACTGACCTGATACTGAAAACTCTTATTGGCCATATCGAATCGCTTGATCAGTTTGTACGGATAATAGCAGTTCCGGATAATGATGTTCTTATCTTCTTTGGAGGTCGCGCCGACCACGAAATTGGAAAACAGCCCGCGAAGGTGGCACTCTTCCTTTTTCGGGCAATCCGTGCAGAGATGATTCTCCACGCTTCCGATCAGATCTGTTTCAAGGTCTCTTTCTTCAATCGGATCTTTCTTTAAAAGCGTAAGATAGTCCGTCAGTTTTTCGACATTCGACGAAAGAGTCGCCTTTTCGTTTTGAAGATAGCCCGTAAAGACCGTCTCGGTTCTTAAAATCAGGGATATCTTCTCTTCGGCCGCTTTCGGCAAGCAAAGCACGATCGCACTGCTTAGAAGATTCAGATAAAACGTCGCATCGCGGTAAAACTCCGGATACCGGACGATAAAGTACGATTCGACGATGCACGCGAATACAATCGGCGCCAGTTTTTTTGAAAAGGACGCGAAGAACAGGCCGATCAGGTAGATGAGAAGCAGTTCGTTGGACAGCGTAAAAAAAAGCGAATTGTACAGAAAGACCAAAAGTAAGGAGGACAGAACGATTTCCTGACGTTCCGTCCGTATTCCTAAAAGCGAAAGGAAGCCCAACGCGAAAAGGTTGAGAATTTCAAAAGGCATGAACAGCGCATACACGAAAGAAAACGCCACGATTTTACAGGCATCGCTGTAACTTGCATTGGGATTTTCAAGGGAGAACCGCGTTTTTTCCAGAGAAAAAGCCAGGATCAGAGCAAGACCGATGTTGACCAGGCAGTTGACGAAACTCCCGAACGAAAAGGCGATCGTCATGTAACGGATCGACAAAAACAGCAAAACGATCGAAAGGGACAGATACGGCGCATACGGATGCGGAAAATCGAAGAATTTCACCAACGCGTCGATTAAACCGATCAGAACGACGATCAGGGCGATCTCCACGCCGTAATTCAGTTCGATCCAAAACGAGAAGGCGATCAGCGACAGAAGAAACGCATTTCTTCTTAACGGTGAAAGACGATAGGAGAACCAGACAGCAGAAAGAATAAAAGGATTAAATAAGAGGGCGTCCGAAGAAAACGCCATCAGAAATGCAATAAAGCAAAATGCCAATAGATTGATTAGTTTTGAAACATAAACGTTTGCTTTGTTCCGGTTCATCATCGCTTCCATCATCTTTCACCGAAACCAATATATACTTTCAGAAACAGAAAAAAAGTCGAACAGCGTCGACTCTTTTATTTTGTGAAAAAAATCAGGGGATCGTTCTCGGTATCGTTGTACAGCGCATAACCGTCTTCCACGTAAACGCTGTAATACTCGTCGAACTTCAATTCGGCGTACTGATTTTGTTTCTGGCTCTCCTCGTTCAGATTCTCTTTGATCCGGATCAGTTCCTGCTGTTCACAATAAAGGGAAATGAGCGAATAAGCGCCGAAGCCGACGAAACCCAAACCGACCAGAAAGACGGCCAGACAGATCAAACTGACGGTGCGGTTGAACGCTTTGGAGTGCACTTTCTTTTTCATCTTCATATCCTCGCTTTTATTTTAAAGCATTGCCTTTCCAAAATCAACAACGCATTCACGCGGTTTGTTTCTGCTCTTTTTTGGCTTTCTTTATTCGCCTTTTTTCCGACTTTGCCTCTCTTTTTTCCCGTCTTTTGCGCTTTCTTTTTTGCCAACGCAGATAAATTCCGGTTTTTTTGAACGACCACCCGTTCAGTCGGGAATCGATTTTCGAAGCGATCGGACGCATCAGGGAAAGAACGCCGTTCCGGTAAAAGAAAAAATAGAGAAGGAAGCCGGCTAACAGGCTCAGCGTAAAGAAAAAATTGTAGATGCCGTACGTGAATGTGCAGAGAAACAGGTAATAGGCGATCGTACAGGAGAAAAAGTAAACCGGTTGAAGGAGATACCAGAAAAACCGGATTCCCCGGTGATCGAGCAACAAATTCAAAAGATGAAAGAAAAAATAGAAAAGACCACCCAGTAAAAGTGATCCCAATACGCCTTGAAATTGCTGCAAAAGGTCCATTATTTAAAGACTTTGGACAAGAAACTTTCTTTTCTGTCGCTCTTCGACTTGACCAGATACGACAAAGAGTCGATCGTTCCGAAAATGGAAATGAACCCTTTGTCCATATCCATCGTCCCCAGAGACAGGTTGACGCCTTTGACGTGAACGTAGCCGTTGATCGTGTCGATCAGAAATTCCTTGTTGTCGAAACTATCGAGTTTTTTCACCCCTTCGATCTCCACGACTTTCCGATCTTTGATGACGATATTCTGATTCGGTCTGATATCTTGATTTTCCATAAAAAAACCTCCCGATCAACTATATGATCAAAGAGGTGCATTCATGACTTTATCTTCCAGAATCCGGTACATCTCCGCGGCTTTTTTCTTATCGTCCGTCCTCCCGACGCTCAGCACTTCGACTTTCAACGTCCGATTCCCCAACGCAAGTTCCAGCACATCGCCGGCCTGAACCTCGCCGGACGGTTTGGCCGTCCTGCCGTTGATTTTCACCAACCCGACGTCGATGATTTCTTTCGCCAGGGTTCTTCTCTTGATGATCCGGCTGATTTTCAGATATTTATCCAGTCTCATTCCTGTTTCATCATCTCCGAAATAAATATAGCATAGGACGCCAGGATTTTGGAAACGTTTTCCAGCAAATCTTTTTCATAAATATAGACGATAGCCCCGGTCAGGTTGCCGTTTCTTCCCGCGATCGGCTGAACATAGGTCGTCGATTCTTCGTTCAGTCCCTCGATGATTCTCCCCGCCGGAAGAGAATGCGGCTCTCTTTTGATTCTTCTTTTCATCTCGCCCGAAAGCGGTTCGCCCTTTTTATACGAATAACTCTTGACTCCGTAAGAAGACAGAATCTGATCCTGATCGGTGATGATCAGCGTTCCTTGCAGGATCGAATAGACGGAAGAAACGATGGTGTCGAACATTCGCGTCATTCCGGAAAGCGAGTTGTACTTTCCGATCACGATCTGATTCCGATCGTTCAGCGTGATTTCCACATCGTCGTTTTCGTATATGCCGGCTTTTTTCCGGAAATGAATCGGTATGACGACTCTTCCCAGATTATCCATTCTTCTGATAACACCTGTCGTTTTCATTGCTCTTCCCTTTTTTATGCTTTGACAAAAAAAGGAGAGTTATACTATTTTTTTAATCCGATGCACGAAGCCAGTACCGATGCGGATACGACGATCAGGCATTCTAACGCCGCGAGCAAAAAGAATTCCGCGCCCGGAAAAAGATAAAACCCGAATGCGCCTTTGGCTAACGCGCCGAGAAGGAGAAGAACAAGCGAAGATACAACGACCGAGAAGAGAAGCGGAACGATCCTTTGTTTTCCGACGTCGATCGTCACGGCGATTCCTGAACGATAGAACACCTGTTCCGTCTTACGGATTTTCCGCATTCCGCTTTCCAAATCGACCGCGATCAGAATCAACGCAAGCGTCATCACGACCGCACCGCCGAAAAGATAAACCCGGGAAAGCGTGAAGAAATTTCCGTATATGCGTTCATAATACTGGATAAATTCTGCTTTCGCCTCGCAAAACGGCTCCATTTGTTTCACTTTGTAAAAAGCATCGTATCCGATCTTTCTTTCATATCGGTAGAGACAATCCGCCGAAATCGAATCCTCTTCGCCGTTCGTCCATTCGGCGAACGATTCCAACTCCGCGATTCGGACATAAACATCGCTGTTCCACCCGCCTTCTATCTTATCCCGGAAAATGCCGGCCACTTCAAAGGAAATTTCTTCCGCGTTGTACCTGCCATAACTAAAAACAACGCGAGGATGATCCTTATCAACGCCGAGATTCTCGGCAAATTTGTCGCTTATATAGACCCCGTGATCGGAAAACTTTTTCACCCATTCAAAGGTCGCCTCGGAATGTAAGGAAACATACGTTTCAAACTCATCGGAAAAACGGATGTAATTGATTACCGTCAACACTTTGTTTTCCGTCGAACGGATAGACAGCCAGGCAGAATGGAGGTAATATTGAGGCTTCACTTCTTTCAGTCCGATTCCCATTTGCGAAGCGAAAAACTCTCCCCGGCGAAGAAATTCCGCCTCGGCCGCGTCCCGATCAAAAGCGACTTTTTCCCAATCCCAGTCTTCATTCTCTTCGTAAATCACATTGGCCGGAAAATACTCGTAACGGTTTCCGATATAATTTTCGACGAAATCCCGTCCCATCATCAATAATCCGATCATCAACAGGGTAAAAATAAAATGAAAACATAAAGAACGCGTTTTCTTTTCCGGATAAAAGTACTTGCGATAAAAACTACGAATCCTTTTCATATTGACCGATTTTTCTCTCTTTCAGACCGAACAGTTCGGAAAAATAAACATCGTATTCCAGATTATGCGTCACCATAATGATCGTTTTATGCAGCGATTGATTGATTTCTTTCAAATATTCCATGACGATATGTGCATTTTCAGGGTCCAGCGATCCCGTAGGTTCATCGCAGAGAATGTATTCCCGATCCGACATCACCGCCCGGCACAGGGCTACACGCTGAGCCTCTCCTCCGGAAAGTTTTTCCGGATAACGGTCCTTCAAATCGAAAATATTCATCAACTTCATCAACTCGTCCGTTTTTTGCCGATCCGGACGGATTTTCAGATTTTTCAGGGGCATTCGGATATTGTCTTCCACATTCAGATAGGGAATCAATTCCGGCTCCTGAAAAAGATAGGCGAAATGATTCCGCCGGACATTCTCTCTTTCCTTTTTCACCAAAACTTTTTCGTCGATCGAGTACGTCCCCTCAAAAGGTTCCAGAAGTCCGATCATTTTTAAAAGCGTGCTTTTCCCCGAACCCGATGCACCTTTGATTCCGACGAAAGCCCCCTTTTGAATCACGATTTCCGTTTGTTCAAAGATGATTTTTCCGGGAAATTCCTTTTTTTCAATATTCAGTTTCAGCATGATTTCCGCCTCCTTTTATTTCCTTTTCTTCACTTTCTTCTGCACGCAGATGAAGATCGTCAGGATTTCGATCAGAAAAGTGAGAAATACGGCAATGAGAAGAACGCCGATATCCTCGATCGACAGAGCAAAATACAGAATCAGGATTGCCGCGAGCGAGGGAAGAAAAGAAAACACCAGCAACTCTCCCGTGCAATCGAGAACGATTCTTTTTCGCGATCGGTAATAGATATTCTGCACTTCAAAGATGTTCGTCTGCTTTTCCAGATAATACAGGTACAGATTGGACAAAGCCAGCGCGCCGAACAGCAAAGGAACGACGGTGATGAACGCAAAGATTTTCATCATCATCGAGGTGCCGTCACGATGCATTTTTTTTAAATTTGCTCCGGAAATTGTAATCTCGCTGTCCGCTACATAATCATCATAAACTTTCCCAGAAGCAGATTGGTAATCCGGATAAACGGCATACAGGTGATCTTCGTAGGACAGATCATCGTCGATGAACAGGTATTCGACATCGAATTCGATTTTTACGAAATAATTCTCCATTTTCACCGGTTTCAGATACTCCACATACTGCACGCCGTCCCGCGAAAGTTCCGCCTTGTTCGTCATCAAAATGCCGTTCGGAAGATCTTTTCTTTCCAACGTTATCATAAAAAAGCCGTATTCGTTTTTACATGGCAATCCGTATTTCAACGCGGCTGAATTCATCTCCAAAACCGCGACGGATTCTCCGTCCACTTCCCGGTTTTCATACCGATAATAGGCGACTCCGTCCTGTTCCTTCAAACCGTAACTATCCCGAAAAGACCTCGTATACAGCGCGCGGTCGACCACATTTTCATCTAATTGCAGATAAGAAGCGAACTGTTTTCCCGAAAAAAACATTACGCCGAAAATGAGAAAGGAAAGCAAGAAGAAAGAGAAGACGAAAGAGAGGATATACTTCCAGAAATACCGAATTCGTTTCATCGTTTCCGCCTCGTCGTCAATACACTTTCATCGTTTCCAGTGGATAGGTGCCGATTATCGTATTGCCAAACGTATTGTCGTTATAGCAAAAAGTTTGTACATCTGCAATATAATAATCTATCCAATAATTTTTCACTTCTGTACCGCCAATTTTTTTCCATTGACCTAAAAAATTTTGTTCCTCCGTGTAACTGGCTATGATACTGAATTCCAGATAACACGCAACCCGGCTGATCGAATAGGTTTTCTTATCGGAAGGAATAACCGTGAAATTAACCGTTTTATTGACTGTAAACGTCTTAGAAAGCGTCGTGGCGTATCTTTTGGTTGAAGAAAGCATATATTCTTGTGTCATCGTCGTACTTGTTCCTGCGTTACCGCAATCTTCTAAATTCACCATGGCGGAAACCATATCCACAATTCCGACTTTTACCTGTTCGGTAGAGGTCAGTTCGTTCGTAATCGAATAGGAAGTGGATTCCACGATGGACATATCCGTATACGTTCCGACTGCCGTCGAAGGGATAAAATCTTCGACAATTCCTGCTTTTAATCTAACATCGCCGATTTCAACTACCTGATGGTGTCCCATAATTCCGACCTTATAATACTTTCCGATCTGTTTTTTATTCTTATATTGCGCATAATCTACGCCCAAATAACTTTTTGTCTTTTCGCCCCATAATTCATCTAACGTATTTGTCGCAGGCAAGGCACCGATTTCCTGAATCTGCCCCCTGTATAGGGAAACGCTTCCGAATAAGAAAGCGCCAAGCGCAAGATGCAAAAACAGAACACCCTTTCTTCTTTTCATTTGATTTACCCCTTTTCCAACTGAGAATAGTATATAAAAAGAGAGAAGATTTGTAAAGGAAAAGCAATGCAAAACCCGTTAAAAACGATTGGAAACCGAATCGCAGGTATCGACGATCAAAGTCAGCAGTTTCTGCAATCGATCGAGGTAATCGTTTCCGGTTTTTTTGAGTTTGATTTTGATTTGCCGATCGGAAAATCCGGTGATCAGATGATCGAAAGAAGATAACTTCGAGAAAAGAACCAGACCGATCTGCCGCATCGCCGACGCTTCTTTGGTCAGCCGGAGGACGACGAAATCGCCTTCTTCTTCCATCGATTCAAAATACTTTGCCGAAGAGAGAATATCGATCGTTCTTTTTTTCAGAAGAAGCAAGACTTCCGGCGGTATTTTTCCGTAAATATCGCGGAGTCTGTCCCGGAATCGATCCAGATCGGAAACCGTTGAAATTTTTTGAATCTGCCGGTAAATTTCCAACTTATCCGCATTGCTTGCGTAGGTCTTGGGAATGTATGCGTCGAGGACGAGATTGGATACGCGGACCGGATTCGTTTCCTCTTGAATTCCCTGCTTTTCTTGAATCGCTTCGTTGAGCAGTTTCAGGTACATGTCGATGCCGACCGTATCGATAAACCCGGCTTGTTCCGCGCCTAAGATGTCGCCCGCGCCGCGGATCGTCAGATCCCTTTGAGCGATTTTGAATCCCGAACCCAGTTCGGTGAAATCCCTTATCGCTTTCAGCCGTTTTCGTGCGACTTCGTTCATTTCTTTCTGATCGTTGAAAAGAAGGTACGCATAGGCGATTTTGTTGGATCGCCCGACTCTTCCCTTAATCTGATACAGTTGCGCCAATCCGAAATGGTCGGCGTTTTCGATGATGATCGTATTGACGTTAGCGATATCTAACCCCGTCTCGATGATCGACGTGCAAATCAGCACGTCAATTTCGCCCTGATAAAAGCGGCTCATCACTTCTTCGATTTCGTCTTTGTCCATTTTGCCGTGAACGATGTCCACACGAACGTTCCGGATCCTTTTTTCGATTTTCAACTTGGTCGCATTCATCGAATAAATCTGATTGTGCAGATAGTAAACCTGACCTTTTCTCGCCAATTCTCTTTCAATGGCTTCTTTGATCAGATCGTCGTCTTTCGGCATCACGTACGTCTGAATCGGCATTCGGTTCATCGGCGGCGACTGCAACTGAGACAGACTCCGTATGCCTAAAAGCGACATCTGCAAGGTGCGCGGAATCGGCGTGGCGCTTAATGTCAGAACGTCGATATTCTGGCTGACTTCCTTTATTCTTTCCTTGTGTTCGACGCCGAACCGCTGTTCTTCGTCGACGATCAGCAAACGGAGATGCGGAATCACGATATCTTTGGATAGCAGCCGATGCGTGCCGATGATCAGATGAATCTTTCCTTCTTTGATTTCCTCGATCTGCTTTCTCTGAACGCTTTGCGGAATAAACCGGGAAAACTGTGCGATTTTCACGCCGAACAAAGCGAAACGTTCCTGCGCGACCTGAAAGTGCTGACGGGAAAGGAGCGTCGTCGGGCAGAGAAGAGCCACCTGACCGCCGTTGAGAATCGCCTTGAATGCGGCACGGAACGCCACCTCCGTTTTCCCGAATCCGACGTCTCCGCATAAGAGACGGTCCATCGGGTGAGGCGATTCCATGTCTCTCTTGATCTCTTCGATCGCGCGCTCCTGATCTTCCGTCAGCGGGTAGGGAAACGCCCGTTCAAATGCGCGCTGAAATTCATCGTCTTCCCGACAGGCAAATCCGACGGTAGAATTCCTTTCGGCATAGAGCCGGATAAGCCGGTCGGCCAGATCGTTGACTTTATCTTTGATCCGCTTTTTCGTCCGCGCCCAGTCTCCGCCGTTGATTCGGTTCAGTTTCGGCACTGCGCCTTCTTTGGATACGTATTTCCGAATCAGATGAAACTGTTCCAACGGCACGTAAAGGACATCGTCTCCCGCGTAGCGGATTTTCAAAAAATCTTTTCTGACCCCCATCGTTTCGAGATTGACGATTTCTTCAAACCGCCCGATTCCGCATTCTTCGTGAACAACATAATCACCCTTTTCCAATTCATCATAGGATTGGAGGATCTGCGCTTTCTTGTATCGCGATAAAAAGCGGGAAACTTTCATCCGATAGCCGTAAATCTCCTTTTTGGAAAGAAAAACCTGCTTATCTTCGTAGAGATCGAAGCCTTCCGGCAAGTCGAATTTCAAAAGCGTCAGAGAAGCCCAGAGTTCCTCTTCTGTTCCGCTTTCGGCATAGTCTAACGAAGCGTTTTGCAAATACTCTTTGAAGACATCGTACTGCGCGGAAAGACAGACGGCGACCTGATATCCCCTGTTCAGGTAGTCCCGGATGTTTTCCGTAGCCTGAAACAGATTCGGCGCGATTTCGGGAATCGCGCGGATTTTGATTTCGACGTCGTCGGGACCCGAACGCATCGAGTGCGTTTCCACCAGACAGGAACATCTTTCCAAAATAAGGCGGAAATCGTCGAAAAAACAGTAGTTTTTAAAGGATTTTCCGATTTTAAAACATTCGCTGAAATACGCGTACGTCTGTTCCAGAAGAAGTTCGGAAGAAGAGACGCACCGCTCGAAATCGTAGCAGATCGTAAAATCGGGCTGAAAGTAATCTGCAATGCTCACTTTCTGTTCCAGAACCAGATACAGGTACTTGTAAAACGTTTCGCCGATCCCTTCGCTCTCAAAAAAATCCAAATCTCGTTCGACGATGGATTTCAGGCTTTGATAAGCCTCCGGACTCAGTTCCTTCCGATATTTTTCGACTTCTTCGCTCAAAGCCGGCCGTATCTTCTTTCGCTCTTCGGGCGAGAGAATGAGATCGCTGGCAGGAGGAATGACGACGCGCTCGACCGCACCATCCGACAATTGCGTGGCGATATCGAACGATCGGATCGATTCGATTTCGTCGTATAAAAACTCGATCCGGACCGGTTTGTTCAAATGGATGGGGTAGATATCGAGAATATCGCCTCTTTTCGCATATTGAAGCGCCCCGTCGATTTTATTGACGCGTTGATAGCCGTTTCCCGACAGCGTTTCGGCGATCTCATCGATCCCGATCGCTTTTCCCGGATAAAGTTCAAAGGTATTCCTCCGGAACAAAGAACTTTCCGGCAAAAAACGAGACAGCGAAGCGGAATGGCATATCAGGATTTTCGGTTCTTTTTTCAGACTTTCGTTCATCACGAAAAGCCGTTGCGAAAGCATTTCTTTGGAATACGCGCGGATATCGATCCGATAGATTTCGTCCTGCGGAAAGAAAAGCAGATTCTCTTCGCCGGAAAAATGGATCAGATGTTCATAGACTTCCTGCGCTTCGTAGAGATTCGGACAGTTGATCAGAATTTTCTGGGGTTTTCGACGGAAAACGGACGCGACGACCAGAGAAAACGTCAACGGATCGTCGATGATAAAACGCCCGTCCCGTTTCAGAAAGCGTCCGACGAATTCGCCGTCTTCGATTTTTTTGAAGATCTTCATCATCCGTTATAACGGCTCATCGCGCGGTCGAATCCGCGATCGACGATCTCCTGAATCGCTTCTCCCGCTTTGAGAATCGCCCCGTCGAGTTCTCGTTGCTGTTCCGCGGTCGGTTTATTTAAAACGTAGTCGATCACCTCTGTCGTGTTTCTTCCGATTCCGATCCGGATCCGTTTGATCTTGTCCGTTCCCAGATTTTCAATCACGCTTTTCATTCCCTTGTGTCCGCCGGAAGAACCAGCGCTCCGAAGACGGATTTTTCCCGGTTCCAGGTCCATGTCGTCGTAGATGACGACCACGTTTTCCAGAGGAATTTTAAAGAAATCGACGATTTCCCGCACGCTGTTTCCAGACAGATTCATATATGTCTGCGGTTTCAGAAAAAGAACCGTTTCCGTTCCGAAACGGACGGAAGCGTACAGCGCGCTGAACCCTTTTTTTTCTACCGAAAGCGAAAAACGATTCTGGCAGAACGCATCGATGCAGGCAAATCCCATGTTATGCCGGGTCTTTTCGTATTCTTTTCCCGGATTTCCCAAACCGACAAACAGCCACATCGCGCTTTCCTCCTCTCAAATCCATGGTAATCTTATCACAAAAGAACGAAAAAAGTACACTCATCGTTCCCGATTTCGGAAAATCGTTGATCAAAAATGCGAAGGCGTTTGCTCTGATTTTCCCGTATACGGGCAGGATTTCTCAGTGAAAATGATCGAACTGGCATCGAAAAAAATGCCGGGCGCGCATCTTTATCAGGGAGATTTTACGAAAGGATTAAAAAGACCGCTGCTTAATCGATCGTATGATTTTATCGTCGCTACATATTCCTTGCATCATCTGACGGACGAACAAAAAATTGCTTTTCTTCGCACCTTGCGCGGCTGTCTGAAAGAGAATGGAAGGATTCTGATCGGCGATGTGGCTTTTAAGACCCGCGATCAATGGAATCAGTGCAGGAAAGAAGCCGACGATGAATGGGACGATGAGGAAATCTATTTCGTTTTCGACGAACTGCGAGAAGTTTTTCCGGACCTTACCTTCACTGAGATTTCGTCCTGCGCAGGAATCCTGACATTAACTCGCGGCGAATAACGCAAAAACGCAGTTTTAAACTCTTCTTATGGATGTGATCGCACCTTTTTTGTTTACGGGCATCTTTTCGTAGCCCCCTGCTTGCGAGTGTACGATACAGGCAAAAACGGAAAAATCCCTGTCAATCAGAATCGTTTTCTCTCTTCTTTAAACAATTGCAATGTAGCGAGTTTCATCGATAAAACCAATAAAAAAGTATATTGCCCGATCGAAAGGGAATATACTTTTTCCGCGATTATCTTTTTTCAAAACTTTCGCATTTCGCCATATCGTTGACGTCTCCGACGGAAAGATGCTTCCGGATACAGACTCCTTCGCTGTTGGTTTTGCAAACCGTGCATCGGCAGAGAACCTGCTTGTCGTTCTGATTCAGGAAGAAGTCTTCTTCCATTCCGAACTCGATATCGATCGGCGAATCGTCGTGCTTGGTGTCGAAACTATCGCACAGCGCGGAATCGGAAACTTCGATGGCGTTTTTCATGCAAGCCTCGCAGTAATTGTGCTTGCATTCAAATTCGCGGCATTTGATTTTTGACATAATAACCTCTTTTCCGAACCTAGTATTCGCCGAAAATCGTTTTTTATGTATCCGTTGAAATCAATTCTTCTTTTCATGGGCAGAAAATATCTTTATACTAATAGGTAACCGAAAGGAAACAAATTATGGACAAAAAGAAATTGAAAGAACCGCTGGTGGACGGGTGCAAGGGCATTGCCATCGGCGTATCGATGATCATTCCAGGCTTTTCCGGCGGCACGATCGCCGTATTGATGAATATTTACGACAAGATTCTGGAAGCGATCACGGGCATTTTCCGTCATTTCAAATCGTCGTTGCTGGTGCTGATTCCCTTATTGATCGGCGCGGTCATCGGTTTTGCCGGATTGGTTTTTCCGCTTCAATTCGGGCTTTCCCATATTCCTTTGGTCGTGATTTCGCTGTTCGTCGGATTCATCATCGGAGGTATTCCCTTTATTTATAAAAAAGTGCAGGGAAAGGAAAATCCGTTGAGCATCATCATCGGCATTCTGGCCATGGGGCTTGTCATTTCGCTCTGTTTTATCCAGAACAACCAAACGCTCAACCTCGAACAACTGAACGCAGGAACGTGGTTCTATCTGCTTTTAGCGGGCATTCTTTCTTCCGTCGCTCTGGTCGCTCCGGGAATTTCGGGAAGCATGACCTTAATGATTCTCGGGGTTTACACTTCGCTGATCGATGTATTGAAAGATCTGATGAGTTTCAACAACGTCGGTCATAATCTGCTCGTTCTGGTTCCTCTGGCGATCGGACTCATCGTCGGATTCGTTCTGATGAGCATTCTGATGAAATACCTGCTCAAAAAGCATACGACCTCGACTTATTTCGCCATTCTCGGATTCATCATCGGATCGATCGTCACCATCTATTATCTGACGATTACCGATGAAAAATATCCGGTTCGGTTCGACGCGCTGAACATATCGTTAAGCATCGTCGTTCTCCTCGTCGGCATCGTCGCCACTTATTTCCTCGAAAATCTGGTCAGCCGCAAGGAAGAAAAAGCGAAAGAAGAACCCGTAAGCGACGAGGATTGAGAAATGTTTTTCCAAGAAATCGACGAAACGATCTCCGGCTGGATGCTGAAACTTCACGGAAACGATTTCATCAATCAGACGATGAAATTCTTTTCGCTAATCGGCGAAGCGGGCATTATCTGGATTCTGATTCTGATCCTTCTTCTCATCGTCGTCGTTTCCCGAAAGAAGAAATGCCCGGTCGTCCTTCTCTTCGCCGGTCTTTTTCTTTTGATCGGATGGCTCTTCAACGACTACTGCCTGAAACTTCTGATCCACCGGTCGCGGCCTTATCTCAATCATGAGGCATTCGGCACCGCGTTCGAGGATTTCATGGTTTCGATTCACTATTCGTTTCCGAAAGGATACTCGTTTCCTTCCGGGCATTCTTTTTCTTCGTTCAACGCGGCTACGGGAATCGCCCTCTATAAGAAAAAACTGGGTTTTTTGACTTATCCGATCGCTTTTCTGATCGCGTTTTCGCGGATTTTTCTCGGCGCGCATTATTTCACCGACGTGCTGATCGGTTCGCTGATCGGAGTCGCTTTCGGCTTTTTGTCTCACTTTCTCGGCAAGAAACTTTTCCAGTCCGAAAAAATCAGAAATCATCCGAAATTCACTGAATAAAAGAATATTTTCTTTTTTTCACCGTTGAACAGTCTCTTTTCGATACGAAAAGAATATCTGAAAATTAGTGTTTTTTTTCCTTAGGGTTTATGTTAAAATAGTCGCGTAGCATAAATATGCGCGTCAGTATTTTTTAGTGCGGCGCATTACAGGAGGAAATATATGCCAAAAAAATATGTCTATGCGTTCAGCGAAGCACATGGTCTTGGTAAAGAACTCTTGGGCGGTAAAGGCGCTGGCCTTGCTGAGATGACTCACATCGGAGTCCCGATTCCGCAAGGTTTCACCATTACCACCGAAGCGTGTACTCTTTATTATGACAGCGGAAAGAAGTTGCCTGAACACGTCATCGAAGAAATCTACGCCAACGTGCATCACGTGGAAGAGATCACCGGAAAAACGTTCGGCGGCGATCACAACCCGCTTCTGGTTTCCGTGCGGTCGGGCGCCAGAGTATCCATGCCGGGTATGATGGACACCATTCTCAATCTGGGCCTGAACGACCATACCGTCGAAGTTCTGGCCAAAGAAACCAACAACGAAAGATTCGCTTACGACAGTTACCGTCGTTTCATTCTGATGTTCACCAACATCGCCAAAGGACATCCGAGAACCGATATGGACAAGATGCTCGACAGCCTGAAAGAAGCGAAAGGGTACAAACTCGACACCGAAGTAACCGCCGATGAACTCAAAGATCTCGTCGCCCGTTACAAAGAATATTACAAAACCGTCTTCCACGAAGACTTCCCGAGCGATCCGTACGTTCAATTGATCGAAGCGGTCAAAGCGGTCTTCCGTTCCTGGGACAACCCGAGAGCCAACGTTTACCGAATGATGAACTCGATTCCGTATTCCTGGGGAACCGCGGTCAACGTTCAGTCGATGGCATTCGGAAACAAAGGCGAAACTTCCGGAACCGGCGTCGCGTTCTCCCGTGATCCGGGAACCGGCGAAAAGGTCGTTTCCGCAGAATATCTTCCGAACGCGCAGGGCGAAGACGTCGTTGCCGGAATCCGCACGCCTCTTCACATCGACGAATTGAAGAGAAGAATGCCGGAAGTGTACGATCAATTCATCAAAACCATCAAGATGATGGAAGCCCATTACCGCGATATGCAGGATATGGAATTCACCGTCGAAGAAGGAAAACTGTATTTCCTGCAAACCCGTAACGGAAAGAGAACGCCGGCCGCCGCGCTGAAAATGGCTTGCGACATGGTCGACGAAGGTCTGATCACCACCGATGAAGCGGTTCTGAGAATCGACCCGGTCTCCTTCGATAAACTCCTGCTTCCGAACTTCGATAAAACCGAAGTCGAAAAAGCCACGCCGATCGCCACCGGTTTAGCCGCCGGTCCGGGCGCCGGAACGGGCAAACTTGCCTTCACCGCCGAAGAAGCCGAAAGAAGACATCAGAACGGCGAAAAAGTCGTTCTCGTCCGCGCCGAAACCTCTCCGGAGGACATCATCGGCATGGTCGCTTCCGAAGCGATTCTGACGATGAGAGGCGGTATGACTTCTCACGCCGCCGTCGTTGCCCGCGGCATGGGTAAATGCTGCGTCTGCGGTTGCTCTGCGGCGTTGATCGACGAAGAAGCCAAAACCGTAACCATCGACGGAAAAGTGTATACCGAAAACGACACGTTCTCGATCGACGGTTCTACCGGAAAAGTGTATCTCGGCTCGATCAAAACCGTCAATCCGGATCTCTCTTCGGGTTATTTCGGACGTCTGATGTCCTGGGTCGATAAGGCCAGAACGTTGAAAATCCGTACGAACGCCGATACGCCGAGAGACGCCAAACAGGCCAAAGAATTCGGCGCGGAAGGAATCGGTCTCTGCCGTACCGAACATATGTTCTTCGATAAAGACCGGATTTTCTCAATGAGAAAGATGATTCTGGCCGACAATGCCGAAGAAAGAAAAGCGGCGTTGAAAGAACTCGAACCGATGCAGCAATCCGATTTTGAAGGACTTTACGAGATCATGGACGGAATGAACGTCAACGTCCGTCTTCTGGATCCGCCTCTTCACGAATTCCTCCCGCAGGAAGAAGATAAAATCGCCGAACTCGCCAAAGCAACCGGTCGTACCGTCGAACAGGTCAAAGCGCGATGCGAAGAACTTCACGAATTCAACCCGATGATGGGACACCGCGGTTGCCGTCTGGCCGTTTCGTATCCGGAAATCTGCGAAATGCAAACCACCGCGATCATCAAAGCGGCGATCGCCGTCCAGAAGAAGACCGGAAAGCCGATCACGCCGGAAATCATGGTTCCTCTCGTACTCGAAGTCAAAGAACTGAAATTCGTCAAGAACATCATCACCGCTACCGCGGACAAACTGATTGCCGAAGCCGGCGTCAAGATGACCTATCATGTCGGTACGATGATCGAAATTCCTCGCGCGGCGCTTCTTGCCGACGAAATCGCAACCGAAGCCGAATTCTTCTCGTTCGGAACCAACGACCTGACGCAGATGACCTTCGGATTCTCCCGCGACGATGTAACCAAGTTCCTTCCGGATTACTACGGAAACAAGATTTTTGAAGAAGATCCGTTCAAGACTTTGGATCAGCACGGCGTGGGCAAATTGGTGACGATGGCCGTCAAACTCGGTCGTTCGACTCGCCCTGACCTCCACATCGGTGTCTGCGGAGAAACCGGCGGAGAACCGAATTCCATTCAGTTCTACCACAATGCCGGATTGGATTATGTCTCCTGCTCTCCGTTCCGCGTGCCGGTAGCCCGACTCGCCGCCGCACAGGCTGCGATCAAAGCCAAAAGCAAATAATCTGACAAAATAAAGTTTCTGTAAAATCGAATAGGGTTTTATGGAACCAACAAAAATAGAAAGATGGCAAATCTTATGGGCGATTAGAGTTAATCTGGTCGTCCTTTTCTATTGGAAAATTTTTTTATTTTGAAAGATGTAAAATTGTCTAGGGTGGATTTTATCGCGATTTTATCAAAACCTCCGTTCGATTTTTGTCCTCCGAATTCTTGCCAAAAAGTAAAAATTCAATTTTTAATTAAAAAATATCGGTTTAGTAGTCATTCTTTTCGAAGAGTGACTACTTTTTTTCTTAAAAATCTCTTGTCAAGTCAAAAATCAGAAAAAAACGTGGTGATTCCTCAAATGTTACACTTTTCTGTATCTATCGCTATTGGGTAAAAAAGGGCGATAAGAAAGAGAAAATTATGTCAAAATGCAAATTAATCATTGAATAATACCAAAAAGATTACAATAACAGTCAAATTGCTACCCTTTGCAGTTGTTCCCGAATGACTGTTTAGAGAGTATTTCAACGGATAAAGGCGTTAGGAATTGAAGGTTACGGGCTAACCAATATGAGTGAAGAAGAATTTTCTTCTTTCTTATTCCCCGAAAGGGTAAAGGCAGGGGACGGATATTTGATTCCCGATTTTAAGTGGGAAAAGTTTCAAATGTGTAAACATCAATCTTCTATAAGGTTATGTTGGTGCAGATATTGCAAACATGCCACAAAGCAAAACTTGATGGCATATAGTTGGAAATGCTTTATAACTTTATATAATGCTTATCGTAAATCGAAGATTGAAGCCTGCGCCCCAAACGACAAGATCCACAACAAGCTAAAAGATTTTAACTTTTTATTGTCGTGTTGTCCGCAAGAATTTTACTGCTTATAGAATGGAAATTACTTAAATTACGCAAAAAGCGTCGACATTCGTTCGCAATTTGAGTAAAATAAGTATAACAAGATAAGGAAATGATAGTAATGGAAGATTTTTATTTGAGTCAAGCCCTATTCCGCACGCAAGAAATCTTAAACAATTTTACAAACGAAAGAAGTATGCAAGTCAAATTAAAGGCGTTAACGGAAAATGGGCGTATTGAAAAAATAAAAAACGGATTATATGCGACGGTCAATTCATTGACGGGAGATATTTTTGCGAGCCGTTTTGAAATAGCTTCGGCTCTTTTTGAAAATGCTTGCGTTGCATATCACTCTGCGTTAGAATTTTACGGGCTCGGAAATCAAATGTTTTCAGAGGTGCAAGTTTTTACCGAGAAACGCTATAATCCCTTTATTTTTAACGGGCTTGAATACAAATTCTTCTCATATACCGCAAAAGGCGGAATAATGCGATTAGAACAAAATGCTGAAATCGTTATTACGGATTTAGAACGGACGTTAGTGGACTGTATTGATCGTATCGACCTTGCAGGTGGACTTGAAGAACTTTTTACGGCACTAAACGGTATCACACATCTTGACGAGCAAGCATTATTATCCTATTTGAAAGAGTATAATAAGAAATTTGTTTATAAAAAGGCAGGATTCTTACTTTCATTGCTGAAAAAAGAACTTCTCTCCCAAAACTTTTTTGACATATGTAAACAAAACTGCTCTGTAAAATTAGAAGACATAAGCGAAAACAAAAAGTTGCCGAGAAAAACGGATAAGTATTGGGGGCTTATGTATCCCGAAAAACTTATAAACACGGAGAACTGATATGATAAACCTATCGCAAAAAAACGTAGTTAAAATAGCAAAAGAAACCAACTTTATAAAAGATAACGTTGAAAAGGTTATGCGCCTTGCGGATATTTTAGAATTTGTGTTCACGTCTAAATGGAAAGATAAACTCGCTCTTAAAGGTGGAACGGCTATCAATTTGTTTTATCGTGAGCTTCCAAGACTTTCAGTTGATATTGATTTAGACTATATTGGCGATACGAAAGAAGAAATGGAAAAAGATAAGGAAGAATTGTGGACCTTCTTGCAAATGGCGTTATTCCAAAAGAATTATTCTCTTTCGCCGCAAAGTAAAAGATATTTTGCTTTAGATTCCGCCGTTTTTCAATATGTAAATAACGCGGGCAATCGTGACAACATCAAAATAGAAATAAACTATCTTGACAGAAAGCACGTTCTTCCACTCTGCAATAAACCTATTAAAACTCCCGTTGCTGAAAGCGTAGTTAACGTAAAAGTTTTAAGCGCTTGCGAATTATACGGAAGCAAACTTGCTGCTTTAATTGGACGTTGTAAACCGAGAGATATTTACGACGTTTACGGGCTTATTGAAAGCGGTATGATAGAAGATAAAGAAATGCTTAAAAAATGTACTATCTTTTATAACTGTATCGGTGGAGATGCTAGTATTTGCGACGTTTCACTTGATATTTTAGATGGTGTTACGGATCGAGATATAAATAGGCAACTGAAACCTATGCTTAACAAAAACGACCACTTCAAAAAGGATGCTGTAATCGCTTCAATAAAAGAATTTTTACAAGACTTACTTGTACTGAGTGATAAAGAAAAAGAATTTGTGAAAGAGTTTGTTAATAAGAACTATTGTCCCGAACTTTTATTTGAAGATAAAGATATTGTAGAGCGAATCTCCGCCCACCCTATGGCTTTGTGGCGCGTTAGAGAAAATTAAGCATTTTTATATATTTGACGGAAGTTGTCATATTGACTGTGCTAAAATCAAATCGATTTTAGCAAGGAGCTCCAAAGCAATTTTTAACAAGCTATACGGAGATAACATTTCTTGATAAAATAAAGAAACTACAAGATAACTATCCTGAATTGTTATTTTTCCATTTTTAAGACATAGATGTTGGCGGTATTCACATATTGAAACATTTGCGAGCTAAAACAAACATTCAATTTTTTCCTTATAAAATGGACGTTGAAACTTTGTCGACTAATATGGGATGCTGGAAAAAACTTACCGACAACGATATTAAAAGGTTAAAAAAAATAGAGGATAAAGAGTTCCAAGGTTTAATTGATTATATGTTATCAAATAATTGCAAATTAGAACAAGAAGCGATAGATTGAAAATGAAAGAATTTATTTACGATAAATTAGTTAGAGATAAAATACCCGAAATTATCGAAAATTCGGGTAAACAATGCGAAATAGAGATATTGTCCAATGAAAATTATCTTGAAATGATAGATGAAGCCATTAAAAGAACCATAGAATATTGACTCTTCTTCTTTTGTTATTCCTTACGGAAGAAGGCGTGTAGGAAAGACCTCTCTCATATGCGAATTTCTTGGAAAATACAAAGATAAACTATATTTTCTTGCGAAAGCAGGGTCAGAAACGCTTCATCTCAAAGGATTCAGTGAGCATTATTTCTTAGAATCAAGTAGCCCGATTCATGAATTTTCAGATATTCTCCTGTTATATATTTATTTTCTTCTTTTCTCCTTATTTATCTTCCCTTTTTCTCTCTCTTCTTGCAGATGTTTATTTAAAATCGACGATATTTTTCAAAATATGTCTAAGATTAAATCAAAAGAAAAGAAAGCGTTTTCATTTTTTTTCGGTTAAGTCCCGTTTTTGTTTTAAATCTATTTCCAATTCCGTTTTTAAGCGTTATAATGAAACTACATAAAAGAAAGGGAGAAAAATGAGCAAAAAACTTTTATTAGTGTCCTTATTAGCCGTGGGTATGCTAGTGGGATGCGGTGGCAAAAAAGATGATGCTTCTTCATCTGTAACGCCAAGCGAAAATCCTTCCTCCGGAGGAGGGGGAGACACCAGTTCGTGGACCAACACGTACGGAAATGCAGGTTATTACCTCATCGGCACCGGAAACGATTGGAGCGAATTGTTCTGGACAAAAGAAAACTTTGAAATCTTCTATCTGAGTCCGGTAGGCGACGGAACCTATACGTTAACCGGTTCGATCGCCGCAGAAGATCTGGTCGACAGCGAAGGCGCGGCGATTAAATGGGAATACAAGGTCCGCTACTTCGACGGCGAAGGAAAAGTAACCGACTGGTATCCGGACGGCGTGGATAACAACAACGCCATCACCGAAGCCGGACAATACACCTTCACGTTCAATCCGAAAGGATTGGATGGCAAAACCGGAACGAAACCGGACGGATCGACTTTCCAACTTTACACCGAACACGTGAAAGCGGGAGATGCCAAAACCGATGATCATCTGAAAATCTCCGCAACGCAGAGAAGCGATCTTCAAAATGTCACCGGTGATGCCAGACTCAGACTTTACTACACCGGCACCGAAATCACGGATGACGACGACATCTACATCTACGGCGGATTCGACGGATGGACCGGATGGACCAAACTGAACAAGACGAAAGATGAAGACACCGGAAGATACACGTTCGAAACGACGTACGAAGATATCGTTATCGGTATCGGACCGCTGGAAATGTCCTATGAATTCTGCATCGTCGTCGGAGGCACCGACTTCGATCTGAACGATCCGTGGAACACCGGAAAACAACTGATCAATCCGGACGGCGGCAACTGGTCGGTCTCTTACACTTCTTCCAAGACGCTTTCGATCCTGACTCTGCCGGAAAACATCGACAACCTGATCAAGGTCATGACCGTCGAAGAAGCGATCGCGGCGATGAAAGCCCCGGACTTCGTCGGCAAAACCGTCATGATGCGGGTACGCGGCGAAGTGACCGCAGTGTCTTACAACAGCACTTACGGTTCCTATACGCTCGATCTGGCGATGCCGGAACCGAAGGAAGACCCGGTGGAGGGCGAGACCGAAGTAGACACCAATGTGTACAAATTCCAGGTTTACTCCGGCGTCGTGAAAGAAGGAGAAGCGGAGCCGAAAGTCGGCGATACCGTTTCGGCCTACGGTTATACGCAGATTTTCACGAAAACCGATTCTACCACCAATGTGACGACCGTTACCTACGAGGTGGCTTACGACAGCACCAACAAAGTCAGCCCGATCATCTACAACGTGGTTACTCCGTTCGATTACCTCTATGTCAGAGGGGATATGAGCAACTGGGCTTGCCAGGACGCCTACAAACTCGTGGCGACCGATACGCCTGACGTCTATGCCTGCACGGTCTCTCTTGCCGAAGGCGCGCTGTTCAAGTTATCCAACAATACGGAGAACTGGGAAGTTCAATACGGCGGAGCCACGGCGAACGGCCAACTCGTCATCGATGAATCCTGCACGGATTGCTTCGATGTATCGGGAGACAACATCACCGTCTTAGTCGCCGGAAGTTACACCTTCACCTACGATTTATCCGGTGAAACTCCTGTCGCTTCCGTATCGAAGTAAGGAAAACAAAAAGAACCGACGGATCCGATCCGATCGGTTCTTTTTTTGTCCTTTACAGGCAAAGAAAAACGTCCGCGTTCGCGGGCGTTCGTTCAATCGATATGGTTGTAAAGATTGTACACGTTGGAAACGGCTTCGCCCGTTTCGATATTCTCGATCACCTTCGCCAGCATCGGACCGACGGACAGAACCTTGACGATCGGATGTTCCATTTTTTTCTGCAACGGAATGGTATTGGTGAATACGATTTCCTCGAAAAGGCCGTTCAGAACCCGTTCCTCCGCCGGAGAAGAGAAAATGCCGTGCGTACAGGCGATGCGAACGCTGCGCGCGCCTTGTTCTTTCAGCACTTTCGCGCCGGCCGAACAGGAACCCGCCGTATCGATCATGTCATCGATCATGATGCAGTCCTTTCCTTCGACGTTTCCGATGATATTCATCACTTCGGCCACGTTCGGCCCGGTTCTCCGCTTATCGATGATCGCAATCGGGAGATTCAGTTTTTCGGCGATCTTTCTGGCGCGGTTGACGCCCCCATGATCCGGCGAAACGATCACCATGTCGGGATTGTTCTTGTATTTCCAATAGTAGTCGGTGATCAACGGGATCGCCGTCAATTCGTCGACCAGACAGGAAAAGAATCCCTGTATCTGCGGTGCGTGGAGATCGATGGTGATGACCCGGTGCACGCCTGCGGTTTTCAACAGGTCGGCGACCAAACGCGAAGTGATCGGCTGACGCGGTTTGCTCTTCCGATCCTGCCGGGCGTATCCGAAATACGGCATCACGACGTTGATTTCCCTCGCCGAAGCCCGTTTCAGCGCATCGACGAAAACCAGTATTTCAAACAGATTTTCCGTAACGGGGCAACAGGTGGACTGTATAACGTACACGTTTTTTTCCCGAATCGTCTCGATCGGCTCACAGAGGATTTCGCCGTCCGCGAAGTGCGTGACTTTGGCCTGTTTCAGAGGCACTTTCAGTTTATCCGCGATTTCTTTCGCCAAAACCTTATTAGCGCTTAACGCATATACGACCGTATTTTCCAGCATCTTCTTTCCTTTCCCGAAATAAAAAGTCTTGAATGGATCTGAATCCTCCACTCCTTTTTATTCTTTCTTTTCTCCTGTGTTCGATTTCATTATATCGGTTTACCGTTTCTTTTTCTATGATTTGACTTCGTTTGTCTAAAAAATCAGCGCGTCTGACTCAGAATGACTTTATAGCCGAGTCCTTCCAGCCGATCGGCGGCTCTTTTTAACAGTTTCAGATCGTGCGAAAGGCTGAAAACCGCAGAACCCGACCCGGTCATCAACGCATTCGTCAGACCCTCTTCTTTCATTTTCTGCTTGATCGCCTCGATCGAAGGACAGAATATGACGGCCGTCTTTTCCAGTTCGTTTCCCATCGAATGGCTCAGCAAAGAAAGATCGTCTTTTTCCAGAGCCTCGATGATTCCGGAGATATCCGCCGGAGAGGAAGCGCCCGTCAAGTCGAATTCGGAATAGATTTTTCCTGTGGAAAGCCCCGTCTTCGGGAAGACGATCAGCACTCCGAACGGTCTTCTGACTTTGACGGATGTCAGCACTTCGCCTTTTCCCTGCACGCGAGCCGCGCAGTTTTTCAAACAAAAAGGAATGTCGGATCCGATTTTGTATCCGATCCGGCACATCTCTTCTTCGCTCATTTTCAGTTTCAGAAGTTTATTCAATCCGATGAGAACCGCCGCGCCGTCGGCGCTTCCGCCGCCTAAACCCGCGCCCATCGGAATCTTTTTGTGAATGTGAATTCTCAATTGCTCAGTATACCCGTATTTCGCTCGTAACGCCCTTTCGACTTTGGAGACGATATTCGTCTCGTCGGTCGGAAGTTCGCAATCGTCGCTGGTGATCAGCGTATCGAACCCGTAGGGAAGCAATTCGATTTCGATCCGGTCGTGAAGTTCGATCGGAACGATGACCATATCCAGATTGTGATATCCGTCCTGAGGATCCCTGTTGACGATATTGAGTCCCAGATTGATTTTTGCATACGCTTTCAACATCAGCATAATCCCGCTTAACTGCCTCCTAAATAATACTTTCTGGCTCTGCCTTTGGTTTCGATTCCGCCGATTTCCTTGCTGTATGTCGCTTTTAACACCAGAGAAAAGTCGATGTCTTCCGAAATCGTCGTGCTGGCAACGGAACTGGCGATGATCACCGGATCGAGAAGATGAATGTTTTTCCGATGCGGCGAAGATGCGAAATTCGCGCCGTTTTCGATCAACGCTTCGTAAAACGACTGACAGGCGCCGGCGACGATGACCAGATCGTCTTTCGATTTGTAGAGACTTCTGGCGCGCCGGATCGTTTCGACGAAATGAACCGAGTTCTTGTAACTGTTGAGATCGTAGATATTCTGTCCTTTCGTCAATGAATCGTGTCCGGTGATGACCAGAATATCCGGTTGATGCTTTTGAATCAGTTGCTCGATGAAACGAGGCATTTCGCTTTCTTTGATGTAATAGCCGTCCGCATTGATCTTATAGTTTTGATAAGCCTCCATTGCCTTTTTGAGGTAAAACTCGTCTCCGTCGAGATGCAAGACCTTACCCCTTAATAATTTTGCATCAAATTTCAGTGCAGGTAAAGATAAAACGATCTTATTTTTAACTTCATATTCTTTCAGATCGTCGACCGGCGCGTCGGCGATGAGACGGTAAATCTCTCCTTTGAGAACGGCGATGCCGTCTTTCAGGGAAAGAACGCGGAAAATGACGTCGTGCTGATGGGACGTTCTGGTTACGAGCGCATTTATTTTCAAATTGAATCACCTATATATCCTATGAAAAAATTCATCGGATGTTTAGGATATTTCGACTCAACCGAAGATATTCTTCTTTTCCCAGTTCTTCGCCGCGCTTTTCCGGATCGATACCTGATTTTTGAAGGACTTCCCCGACCTTTTCTTTGTCTTTCAGAAAACGGATCAGGTTGTTCTGAACGGTTTTTCTTCTTTGAAAAAAACACGCGCGGACGACGTCGAAGAAGAGAAGTTCCCATTCTCTTTCCACGCGCGGACGATTGAAATCGATTTTCAGAATCACGCTGTCGACATTGGGCGAAGGCAGAAACTTATCTTTGCCCACTTTTTTCACGCATTCCAGCACGCCGACGTAATCGATAAAGATATTCAAAGGCAGGTAATCTTTGCTTCCCTTTCCCGCTTTAATCCGTGAATAAACTTCTCTCTGCACCATGAATTCAAAGGTGCTTACCTGAATTCCCGAAGTGATGATTTTTTCGATGATCGGAGTCGTAATGTGATACGGGACATTGGAAATCACTTTGACCGGACGGTCGCGATAAGGGGAAAGATCGGCTTTAAGAAAATCCTGTTCATAAAGGTGAAACGTCGGAAAAACGGAAAAACGGTCGCGAAGATGCGCGCATAAATCCGGATCGATCTCATAGGCGAAAAGGGGATTTCCGCTTTCGAGAAGTCTTTCCGTCAAAGCGCCCAATCCTGGACCGACCTCGATCAACGCGTCGTCTTTTTCGATCGAAAGCGCCTCGATGCTTTCTTCCACGACGGATTCATCGATCAGGAAATTCTGCGAAAACTTTTTCTTCGGCGCGATCATTAAGGAAGTCATTCGCCGTACCACGTATTCTTTACTTGCGATTTTCATATTCGTCCATTGCCTCTTTCAATTGCTCATAGCCGATTCCGAGAAGATTTAACCGTTTGTAACAGGTTTTCCCGTTAGTCTTTCCGATATGAAAGACTTTTCCCAGAAAATCCCGTTTTTCTGCGGAATCCTTTCCGCCGATCAGTCCGAATGCGTAAAAATCCTGAAAGTCCAGCGAAAGCCGATCTTTCTTGGAAAAGCAGACGACGTCTTTCAAGGCGCGGATCAGTTCTTCTTTTTCGCATTCGGCCACGCCGACTTTCTTTCCCTTGATCGCCTTTTCCTTATCGATAAACGCGTGATGACAGCCGGGAATCGCCTGATCGATCTTCGTCCGTATCCGTTCTCCGGGAGAATCAGGGTCGGTCAGCACGATAATTTGTCGAAATCGCGCTAATTGTGTCAGATATTCAATTGTTTCACGCGAAACTTCTGATCCGTTCGTCGTGACGAATTCCGCGTCCACGAATAAACGTAGTTTATTCACGTCGCTTTTTCCTTCCACCACGATGATCGGTTTTTCCTCTTTTTTCATAGACCGAAAAGCCTCTTTCCGTTCTGAAAGGTGATTTCTTCAATTTCTTCGGGACGTAGCCCTCTCAATGCGGCGATCTCTTCAATCACCCGACGGACGTACTCCGGATAGTTGATTTTTCCCCGATAAGGGACAGGCGGCAAATACGGCGAATCGGTCTCCACGACGAGAGACGACAGATCGACGACTTTGGCGACTTCTTTCGGCGTGATCGCGTTCTTATAGGTAACCGGGCCGTCCAGACCGATCGAATAGCCCATGCGTACGATCCGTCTCATCTGTTCCACGCTGCCCGAAAAGCAATGAAAGACGCCTTTTTTCCGGCAAGGGTGTTCCTTGACGATTTCAAGGGCGTCCTCCACGCTGTCCCGCGCGTGAATGATGATCGGGAGATTCCACCGGTCGGCGATCGCAATCTGGCGGATAAAATACGCTTTCTGCCTCTCTCTGAGAGTTTCGTCTTTGTTCCAGTAATAATCCAGACCGATTTCGCCGACGGCCTTGATTTTCTCGGAAAGAAGAGGTGCCAGGCGCGTTTCAATTTCGTCGAGTCCGATCGAATCGATCTCCAACGGGTGAATGCCGATCGAAGCATAGACGTTTTCGTACTGCTTCGCGGTAAGCGCACAGATTTCCGAATGTTTCGCGTTGTCGCCGACCAGCATCAGCAAGTCAACGCCGCGTTCAAAAGAGCGGGCAATAACCCGATCGATGCCTTCTTCATATTTTTCATCGTAGAGATGACAGTGCGTATCGAACAGCATCTTATTTCCCCACGCAGAAACGGGAAAAAATTTCCTGTTCCAGATCCACGCGCACTTCTTCTCCGAGAAGATCTTTCAAAGCGTCGTATGCGCTTTTGATTTCGACGGCGACGAGATCGAGAGAAACGCCTTCCTCCGTCTCTTTTTTCGCGGAAAGAAGGGAATCCTTACACTTTTTTAACAAGGCGATTTCGCGCGCCGAACAGAAAGACGGCGTTTGCTCTTTGGTTTCCTGGACGCCGAATTTCTTTTTCATCGCTTCTTCCAAAGCGGAAATATCCTTGTTCAGCGCCGAAACGTATATCCGGTCTTCTTCCAGGCTGGAAGAAGGAACGCGTTCTTTTTTATTGTATACGATGATTCTTTGCATCTCTTCGGTCAGATTCAGCAATTCCCGGTCTTCGGGCGTAAACCGATCCGCTTCGAGAACGAGAAGAACCAGATCGGCTTTTTCAGCCATCTGTTTCGATTTTTCAATGCCGGCCTGTTCGATTTCGTCGATGCTCCGATGAATTCCGGCGGTATCCAGAAGATGAAGCGTCAACCCGTTGAGAACGACTTTTCCTTCGACGACGTCGCGCGTCGTTCCCGGAACGTTGGTGACGATGGCTTTATCCTGCTTGATCAACGCGTTGAGAAGACTCGACTTTCCGACATTGGGTCTTCCGATGATCGCCACGTCGATGCCTTCGTCGATCCGCTTCGCCCTTTCGCCGTTTGCAATCAGTTCGTCGAGACGATGACAGAGGGAATCCACCGAAGAGAGAATCTGCTTTTCGGTAAGCGTTTCGATATCCCGATACTCCGGATAGTCGATGTTGACTTCGATCGAAGCGAGAATATCCGCGATCTTCTCTTTGACGGGACGGATTAAGGAACTGGTTTCTCCGGTCAAAGCGAACATCTGATTTCTCTTCGCTCTGGACGTTTCCGCCTGAATCAGCGAGTTGATGGCCTCCGCCTGCACCAGATCGATTTTTCCGTGATAAAAAGCCCGCGCGGAGAATTCGCCGTTCATCGAAAGTCGCGCCGAATAGCGCAAACAAAGGCCGATGATTTCATCGGCGATTATCATCGAACCGTGACAAGAAATTTCGACGACGTCTTCGCCCGTGAAACTTTTCGGTTCTTTGAAATACACCGCAAGAACCTGATCGACTTTTTCATGCGAGTCCGGATCGACGATATAGCCGAAGTAAACGCGGTTCGGCTCTTCGATCTTTCCGGTAAAAATCTTCTGCACGATCGAAAGCGAACCTTCTCCGGACAGTCGGATCACCGCCAGAGCGCCTTTCATCGGCGGCGTGGCCAGATTAACGATTACGTCAAACATCTCTTTCACCTCACAGATTAGTATAATGGAAACAGAAGGATTTGAAAAGAAAAAGCCCTTGCTTCTCAGGCAAATTAAACCCGCGCGCGGAAGATTCTCTCCGCATTCAGAATCACTTCGGCGATTTCTTCCGGATTCTCTTTCGCGCCGGATTCGATCCAGCAGCAGATCACGTTGAAAATCGATCCGCCGTAGGAAAAGAGAAAGTACTTGTCCGTCTCTTTCTCGAATTTTCCGTTCCATTTATCGAGAAGATAGGTGTTGATCGTGGATAAAAACAGTTGGGAAAGACCTGCTTTGAAAAGACTTTCCAGTTCTTCGCGATAATCCAGAGCGAAGTGCATCGTTTCCAGAATCATCTCTCCGTAGTCGCTTTCCGAACGGAAAAACTGATCTTTATACCGTTTCATCACTTCCACCAGATAATAACCGATCACGTCTTCTTTATATGCGAAATTGCGATAAAACGAAGCCCTTGCCACACCGGCTTTTTTCACGATTTCGGTAACCGTGATATCGGAAAAGGTTTTCGTTCGCATCAGGAAAAACAAACTTTCCGCAATGCTGTCCTTGACGATTTTGTTGATTTCTTTCCGACGATTCATAGACAGACCCCCGCTTTTATGTCTCACATTCGTTGTGCTATCCTAGATAGGATACAAATTGTATCATATCGGAGAAGAAAGGAGAAGAAAATGAGTTTAAAAATCATGGTCGATTCTTCCAGCGGCATTTCAGTCGGAGAAGGGAAGGAAATCGGCGTCGACGTTTTCCCTTTGAAAATCGCTTTCGGCGAACAGGAATACGCCGACGGCGTCGATCTGACTCTCGAAAATTTTTACGATCGCCTGCTGAACGGAAAAGAATTTCCGAAAACCTCTCTGCCGAATCTTTACGCGATCGAAAAGCAGATCGCCCGCTACAAAGAAGAAGGGCATACCGTGCTGATTCTGCCTTTGGCGAAAGAACTTTCCGGAACCTACGCTGCCCTCAAAGAGTTCGAGAAAGAATCTCAGGTTCGCGTCGTCGATACCCGAACGACGATCGGAGGACTGCGGATTCTGGTCGAAGAAGCGAAAAAGCGCGAATCGTTGCCCTTAGAGGATCTGGTTCATCATCTGGAAGCGCTCGGAAACCGAATCCGCATTCTGGCCGGAATCGATACGCTGGAATACCTTTATAAAGGCGGACGATTATCGAAAACCGCGTCGTTGGTCGGAGAGTTTATCGGTCTTAAACCGATCATCACCGTAACCGACGGGCGAGTCGTCTTGCTGAGCAAGAAACACGGAAAGAAAAAAGCCATGCGTTCGATCGCCGATTGTCTGAATGAAGCCGTCATCGACGAAGGCTTTCCGATTTACGGCATTTACAGTTACGATGCTGAGAATGTCCGGATTTTGGAGGGAATGATCGACGAGAAAAGGCAAAAGCAGATCGCGCGCATGGAAAACATCGCTCCGGTCATCGCCAGTCACGTCGGCCCTTATGCCTACGGATTCGTCTATGTCGAACGGGAATGACGTTCAATCGGTATTTTATTCCTAAAAACTTTTATTCGAACTGTTACGCGAATTCTGCGGTTTATTCGGAGATTCGCTTTGTCTGAAAGAAAAAAAGATCAACAGGAAATTGATCTTTTTTCGTGTTCTTTATTCTTCGCTTTCTTTGGAAACGACGTAGATGATCTGAACGCGTCGGTCTTTTCCGAAGCCTGTCGATTCGGTTTTGATGTTCGGCATTCCCGTCAGCGCGTTGTGAACCATTCTTCGTTCGTCCGCCGTCATCGGATTGAGCGTGACGGTGACTTTGTTCTTCTGAACGTCGTGGGCGATTCTTCTCGCCATTTTCGTGATCCGGTCGTATTTTTCGTCCTTGTATCCGTTGATATCGATCAGGATTTTATACCGTTTCCGGAAATGATTGCTGATGGCGATCCGCGTCAGTTCGTTCAGGCTTTGAAGCGTCTTTCCGTTTTTACCGATCAGAACCGAATTGTGGCTGCTGTCCACTTTTAAGCGAATGATGTCGTCCTTGATCGACGGGCTGACGCGGCAGTCGATGCCGATGGATTCGATGATTTCTTTCAGATACTGTTGCGCGTACTCGATGATGTCGACGATTTCATAAACTTCGATCTGAATGCAGTCCTCGTTCTGATCGACGATGTCATAAATCAATTCGCCGACGGCGACGTTCTGATCTTCCGATGCGCTTTCCAGCGCCTCTTGCAATGTTGCACCTAAATACTTCATTTTCTACCTCTGTTTCTTCGTCTTGTATTTGACGTTCTTCTTATTGTTTGTGTGCTTTCCGAGCAGGGTCTGCATGATCAGGGTCTGCGCGATTCCGATCAGGGAAGAAGCAAACCAATAAATGGCCATTGCTACCGGAAGGGAGAAACCCATAATGATGATGAAGATCAGCATAAAGTTGTTGACCATGCTCATCGTCTTCTGCGATTGATCCATCGACGGATTTTTCACCAGTTTTTCGACCTTATCGCCTTTTTTCTTCTGCAACCACTGCGGAAGTTTCATCGTAACGAACTGCCCGGCGGCCATTAAAAGGAAGATGACCCAGGCGGTGATACAGTTTAACGAAGAGAAATTGAGCATCGCCGAACCCGTCTGCGCCGCGAGGGAAAGACCGAGAAGCGTTCCGTCCATCAGAACCGCCGAACCCTGCATGGCTCCCCATACTGCGATGAAGATTGGGAATTGCACCACCATCACCAGCAAAGATCCAAGCGGATTGATCTTGTTCTTTTTGTACAGCGCCATTTGCTCCTGCGCCATTCTCTGCTTTTCGTACTGGTTGGTCTGCGCGTTGGGATACTTCGCCTGAATCTTGTCCAACTGCGGTTTCAGCATCGTCATTTTCTGCTGTGCCAGCGTCTGGCGGAAAGTCAGAAGAATCAGAATTCCCCTGACGATCAACGTCGTCAGAAGAATCGCGCCGACTTGTCCCCAACCGTTCATTCCGAAGAGAACGGAGAACTGATAGACCAGCCAGGATACCGGATAAACCAGCAATCCTTCGATAAAGCCGTAATCGAACGCGTCGCCCCACGATTTTCCTTCGATGTACACGCCGTTGAATTCGCCGGATACCGGAGTGATCGTCGTCGTATACGCATTGGCGAGCGAATTGAAACTCGATTTGTAATACGCTTCGTACGTGCGGTCCGGGCAATTTTCCACCCCGAGTTCGTAACGCGCTTCCGCGATCCACTTGTCGTAGTTGAGCCAGAGCACGTTTTTGGAATAATCGATCGCGGCGATTTCCGAATCGCTTTTCATCGCCGTGTCCGAGCCGGCGAACGTGGCGATTCCGCGAAGATATTCTTCCGTGCGTTCCGCGTAAGGTTTTTCACCCTTCGCGTCGGTGAAATTTTTTAATTCCTCGACGTACGCGGCGATCTTGCTTTCCATAAACTGATTGAAAGCGTCGCTCGGAAGAAGATAGCCCTGCTCTTTGGCGTATTCGTCGATCTTTGCGCTCTGGGAATTTTCGCCGTAATGGCCGAAGGTTTCCCCTTCGTCGTAATCTTCGTACGAAATCATTACCGCGCACTTATCCTGAACCGTTCTGATCGCCGCCGTACAACCCGACAGCGTAAACACGCAAAGAACCAACGCAAGAATTTTCCAGATTCCGAATTTTCTCTTTTTCATTGACTTGCTCAGTCCTCCTTTATCTGATCCAAAACCGATTTCAGATCTTCGTAATTTTTTTTGTATTCATTCTCCGAATAAGCGTTCTTCACGACGATGACGTAATCCGTTCCTTTTCGTCCTTCCGTCATCTCTCGTAACATCGCTCTGACCTGACGGCGGATCCGGTTCCGCACGACGGCGTTTCCCAACCGTTTCGGCGTCGAAATCCCGAAACGGGGATATCCGTACGCGTTCGGAGAAGAATAAACAATGTAACTATGACCGTATTTTTTTTTATTTCCGCGGATGACTTTCTGAAAATCCTGATGCGATTTCACTCGATACTTAACTTTCATCTTCATCCCCTTCGTCTTTTAAAAAACCCACTAAGACTTATAGTGGGTTATTTTAGCGCTTTTATGCAGTCAGTTCTTTTCTGCCTTTTGCACGACGTCTCGCTAAAACTTTACGTCCGTTCGGGGTTGCCATTCTGGCTCTGAACCCGCAGGTGTTTTTCTTTTTTCTTTTGCTTGGTTGATATGTTCTTTTCACTTTTTTGCACCTCCGATACTATCCACATACGAAATTGATTATATATATAAATTATATATAAGTCAACACAACCGAAAAATTTTTCAAAAATTCGATTTCGCTTTTTTATGTAGAAAAAAAGGAATAAAACTTCCGGATTTTCACAGACTTATACACAGAAAAATCGCTTTTCGACAGACTGTTGAAAAGGCTTTTCCGCGTTATGGAAAAGCGAAAAAAACATCGGAAGAATCCGCTTCTTTCCGGGTGGAAAAAAGGCGGAAAATGCGGACAAGTTTTCCCGAATGTCGAAAAATCGGATTTTGTCGAAAACGAGGATCATTTCCCCACAGGAGAAAATTGTGGAAAAATCAAAAATCTCACGGAAGAATCCGTATTTTTTCAGAAAATTCCGATGTGGGAAAAGAAAAAAGGCGATAAGAAAGAATGTATTTTTCAACAACGGTATGCTAGAATGCCTAATGCAAGGCAAAAAAGGAGTTCACCGCTATGGTATTGACATTGGATCAGAAGAACAGCATCTGGAATCGCGTTCTCGAAAGTATAAGGAAGCAGATCCCCGATAAACACCTGTACGATTCTTTTTTCGCGGAAACCAAAATTTCCCGGATCGACGGGAGCAAGATGATCATTTCGACGGGAACCAAATTGTCGAGCCAATTTATCAACGATAGTCCGCATTATCTTCAAATCGTCCGAGACTGCCTGAAAGAAGTAACCGAAACCGAATACGACCTCTCTTTCGTGTTCAAAGACGACCTGAAAGACAATCCGAAAGGCATTCCCGGCGAAACGAAATCGGCTTTCTTTTCTTCCTGCACCCTGAATCCGAAATTTAACTTCGACAATTTCGTCGTCGGTTCCTGCAACAAAGAAGCCGTTCAGGCCGCGCTTCTGGTCGGTAATTCTCTGGGAAACTCCTTCAATCCGCTGTTCATTTACGCCAAGTCGGGCTTAGGCAAAACGCACCTGATTCACGCATTGGGAAATTATATCCGATCGAGCAATCCGTACAAGAAAGTTCTCTACATCACCACCGACGCTTTCATCGACGAATACATCAAGTTTTCGCGCGGCGAACAGCAGGAAGAAAACCTCAAAGATTTTTTGAAGACGATCGACGTGCTTCTGGTCGACGACATTCAGTTTTTATCGGAAAAAGTCAAGACTTCGGAGATGTTTTTCAATATCTTCAACACGCTGATTTCCAACAACAAGCAGATCGTCCTGACCTCCGACCGACACCCGAATGAACTCAAAGGACTGGAAGATCGTCTGGTATCGCGTTTCAACATGGGGTTAAGCGTCTGCATCAAGAATCCGGACACCGCGACCTTAGTCGAAATTCTGAAAACGAAAATCGAATCGAACGGTCTCGACGTCGCTCATTTCGACGAAGACGGACTGACCTATCTCGCGGAAAACTTTTCCAAAAACGTCCGTGAACTCGAAGGCGCGCTGAACCGTCTGCTCTTTTACACCATCAACGTCAAGCACGTGACCAACATCGACCTTTCGACGATCAAGGAATCGGTCAGACCGATGATGGCGACCAAAGACAAATCCAGGATCGTAACCGAAGACAAGATCATCGAAGTCGTCGGCTCCTACTATCACCTCACCGAGAATCAGATCAAATCGAAGGTGCGGACTTCTCAGATCGCGCTTGCCCGACAGATTTGCATGTACCTGTGCCGCACGCTGATCGGAACGCCGTATATTCAGATCGGAAAAATCTTCGGAAGGGACCATTCCACCGTGATGTCTTCCTGCGAAAAAGTGGATCTGATGTTGAAAACCGACCTCGAACTCCAAAGTGCGTTGAGCGCTTTGAAAAAGCAACTGAAATCTTGACAAAATACGTAGTATTTTATCTTCGGAAGTGCTATAATTCAATTAGGAAAATTCAAGGATTTTCCACAATTTCCACAGCCGTTATGATTATGATTAAGTTTAAAAAGGAGTAACCTACTATGAAATTCACCATCGACCGTCTCTCATTTCTGAAAATTCTCAGCACTGTCAATGTTGCCATCGGACAGAAATCGCCGACTCCGGCGTTTCTCAATTTCAAAATCGTTCTGAACGAACGCGGATTGACGTTGATCGGCTCTGACAACGACATTACGATCGAAAGTTCGCTTCCGTTCGTTCTAAGCGAAAAGGAAATCATTCGCGATTACACGTTCGGCGAAACGCTGATCTCGGCCAAATATCTGATCGAAATCATTCGGCGGTTGGATTCATCGGAAGTGACGCTGGAAGTCGTCGACGAAGTTCTCGTTCAGATTTCCGACAGCAAGTCGAATTTCCAGTTGAACGCGATGCGAAGCGAAGAATATCCGGACCTCGATCTTTCTATCGAAGGCGAAGAAGTGCAGTTCAAAACGTCGGATTTCAAGAAAATCGTCGCTCAGACGGCGTTTGCCGCTTCGACAAGAGAAGTCCGTCCGATTCTGACGGCGATCAACTTCCGCTCAAAGGCTGGTCAGGCCGAGTTCGTCGCGACCGACAGTTATCGTCTGGCCAAGAAGATGCGGGAGATCGACAACAAGGACGAAATCGAAGCCAACATTCCGGTGAAAGTGCTGAACGAAGTTTCCAAGTTGCTGGAAGACGAAACGATCCGCCTGTACATCGCTTCAAACAAAACGGTTTTCGAGTTCGGAACGACGAAAGTCTTTTCAAGATTGATCAACGGCGACTTTCCGAAAACGTCGCGCATGATCCCGAACAACTACCCTTACGTGCTTCAAGTCAATGCGACGAAATTCATCGACGCGATGCAACGCGTGTCCCTTCTGGCCATCGAACGGGAACGGATCGTCAAACTTTCGCTGGAAGAAGACAAAGTCGAGATTTCTTCCAAGAGCGAGCAGATCGGTTCCGCGAACGAAAAAGTGGAATTGTTCCAGTATGAAGGCGGAAGATTCGATATTTCCTTTAACGTCGACTATGTGATCGACGCCATTCGCGCGGCGCAGAGCGAAGACGTGATTCTGTCGTTCGCCGGCGAGATGAATGCGTTCAAAGTAACTTCACCCGTCGACGACAAGATCATTCAGATCATCACGCCGGTCCGCTCCTACTATTAAAGCGCTTTTCCGGGATTGTTTTTTCCGGAATCTACGCCTGAAAGGAACCTTTATCCGGCATCGGATCGAACGATTGAAACAAAAACGTTTTCCTGTTGAGGGAGAACGTTTTTTATGAAATTCAACAGTTTTCAATGAATGTATAAAAACTAAAAGATTTATTATAAATAATAAATATAATTTTATCAAAATCAAAAAAAATTAGTCAAGTAACCGCTTACATTATATAATTGACTTACATTTCGGAAAGGCAATGCTTTTTGCATTGCGGAAAGGAGAAAGTCAAAGTGAAAAAAGAATACCTGATTCCGACGTTGGATTTCGTCGTGGTCGAAGAAAAGGACATCGTTACCACTTCGGTATCGGTCACGCCGGGCGAATGGGGAGACGGAGACGGAGATAACATCGATTTCGGAAATTTCTGAAATCCTCTGTCGTTTCGCCTTTTGATTCCCGGACGGTGCGTGAATGATGAAAGGTCATCGGTAAAATCGACGGAGCGTTCGGATATGAGGGCGTATGAAGAACCGAAGAGGAGTTCTTCACGGTATTCGGATCTTTCAGGCGGATTTCCGCGAAGATCCGACAATGTTTAAAAGGGGAAGAAAAATGAAAAGATTGAATGTCTTATTGTTAAGCGGCGCCATGCTGCTTACGACTGCGGCGGTGACGGGCGTAACGGCACCGAAGACCGCGAGCGTCGGCGATCTGATCGTAACCGGCGAAGCGGAAGGAAACCGGGACTACGCAAAGGTCAAACGCGCGGCTACGACGGAAAGCGGACTGACGGCGGACGATTATCTGTCCGATGTCAAGGCGCAGGTAACCGATGAAACGGACGGAAAAAGAGATATCCGTTTCGTCGCGGCGGTAAAAGGAAGTTATCGTACGGACGAAGACGGCGTTCATGCGTTCGTGCCGGGAAACTACGGCTTCAACGTCAAAATCAACGACACGACTGAAAAAGTTCAGGTAACGTCCTATTACAATTCCATGAGCGCGGGTACGGAAACCTATGTCAACGCGCTGAGCACGGTGACCAGCGACAAAACGATCGACGATTTCGCGGGAAAATCGGGATACACGTTCTTCATCGCTCTTACGATCAAAGGAATTCCGGCGGCGTCTAACGACGCTTTGCTCTCGGTGACTCCGTATGTCGAACTCGACGCGGAAACCACTGTGGAAGGAACGAAAAAGGTTACCAACGTGACAAGCACCGCAAGCGGAACGACGATCACGGATTACTATTCGATGACGCTGGGCGGAAAGACCTATCTGATGGGCGACGCGACAAGCGAACTGAGCGAAGAGGATTCGGCAGTCGCGCAATGGAAAGTCGGCGGACTGAACGTTACCGAAGGCGACGTCATTCAACTCGCGCTGAACGATACCGAACTGACCCAAGCCTATTACGCGCCGTTGGACGGAAACAATAACCTTTCGTACAACGCGGAAAGCAATGCGATTTCGGTCAAACAGACCCGCGACGATGTTTCGGTTTATCTGAAACTCTACGACAACGGCGGATACAGCGTCTGGGTCACCGGATATGAAGAACCGGTCGATGTCTATACGATGACAATCGGAACGACGACGTATACGCTGACTGCAAACGCGGAAATGGACGATACGGACGGAAGACTGGCGGAATACATGGTCACGGGAATCGAAAGCGTTACCGCCGGAGAAGAAGTCAAATTCTACAAGAATGGTGTTCAGTTGACGGAAACCGTGAATTTCGATTCAAAGTGTAATCTCGTTGAAGTCGAAGATACCGGAGTTGCCACCATTCACAACGACGCGACAGATGTCGGGGTATATTTCAAACTCTATTCTGATATGTACGATGCGAGTAAAATCTGGTACGTCGGATATATGACAGGTTATGAAACCGATGTAGATCCGGACGTGTATACCTATACTTATTATCTCAAACCAAATTCAAATTGGTTAGCGGATAATGCACGCTTTGCTGCATATATGTTTGGAAGTGACGGAAGTGTGTGGTTTGATTTGACTGACAGCGACAGCGACGGAATTTATGAATTGAACGCTACAAGCGAAACTGCATATACGACGATTATCTTCTGCCGTATGAGTCCGAGTGCAACTGAAAATAACTGGAATAACAAATGGAATCAGACGAATGATCTCGTTCTTGCAGATGCAGGTGAGAATAATCTGTATACCGTAGCGGACGATACGTGGGATAAAGGCGGAGGAACTTGGTCCGTTTTCTCCAAATAAGCGTCTATCTTGATTAGTAGAGAAAGCGATTGCTATTAAGAGGCAATCGCTTTTTTCGTTAAACCTCGTCAAATCCATTCAATCCTTTTAAAAATATGGTAAAATAGAAAGGAAAGCGGGAGAAAAGATGTTCATCAGAATCTGCGATCTTGAAATCGAAATACAGAACCGATACGCATTTCTCGAAAAAATGTGTAAAGATTACAGCGTGGATTTTTCGGAAAATCCCGCGTTTTCCGTTGCTGTAAGCGAAGAGGAAATCGATGAGGAAAAAAGGATTTCGCAGATCGAGATGAATCGCGGGGCTTACGAAGCAACGGTCGTTCTTCGGAAAATCGCGGGGGAAATGCTGAAATACGACGGTGTTTTGATTCATTCGGCGGTTGTCTCCGTAGACAGAGAAGGATATGCCTTCATGGCTCTTTCGGGAGTGGGAAAGACCACGCACACGCGTTTGTGGGAGAAGTACTTTGAACATTCCGATCATCGTTTCGCTTATGTCAACGGCGATAAGCCGATTTATCGTTTTCTCGACGGTCGTCTCTATGTGTACGGTTCGCCCTGGGCGGGTAAAGAGGGATACAACACCAACTGCCGCGTTCCCGTCAAGGGAATGTGTTTCATCGAAAGAGGAGAAAAAAACGAGATTGTCCGCATTTCGTCTCTTGAAGCGAGCAAGCGGATTTTTCACCAGATTCTGCTGCCGGAAGGGGAAAAGGATATGGATTTTCTCTTCGGCACGCTGAACCGAATTCTGGAAAATGTGCCGTTTTTTCGGTTGAAATGCGATATTTCCGCCGAAGCGGTCAGCGTCAGTTACGGCGAAATGAGCAAATGCGGCGGAAAAACGGATAGAATTTGAATTAAAGCGCGTTTTTTGATAAAATAAATAAGATAAACGAATCGGGAGAACACTATGAAGATCAAAGAAGGATTTGTATTGAGGGAACTGGGCGGTCAGCACATCGTCGTGGCTTTGGGAAAAGCGAGTAAAAAATTCAACGGCATCGTCTATCTCAATGATACCGGCGCTTTTCTTTTTTGCACGCTGAAAGAAGAGAAAACGGAAGAAGAGTTGATTGCTTCTCTGTTAGAGGAATACGAAACCGATGAAGAGACGGCAAAAAGGGACGTCCGCGGTTTTCTCGAAAAACTGAAAGAAACGCATTTGCTGAATGAATAAGACGACGATTGAAGAAATTATCGAAAAAAACGGAAAGTATCTTTCGACGACGGTCGGCGACAGCATGGAACCCTTGCTTCGTCATCGGAGCAATACGGTGGTGATCAAAAGAGCGGAACAGCCGTTGAAGAAGTACGACGTTCCTCTTTACAGGAGACCGGACGGAAAATACGTTCTTCACCGCATTGTCGCCGTGCGTGAAAAAAAAGGATACTATTCGATCGTCGGCGACAACCGCTGGAAGAAAGAGAAAGTTCCCTTTTCATGGATCGTCGGCGTAATGGAAGGTTACTACGAAGGGGATCGGTACATCTCGGTGGAGGACGAGGATTATTTGAAATACGTCCGGAAACTGACGCGGAATTATCCCTTTCGCGCGATCCGCCTGATCGGGAAAAGAATATTTGGAAATGAAGGAAAAAAGAAGTTCGATTGAGTATATCCGGAGAAAAGCCGGCAAGGTCAAAGGAAAGATCGTCGCTTTGACGATTCTCAATCTTTTGTTTGCCTTTTTCGCCGTCGTCTTCGCCTTGTGCTGCAAAGGAATCGTCGACGGAGCGACGGAGGGAAACAAGGATAAGATCATTCTTTACGCCGTGCTTTTTCTGACGATCATTCTGATTCAGTTTACGCTGAGGCTGGTGATCAGTTATCTTTACGAGAAGACCAAATCGCAACTCCTGAAAGATTTCCGTCAGCATTTTTTCGGAGAAATCCTGAATAAGGAATACGGCGAAATCAGTTCGTATCATTCGGGAGAAATCCTCAACCGACTTTTTACCGACATTGAGATCATCAGCGAGGGAATCACCAATCTGATTCCGGAATTCGTGAATATGGCGACGCGGCTTCTGACGGCTTTGATCGTGCTGTTCGTTCTGGATTACCTGTTCGCGCTGATCTTTCTTCTCGCGGGGATTTTTCTTTTCTTCGTCGCGTATTTCTATCGTAAGAAGATCAAGAACGCCAACCGCGAAGTGTTGAACGGCGAAGATAAAATGCGCGCGTTTTATCAGGAAAACGTCGGTAATTCGTTGATCATCAAGGTATACGGAAGTCAGAAAAAAGCCGTTGAAAAGGGAGAAGAGATTCAGAAGGAATACGTCCGCGCGCGAATGAAACGGCGGATTCTTTCGATGAAAGCGAATTCGGGATTCAGCCTGATTTTCAACGGATTTTATCTCTTCGCCCTGATCTGGGGCGCGGTGCAGATCTATTCGAGCGATTTCGTCGGCGGATACGGTTCCCTCGTGGCGATGCTGGAATTGATTTCACAGATTTCCGGTCCGGTCGCCAATCTTTCGAGTCTGGTTCCGCAGGCCTACACGATTCTCGTTTCTGCGGAAAGGCTGATCGAAATCGAAAATCTGCCGGAAGAGAAAGAAGAAAACGAGCCGATCGGCGCGAAGGAAGTGGACGAAATCGTCTTTTCCGGAGTCACCTTCCGTTATCGGGAGGAACCGGTGCTGGAAGAGGCGACCTTTACGATCGGGAAAGGCGATTTTGTCGCCGTAACCGGTCTTTCCGGCGGCGGAAAAACGACGCTGTTTCATCTGCTTTTGGGTGTGTATGCGCCTGAACGGGGAACGATATCGATTCGTCTTAAAGAGAAGAATCATGCGCCCGGAAAAGCGTTGAGAGGGCTTTTCGGTTATCTGCCGCAGGGGAATTCTCTGTTTTCGGGAACGATACGGGACAACCTGACCTATTTCAACGAAAACGTCGGCGAAAAGGAGATCTTCGACGCTTTGAAAACCGCGTGCGCATACGATTTCGTCTCTTCGTTAGAAGAGGGATTGGATACCCGGATCGGAGAAAAAGGGCTGGGATTGTCGGAAGGACAAAGCCAGCGACTGGCTCTGGCGAGGACGCTGATTCACCCTTCTTCGGTGCTTCTTCTGGACGAGGCGACTTCGGCGTTAGACGAGCAGACGGAGGCGGAAGTGCTGAAAAATCTCAGCCGGTTGAACAAGACGGTGCTGATCGTCACGCATCGAAAAAAAGCGCTGGCGTATTGCAATAAACAGTTGATCATCGACGAGAGAAAGGTTTCGATGAAAGAACGCGAAGAGAGCGAGGGGTAAGAGATGACGAAAACGGAAAAAACGGGTCTTTTCTGCGTAAAAGCGATTCAGCGGCACTTCGCGGGAAGTCAGGAAAAAAACGAATTGGAAGAAGGATTGACCTATGCCGACGTGTATCGCTTTTCGCGCTTTCACAAGATCGACAATCTGATGTTCGGAATTCTGAAAGAGGATATCGGAGGAGAACTGTTCGCGCACTGGAAAAAGAAGTGCGTCCAGAATCAGGCCATGGCGGTTTTTCAGGGAGAGGAAATCACTCAGGTATGCCGGCTTTTCGCGGAAAACAAAGTGCATTACCTTCCGTTGAAGGGTTTTTATCTGAGAGAACTTTATCCGCATCCGGACGATCGGTTCATGTCGGATATCGATATTCTGATCGAGGAACGGCAAAAGCGGAAAGTCCGGAAACTGATGAAGAAAAACGGATACGAAGTGGAATCGTACAACTACTATCTTCACGACGAATACGCAAAAAAGCCGTTTGTTAAATTTGAAATTCACCGGTCGTTAGTCCGAAGAGACAGCGAGTTTTACGCGTATTACGCCGATATTTTTGATCGGGTGAAAGAATCGCCCGATCAGCCTTTTCAGCATCGGCTTTCTCCCGAAGATCAGTATATCTTCAATCTGGTTCATTTTTACAAGCATTTCACCGACAGCGGTTCCGGAATCCGTTATCTGATCGACACGTTTCTTTTTGAAAAAAAGTACGGGGATACGTTCGATCGGGCATATGTCGACCGGGAACTGGAAAAAATTCATCTGACCGATTTCGACCGGACGATGAACGAGATCGTCGATGAATGGTTCGTACAGGGGAAGGACAGCGAAAATCACCGAGAAGAAAAGCGCTTCATTCTGGAAAGCGGCGTGTACGGAACGATGACGCATCAGGTTGAGAAGAATTACGAACAAAATCAGGGAAACGTCCATAAAATTCTCTTCCGCAGGTTGTTTCCGACGGTGGAAAAGATGAAGTGCATCTACAACGTGCTGAACCGGTGGATCATTCTTCTTCCGTTCTGCTATCTTCATCGCCTTTTCCGGGTTTTCCTGTCGCTGTTCAAAAAAGAGAATCGGATCAAATCGGAATGGCAGGAAATCAGAAGAAAGGACAAAGCGAGCAAAAAGGAAGATCAATGAGCGCGGTTGTATGGGATTGAGGAAAAAGAAAAAATCGCTTTGAAAAAGTCGGATCGTTTTGCGTCGGAAGAAGACAAAATCGCCTTAAATGAAAAACTTTATTTATATTATAATATAAATATGCTATAATTTTTCCTGTCGGAGTGGATCTGACTTTTGCTTTGGAGAGAAAAATGAAAAAAGTCGCAATCAATACGGAGTACCTGACCTTAGGGCAGTTTCTGAAAGTCGGGGGGATCATTCAGACCGGAGGAGAAGCCAAGTCGTTTCTCCGCGAGACGGAAGTGATCGTCAACTCGGAAAGGGATTCCCGAAGAGGCAGAAAACTCTACGACGGGGACATCGTCGAAATCCGCGGCGAACAGTACCGGATCGTTCATGAGGATTGACCGACTGAAACTGACGAATTTCCGAAACTATTCCGATCTGGACGTCGGATTTTCCGACGGAGTTAACTTTCTTTACGGAAGAAACGCTTCCGGGAAGACCAATATCGTCGAAGCGATCGCCTATCTCTCCTTAGGAAAATCGTTCCGGACGAATGAAGACGGCGCTTTGATCCGGTGGAACGAAGCGTTCGCGCGGATCGAAGCGAATTACTTTCGGAAAGGAACGCATACGCTTCGCGCGGTGGTCGGAGAAAAAGGAAAGTCGTTTGAACTCGACGGAATCCGTCTGGAAAAACTTTCCTCGCTTTCCGGAGAACTGATCGCACTGACGTTTATCCCCGAAGATGTTTCCCTGCTGAAAGATTCCCCTTCGGTGAGAAGAAAATTTCTGAATATCTCGCTGGCTCACCTTTATCGTCGGTATATACGCGAACTGGGCGGATACAAGAAAATTCTCAAAGATCGGAACGCGCATCTGAAATCGGAAACGGTCGATCCCTCGCTTCTGGACGTCTTCGACGAGCAGTTGGCGGCTCACGCTTACCGGATTTCTTCGGATCGGCGAAAACTTCTGAAAACGCTGGAAGAAGAGATTCAGGAAATCTACGGGACGCTGACGGAAGAAAAACGGAAAATCGAAATCCGATATCTGTGTGATTTTCCCGACATTCCCGAGCAAGGCGCTTTTTTGGAAGAAGCGAAGAGAATGTATCGGAACGAACGCGAAGGCGATCTGAAAAGAAAGATGACGAACGCGGGAGTTCATCGGGACGATTTTGAAATCCGTCTCGACGGAAAGAACGCGGCGGAGTACGCTTCGCAAGGGCAGAACCGACTTCTTGCGCTGAGCCTGAAACTGGCTTACGGCGAAATCGTGAAAAAACAGATCGGAGACGATCCGATCCTGATTCTCGACGACGTGCTGTCCGAGTTGGATCGGGTGCATCAGGCGAGACTGTCGGAAAAACTATCCGATTATCAGCAGGTCTTCATCACCAGCGCGTGCGACGAAGACATCGGAAAAACAAATAAATACCAGGTCGCGGACGACTTGGTGATCAGGAGGAACTAAAATGCCGGAAGAATTTGAAAAAGAAACGCATTCGCTCATCGCCGACGAAGACAAGGCTTCGAGCGAATACACCGAGAAAAACATTCAGGTCCTTGAAGGGCTTGAAGCCGTCCGGAAAAGACCGGGAATGTACATCGGCACGACTTCTTCGGGGGGACTGCACCATTGCGTCTGGGAAATCGTGGACAACGCGATCGACGAGGCGCTCGCGGGATATTGCGACGTCATTCACGTTACGGTCAACAAGGGAAATACGATCACCGTCAAGGATAACGGCCGGGGGATTCCGGTCGGCATCGTCGAAAAGACGGGGATCTCGGCTCTGGAAACCGTGTATACCAAACTTCACGCCGGAGGTAAATTCGGCGAAGGAGGCGGATATAAAGTAGCCGGAGGCCTTCACGGCGTCGGTGCCAGCGTCGTCAACGCCTTATCGGAATGGCTGACCGTCGAAGTGCACAAGGACGGAGGAATTTACACGATCCGTTTTGAAAACGGCGGACATACGGTTCAGCCGTGTACCCGGATCGGCGATTGCGAAGATTCCGGAACCATCGTTTCCTTCAAACCGGACCCGCTGGTATTCAAAGAGACTACGGTTTTCGATTTCGATATCATTCGCGATCATCTCCGTCAGATGGCTTTTCTCAACAAGGGCGTGAAAATCATCATCAACGACGAAAGGGACGAAAACGAAGAAAACCACATTCACGAAACATACTGTTACGAAGGCGGAGTCAAGCAATACGTCCAGTATCTGAACCGAAACCGCGTTCCGATGAGCGAAGACGTCATCTATTGCGAAGGCAAGGAAGACGACGTCAAAGTCGAGATCGCGATGCAGTACAACGACACCTATTCTCCGAGCGTTTATTCGTTCTGCAACAACATCAACACCGGAGACGGAGGAACCCATGAAGAAGGATTCCGTCTGGCTCTGACCCGCGTGATCAACGCTTACGCGAAGAACAACAAACTGGTGAAGGAAAGCGACGATTCTCTGACGCAGGACGACTGCCGGGAGGGGTTGACGGCAATCATATCGATCAAGCACCCGGATCCGCAGTACGAAGGGCAGACCAAAGGAAGACTCGGCAATTACGAAGTCAGAAAGATCGTTTCCAATATTTTCGGCGCGGCTTTGGAACGGTTCCTCAACGAGAATCCGAAACTGGCCAAACTGATCATCGAAAAGGTTACGCTCGCGGCCAACGCCCGTCTTGCGGCGAAAGCGGCGCGCGAGAATACGAGACGGAAGACGGCGCTCGACATCAATTCGCTGCCGGGCAAACTGGCGGACTGCGCGTCCAAAGAAGCGGAGAAGTGCGAGTTGTACATCGTCGAGGGTGATTCCGCAGGCGGTTCCGCGAAGCAGGGGCGCGATCGGGAAACGCAGGCGATTCTTCCGCTCAGAGGGAAAATCCTCAATGTGGAAAAAGTGCTTCCGAAACGGGCGTTAGCCAATGCGGAGATCGGCAACCTGATCATCGCCATCGGCGGTGGATTCGGCTCGGAATTCGACGTCAGCAAAATCCGTTACCACAAGATCGTCATCATGACCGATGCCGATGTCGACGGATCGCATATCCGGATTCTGCTTCTGACCTTCTTCTACCGTTATATGAAACCGCTGATCGAGCAGGGGTACGTGTATATCGCTCAGCCGCCGCTTTACAAGGCTTCGCGCGGCAATAAAGATTACTATTGCTACAACGACGAACAACTGGCGGTGTTGAAGAAAAAACTCGGTCCGGAAGCGAGCAAACGGCTCTCTATCCAGCGTTACAAGGGTCTTGGCGAAATGGATTATACGCAACTCTGGGAAACCACGATGGACCCGGAGAACCGGAAGATGATCCGCGTTTCGATGCAGGACGCTATCGAGGCGGATACCATTTTCGATGAATTGATGGGCGACCGCGTCGAACCGAGAAAAGACTTTATTCGCGAAAACGCGAAATTCGTAGAAAACATCGACATCTAGTCAAAGGAGAAAAAAGATGATGGAAGAGAAAGATTTAGAAAACTTCGTTGACGAAGATGAGAAAATCGATTCGGAAGAAAGCGTGAGCGAGGAAACCGAAGCGGCGGACTTCGACGAGAAGGAACTGGAAGACATTGAAGAGGGAATCGTACCGGAACTGATCGAAAAAGATCTTTCCAATCTGGTGAAAACCTCTTTTCTGGAATACGCGATGTCGGTCATCGTCGCCCGGGCGCTTCCGGACGTCAGGGACGGACTCAAACCGGTTCACAGAAGAATCATTTACGGCATGAACGAACTGGGAAACGGCCCGGATAAACCGCATAAGAAATGCGCGCGTATCGTCGGAGACGTCATGGGACGCTATCACCCGCACGGGGACAGTTCGATTTATTCCGCGCTGGTCCGTCTGGCTCAGCCGTTTTCCATTCGGTATACTCTGGTCGACGGACACGGCAATTTCGGTTCGATCGACGGCGACGGCGCCGCGGCGATGCGGTATACCGAAGCCCGAATGAGCAAGATCGCTCTGGAAATGGTCCGCGACATCAAGAAAGATACCGTCGACTTCATGGACAACTACGACGGCGAAGAGCAGGAACCGGTCGTTCTCCCTTCGCGCTTCCCGAATCTCCTGGTCAACGGATCGTCGGGAATCGCCGTCGGCATGGCGACGAACATTCCGCCTCACAATCTGAACGAAGTGATCGATGCCGTCGTGGCGATCGCCCGGAATCCGGAACTGACGCCGCACGAAATCATGGAACACTACCTCTACGGTCCGGATTTCCCGACCGCGGGCATCATTCTGGGACGGGGAGGAATCCGGCAGGCCTACGAAACCGGTCAGGGATCGATCACGATCCGTTCCAAGTGCCGGATCGAAGAACTTCACAACGGCAAAAAGCGAATCGTCGTGACGGAAATCCCGTATCAGGTCAACAAAGCGGCGATGATCGAATCGATGGGGAAACTGGTTCACGAGAAGATCGTCGACGGAATCACCGATATCCGCGATGAATCCAACAAAGAAGGAATCCGCGTCGTCATCGAAGTCCGGAAAGACGTCGTCGCGGAAGTGATTCTGAATCAACTTTACAAACTCACGCAGTTGCAGATCAGTTACGGCATCATCATGCTCGCGCTTCACAACGGCGAGCCGAAAATCATGCCGATCACCGAAGTGCTGAAAGACTACTTCGATTTTCAGTGCGAAGTCATCGAGCGGAGAACGCGCTTCGATCTGAATAAGGCGTTGGACCGGTTGCACTTGCTGGAAGGATTGCTGATCGCCATCGACAACATCGACGAAGTGGTGCATACGATCCGCAGTTCCAAAACCAACGAAATCGCCAAAGCCGCATTGATGGAAAGATTCAGCCTTTCGGAAGTGCAGACCAAAGCGATTCTGGATATGCGTCTCGCCCGGCTGACCGGCCTGGAACGGGATTCGATCGTCAACGAAATCGCTCAGTTGAAACTCGCCGTCGCCGAATATCAGGCGATTCTCAACGATCATCAGAAAGTCGTGGACGTCGTCGTCAAAGAACTGGAAGAAATCAAGCAGAAGTACGGCGACGAACGGAGAACCGAAATATCCGACGACACCTCGATGATCGACGACGAGGATCTGATTCCGGAAGAAGACATCATCATCACGATCACGTCGGGAGGATACATCAAACGGCAGGATCCGGATTCTTTCCGCAGTCAGAAGCGGGGAGGAAAAGGCGTCAAGGGTATGTCGACCCACGAGGACGACCTGGTCGAACAGATCGTCTATTCCAAAACCCACGCGGATCTTTTGATTTTCACCAATCTGGGAAAGGTTTACCGGATTCGGGGATACAAGGTACCTGCGGCGGCGAAAACGTCGAAAGGAACGCCTTACGTCAATCTCTTCGATTTTGAAAAAGACGAAAAGATCCGTTCGATTCTCACCTTTGACCATTATGTCGAAGGGCAGCATCTCTTCTTCGCCACGCGCGACGGCTTAGTCAAGCGGACGACGATCGAGGAATTCAAACTGATCCGTCAGAACGGCAAGAAAGCGATCACGATGCGGGAGGGCGACGAACTCGTCGATGTCAAACTGACGACCGGCCATTCGATCGTCTGTCTTTCCTGCGACAACGGGCGCATGGTGAAATTCATGGAGCAGGACGTCCGGGCGATGGGAAGAACCGCCGCGGGAGTCAAGGGAATGAACACCGACGGAGGAAAAATCGTCGGACTCACCACTGCCGACGAGGGCGAACTGATCTTCGTCATCTCCGAACACGGCTACGGAAAACTTTCCAGACTGGAAGATTACCGGCTCACCAAGCGCGGATCCAAAGGCGTCGTGACGATGAACATGACGGAGAAAACCGGGAACATCATCACGACGAAATCCGTTTCGGGCGACGAGGACATCATGGTCATCACGATCGGCGGTATTTTAATCCGCACGTCGTTAAAAGAAGTCAACGTCGTCGGAAGAAACACGCAGGGCGTGAAGATCATCCGGATCAAAGACAACGAAAAGGTTTCTTCGATCGCCGTCGTCAAAGGCGATTCTTCCGAAGAGGAAGAAGCGGAAGAGATTTCGCCGGAAAGCGGCGGACAGGCATAAAAAAACAGGCGATCGGTTTCGGTTGCCTGCTTTTTAACAAACGGGATAAAAGATATGAAAGTCTATTTAAGTAAAAAATTCAGAACGAATTTTTATCACATTCATTCGCGGTTGCATCGGGACTTTTCGAGCCTGTATTATTTGCAGGGGACCGATGTCGTGACCAACATCGAACAGTATTTCGATTTCGCTCATTTCGTGGATATCTACGCCAAAAGCGAGATCGCCTACGTCAAGGAACATCTGAAAAAGAAGGTCATCGTCAACTATTTCGTCCGAAAACTGCCGAAGTTCAGCGGAATCAGCGACGTCCGCATTCCTTTTGAAGACAAGAGAATCCTGAACAAATGCGATCTGATTCTCGTCTCCTGTCAGGCGGACAAGATGATTCTGATCGCCAACGAAGTCCGGACGCCGATCGAGATCCTTACTCCGGCTCTAAGCGAGGAGAGATATAGCAAAATGAGTCCGCTGGAAAGGGGTTCTTTCGCCCAATACGCCGGACTTCTGAAAGACGAACAGACGGCTTTCGCGGTGGTGAATTACCGGAACGTTCAGGATATTCAGGACCTGATCGCTCTGGCGGAATCGATGAAAAATCTGAGTTTTTACGTTTTCGGACCGAAAGTCAAAGTCTTTTCCACTTCCGGAAAAATCCGCAAGATGATCAAAAAAGCGCCGAAAAATCTGCATTTCAAAGCCTATGTTTCCGAAGATATCTTTAAATCGGCGGTCGTGACTTCCAAGGTATTCATCGTGACGAGAGAAGCGGAACTGGAAATCATCAACATTCTGGAAGCGATGATCGCCAAAACGCAAGTCGTTACGTTCAACAACCATTTTACCGGAGACGTACTGATCGACGACGTCAACTGCATCGTCGCCTGTTCGCCTGAACAGATGGCGGAGAAAATTCAGAGCGTGCTCGACGGAAAAGCCGGCACGGTCGAGGAAGCCTGGCGGGAAGCCCGGGAATACGATTACGATTCGCGGGGGAAGATTCTGAAAGAAATCGTCAAGAATTGTATTGAATAAAATTCCTTCGCGGAATAAAATAGAGATGTCCGAAGACGGGCAATAAAACCGGTTTTTTCTGTTCAGAGAGCCTTTGGTTGGTGAAAAAAGGCGATAAAAGCGGTTTATTCCGGCCCCGAGGAAGAAGGTAGTGCTTCCGTTGACTGCGTTAAAGTCATTCGAGGCGGCGAAGAACCGCGAATGAGGGTGGCACCGCGAGAAATTCGCCCCTTGGTAGGATTTTACCAGGGGGCTTTTATTTGTAAAGGAGAGAAAAATGCTGGATATCAAGTTTGTCAGAGAAAATCCGGAAACGGTCAAAGAAAACATCAGAAAAAAATTTCAGGACGAGAAACTTCATCTCGTCGATGAAGTCATCGCGCTGGACGAAAAACTGCGCGCGCTGAAATCCGAAGGCGGCGACCTCCGCGCGGAACGAAATGCGACCAGTCAGAAGATCGGGGCTTTGATGCGTGAAAAGAAAAAGGACGAAGCCGAGGCGATGAAGAAAAGAGTCGTCGAAATCAACGAGCGGCTGGTCGGCATCGAGAAAGACGAAGCCCTGTTCGCAGAAGAATTGAAAAAACGGATGATGGTGATTCCCAATATCCTCGATCCGGAAGTTCCGATCGGAAAAGACGACAGCGAAAATGTGGAAAGAGAACGTTTTATCGAACCGAAGAAGTTTGATTTCGAGATTCCTTATCATCTCGACATTCTGGAAAAACTGCACGGCATCGATCTGGATTCGGCCCGAAAGGTAGCCGGGAACGGCTTTTACTATTTAACCGGGAACATCGCCCGTCTTCACGAGGCGGTCATCGCTTATGCCAGAGATTTCATGATCGACAAGGGCTTCACCTACGTGATTCCTCCTTTCATGATCCGGAGCAACGTCGTCACCGGCGTGATGTCTTTCGCGGAAATGGATCAGATGATGTACAAAATCGAAGGGGAAGACCTGTTTCTGATCGGAACCAGCGAACATTCGATGATCGGCCGTTTCATCGATACGATCAACGAGAAGAGCAAATTGCCGTATACGCTGACATCGTATTCGCCTTGTTTCCGGAAAGAGAAAGGCGCGCACGGCATCGAAGAGAGGGGAATCTATCGGATTCACCAGTTTGAAAAGCAGGAGATGATCGTCGTTTGCGAACCGGATCAATCCAAAGCGTGGTTCGACAAACTGTGGAGTTACACCGTCGAACTCTTTACTTCGATGAAAATACCGGTCCGCACGCTGGAATGCTGCTCCGGCGATCTCGCGGATCTGAAAGTGCGTTCGATCGACGTCGAGGCGTGGTCGCCGCGTCAGAACAAGTACTTTGAAGTGGGTTCCTGCTCGAATCTCGGAGACGCGCAGGCGAGAAGACTGGGTATCCGGATCAAAGGCGAAAAGGGAAATTATTTCGCGCATACCCTGAACAATACCGTCGTCGCTCCGCCGAGAATGCTGATCGCGATTCTGGAAAACTTTCTGCACGAAGACGGGTCGGTCGATATTCCGGAAGTGCTCTGGCCTTATATGGGCGGAACGCGCGTTCTGAAACCGTAGAGAATGAAAGTCCGTTCAAAAACGGGCTTTTTCTTTCGGTCAAATTCAACGAATTTATGCGAAAGAAGTGATGATTTCCGTTTACCTATGCTATAATAGAAGTGCCATCGCGATGCAAGCAGGCGAAACAGGTCAGGATCGGAAGATAGCAGCCTTAAACCGCGCTTGCCTGTGCGGTGGTTTTTTAAAAACGATGAACGAAGATACGAAATGGATGAAAATGGCTTTGAAAGAGGCCGAAAAAGCGGCGAAGATCGACGAAGTTCCCGTTGGCTGTATTCTCGTGCGCGACGGAAAAGCGATCGCGCGGGGGCATAACACGAGAGAAAAAGAGCATTTCGTCGCCGCGCATGCGGAAATCAATGCAATCCGGAAAGCGGAAAAAAAGTCCGGGGACTGGCAACTGAACGATTGTGTACTTTACGTCACATTGGAACCCTGTCCGATGTGCGCCGGGGCGATTTATCAGTCGCGGATACGGAAAGTGGTTTTCGGCGCGCCCGATCGGAAACAAGGCGCTTTGGGTTCTTGCATGAACCTGTACGAAGTGCAGAGTCTCAATCACTTCCCGGAAGTCGAAAGCGGCGTGCTGAAAGAAGAATGCGCGGAAATGCTGACGACTTTCTTTCGGGAAAAGCGCAAAAAAAAAGGATAAAAAATGAGATTATTCAAACAATAAGCATCGGTGAAAGCGAATGAAATTTTTTCAGACCGTCCGAAAAGCGATGCAATATGCGGGAATGATCTTTTTTTTATTTCTATTCAGCACGATCATCACCTCTTTCGTCTACTATCAGCACCGCGTCGATCGTCTGGACGACCTTCGCAATGTCGAAATCTTTCAGAGCGAAGAAGTCCTTTCTTTCCGTTGCTACGGGGATCGGCAGTTGAATATCGAAGTGGAATACCGGGAAGAAAAATCGCCGGCGTACGTAATGATGGTTGCGTATTACTATTTCGATCGGTATGCGGAGCCGGTGCAACTCTTCGATTTTACCGACGGCTTTCTTCTGACCGTCGATTCAAACGGTATTCTGGTCCTTTCCGTTTACGAAAAGGAGAATGTCGATAAAACGCATTTTTTGTCGATTGAACGGTAAAGCCGATTTTGAACTTTCTTGTCGGCTTCAACCGTTTTCAAACGCGGCATATCCTCTTTTTCCGCATGAATTTGGAAATTATGATTTATTTTTGTTTCAAAAAGCAAAGTACTAAAAAATTACTAAGAAAAAAATCTGAAAACCAGGAAAATCCATCTCAAAAAATTACATCGATATTTTTTCAGAATTCGGTTGATTTTTTTGATTGGCGAATGGTAATATAGGGGCACACTCCCATCAAGCAGAATAATAGCTTTGGAGATGTTTAAAAGGTAAGAAAATCTATTTTTCTTTGCGCCATTTTCAGGATTACGGCGAAAATCAGACGGAGGTTAAGGGTATGAAAGTGATTAAACGCAGCGGTGTGGAAACCAAATTCGATGTGAACAAGATCATCTTGGCGATTTCAAAAGCCAATCAGAGTACTGAACCGGAGCATCGGATTTCCGATGAAGAGATTCGGAGAATCTCCGAAAATATCGCCGCGCAGTGCAAAAAACTTCGGAAATCGATGAACGTCGAAGAGATTCAGGATCTCGTCGAAAACGAACTGATGAGCGAAGGCACGCACGAATTGGCGAAGAATTACATCACTTATCGGTACAGTCGCGCCCTTGTGCGGAAAGCGAATACGACCGACGCGCAGATCATGAGTCTGATCGAATGCAACAACGAAGAAGTCAAGCAGGAGAATTCCAACAAGAATCCGACCGTCAATTCGGTGCAGAGGGATTATATGGCCGGCGAGGTCAGCAAAGACATCACCAAACGGTTTCTTTTGCCGGAAGACGTCGTGGAAGCCCACGAAGAGGGAATCATTCACTTTCACGACGCCGACTATTTCGCCCAGCATATGCACAATTGCGATCTGGTCAATCTGGAAGATATGCTTCAAAACGGGACTGTCATTTCCGGGACGCTGATCGAAAAGCCGAAGAGTTTTTCCACCGCCTGCAACATTGCCACGCAGATCATCGCGCAGGTAGCGTCGAGCCAATACGGCGGGCAGTCGATTTCGCTGTCCCACCTGGCGCCTTTCGTGCAGGTGAGCCGCGATCGGATCACCAAAGAGGTGCAGGAAGAAAGCCGTCTGACGGGACTCGAACTGAGCGAAGAGCAGATCGGCATCATCGTCGAACGGCGTCTTCGCGATGAGATCAAGAAAGGCGTTCAGACCATTCAGTATCAGGTGGTTACGCTGATGACGACCAACGGACAGGCTCCGTTCGTGACCGTGTTCATGTATCTCAACGAAGTCAAAGATCCGAAAGTGCGCGAAGATCTCGCCCTCATCATCGAAGAGTGCCTGAATCAGCGCTACGAGGGCGTCAAAAACGAACAGGGCGTCTGGATCACGCCGGCGTTCCCGAAACTGATCTACGTTCTGGAAGAAGACAATATCCGCGAAGATTCCAAATACTGGTATCTGACGAAACTGGCCGCGAAAGTGACGGCCAAGAGAATGGTCCCGGATTACATTTCCGAGAAGAAGATGCTCGAATACAAGATCGACAAAAACGGAAACGGAAATTGCTATCCGTGCATGGGGTGCCGGAGTTTCCTGACGCCTTACGTGGACGAAAACGGGAAACCGAAGTATTACGGTCGTTTCAATCAGGGCGTGGTAACGATCAATCTGGTCGACATCGCCTGTTCCTCGAATCGGGATCACGATAAATTCTGGAAGATTTTCGACGACCGTATGAATCTCTGCCATCGGGCGCTTCAAGCCCGGCACAACCGGCTGAAAGGCACGCTTTCCGATGTCGCGCCGATCCTCTGGCAGTACGGAGCGATCGCGCGCTTAAAGAAAGGCGAAAAGATCGATAAACTTCTTTACGGCGGCTATTCCACGATCTCTTTGGGATACGCCGGTCTCTGGGAAACCGTTTACTATATGACCGGAAAGAAGATGACCGAGCCGGAGGGAACGGAATTCGGCCTGAAAATCATGGAAAAACTCAATGAATATACGGGAAAATGGAAGAAAGCGGAGAACATCGACTACTCCCTTTACGGAACGCCGTTGGAAAGCACGACGTATAAATTCGCCCGGTGCCTGAAAAAACGTTTCGGCATCATCGAAGGCGTCACGGACAAGAACTACATCACCAACAGTTATCACATTCACGTTACCGAACCGATCAATGCGTTTGAAAAACTGATCTTTGAGTCCAGATTCCAGAAACTCTCTCCGGGCGGCGCGATCAGTTACGTCGAAGTGCCGAACATGCAGAACAACATCGAAGCGGTTCTCGAAGTGATCAAATGCATTTACGAGAACATCATGTACGCCGAACTGAATACCAAGAGCGATTACTGCCAATGCTGCGGCTACGACGGGGAAATTCTGATCGTCAAGGACGAAGACGGAAAACTGGTCTGGGAATGTCCGCGGTGCGGAAACCGCGATCAGTCGAAACTCAACGTCGCGCGGAGAACCTGCGGCTATATCGGCACTCAGTTCTGGAATCAGGGCCGGACCGAAGAAATCAAGGAAAGAGTGCTTCACCTTTGATATGAAATTCGGCGAAATCAAAAACTGCGATATCGCGAACGGTCTCGGCGTCCGTGTCTCCTTGTTCGTCTCCGGTTGCACGCATCATTGCGAAGGGTGTTTCAATCAGGTCAGTTGGGATTTCGATTACGGCGAAGAGTTTACCGATGAAGTTCAGGAGCATATTCTGGAATGGATGCGTCCTTCGTTTATCGCCGGGCTGACGCTTTTAGGCGGAGAGCCGATGGAACCATCCAACCAGAAAGCGTTGCTTCCGTTTCTGAAAAAAGTCAAAGCAAGGTATCCGAAAAAAAATATCTGGCTCTATTCCGGATATCTTTTTGAACGCGATATTCTGGGAACCTCCCGGATTCATTCCCCGACGACCGATGAACTGATCGCTTTGATCGATGTCCTCGTCGACGGAGAATTCGTTCTGGAAAAGAAGGACATCGCCTTGAAATTCCGCGGTTCTTCCAACCAGAGGATCATCGACGTGAAAGAATCTTTGAAAAGAGGGGAGACTGTTTTGGTTGAATCTTTGATGAAAGACTCTTTATAATGAAAATAATCGAAAGGATCTTTGATTTATGAGAAAACTGTTGAAATTCATCGGAGTCTTGATCGCGTTCGTTCTCGTCGTGGTGCTGGCTTTGGGGATCACATTGGTCTGCTGCCTGTACGATACAAGCGATAAAACGCCGGAAGAAATCCGCGCGAACGCGTATCCGGTCGAATATCTCGCCGAAAGGGAACTCTTCCGCTCGGTCAAAGACATCGCTTCGACAAGTTCGGTCGATTTCTCGCTGGATTCGACGGCATTGAACGAAATCGTCTATGCGGTCGTCTCGGGACTGAATGTGGATCCGGTGAAGATTGAAGGCGCCTATTGTCAGATCGACGAAGAAGGTGCCGTTACGGCGGAAATACCGGTTTCCGTGTTCGGGTTCAAGTCCTGTCTGAAAGCCAAAGTCGATTTCAACGAAAACGAAGAAACTCTCTCCGTTCGGATCGTCGATGCGAAAGTCGGTAAAGTATCCCTGACCTATTCGCTGTTCAAAGACATTCTGAAAGCCAATCTTTCGGCCGGGCAGATCGAAGAACAACTGAAACAGATCGGATTCGAGACGACGGTCGATCTGGAAAATCTGACTTTCACGATCGGTAAATCGAGTCTGGTCGGATTTCTGACGGATCAGGTCGAAACGGGAAGCGAATCGGTTTATACGGTCTTGCTCAACGATATCTTCAATGATCGGAACATTTCGTACCGCTGCGGAGACGATTCGCGAATCGGGTTCAGCGTCGATGTTTCCGATTTTGCCTACGATGTCGCCCGTGACGGAGAAATCCTTTATCCGATCGATTATGAATTTGCCAGAGAAAGCGCGCGGAATCACGAGGCGTTCAGCGAAGAAAATGCACCGGCACTATTGAATTATTATGTTTTGGGATATGACCGTTTGCCGGAGGAATACGTTTCTATCATCGATCGTCTGGAACTGGACAAGAATTATCCGGGCGTGAAGAACCGCGACGAACTGGACGCCGGCGAATTGATTCTGGAACAGACGGCGGCGATGGACTTGAATCAGGTCATTCTGAACCGGGAAATGGACGTTTACATCACCGAAGATCATTTCGATCAGTTCTTCTCGACCAGTGAAATCATCGGACAAAGTTATGTTCTCTCGTTTGAAGATCAGATCGTCTTCATTTCCTGCGAGAGCCTGATGATGGATATCGAGCGCAACCAAATGAAACTGTCCGTCGTCCTGTCGGTCAACGGAAAAAGGCTGATTGCCAGCCTGACTTTTGACAGCGAAGACAATCCGGATTCCTATATCGAAGGAACGTTGGTCGATGTGTCTTTCGGAAAAGACGTTTTCAATCCGGATCTGTACGACGATCTGCTGAGTTCGGTCAACGACCTGATCGATCTGAACTGGCTGACGATTCACCCGTCCGAAAGAATGGTGCTCGTGGATCTGACGGCGGTTTTCGCGGAAAACGAATTGATCGCTCAGTTGATCGCGATGAACTTCAATTGCCATTCATCTTTTACCGAAGACGGAAGATTGCTGATGACGTACTCGATGTAAGGGAATCGTGAAAAAGGAAAAAGACGGGTTTCGGTCTTCGGATATCCGTCTTTTTTTGACGAACTCGTCGCAGGAAGGGATTCCGAACGGGATTCAATGAAAAAAATACGCGCGCCCGACTTCTTTTTCGCGAAAAACGCTTGCTCTTGATGCCTATCTTTGCTATGATTAACACGCTTACTTTAAACCCACAGGAGGTTTAAGGCGGAAGGAGATTAAGCTGATGAAAAACGGAATCCATCCTAATTATTACCGTACGAAGGTTACCTGCGTAACCTGCGGCAACACCTTTGAAACCGGTTCGACCGTGAAAGAAATCCGGGTCGACACCTGTTCCAATTGCCATCCGTTCTATACGGGTAAACAGAGATTTACTCAGGCGGACGGACGCGTTGATCGCTTCATGAAGAAATACGGAATGAAATAAGGAAGAACCGTCATCGCATGACGGTTTTTTCAAATCAGAGAGGAGAAGTTATGGCAAAAAGATTTTACGTGACCACGCCGATTTATTATCCCAGCGCGAAACTGCATATCGGACATGCGTATTGCACGACGCTGTGCGATACGATTGCCCGTTATCACCGCTTGAAGGGGGACGAAACGTATTTTTTGACCGGCACGGACGAGCACGGAGAAAAGATACAGAAAAATGCGGAAAAGGCCGGAAAAACGCCTCAGCAATTCGTCGATGAGATCGTCGACGGAGTGAAGAAGTTGTGGACGAGCCTTCAAATCAGCAACGATGATTATATCCGGACGACGGAGAAAAGGCATATCGAAGTCGTCCAGAAGATTTTCAGCCGGCTTTTAAAACAGGACGATATTTATCTTGGGGAATACGAGGGCTGGTACTGCACGCCGTGCGAATCCTTCTGGACGGATACGCAAGTCGGCGAGGAACACCTCTGTCCCGACTGCGGAAGACCGGTGCACAAAGATAAGGAGAAAGCCTATTTTTTCAGAACGAGCAAGTATTCGGAAAGACTTTTGGATTTTTATGCGAAAAATCCGGATTTCATCACGCCGGAATCCAGAAAAAGCGAGATGATCAACAACTTCATTAAACCGGGACTCGAAGATTTGTGCGTATCCAGAACGACTTTTTCGTGGGGAATTCCAGTCAGTGAGAATCCGGAACACGTTGTCTATGTGTGGCTGGACGCTTTGATCAACTATATTTCTGCGTTGGGATATCTTTCCGAAGACGACGGAAAATTCCGGAAATTCTGGGGGGAAGATACGGAAATCATTCATCTGGTCGGAAAAGAAATCACCCGTTTTCATGTCATTTACTGGCCGATTCTTCTGATGGCTTTGGGATTGCGGTTGCCGGATCGCGTGTTTGTTCACGGATTGCTGATGACCAAAGACGGCAAGATGAGCAAATCCAAAGGCAACGTCATCGCCCCCGAACCGCTGATCGAGCGGTACGGGCTGGACGCGGTGAGATACTATCTGGTCAGAGAAATCGTATTCGGATCTGACGGGCAGTTCACCCCGGATCAGTTCGTCGAAAGAATCAATACCGATCTGGCTAACGATTTCGGGAATCTTCTGAGCCGGACCGTTTCGATGATCGTCAAATACTTTGACGGGGTCGTTCCGGAGTATCAGGGAAATCTGAACGATCTGGACGAAGAACTGGAAAAAACCGGGAAGGAAACGATCGAAGAATACAACCGGAAGATGGAAAGCCTGCAAGTAACCGAAGCCATAGAGACGGTGATGAATTACGTTTCTCGCACGAACAAGTACATCGAAGAAAGCAAACCGTGGGCTTTGGCGAAAGACGACACGAAAACAGATGTGTTAAAATCAGTCATGAATCATCTGGCGAATGCGTTGAGACAAAGCGCGATCATGCTGAGCCCCGTCTTGCTGCACGCGACGGAAGAACTGTTCGCGCAATTGGGGATCGATCCGCTTCTAAGGTCGTTTGATTCGCTGACGAAAGTTGACGCGATGGGTTCTCAGAAAGTGACGAAAGGCAATCCGTTGTTCCCGAGACTGGACGTGCCGAGTGAAACCGAGTACGTCCGCGCCTTGATTCAGGGAAAATAAAAAATCCGAAGGGAAACGAAACAGGATTCCGGACGGAGAAAAGAAAAAGACACAGCAGGGAAACTGTGCCTTTTTTAGATTGACCGTTAAACCGAATTTTTGGTTCGCGTCCGACTCGGAAAAGAGAAAGATTTATTCGATTTCGATTTTTTTATCGAGAATGTAAATCGTCAGAAAATAGAAACCGAACATTTCGACGATCAACAGGATAAAGGACCATACGGAAAAGAGAGAAGCAGACAGATTTTCCACGGCCTCCGGTTGAACGTTTCTCAGATTGATGGCCAGCAGTTGAGCGTCTGTATCGATAGCAATCAGAATTCGGATCGGATCGAAGATTTCTTCGAGAACGGACAGAACGATGCCGATACCGATATAGATGACGATCGCGAATAAAAATCGTTTGTTTCGGGTAATTCCCGTATTGGCCGCGGCGAAGACGAACTGAATCAGAACGAGTCCGGCGAGAACTTCCACCAGATCATAAAGAGAAGAGAGGAAAAACGCGAGAGGGTTGTGAAACAGCATCTCAAATTCCGACGAAACGCTGTTTAAAAGAGACGAGGCTGTATCCGGACTGATAAACGCGGTAACTAAGAGCAAGGCGATGAAAATACTGACGGCGAATCCGATGATGTAGATGAACAAAGTGAGAATTTTGCTGAGAATCAGTTCGTGCGATGAAATGGGAATCGAGTGCGTCAGATAACCTTGTTTTCCGTAAACCGAAGTATTGCTGATCCGGAGCACGTAGACGAGGTACAGAACGGCGATTGCCAGAATCGACCCGGAAAAGAGAATCGTCATCAGGCTTAAAAAAACCTGATTTTGCATTGAAACCGATAACCCGAGAAGAAATCCGAGAACGATAATGATTCCGTACAAGGAACAAAATTCCTTCCAGGTGTCTAAGAAATTGTGCTTTAAAAGTCTGCCAAACATTTGAAATCCTCCCTGAATAATTCATCGATCGTCTTTCCGGTTTCTGAAACCGTATCGCGGACGTTTCCGAATCGGACGATGTTTCCTTTCTTGATAAAAAGAAAATCGTCGAGTATCCTTTCGGCATCTGCGATGAGATGCGTGGAAATCAGAATGGTCGCAGACGAATTGTAGTTTTGAAGAATCAAATCGAAAATCACGTCGCGCGCGGCAGGATCGACGCCGGCGATCGGTTCGTCGAAGATGTAGAGCAAGGCATTTCGGGATAAGGTCAAAATCAGTTGCAGTTTTTCCCGGTTTCCTTTGGATAAAGCCTTGAATCGTCTGTCTAACGGAATATCCAGTTTATCGATTAAGCGTAGCGCCTTGCTTCTGTCGAAATCCTTGAAGAAATCTCCGTAATAAGAAACGGCGTATTTAACCGTCCAGGTCGGCGCGATGAAGTCGGTATCGGGAAGATAAGAGATGATTTCTTTGGTTTTCGGACCGATTTTATTTCCGTTTACCGTAATTTCGCCTTGATAGTTATGAATCAAACCGGTGAGGATTTTGATTAACGTCGTCTTTCCCGCGCCGTTCGGCCCCAAAAGACCGATGACCCTTCCGGGAGAGATTTGCAGATTGATGCCGTTCAAGGCGATATTGCCTTTGCCGTAAGTTTTCGTCAGATTGTGGATATTGATTAAAGTTCCGTCCATATACGACTCCTTTTGTACCCTCTATTCTATCGGAAATCCGAAGAAATATGAAATAAAATAATGAAAAAATCAGGATTTATTCTATAATGGATAGAAAGGAAAGAGGCAGAACGAAGGTATGTCGAAGAAACTGAATAAAGAAATCGTATTCAACGCGGTGTGCGAAAACCTTTCTTACGATGGGAAAGGCTGTATCAAATACGACCACCATGTCGGTTTTTTTTCGAATCTTCTGCAAGGAGAGGAAGGCGAATTCGTCATGACGCATTATAATTCCAATCGGTTTTACGGGTATATGCGCAAAATGACGAAGATTTCTCCGGAAAGGGTCGAACCGGTTTGCCCGTATTTCTCTTCTTGCGGCGGTTGTTCTTTGCAACATATGAATAATGCGGCACAGTTGAAATTCAAGAAAACACAGGTAGAGGAATGCCTCAGACGCATCGGAGGTTTCAAGGATGTCGTCGTGGACGATACGGTCGGCATGGAAAATCCTTTTCACTATCGGAATAAGGTTCAGGTTCCGGTAAGAAAGGGGAAAAACGGAAAAATTCTGACAGGTTTTTTCAAGGAAAACTCGCACGATATCGTTGAAATCGACAGTTGTTGCATCGAAAACGAAGATGCCGAAAAGATCGTCAAGACAATTAAAACCTTAATGGAAGAAATGAACATTGAACCGTACGATGAAGAAACGGATCGAGGAATCATAAGGCACATTCTGGTTCGGACGAGTTTTCATTTTCCGGAAGCGATGGTCGTTTTGGTTTGCCGGGAGAATTCGATTCCGAACGAGAAAGAATTTATACGGAATCTGGTGGAAAGAGAGCCTGAAATCGTTACGGTGATAAAGAACGTCAATCCGCGTCAGACAAATGTCATACTCGGAGAAAAGGGGAGGGTTTTATACGGAAAAGGCTATATTCAGGATGAATTATGCGGCGTTCGTTTCCATATATCCGCGAAGTCTTTTTATCAGGTCAACCCGATTCAGACGGAAAGATTATATCGAACGGCTATCGAATACGCAGAACTTACAGGATCTGAAAAAGTACTGGATGCGTACTGCGGGATCGGTACGATCGGAATGATTGCTTCGCCCTATGCCGAATCGGTCGTCGGAGTGGAAATCGTTTCGGAAGCGGTTGAAGACGCGGAGAAAAACGCAGCAAGAAACCGAATCGGCAATATTTCGTTTGCATGTCAGGACGCCGGCGAATTCCTTTTGGAGCGGGCTCGAATGGGCAAGAGGTTTGATGTCGTCATCATGGATCCGCCGAGAAAAGGATCGGATGAGGCTTTTCTGTCTTCACTGATTCAGACAAAGCCGAGAAAAATCGTCTATATCTCGTGCAATCCTTCTACATTGGCGAGAGATTTAAAATACCTTTCTTCCGGGTACGAAATCAAAAAGGTTACGCCCTTCGATATGTTTGCGCAGACCTATCACGTGGAGACGGTAGTTCTTTTGTCTAAGAAAGTTCCAGACGATTATTTGGAAGTAAGTGTCGAATTGGACGATGATTTTCTAACGAAAGCGGAAGCCAAAGGTACCTACGACCAGATAAAACAATATATTTATGAAAAATATAAAATTAAGGTTTCAAGTTTGTATATTGCACAAGTAAAGGATTCTTGTGGAATAAAGGAGCGGGAAAACTATAACCACTCAAAGAGAAGCGATGGTAAGCAACCGCAAGTTCCAGAGAATAAAAGGAAACTGATTTTAGAAGCATTGGAGTTCTATAAAATGATATAATCCTGACTTTTATAGTTAAGGGAAGAAAAAAGTAGAAAAAGATCCAGATAAATCGAGCATTTTTCTACTTTTTCGTTTAAAAGAAAATGTAGTCTTTTTTTCAGAATTTTTAAAAAATATTTTTAGATAATTTAATCACTTTTTTACCAAGGACGTGCTCTACCTAAAAAAAGAGAAAGTGCTCTAAAAAGATAAAAACGGCGGAAAATGCACTGTATCTTGTGCTTTTCCGCCGTTTTTTTTTTTTTTTTTTATTATTTTACCGCATTTTATAAAAAAATGGTAGTAAAGGTTTTTCGCCGCTTTTACTACCATTTACCACCATTTTGATTTTTTCAAAGCGTTCCGGCAGGTTGAGGGCGTTTTGATGAGTATCAGCCGACCCGATTGCGGCACATTTCAGGAAAACAAAAACAAAGAAAAACGTGTTCGTTGCCTTAAATTTATCGAATACAAAGGCGTCAAATAATCCCGCTATCATCTCCTTTCTTACTTTTTAACGAAATAATTATAACAAATTTTCGAAATGTATTGATTTTCGCCGAAAAGTTTGATATAATAAAATCAACAGGAGAAAACAATGATTTTAACGTTTGACAGTTTGGCATTACAATTCAAGGATTACACCGACGTAAAAGGAAAGATTCGCCGCGAAGTACAATCGGGACGATTGACGCAAATCACGCGCGGGTTATACGAAACCGACGCGCACGCGGACGGCAAATATCTTGCGGGTGCAATTTACGGCCCGTCCTATCTTTCTTTCGATTATGTTTTATCAATGTGTTCGCTGATTCCCGAAGCGATTTTCCGGACTTACACGTCCGCAACGTTCCGCAAAGGTAAAGCGAAACAATACGACAACGCGTTCGGGGTATTCACATACAGGGACGTTCCTGCCGCAGCCTATCATTTCGGCGTGGAAATTCGGAAAGAGAACGGTTATTCCTATCAGATTGCCACACCTGAAAAGGCGCTATGCGACAAGCTATACACCATATCGCCCGTCGGCTCGGTCAAAGCAATGCGGGCGTTATTGTTCGACGATTTGCGCGTCGATGAGAGCGATTTCTGGCAGTTGAACTTGGAAGACATCAAACAACTCGCGCCGCTTTACAAATCGACAAACCACAAGTATCTTGCAAAGCTGATCGACGGAGGAAAATAAATGCAGACAATTTTAAGCCAAATGCTTGCCCTATACCCCACGCAGTCGCAAAGCGACGAAAAGAACGCACTGACCGAAGTTATACAAGAAGTCGCGCTATGCGGACTTTCCCGCGCGGGCTTTTTCAAGGACGCCGCATTTTACGGCGGAACGGCATTGCGTATATTTTACGGACTTGACCGATTTTCCGAAGACTTGGACTTTTCGCTGGTATCGCCCGATGCCGATTTTGAGCTAAAAAAATACTTTTCAATATTAGAGAGCGAACTACATTCCGTCGGACTGAATTTCAAGGTGGAAGAAAAAGTCAAGACGGCGGATTCCAATATCAAATCGGCTTTTCTAAAAGGCAACACCAAGGAACATATTTTAAGCGTTTACAAAGACGAATTCCGTTGGATGGTGTTTAACCGACGAAAACAACAAAATTATCCGGAAAAAAGGTAAGGCGCTTTGGGGAGTCCGCTTGTTCGATGAGGCCTCGGATTGTGCGAAACGCCGGCAATACAGAAGCACTCGCCGCAGACTGAACAGAAGAAGGGAAAGAATCGACTTACTCCGCGAGTTAATGGCGGAAGAAATTCATCGAGTCGATCCTACATTTTTCATGCGCCTGGATAATTCGTTTTTTCAGAAAGACGATCGGGAAGAAGATTTTGATTACACGCTGTTTAACGATCGGAATTACACGGATTCCGATTATTATAGAGAATATCCGACGATTTATCATTTGAGAAAACATCTGCTGGAAAGCCGTTCAAAAGAAGATATCCGCATGATTTACCTGGCTTTGCATCATATGATGAAATACCGCGGGAATTTTTTAAGCAATGCCAAAGAATTTGAGCCGATGAATCCGAATGACGCGGACGAGTATTTTGAAGAATTGAAGCAGAGCCTTGCAAATACGCGGGACGGTGTGACGATAGAATATGACACTACCAAAGATTTCAGCCGATTAAAAGAGGTTTTTACATCGGAACATGGAATCACCGTGTTGAAGGAAAAATTAGGGAAGATTCTGAATCCGAACAACGACGCATATATCAAAAAGATCGTCATTCTTCTGATCGCGGGCGGAACCATCGGTATCAAAGATCTGAAATTCGATCAGACGGAGGATCTCGATTTTAAAAATCTCTGCGTGAAAGACGAAAAATTCGATCAGTATATTGCGACGCTTTTATCGACAAACGAAGAAAGGGAAGAAGAGATTAACGCTCTTGCGTCCTGCAAAAAAATCTATGAGTTCTTTTTGCTGGGAAAACTGTTGGGCGATCAGTGCTATCTTTCCGATGCCATGGTAAAAAGATATCAAATGCATCAAGAGCAATTACGCGAATTGAAAGCGTACGTAAAGAAAAATCACAAAGACAAGTATGCGCGGATATTCCGGAAACCGATGCGTAATAAAAGCAAGGCAAACGGCGTCGAAAAAGAAAACAAAAAAGAAGAACTGAACAACTATGCGATGTACATCGGTTCAAATCTGACCGGAAATCACAAAAACCGCACGGCGCATTGTACAGCCGAAGCGTTTTATGCTTTTTTGAAGAAAGAACTGGGATTGACGAAGGTGAAATCGACCCAAAAAACGAAAGAGACCTACGAATCACAGATTCTCGACCTTATGAGCAACGGTGAATTTCTGCCGCGCTTGAATTCGACGGATAACGGCGTTTTTCCGTATCAGTTGAATCTGATGGAGATGAAAGAAATTCTGAACCGCCAGTCCGAGTTTTATCCGTTTTTGTTAACGAAAGATGAAGACGGAATCACGGTCAAAGATCAGATTCTTTCCGTCTTAGAGTATAAAATTCCTTATTTTGTAGGTCCGTTGATTCCGAAAGAAGAAGGAAACGAACGATCCAAATACGCATGGATAAAAAGAACCGATGAAAAAATACGGCCGTGGAATTTCAAAAAAGTCGTTGATCTGGACGAAACAGCAAAGAACTTTATTTACAAAATGCTCAATAAATGTACCTATCTGCCGTCTTGCTACTGTTTGCCGAAAGATTCTTTGCTTTTTTCGTATTTTAACGTCTTGCAGATTTTAAACAAAACTTCCATCAACGGTGCAAGTATGCCGAAGGATTTCAAGGAGTGCATCATTGAGAATCTGTTTCGGAAGAGACGGAAGGTTACGAAAAAACAGTTGGTGGAATTTATTCGCGCCGAGAGTGGCGACAATCAGGCCCAGATTACGACCTCTACCGGAAAAGAGATGGAAGAAATAAACGCCTCGCTGGCATCTTATTATGATTTTAAGGATATATTCGGAGAAGAATATGTGCGTTCTCACATAGAAGAAATCGAGGACATGATCCGGGATATCGTGATCTTTGAAGATAAGTCGATTCTTGAAAAGCGGTTGAAGCAGGTATATCGAATTCAGGACAAAACTGCGATTAGAAAAATCAAAGGCTTGAACTATTCAAAATTCTCCAATCTGTCGAAAGAACTTTTAACCGATTTGAAATTTTATGACGAATCCTCTGAAAGAAACTGTTCCGTTCTGCAATTATTGGAAGAGACGAACCAGAATCTCCAAGAGATTCTCTACGACGAAACGTATGGCTTTCAGAAAAAGATCGAGGAGTATAACAAAAACCATTCTGGTACAGGCGAATTCGAGACGATAGAAGAATATGTGAAAGAACTGGGAGCGGTCTCGCCGGGAATGAAACGCCCTCTGATTCAAGCCTATAAAATCTGCGACGAATTGGAAAAAATCATCGGTCAGCCAATTGATGAGTACTATGTGGAATGCACCCGAACGAATCGTGCCGAAAAAAAGCGGACGTCTTCGCGATACAAGAAGATGCAGGAACTCTACGAAGAGGCCATAAAAACAGCGGGAGACGATTACGAATTCAAATCAGCATACGAAAAATTCAAGTCGGCAGATCCGAATCAATTCCAGAGCGATAAATATTATCTGTATTTTTCGCAAATGGGAAAGTGCATGTATTCCGGCGAAGCGATTGACATTGGGGAATTATATGATACCAACAAGTACGATATCGATCATATTCTTCCGCAGTCGATGATTAAAGACGATTCTTTGAGTAACCGTGTTCTGGTTAAACAATCTTTAAACCGGACGGATAAGCGGGATCAGTATCCGATACCGCAATCGATGCTTTTTAACGGGAATTATAGAGAAGCCTATCGGTTTTATCAATCGCTAAAAGAGAAAAAACTGATCAGCGAAGAGAAATACCACCGTCTGATTCGGAAAGAAGCGTTGTCTGAAAAAGAATTGTCTTCCTTTGTCAACAGACAGTTGGTCAGCACCAATCAAGCGGTCAAAGGATTTATCAATGCGATCCGATACTTTAAAACGACGGAAAGTTTTACACCGAAAATTATCTTTTCAAAAAGCGAAAACGTCAGCGATTTCAGAAAGAAACACGATCTGGTCAAATGCAGAAGCGCGAATAACTTTCATCATGCGCACGACGCGTATCTGAATATCGTCGTCGGTCGAACGATCGACAACTATTTTGCTCCTTACGATCCTTATATTTCTCACGATCATAGAAATTCTGTCTTGCAAGAGATGCACGCGAACGGATTAACGACGAATCCGAGCAAAATTTTTGAACAGAATAAAGAGGGAACCAAAAAGAACATCACAGACCGGGACGGTTATGTGGTTTGGGATTACAATCAATCGATTCAGAAAGTCAAAAAAACAATAAAGAACCGATACGATATTCTGACTACACAGCGGACCTATTTCGGGAATAGTTTCTTTGGAAAAATGACCATAATGCCGAAAGGCGAGGGAAATATTTCCGTGAAAAAGGGTTGGGACAAACAAAAATACGGAGGATTCAAGGAATATTCTTTCGGATCCTATTCTTTAATCAAGGTAAAAGATCAATTTATTCTGGAAGCCATTCCTACGATGCTCAGGAAGCGGAAAGAGGAGTATTTAAGAGAGCGGTTTGGCGAATACGAAATTCGGTTGGATAATTTAAAGATCAACACGGTTTTTGAAGTGGACAAAAAGAAATTCGTGATAACCGGAAAAACAGGAGATCGTTATCTTCTGATGAACCAAAAAGATCGGATATTTTCCTCTGAGCAAATGGAAACTTTAAGGAAAATCGATAAATTATTCGATAAATTAAATCAGAAGATCGGACCAAACGAAGAAGAAGAGGAAGAACGGAAAAAACTGCGCGAATGCGGAATCAAGGTTAATGACGCGGATATGGTGATTGCTCCGGCGAAAAACGATCAGGCAAAAGAAATGCGCATAACGCAGGAAGAAGCCGTTCAGATATACGAAACCTTCATTCAATTATTCAGCAAAGAAATTTATTCTTTTTCGGTCATTAACAAACTCGGATGTAAGTTAGAAGGGAAAAAGAAAGAGTTTCAATCTCTGTCGCTTTTCAAGAAAGTTTATCTGATTCAAAAAATAAATAACTTATTGCGATGCAATGAGAGAAAAACCGCAGATTTAAGAGCGATCGGATTCAAGGAGCAGGAAGGAACGTTGACGATGAATCAAAAATTATCTACTTGCAGAATCGTTTTTGAATCGATTACGGGCTTTTATCGGAAAGTTGTTTTTGAATGCAAAGACGGTGTCGAATGTGGATAGGTTATGGCTTTTCGGACGGTCGTAGTTAAAAACAGGTGTAAATTGGAATATTCGCTGAATTATCTGGTTTGTCGCGGCGAAGAAGAAAAGCGAATTCTTTTAGACGAAATTGAGTTTTTGATTATTCAAAATACCGGTGTCTCTTTGACTTGCGCTTTATTGTCGGCGTTGACGGAGAAAAAAGTGAAAGTGATTTTCTGCGATGCGCAATCGAATCCGCAGTCCGAACTGATGCCGTATTACAATCATTACGGCGCATATAAGAAAATCTGTCAGCAAATCGGTTTTTCAGATCAAACAAAAAATGAATTATGGTCGCGTATTATCTATGAAAAAATAAACAACGAATACAGATTGCTCGTAAAAATGAAGAGCGCAAACAGCGAAAAACTCTTATTGTATCTCCACGAAATCGAAGACGGAGACAGTTCCAACAGAGAGGGACATGCGGCAAAAGTGTATTTCAACTCTTTGTTCGGTAATTCCTTTTTCAGAGATGACGCGCACAATCCGATCAACAAGTATTTGAATTATGGTTATTCCATCGTCGTTTCCGCTATCAATCGTGAAATCAAAATGGCAGGGTATCTGACGGAATTGGGTATTCATCACAAAGGGGAGACGAATCCGTTTAATTTGACTTACGATTTTTTTGAGCCGTTAAGAACGTATATCGATTCTTATGTCGTAAAGGGAATTGTAAACGAAGAGAACTATAAAGATGTGTATATCAAACTTTTATCTTCGCAAGTAAGATTTAAAAACAATCTCGTCTTTTTTGACAACGCGCTACATTTTTACGTGCAATCGTTGTTTTCTGCATTAAACAACCAGACTGTTTCGGATGCGGTCTTTATTGAATATGAGTTATAGATATATGCGAACGATTCTGTTTTTTGATCTACCTGTGGAAACGGCTTCTCAGCAAAAAGCCTATCGAAAGTTTATCAAAAACATCAAAAAAACAGGGTTTTGCATGATGCAGAAATCCGTTTATGTCAAATTGGGAATGGATATGCAAGCCAGTCGGTCGATCATAGAAAAGGTCAAGAAAATATGTCCCGAAGAGGGCGAGATTTCAGTTTTAATCATTACTGAAAAACAGTTTTCCGCGATGGAATTACTATTAGGCGAAGGAAAAAAAGAGGTTATTGACAGTGACGAAAGGGTTTTGGAATTATGAACAAAACATTAAGAATCAAGGGGATAGAAAAGAAATTTCTTCTAAATCCGGGCGAAATTTATAACATCAATATCGAAAACTCCAGATTTTATTATCGTTTGATGAACGATCTGATCGATCGGAATAACGATGTATTTGTTTACAGCGTTGATCATGAAATCCAGTTATTTGACCGTCATTGTCTGGTTATCAACGACTTATTTAACCTAGATCCGAACAATAAAAAAATATTAACCGGTCTTTATAAAAAAATTGCCGATCGATTTCTTTCGAAGGAGGATAATCAAGCGATAGTCGAAATCAATGAAAAGGCAATGGGTTTATTGGAAAAAATATCATTTGATTTAAATTTACCGGTTGAGTACGAAACGGAATTGGATATATCGAAACTCTTACATATGTATAAGTTTTGTTTTAAAGATGAATTTACTACTCCCTTGGAAAAGATAACGGCTTATCTCAAAGCCAATCTGGAAATATTTAGTTTTTCATTTGTCATCACCGTGAATACTTTACCTTTGTTTAATTTGGAAGAAACAGAGTTGCTTGCTCGTGAATTGGGATATTTGAATCTTGCGTTAATCAACATTTCTTTGATTCAGAAATCTTATTCTAAAACTATTCAATCGATTACAATAGATGATGATTTATGTGAATATTAAGTGTATAATAATGATACCTTGATTTAGCGATTTTTCGTAAAAATCGATATTATTCCTAATTTCGAGTGTTAATTTGAGGTTTGAGAGTAATGTAAAACAAGGTATGACTCTTACAATATTGATTTCACAATTAAAGACATCGATGTTTGAGAGTAATGTAAAACAAGGTATGACTCTTACTGATCTGGTGGCTTCTGGCTTCGGTAGTCAGTTTGAGAGTAATGTAAAACAAGGTATGACTCTTACGTAGATATAGTACGCCTCGCCGGAGAAGGTGTTTGAGAGTAATGTAAAACAAGGTATGACTCTTACGAATCTCATTACACAACGGGTGAAGGCAGTGTTTGAGAGTAATGTAAAACAAGGTATGACTCTTACTAACTCGTTACAGTTTGATTTGTGTATGATGTTTGAGAGTAATGTAAAACAAGGTATGACTCTTACTTCGTCGATAACAATTCTATTTATGCACGCGTTTGAGAGTAATGTAAAACAAGGTATGACTCTTACGTTGATGAAGTTCTTCGTTGAGGTTTTGCCGTTTGAGAGTAATGTAAAACAAGGTATGACTCTTACATACGATTCATCAAATACACGTGTGCGATTGTTTGAGAGTAATGTAAAACAAGGTAACGTATCCCTTGCAAAGAACTGCTTTGTGCTTTATCGATCAAAGCAGTTTTTTAAACGAGCGAAATGGATGATGAACGATTAAAATTGAATGGGTTCCACTGTGTAAAAAAATGAGGTATAATTAAAAAAGGTGGGAAGAACATGAAAAGAAACAGAAAAATCGCAAATATACTTTTTTACTTATCAATTGCCGTTTATGCACTGACGACGATCTACTTCTTGACTGTATATATACAGAATTATCTGGACGGATGCAATAAAGTCGGCGAAAGCAATCCATGGGCCGGATTATTGGTTGTGGTTATAGTTTATATGATCGTGGGTACCATTGCCTATTCACTTGAATTTATATTGAATCTTATCGCCCTGATATTGGCGAATGTGAAAAGAGGGGAAAATAAGTTTTACGGAATTCGCTTTATTGTAATGGGATTGGCAGGCTTTTTGACCGAGGCGCTAATCTATCTGATCACGAATTTCTGTATTGTACCATAAGTCAAAATTGTTTGAGTTTTTGCCGGAAAACGGACCTGAACTTTTGCTATAAAAAAGTATAGTGTCCCATTTCTATAAGAGTAAAATCTGAAACAGCAAACAACAAGAATTCAATATCGTGCTATAATAGAATCGGAGGTTTTGAAAATGGCAAAAGTTTTAATTCTTAACGGAAGTCCGCATCCGAAAGGGTGTACGGCACGAGCGTTGAAAGAAGTGGAAAAAGTATTGCAAGAAGAAGGAATGGAGACGGAAACCATACAGGTGGGAAGTCAACCTGTGCGCGGATGCATCGCCTGTAAATCCTGTTACCGAAACGGGAAATGCGTGTTTGATGATCTGGTCAATCAAATCGCACCAAAATTTGAAAAAGCAGACGGGCTCCTTGTCGGATCGCCGGTTTATTACGCATCGGCGAACGGAACGTTGATATCGTTTCTCGACCGGCTGTTTTACAGCACGCACTTCGATAAGGCTTTTAAAGTCGGAGCAGCGATCGTTTCGGCCCGGAGAGGCGGTTGCAGCGCGACATACGACGAACTGAACAAATACTTTACGATCAGTCAGATGATGGTGGTTTCCAGTCAATACTGGAATCAGGTTCACGGAAACACACCGGAAGAAGTAGAGCAGGATTCAGAAGGTTTGCAAACCATGCGAACGCTAGGACGGAATATGGCGTTTTTAATCAAGGCCATCGATCTCGGCAAAGAAAAATACGGTCTTCCTGAGCGGGAAAAGAAAATCTCGACGAATTTTATCCGTTGAGAAAATTTTTTGGGAAATATCGCTTGTGATTGCGATTAGATAGATGAAGGGAACTTTTTGCAAAACTGAAATTTTGTTTGATTTGCCCTATAACTTCAGTTATAGTAAAGATGAGTGTGAAGGCTCATTGACTCTCTGCTACCAAGAAGTAGCCAGAAAAGACCATAGGGAGGTGTAAGTATGAAAAAGTACGAAATCATGTATATCCTGAAGGCCGATCTTGATGATGCGAATCGGAATGAACTGATTGGCAAACTCAACAACATTCTCACCGTCGACGGAGGAACCGTCGATAATGTCAACGAATGGGGATTGAGAGATTTGGCTTATGAGATCAAAAAAGAGATCAAGGGATATTATGTCGTTGTCGATGCAACGGTTGCCAATGTCGGCGTGATCAACGAATTCAACCGGATTGCCAGGATCAACACAAATGTCATTCGTCATTTAGTTATTGCAAAATAACCTTCGATCGGAGGAAAAGAAAATGATAAATCGTGTAGTTTTAGTCGGTCGTCTGACCAGAGATTCGGAATTGAGAAGAACCCCGAGCGGAGCATCAGTTGCCTCCTTCACAATTGCAGTTGATAACCGCGCAAAGGGACCGAACGGAGAAAAGAGTGCTTCGTTTATTCCGTGTACCGTATGGAATCAGCAAGCGGAAAACGTGAACCGTTTTACGCATAAAGGCTCCTTGGTCGGCGTAGAAGGCAGATTGAATCAGCGCACCTACGACTCGAAAGACGGACGTCGCGTCAGCGTGATCGAAGTGATCTGCGATTCGGTACAGTTTCTCGAAAGAAGAGAAGATTCTTCCGCGCCGCAGGTGGTGGAGCCGGGAACCGGCGATTACGGCTATCAGCCGGATCCGTTACCGGTCGAACCGACTCATCCGGAAAATAAAAACGTGTCTTCTATCGACGTTACGGACGATGATTTGCCGTTTTAGGCAAACGATGTTTCCCGAAGGGGAAATAGAAAGGGTAGAAAAATGGGATTTAAAAAAGTAAGACCTAGAAAAAAGGTATGTATTTTCTGCAAAAACAAGAATCAGGCTATTGATTATAAAGATGTGGAATTGCTGAAAAAATTTATCTCTCCGAACGGAAAGATATCTCCTCGGCGCGTGACCGGGACCTGTGCCAAACACCAGAGATCGGTGGAACAGGCCATTAAAAACGCGCGCTTCATGGCATTGCTTCCATACGTAGCGGATTAACGAAACGATCGTCGCCGGGCAAACCGGCGATGATTTTTTTTTGCCGAAAAAATAAAAAATGCCGTCGTTTCGGTTCGTTCACCCGAAGTTTTTCGGCGCATCGAAAAAAGATTTACTATATATTACTTGAAATATATAGTATAATAAACGTTAAGAGGTGAGCCCGAATGCAAAAATTGCTGAAAAAATCGATGGTACTCGCGTTTTGGCTGTTCTTTTTTCAGTTAGCCGCGGTTACTTCGCTTTTTATCCTGTTTATGATCGAGAAGAGCGATCTGCTGTTTCAGATCCTCACGGGCGTTTTGTGCGCTTCCTTATTCATCGATCTTTGTTTTGTCTGGATCGTTTTGGCCAGAATTTCAAAATCGAAACTGAAAAACGATGTCGCAACGGTCGAAATCATCGGCGACGACATTCAGGATGTATACAGTTTTGCGCAGATCGGGTTGGTTCTGATCGACGATAAAGACGACGTCATCTGGGTCAACGATTGGTTCAGCGACGAGCAGATCAATATCGTCGACACGAATATTTTCGTATGGAAAGAGGAATTGCGGAAACTGAAAAACGGAGAAGATCTGGTCAAGGTACAGCACAACAACCGCATTTACGAAGTCAAGTTTCTGAAAGACGCGAATCTCTTTATTTTCAAGGACATCACGGAATTCAACGCGATCACGCTTTTCTCGAAGGCGCACGCGCCGGCAATCGGTATTATTTCTATCGACAACTATCAGGATATCGTCGCTCTGGTGGACGACGTCAAAGCAAACGAAATGCTTTCTTTGATTCAGAAGAGCATTATCGGATATGCCAAAAAGTACAACGTCTTCATCAAGAAGTACCGGGCGGACAGTTATTTGATGATTTCCAATTACGAACAGTACGAAAAAATGCTCGACGATCACTTTTCGATCCTGAACGAAGTTCGGGAAGAGAATGTCGGAGAAGATTATGAACTGACGCTTTCGATCGGTTTTGCCTTAGGCATCGACGATATGGTCAAACTCAACGATCAGGCGACTTCGGCTTTGGACGTCGCTCTGTCCCGCGGCGGCGATCAGGTCGTCATTTCGCCTTACGGAGAAAATCTGATCTTCATCGGCGGAAAAACCGAAGCGAAAGTCAAACGGAACAGAGTCAAAATCCGGGTGCTTTCCCGCTCGATCGAAACGCTGATCAAAGATTCTTCCAACGTTCTGATCATGGGACATAAAGACATGGATATGGACGCGCTGGGATCGGCGCTTGGCTTGTATTTTTTCGTTCAGGAATGCGGGAAAGAAGTCAAAATCGTCTATGACGAAAAACTGGTTGAGGACAAAGCGAGAAAAGCCTTTAAAAAATCGTTTACCGGTCCGGAAATCAAAAAGATGACGATTTCTTCCAAAGCGGCTTTGGAAGAGCAGAAGTACACCACTTTGCTGATTCTCACCGACGTTCACCGGCCATCCATCACGATGAATCCGAAGATCGTGGAATCGGCGGTTAAAGTCGCCATCGTCGATCACCACCGACGCGGAGAAGAGTTTGTCGAGAAACCGGCGTTTTCGCATATTGAACCGTCGGCTTCCAGTGCTTCGGAACTGGTTGCCGAACTGATTCGGTATAACGAAAAGCGGATGATCATTCCGCCTCGCATCGCGACGATGATGTTAAGCGGCATCTTGCTCGATACCAACTACTATCGGAATAAAACGGGACCGAGAACTTACGACGCTTCGCTGATTCTCAAAGAATTCGGCGCCGATAATCCGACTGCGGATTCGTTCCTGAAAGAAGAATTTGAAGAGTATGCGCTGAAAATGAAAATCATGGCGACGGCAAAGACGCCGTATTTCGGAATCATCGTCTGTCAGGCAGACGACGAAGACATCATTGAGCGCTCGACGTTAGCGATTTGTGCGCAGGAAGCCCTTCAAATCAAGGGAATCAACGCTTGTTTCGTCGTCGGACGAATCGAGCAGAAAAAGGTCGGAATATCCGCGAGAAGCGACGGAAGCATCAATGTTCAGTTGCTGATGGAAAAAATCGGCGGCGGCGGTCATTTCGCCAGCGCGGCGACGCAATTCGACAACAAGAGCATCAAAGACGTATATGAAATCTTGCTGAAAACATTCGATCTGTATCTGAATGACGCAAGAGCATCGTAGGAGGTAGAAAAGATGAAAATCATTTTATTGCAGGACGTAAAGTCGGTCGGAAAGAAAAATCAGATCGTCGAAGTCTCCGACGGTTATGCGCAGAATTACCTGATTCCGCGCCGTTTAGCGGTAAAATCGACCGCGGCGGGTCTGGAAGTCAGAGATCGGCAGATTCAGAACGAAAAGGAAGAATGGGCCAAAAAGAAGGCGCAGGCGGAAGAGACAGCCGAAAAGATGAAAGAGATCGTCCTCGAATTTACGGCGCCGTCGAGTAAAGACGGAAGAATGATGGGAACCATTTCTCAGAAACAGGTGGTGGAAGCGCTGAAAGAAAAGTATCAGATCGCCGTCGACAAGCGAAAATTCGTCGACAAATACGCGATCAACGCGTTCGGTTACACCAACCTGAAAATCGAATTGTTCAAGGACGTAACGGCGACGATCAGAGTACACGTCAGCGAAAAATAGTCGGGAAGTTTTATGGCTGAAATCGAATTTTACAACAATACATACGAGGCGGAAAAAGCAGTTCTCGGCGCGATGCTCTGCTCCAAAAACGCAAGAGACGAAATTGCTTCCACGCTGGAAGACAAGGATTTCGTTCATCCCAAGCACCAATTGATTTTTCAGGCGGTTTCCGCTTTGGTTACGTTGGGCTATGAAGTCGATATTCCCGTCGTCGTCACGCAACTCGATACGGCGATGAAAGTGCTCGATAAAGTCGGAGGAATCGAATACCTTTACGAATTGACGGATTCCTACATCGGCGACAGCAACGCGTTTTTCCATGTCCGGATTATCAAGGACGCTTCGTTGGCACGGCGTTTAATCGCAACGATGCAGAGTTGCATCGACGGAATGAAAAAGGAAAAGATTCAGGACGTGTCGCAGTATATCGCCGAATGCGAAAACAAAGTTCTCGCCGTCACGCAAGCCCGGAGAGTCGCGGAATTCGTAACGGCGCAGGAAGTCGTCAATCAGGTGACGTATAAACTGAAAATCGAGAAGAACGAAGAAAAAACCAATAAGTACTGCATCGGCATCCCTACCGGATACGAAAGCCTCGACCGGTATACGCAAGGCTGGCAAAAAGGCAACTTCATCATTCTCGCGGCGCGTCCGAGCGTGGGAAAAACCGCGTTGGCCATCAATCTGATTTTCAACGCGGCGAATCTGACCAATCGCCCGGTGGCTTTCTTTTCGTTGGAAATGGACGCGGAATCGATTTGCCGAAGGCTGATTTCTTCGGTGGCGGGGATCAATTCCACCTTTTTGTCTTCGGGCAATCTGCAACCCGACGATTGGCTCGCGTTGGACGTTGCCAGCACGAAATTGAAAAAAACGCAGATTTTCATCGACGATACCGCGTCGATCCGATTAAACGATATCCGGACAAAGTCCAAAAAATTAAAGGCGTCTCATCCCGATCTGGCGGCAATCTTCATCGACTATCTCGGGCTCATCACGACGAATGCCAAACTCGGAGAAGTATCGAGAGCGAACGAAGTCGGGGAGATTTCCCGTTCGATCAAGGCGTTGGCGCGCGAACTCGATCTTCCGATCATCTGTCTGAGCCAGTTGTCCAGAGCAAACGAAAAGAGCGCCAGACAGCCGATTCTTTCCGATTTGCGGGATTCCGGTTCGATCGAACAAGATGCCGATCAGGTTCTTTTCATACACAGAGACGATTACCAGAAACCGGAAAAACAGCAGGAAGAGGCCAAGAACAATGAAAACGCGGATAGCGACGGCGCTTATGATGTCTCCAAGCCGACGAAGATCATCATTGCCAAAAACCGAAACGGAAAAACCGGGACGATTGAATTGCAGTTTTTGATGAACATCGGAAAGTTCATCGAAGTAGGCGGAGAAAACAAACAATGAAATATTCTATTTTTGAGTCGGGATCGAAAGGAAACTGCACCCTGATCGAATCGGAGGGGAGATATCTTCTCATCGATGCAGGAATTTCCAAAAAAAAATTGAAAGCGAAACTGGAACAGATCGGTAAGACGATGGAAGACATCAATCATGTGCTGATCACGCATAATCACAGCGATCACATTTCCGGAATCGATGCGTTTCCCAAAGAAGTGCTTTATTCTACCTATGCGACTCTTCCGGATATTCCTTTGGCGAATCAGTTGATTCCCTATCAGACTTACCGCATCAACGGCTTCGAAGTTCTGGTCATTCCGACTTCGCACGATACAGACGGCTCTGTCGGTTTTTCGATCGGAGACGGAAAAGAAACATTGGTGTATGTGACGGATACCGGTTATCTTTACGAAAAATCCGTCGACTTGATCGGGAATGCCGATTATTACATCTTTGAATCCAATCACAATGTCAAGGCGTTGATCGAAAGTGACCGGCCGCAGTCGCTGAAAAAACGAATTATGGGCGATTACGGTCATCTTTCCAACGAAGACAGCGCAAACTATCTGTGCGATGTGGTCGGAGAGAAAACCAGAGAGATCGTACTGGCGCACCTGTCGGAAGAGGTCAACAGTCCGGAACTCGCTCTGGCGGATCTGATGAAAGTTTTCAAAAAGCGCGGCGTGGATTTCGATCGGTTTCGGATCCGATGCGCCAGTCAGACGGAAACCATCTCCGGCGGAGAGGATTTCGTTCGGATATGATCCGCGTCAGAATTCTCGCCGTAGGAAAAATCAAGGAGAGTTTTCATCGGGAAGAAATCACCGAATATGTCAAAAGACTGAGCCGGTATTGCAAACTTTCCGTTACGGAAATCGAGGAAGAGAGAATCCGAGATTCCGGCGAAACCTCTGTTTGTCAGGCGTTGGAAAAAGAAGGGGAAAATTTGCTGAATCAGATCGGGAAAGACGATTATGTCGTTCTTCTTGACCTTCGGGGGAAGGAAATGACAAGCGAAGAGTTTGCCACGCGGATGGAGGAACTGACGAGTCGGGGAAAAAGCATCGTCTTTGTCATCGGTTCCTCGTACGGCCTGTCCGATGCGCTTCGCAAACGGAGCGATCTATCCCTGTGCCTGTCGAGAATGACGTTCACGCACCCGATGGCGCGCGTACTGATTCTGGAACAGATTTACCGCAGTTTTAAGATCAACGCGCACGAAACGTATCACAAATAGGAAGAGAGAATATGGAACAGACAAAAGGATTCAAGGAAAACAAGTATTATCAGAAAATCGTTTCTTCGGAACCGTATCGCGCGGTCGTCCGCTTTTTGAATCGCGGCAATGTTAAATTTGTTCTATTCCTGTATCTGATCAGTTTCTTTCTGTTCGGCATTACGTTAATCAACAATTCTTTTACCATTCCGGTCAACGGCGATTTTGTCTTACAGGAGATTCCGTTTTATTTCAACGGCTTCGATGATTGGTGGAGTTATCTGACTTCGGGGAAATTCGTCCTGTGGGACGAAAATACCAATCTGGGCGTCAACAATATCGGGTCCAACAGTTTTTATTATCTGTTAGACATCTTCTTCCTTCCTACGCTTTTGGTTCCGCGTTCTCTGGTGCCGCAGATGCAGGCGTTCCTGATCATGAGCAAAATGGTTCTTTCGGGATATCTGATGAAACGGCTTCTGGAACTCTTCAAGGTCAGTAACGAGACATCCGAGATGATCGGCGTGGCGTACGCTTTTTCCGGGTGGTCGCTGTATTACCTATGGTTCAATCATTTTCTGGAAATCACGATCCTTCTGCCGTTAGTGATGTACGGAATCGAAGTCCTTCTACGGACGCGGAAGCCGGCGAAACTGATCCTTTCGCTCTTTCTTTCGGCGATGACCAATTATTTCTTTTTCATCATGATTTGTTTCTGTACCGTGATTTACGCGGTTTTCCGTTACTTTCAGTTATGGTCGGGATACAGCAAGAGAGAAAGAGGCGAAATCATCGGTCTTGGAATCGCCGCGTATGCGGTAGGCATCGTTCTTTCTCTCATCGTTCTGCTTCCGGCTTTTTCGGTGGCTTTGAATTCGTCGAGAGCCTCTTCGTCTTCTTACACCGAAGTGGTCAGGCAAAGCATTCAGGCTGTCTGGACTTCCTTGAAAAACGGCGATTTTTCCTTAGCCCTTCACAATGTCAAGGCGCTGATTTCCAATCTGTTCTATTTTACCAGAGGAAGCAGTTCCAGTACGTCGATCATCAGCAATATCGCCCGCGTTTACCTGTATCCGTTGGTGAGTTTTTTCTATCCGACGGTATCCTGCAACGATCATATTCTCATCAATAACACCGGTTACGACAATGCGTTGAGTTCGTTGTTTTTGTATACGCCGGTGATGCTCATGATCATTCCTTCGATTTTGCAGAGTTTCCGTCAGAAGAAGATTTCTCACATCGTTGGAACAATCGGAATGCTGGTTTTGATTTTTACTCCTTTTGCGTATTATTGTTTTTCGGGATTCACCAACATCGCTTACGGAAGGTGGCAATTGTTCCCCGTCGTCTGCATGTTTCTCTATGCCGGAATCAGTTTCGATCGCCGCGAAAAGATGAAACCCTGGTTTCTGGATATTTCATTCGTCGTCTGTCTCGGCATGGAAATCCTGCTTCTCTATCTTTGCAAGAATCTGCAAGGGACGAGTTCGGTTCAGGACATGGACGTCGACGCGACCAATGTGGTTTATGCGCAGATGGCGTATCTGGTTGTCTTGTTCGCTTATATGCGGTGGAAGTTCAGAAACCGCGAATTGGCGGGAACGCTGAAATGGGTAATCGCGGTAGAAGCGATCGTCTCCTGCAATTTGCTTCTGGGTTTTTCGATCAATCTCGGCGGAGACGAATTGTACGTCGGATTCTTCGGAACTTCTTCTTACGACGAACTTTACGGAGGAAGAGAAAGCCTGAAAGCCGAACAGAAACTGCTTGAACAAATCAAAAAAGAGGACGAGTCCTACTATCGGATATACAATACTTCTCTATCGCGGAACAGCAACAATCTGGGCATGGTGGAAAATTACAACGGATTAGGCTCCTTTCACTCCATTTACGGTTACGAACTGAACGATTTCCTGCAATGGACGCACTTCACCTACGATTGCGGAAACGGAAGTTGGTCGATGGGCGACCACGAAAAAAAGATCAATCTGGAAAACTTTCTCAACGTCAAGTATTACATTCTGAATCAGGACGATACCAACGTTCCTTTCGGACTGACGAAAATTCTCGAAGAAGACGGAAAAGCGGTTTATCGGAACGACAATTTCGTTCCTCTGGGATTCAATTTCGATTCGATCGTCAATGCCGATTATATTTCGGGATTGATGCAAAGCACTTATTACAACAGTTACTATCTCAGTTTGTCGTCGTATACGGGTTATGTGCCGAAATTGGAATATTTGCTCACCGATCAGGCGATTCTTTACGAAGAAGACGCTACGCGGATTATCGAACAGTATCCGGATTTGAATTACAGCGATAGCATCGATTTCAGTAATTATTTTCGCGGAGTCATTTCTACGCGGACGATTTCCAACAGCGATGTAACCATTCGCGCGGCGAAATGGGACGACGGGCCGGGCGGAACAGGCGCTTTCCTCAATGAATGGGACGAATACAACGGATACACTTCGGCTCGTGCGACGGCGTTGAAATGGAATTCGGAACTGATCGTTAATCTGACTTCTCCTCTTGCTCCGGACGCTTCCACGCGCGGAGGGGCATACATTACGCTGACGGAACGAATGGGGGAAAACTTAATCATTACGTTATACGATCAGGAGGGAAATGAAATCTGTTCTGATCGGCATATGACGCATTATTACGATAAGTCAGGGGATAAAAAGTATGAGCGCGGTTTCTACGTCGACCGTCCGGTTTACAAAATCGTGGTAACCGTCAAGGACACGTTCAAATCCACTGCGGTTTTAGCCAAGCCGAACGCGACGGTGCAATATTACGACAGTTATCTCGAATCGATCGAAAAGCAGAAGCAATGCGCTTTCACCAATGTTACGCGCGAGACGAACCGGTACAGTTTCAACAGCAGTCAGAGTGAAAACAAAGTAGCGGTTCTGACGATTCCTTACGATACCGGCTGGACGTTGACGAGGATCGACAAAGACGGAAACGAAGAGGAAATCGAAATGTTCAAAGGACAGGGCGGATTCCTATCGTTTATCAACGAAAAGGGCGACTATCGGTATCGTCTGGATTATCTGACGCCGTATCTGTACGAAGGCTGTCTCGGATTTATCGCCGGAAGCATGCTTTTCGCAGGAATGTACTATTCGCTTCACATCGTGCGCGACGATAAGGAATTCATCGCCCGGGCGACGCGGGGAATGACGAAGAATTAAAGGGTTTCCAGAATAATCATCAGGCAGAAACCGAGAATGAAGGCCCAGACTCCGTAAAGAGGCTGGCCTTCTTTTTTCGATCCGGGAATCAGTTCGTCGATGGTGATGTAAATCATCGCGCCGCCGGCAAAAGAAAGAAGCCACGGAAGCAGGAAGTCGATATTGACGGAAAGAAACAATCCGATCAGACCGAAAATCGGTTCGACGATTCCGGAAAGAACCCCGAGCAGAAAAGATTTTCCCTTCGACAGTCCGGATTCGTAAAGCGTCAGAGATACGGCAAGCGATTCGGGAATGTTCTGCAAGGCAATGCCGATCGTCAGGCTGATCGCACTGAGAAGATAAGTCGGATCGGAAGAGCAGAGGCTCAGAGAGTAACTTAATCCGATCGCCAGACCTTCCGGGATATTGTGCGTGGTGACGGCGGTAAAAAATTTGACGTTTCCTTTCTTTTTTCCGGAGCGGGAGAGTCCGAAATCGAGAAAAAACAGAAAGAACGAGCCGAGAAGAATCCCAGATACGACGGGTATAAAAGAAAGACGGTATTGGGAGGCACTGCTGTCGATGGCCGGAATAATCAGACCAAAAATCGAAGCGCTGAACATAATTCCGGAAGTAAAGCCGAAAATCATGTTGGAAACGCGTTCTTTTAAATTTCTTTTCAGAAGAAAAACCATTCCCGATCCCAGCGCGGTCGCGAAAAAGATCGCGGTTAAAGAGAGAAAAGCCAGATGATAGGCGTTCATTCGCACACCTCCACAGTATAATATGTCAATGGAAAAAAGGTGCGATCGAATGCGGATCGGAAATCAGAAAAAAGACCGCCTATCGCCGATCAACGATGTCAAAAAAAGAGAGGTTTTTCATGGAAAAAGCGATAAAAAATCCGCAGGGAAACCGAGCGGATCGGGCATCAGATATTCTTTTTATTCCATTGAACAGCGAGTTGATAAACGCGGTTTTTTTTCAGCGCATAGGTTTCGCTGATCTTTTTTACGGCGTCGCTGAAACGCATTCCTGCTTCGATTTCCTGCTTGATGAGCGAAAGAATTTCTTCGTCGCTCAAAGTCGGCTGAACGGAATTGCCTTCGACGACGACGACCATTTCGCCTTTGACAGAGGAAAAATCGAAGTCAACGAATTCGCTGAGCGAACCGCGCAGGTATTCTTCGTAGAGTTTGGTGATTTCCCGGGCAATGCAGGCTTTTCGGTCTCCGAGTACATGAAAGAGGTTCTGCATCGTCGAAGCGATGCGATGCGGCGCTTCATAAAAAATCATCGTTTCCGTTTTGTCTTTTACTTTTTCGATTTCCCGGATCCGTTCGCTTTCTTTCGCCGGAAGAAATCCGTGAAAATAGAAATGGTCGGTGCAAAGCCCCGAACCGATCAAAGCGGGGATGAAGGCGTTAGCGCCGTTGATGATCGAAACGGCGATGTCGTTTTCGATGCAATGCCGGATAAGGATCGCGCCGGGATCGGAAATTCCGGGATAGCCCGCGTCGCTGGTCAAAGCGGCTTTTTTATTCGTTTTCAACATTGCGACGATCTTTTCGCTCGCCTGCTGTTCATTGTGCTGATGACAGGAAACGAAGGGTTTCTCGATACCGAAGGATTTTAGCAAGAGCGCGGTCGTCCGGGTGTCTTCGCTGCAAATGAAATCGACGCTTTTCAAAACGTCGACGGCGCGCGGGGAAAGTTCGGCAAGATTTCCGATCGGCGTGGCGACGACGTAGAGAACGGCTTCTTCAAAATTGGACCGGATTCGCTGCATCAGTGATCCTTTCCGCCGCTTAAAGGCGTTTCTTTGCTGACGATCGCGTCCTTGATCGCGTCGTAATCGACGTTGACCGCGCTGTTTTTGTTTTCCAGACGGACAACGCGGGTGATGACGTTGATCGAAGCGATGCGGTAAATCAGCCCTTCGTAGGAAACTTTCGTTCCGATCCGCGGCAAATCCTTCTGCAAGTCGGTGTACGTGTCGTTTTCGTATTTGAGACAACACATCAGTTTTCCGCATTGACCGGATAGTTTCGGTATATTCAGGGCGAGCATCTGATTCTTTGCCATCGTGATCGTGATGCCGTCGAATTCGTTGAGGAACGTGGCACAGCAAAGTTTGAGGCCGCAGACGCCGATTCCGCCGATCATTTTAGCCTTATCGCGCGAACCGATTTGACGAAGTTCGATCCGGCAACGGAGTTGGGAAGCGAGATCTTTCAGCAATTCGCGGAAGTCGACGCGGGATTCTGCCAGATAATAGATGATCACTTTGGTGCAATCGAACAGATATTCGGCGGCGATGACTTTCATGTCGAGATTGAGACGGTCGGCTTTTTCCTGAGCGATGCGGATCGCCTGTTCGCCTTTGACGAGATTCTGCTGATGAATCCGGTAGTCGGTTTCATCTCCTTTTCGGAGAACAGGCGGGTATTCTTCGGGAGAAAACTGCGCCTTTTCGATCGGATCCGAAGACACTTTGCCGATTTCGATTCCTCTCGTCGTTTCGCAAAGGACCAGATCGCCTTTCCTGTAATCTTCGTTTCCAACGCGAAAATAAAAGGTTTTTCCCATTGAAAGCAGGGTGACGGCCAATAATCTGACTTCTTTATTTCCCATCGGTAATTCCTCCTTTGATCATCGAAATAAAAAGATGCTCCAATAACAGACTGATCGAAACATTTGATTCAATTTTACCACGCGCGAGCATGATTTCCGAATAAATTTGATCGACATTCTCAATCTTTTTCGCCAATCGGGTCAAAACGGGGGAATAAATTTCCAAAGTTGCCTTCTGATTGTTCCGGATATACAGGATATCCTTGAAAACCAACGACAGCAGATCGATGAAAAGTCGCGCCTGCTCTTTCGTCTTGATCCGGGAAATCAATTCGCTTTGCGCGTAAAAAAGCCCTTTGTAAAGCGATTCGTCGAGCGCGTCGAGCGCGTCGGAAAGGCATTCCTTGACCGTTTTGTACTTTTCGTCTTCCAGCGTGGCAAGAATCGTTTCCGTGTGATTGTACAGCGCGGAAAGAATCTCCGCGTCGTCGATTGAAACGCCTTTTTCCGCCAGTTCTTCGCGAAGCGCCTCTTTTCCGGAAGGCAGCAGGTTGAGAATCTGGCAACGGGAAAGAATCGTCGGCAGGAGGCGGGAATCGTTTCGGGTGGTAATGAACGCGTAGACGTTTTCGTAAGGTTCTTCCAGCGTTTTTAAAAGCGCGTTCAACGTTTCCTTGTTGGAATTTTCCAGACAGTGAATCACGTAGATTTTTTTACCGCTTCGCTCCATGCAGGAAGAGGAAAGAAACGCCTGTAATTCTTCGATGTCGGAGACTTTCAGCGTGCGTTTTTCGCCGTCCAGAAGCATGAAGTCGGAGTAATTGCCCTCTTCAAAACGGAGGCAGTTCAGACAGGACGAACAAGCCAGCGGAGACGCATTCTCGCAAACCAGAGATTTTGCCAGAAATCTTGCGGTTTCCAGAACCGGCGCGCCCTCGTTTCCTTTGATCAGATACGTCTGGGCGATTTTCTTGTTTTGGACGGCGTTGGAGAAGATGCGAAAGACGAGAGGCTGTCGGGTTTCGAGATACGTTTTGAAATCCATTTCATTTCCTCAGCATTTCCGCGATCTTTTTGAAAACAACGGCGGAGACTTCTTCTAGCGGACGGGAGGCGTCGACCACGAAATAACGCTCCGGAAAACGGCGGCTCAGTTCAAGATATCCGCTTCGGACTTGATTGTGGAAGGAAATTTTCTCCATGTCGAGGCGGTTGACCTCGCGATCTTTGTTCCGGTTGATCCGTTCCAGACCCAGAACAGGGTCGATGTCGAAGAGCACCGTCAGATCGGGAAAAGTCCCTTCCGTCGCATAGGAATTGACTTCGAGAATCCGATCCACGCCTAAGCCGCGGGCAACGCCCTGATAGGCTAACGAGGAATCCAGATACCGGTCGCAGAAGACGATCTTGCCTTCTTGTAAACTCGGCCAGATTTTTTCCACGAGGTGCTGTCTCCGGCTCGCGGCGTAGAGCAAGGCTTCCGTCCGGGGATCCATTTCGGTGTTGTCCGGATCGAGGATGACGTTTCGGATCTGTTCGCTGATTTTCGTACCGCCCGGCTCGCGGGTCATCACGACGGAATGACCCTCGCTTTCGAGTTTGGCTTTCACGATCTGCATCGCCGAAGTTTTTCCGCTTCCTTCCGGTCCTTCGATAGTAACGAATAATGACATACTTCTGTTCCTCTTTTCAACTTTCTTTTTTCAGCACGTTTCTTCCTTCCAAAGCGCGGCTCAGCGTCAGTTCGTCGGCGTAATCGAGTTGCGCGCCCATCGGTAAACCGTAAGCCAGACGGGAAACCGTGACAGGATAAGAAGAAAGGAGTTTGGACAGGAAAAGCGCGGTGGTTTCTCCTTCGATCGTCGGATCGGTGGCCAGAATCACTTCGCGGATCGTTCCCTGTTCGACCCTTTTTAAAAGACTGTCGATGTGAAGGTCGTGAATTCCGATCCCTTTGGACGGATTCAGCGAACCGTTAAGAATGTGATACAGGCCGTGATACGATTTCAGTTTTTCAAACGCCAGCGCGTCTTTAAAGTAACTGACCACGACCAGCAGATGCTCGTCGCGTTCGACGTCGGAACAGAAAGGGCAGATTTGATTTTCGGCGTAAGAATGGCAGACCGGACAGGTGCTGATGTTCTTGACGCCGTCAAAAGCGTCGATCATTTCACCGATCGTCTCTTCTTTCATTTCCAGAATCTGATACGCCATTCTTTCTGCGGATTTGATGCCGACTCCGGGGAGTTTTCTCAGACTGTTGATCAACTTGGTGATCGTTTCAAATTGTTCCATATCAGAAAGGCATTCTCATTCCGTTCGTCATTTTCGCCTGAATTTTTTCGTTTTCTTCGTCGATCATCTCGTTGGCTTCGTTGACGGCGAGACGGATCATCTCTTCCAGCATTTCTTTTTCTTCCGGATCGATCGCTTCCGGATCGATCGTAATCTTTTCGATCTTGCGGTTTCCGTAAATCGACAGGTGTACCGCGCCTCCGGAAGAATCCAGTTCAAAAAGTTTCTCGTTCAGTTCTTTTTGGGCTTTCGCCATTTCTTTCTGCATTTTCTGCGCCTGTTGCATCAGCAAATTGATATTCATCGTGTCCTCCTAATAGTGTATGTCGACCGGATAAATTTCCGGCAGTTTGTTGGCTTGTCTCAGATTCGAGAATTTCTGAACTCGCTCGATGCTTTCCTGCATGGTCAGGACCAGCACCAGATAGTTCTTTCCGGTAATTTTTTCCACCAATTGCGAAAATCCCTTTTGATTCTCTTTGATCCGGATCAGATTGGCGACGGATACGAAATTCGTTTCCAGCACCAGAATATTCCGGCTGATGATGCGCGGCGCGCATTTTTTCAATGCGTTCGCGTATTTCCCGATTTCCGCGTCGTCGAGCCAGTCGTCGATCTTTTTCCATTTTTCCAGAACGTCGTTTTTTTCGACCTTGTTGCCCTGCATCATCAGGTTGATCGTGTCTTCTTCGTTCAGGAAATAGGATTCTCCTTCTTCTTTCAGGGGAGCGATCGGAAACGTTTGCTTTTTCACAGGCGGATCGATCGGCTTTTCTTCCTTTTTCTTTTCTGGTTTCGGAATCGAAACGGTTTTTTCTTCTTCCGCCTCATTCGGTTTTTCCTCTTTCTTCGCTTCGTTTTTTTTCGAAGAAGAAGCGCAGTAAGAGGCGAGTTTGATCAGGCTGACTTCAAAGAGAGACTGGGGATTTCCTGCAAAACGGAATTGCGCGGAAGTCTCGATCAGAACATCGAGCATTCGATCGAGATGATCTCTTGCGATTGGAAGAGAACGCGCGGTCTCTTCGTCGATGACTTTGAGTATCGAAGCATCCTTCGTCGTCCGGTAGATCAGCAAGTCTTTGGCGATTTCGATCAGATCGGCAGTCAGACGGCGGACATCGACGCCCCGTCCGATCAGGGAATTCAATTTTTCGGAACCGTTCAGAATATCGCCTGCTTCGATGAAGCGAACCAATTCGATCCGATCTTCGAGGGAGGAAAGCGAGAAGAGATCCTGCACATCATCGGTCCGGATGGTATCGCCGCAGTAGGCGATGGCCTGATCCAGAAGCGAGAGGGAATCCCTGACGCCGCCGTCGGAAAGAGAAACGATCAGTTTCAGTGCGTTTTCCTCGTATGAAATCTTTTCCTGATTCAGAACCCGTTTCATATTGGCGAGAATCTCGTTGTTTCCGACTTTGGAAAAATCGTATCGTTGCACGCGGGAAAGGATCGTCGGCATCAGTTTGAACGGCTCTGTGGTCGCCAGAATGAAGACGACGTTGGCCGGCGGTTCCTCTAAGGTCTTTAAAAGGGCGTTGAACGCTTCCGAAGTCATCATGTGCACTTCGTCGATGATGTATACTTTGTATTTTCCGCGGATCGGAGCGTATTTCACTTTGTTGATCAGATCGCGGATGTCGTCGATTCCCCGATTGCTGGCGGCGTCGATTTCGATCACGTCGGGATGGGTTCCTTCGCTGATAGCGAGGCAATTGGCGCAGCGGTTGCACTGATGACCGAATCCCTCCTGACAGTTCAGGGCTTTGGCGAACAGACGGGCCATCGAGGTTTTTCCCGTTCCTCTCGGACCGCAGAAAAGATACGCATGCGCGATCTTGTTTTCCTTGATCGCGTTGGACAGCGTTTTTACGATGTGTTTTTGCCCGTACACTTCGTCGAAAGTGCTGGGACGATAGGTCCTGTAAAGCGCTTTGTAAGACATTTGAATCACCAACTATCATTATAAACGGAAAGAGGATTTTTTTAAACTCTGAAAGTGATTTTTAAGGAAATCTCCCGTCGGGAAAAGGAAGAAAATCAGGCGTTGAAAATCATGACGCTGATCCGGTATTCTTCTTCTACCGAGCCGGCGTGATGGGCTTTCAGATCGTCTTTCTGAAAAGCGAAGCCGTATTCCGAAACGGAAGTCGCCATGAATTCGCCGAGAAAGTCCTCAAACAGAGGGTGATTGTTTCCGAAGCCGAAGAGGTTTTCGCTGAGGATTTCTTGCTTGGATTTTAAGACGAAAAAGTCGCCGTAATATTTTCGGAAAAGAAGCGGAAACCGATCGAGACAATCCTCTTTGACGTGGAAAAAAACGGAACGCGAATCCAACGAAGGAATCGATTTCAGACAGGAAGCGAAATCTTCGTGTTCGAAGACGTCGAAACACTTGCTGTCCACCAGAGAATGATCTGCGAGAACGATAATCAGATTGTCGGGATTGGATTTGACCAGCGTTTCGACTTTCCAGTTGATCTGTTTGATCTTGGCGCGGACCGCGTTATGCCCGGTTCCGTAACGGTGAATCAGCGAATCCGGCTCCGGCCAGTAGCAATAGCAGAAATGCGAATCGGAATTTTTCATCAGGTGATCCGCGCGGATAAAAAAATCGTTGAAACTGACCGCGGTTCCGCTTCGGATTGAAACAGGATAAAGCGATTCGCAATGAATCGAACGGGTTTCAGCGATCCGATCGAGAATCGAAATGTAAGGGCAGTACGTTTCAGACAAAAGAGGTCCTTTCACTTTCACGCGGGAAACCGGTTCGACGTTGGTGAACATTTCCACGATGATGTCCGGAGCCTTGAAATACTGTTGCCAGCCCAGATAACCGGTTTGGTTGGGATATTGCGCGGAAAGCAAGGCGTTTGTCGCCGCGACGGTCGTCGGAGGGAAAACCGAAGAAATCTCGAAAGCGATGTGTTTTCGGAGAAAATCCCGCGCGTTCAGATGCTTCTCGATCATCGAGGTTCCCATTCCGTCAAAAAGCATCAAGACCACTTTGTCGTATTTCTTCCGGCTGAGAATCGCGTCGAGTGCGGGGAGGGTGGGATTGAGGTGCGTTCCGGTAAAATACGCCAGCAGGGAATTGGAAAGATTCACTAAATTGTTTTTTTCGTCGAATCTGTACATTTTGCTATTTCCGATAGATGACATATCCCTCATAGGAAGAGGCGATGATCTGATTGTTTTCATCGAGGACGTGCAGGGCGAAAGACAGTTCAAAACCGTCTTCCGGCTCGATCAGCATCTGACCGTTCTCATCGTAATAATACCCGTAGAAGTCGTAAGAAAAACGATACCCTTGATAGTCGGTGATCAACTCGATATTGCCGGTAACTTCTTTTCCGTACCAATAGGCGACTAACGACGACAGGGCTTCGGCCGCGTCGGGCGTTTTTGAAGAGAAGACGTGAACTCCCAGCGTCGAATAGTCTTCGTCGAAAGCGACTTCCCATTGGGTGTCGACGAATTCATAATTCGCGGTAAAACCGGCTTTTCGGATCAGGTTGTGAAGGTTTAACGCGCCGGGAATTCCGTCAATGACGAATTCTTCATCGGAAGCGTAATTGGCTCCGATTGTGCCGAACACGTCGAGCAGGGAATCGTTTTTATACAGAGCAACCGAAGATTTTGCCCCCAGAAAAACCGGAGAAATCCGATCGGCTTTTTGCCTTAATGCTTCGGAGGCGTAGGAATGAACGATCAGATAAGCGGTGTGCGGTTCGATCGTGCCGTCGAGAACGATGCGATACTCTTCGCTTTTGATCGTGTCCAGACCGTTGCTGTACAATTCCAGCGTATAGCCCGTCAGCGAAACGGGTTCGTTCAAAGGATTGTACAGTTCGATCGCCTTATCGTTGTTGTTTCCCGCCGGGTGAAGATTTTTGTCGTAGCCGATGTTGAAAATTTCCGAAATAAACAAATCCTCTTGTTCCATGTTCTCCCAAGTGGGAATTTTTGCCAATTGCGTTAAAAAGGCCTCGGCGGTGTAGGCGAAAAGTTCGTTTTCGCTTAGCGCCTCTATCGATGCGCGTTCGTTTTCGTAGAGTTCCGCGACCTTTCTTTGCCCGTTCGGTCCGTAAAGAGTCAGATCGACGGAAGAATAGGCTTCTTCCAGTATTTCGACAGCCCTTTCAAGCGCTTCGGTGGAAGAAGACGAAGAAAAAAGCGAATCCGAAGATGAATCCGGATCACTTTGACTCGAAACGGAACCTGAGGAGAAGTTTTCCTCCGAAGAACCGATCGAGGCATCCTTTTCTCCCTTTGCGCAGGAAACCGCGGTGAAAGCGAAGAGAAGGAACAGAATCAGCCGTTTGTTTTTCTTTTTCATAGCAACATACCCTCCATTAAAGTATAGCGGTTTTTCCTTTCAAAAGCAAAGACAGGCTTCCCGAAAGGTATTGGCAAAATGGAAACGATCACTTCTCGCTGAGTTTTTGCTCGATTTCCTTGTCCGGCCAGTACCCCCAGGATTCCGTGATGATGCCTTCTTCGACTTTAAAATTTTCCAACGCTTCAAAGGCGATCCGCTTTCCCGTCGGCGGAATTCCCATGCAGATTCCGGTATGGATTCCTTCGTAAAGAACGCGCGTAGCGACTTTGTTTCCTTCGGAAAAAAGGTCTGAAATCTTAACGTGCAGATCGGAAAACTGTTCGGCGACGATTTTTAAAATGCCGACGGCGTCAAGGTTGCTTCTGGCCGCGGCAGGACTGTGATCGACATATCGTTCGGAAAGACAGTGTAAGATAAAGTCATAGTTCCGACGTTCATAACCTTCTTCAAAAAAGCGGGAAACCACCTCTTTCGGAGAAAGACAATAGGTGAACGCGCAGATCTCCTGCTTTGTTCCCTGATAGAGACCTTCTCCTTCATATGTCCGGATAAAGCCCGATCGTTCCAAGACTTTTATGGAAGCGAGATTGTCCCGAAGGCAAATGCCCTTTATCCGGGTGATGCCGATTTTTTTCATGATGACGGGCAGAAAAGCGCGGACGGCTTCGGTGGCATAGCCTTTTCGGGTGTATGGGGAACCGATGTGATAGCCGATTTCCCATTGACCGTCGTCAAACTTCACGGTCTGAACATAACCGACACAGACGCCGTCTTTCCGCAAAACGGGATAGACGAGCGGCCCGTTTTGCCCCTCGTAAAGGCGGATCAGATGCCGGATCGTTTCTTCGGCTTCTCCGATCGTTAGGAACACTTCGTCCGGCGTAAAGCGGCGCGTATCTTCGTCGAGGGAATTCCGATGAACTTCTTCGGCCATATCGGCGCGGAACTCCGTGATGATCAACCGTGCGGTTTCAATTCGCATTTTCATCTTTCCTTTCTTTCTGCGTATTCCGATCTTTCTGTCGGACAAAATGATCATAACATAATGCGCCGTTTCTGTCGATCACCGTTTTTCGGCAAAGAAGCGAATCTCCGATCGCGATCCGGGGACGGATTTTCCGACGTTTCTCGTTTCGGGAAATCTTTGTATTTCTTTTTAAGCGTATTTTTGCTATGATTGAAGCGGCTGAAACAAGGAGATACGTTATGGCGGATAAAATGTTGGAAAGATTGGAAGCGATGCGCAAGAGAGTCGAGGATATCGACCGACTTCTTTGCGATGAAAACATCGTCTCCGATGTCGCGAAACTGACTGATCTGAATAAAGAGAGAGCCTCTCTGATCGAACCGGTGGAGGAATATCTGCGATATAAAAAGTGGATGCAGGATTTAAGCGATGCCGAGATCATGGTCAACGAACCGGACGAAGAGATCAGCGCGTTTGCCAAAGAAAGCGTGAAAGAACTAAGCGAAAAAACACAGGAACTCTACGAAAAAATGAAAATTATGCTGCTTCCGAAAGACCCCGACGACGACAAGGACATCGTCTGCGAGATCAAGGGCGCGGCCGGCGGAGACGAAGCGAACATCTTTGCCGGAGATCTGTTCCGCATGTACACGCGCTATGCGGAGAATCAGGGGTGGAAAATTCAGATCGTCGACGAATCGCCGTCCAATGCCGGCGGTTTCAGCAACATCTCTTTTATCGTCAGAGGAAAGAACGTCTATTCCAAACTGAAATTTGAATCCGGCGCGCACCGCGTTCAGCGAATCCCTTCCACCGAGGCCAACGGCAGAATCCACACGTCCACCGCGACGGTCTTAATCATGCCGGAAGCGGAATCCGTCGATGTGGAAATCAATCCCGCCGATCTGAAAATCGACACCTATCGTTCCAGCGGTGCGGGCGGACAGAATGTCAACAAGACGGAGTCGGCCGTGCGCATTACGCACATTCCGACGGGAATCGTCGTCGCCTGTCAGGTGGAAAGAAGTCAGATTCAGAATCGGGAAATCGCGATGAATTTGCTGAAAACCCGGATTCTGGCTTTGAAACAGCAGGAACAGGACGAAAAAATCGGCAACGAACGGAAACTGAAAGTCGGCACCGGCGAAAGAAGCGAAAAAATCCGGACGTACAATTATCCGCAGAACCGGGTAACCGATCATCGCATCTCTTTCACGTTACAAAAACTGGACCGGGTGATGGAAGGCGACCTGGAAGAAATCATCGAAGCGTTGATCAACGCCGATCAGCAGGACAAAATGGAGCGGGAAGCAGAAAAATATGGCGATTAGACCGCTGAAAGAAGTGCTTTCCGATGCGTTAAGAAACCCTACGGACGATGATTATCGCCGGGACGTCTATTACCTTGCACAAAAAATTTTCGGTCTGACGCTCAACGACATCTATTTAAAAGGAGAGATATCCGTGGAAGATTCTCTTTTTTTGAAAGCGCTGGATCGCTACGAAAAGGGAGAACCGCTGTACTATATTCTGGGAAGCGCGCCTTTTCTGGGCAGAATGTTCTCTGTCGATCGTCGCGTGCTGATTCCGAGAAACGAAACCGAAGAACTGGTCGTAGAAGCCGGCAAAGCGATCCGGAAAGCCAAGATGAAAAATCCGGACATCATCGATGTCGGAACCGGAAGCGGGTGCATCGCCGTAACGTTGAGCCTGGAATTTCCTGATGCGCATATCGACGCGACGGATCTTTCTTCGGAGGCCTTGACTCTGGCGAAAGAAAACAACGATCGCCTCGGCGGAAAAGTCGATTTTTATCGGTCGGACGTACTGGAAGAAGTCATTCGGAGAAAGAAAAAATACGACGTTCTGATTTCCAATCCGCCATATATCGCCCCGGGTTCGTTCGTCGCAGAATCCGTTCGGAATTACGAACCGGGAATCGCGCTTTTCGCCGAAGACAAGGGGCTTGCCGTTTATCGGAAAATTTTCGCGCAGATGCCCGAAGCGATGAAAGACAACGCGATGGCCTTTTTCGAGATTTCTCCGGAGCAGCAAGAAGATCTGACGGATATCGTGCGAAACGCGCTGCCGGATTATACCTATTCCTTTAAGCGGGATATCAACGGATATACGCGTTTTTTGATCGTAAAGCGAAAAGGATAGACCTGTCGGACAACCGTTGAAAAGAAACGGGCAGACAAAATCATCAAGAAAAAAATGATCGGGAAAGTCTTTTTTCTGTCACTCTTAAAAAACGAAAAAGTTTTTGAAACAATAGCAAAGAAAGGAATAAAATTCGGATATCCGTCCAAGATGTTAGTGAAAGGAAGAGATTTTTATGGATTTCAAATTCTTGACGACTTTACTTTCGGGCGGATTTCTGTTGGCTTCTGCCATCGGCGAAAGCGGTGCGACTTTCAAGTATCTCTATCAGATCAAAGCCAATTCATACAGTCCGAAAGACTCGCTGGCGATCTATTACTACAAGGAAAAACTGATCGATAAATACGAGGAGATCGCTTTTTCGCTGAAAGAGGAATACCTTTCGGAAGCGCTTCGGACGAATATCAGTCAATTTCGTTTCGACGATCAATGCGTTCCGTCCTATCACAACGGCGTTCTCGTCCTGACTCTGGGAGAAGGCAAAGGCGGATTGGTGGAAGGGAGGTTACGTTACAATTCCTGCGACAACGGCGTTATCCGGGAAAAGGTCTTCATCTTCGATATATTTAAATAGAATGCAAAAGGGAAAAGTGGTATAATTTTCCTGTAAGAAGGGGTGCGTATGGAAACCAAAATCGTCGGCTTCGACGCGGAAGAACTGATTGAAGCGATCCGAAAAAGAAAGGTCGTCGCCTTTCCGACGGAGACCGTTTACGGTCTTGGTGTCATCGCGGATTCTCCGTACGCTTACGAAAACCTGGTCGAAATCAAGAAAAGAAGGCCGGATAAACCGTTTACGCTGATGCTGTCTTCGGCAGAAGAAATCGGGAAATACGCCGTGATCGACGAAAAAACGAAAAGAATCATCGATAAATTCATGCCGGGAGAAATCACGCTGCTCCTTCCGCCGAAAGAAGGCGTTGCGTCATGGATTCGGCTGGATTCACCCTATATCGGCGTTCGTGTCAGCGGAAGTCGGGAAGTTTCCCGAATGATCGCCCGGGTCGGCGCGCCGATGCTGGTGACCAGCGCGAATCTTTCCGGCGAAAAGACCTGCGCGGATTTTGAAAGTACAGAGGCGGTTTTTTCGGGAAAAGTCCCCTTTATCGTCAAAGGTGAAACTTTTTCCCGCCTGCCTTCGACCATTGTCATCGCGGAGAGTCAACTGACCTTAGTCAGACAAGGAAGCATTCCTTTTGAAGAAATTGAAAAAGTTTGGAGGACGGATTGATATGAAAATTGCATTTGGATCGGATCACGGGGGATATCTTTATAAAAAAGAACTGATCGCTTTTCTAAAAGAAAAAGGCTATGAAACGATCGATTGCGGGACTGACTCTCTGGATTCCTGCGACTATCCCGATTTTGCCTATGCAGTGGCTTCGTTGGTGGCCGATAAGAAAGCAGACAGAGGAATCGTCGTCTGCACATCGGGGGAGGGCGTCGCTATCACCGCGAATAAAGTGCGCGGCATTCGTTGCGGGCTATGTTACAACGAAGAAGTCAGTTTTCTGATCCGTCAGCACAACGATTGCAATATGGTGGCGTTTTCCGCGAAATTCTTCCCGCTGGAAGAGGTGAAAAGGTGGGCGATGAATTTTCTGACGACGGAATTCGAGGGAGGAAGACACGCCCGTCGCGTGGATAAAATCGAACGATAAGCGCCTCGCCTTCTAAAATTTTTTTTCGCATTTTATTTTGGCAGGCATGACTTCTTTTTAAGAAGAATTATATCTTTTCCGCTTTTTTCAAAAACTTCCGGTCATACATCAAAGCGGCGTTGAGCACAACGAGAACCGAGCCAACATTATGCACGATCGCGCCCGTAATCGGGTTTAGCAACCCCAAAGACGAAAGAACGATCGCGACAAAATTGATTGCCATGGACAGCGATATATTGAATTTTATCGTACGGACGGTCGATTTCGCCAATATGCATAAATACGGTAACTTTTCGATATCGTCGCTCATCAGCGCAATACTCGACGCCTCTACCGTAATATCGCTTCCGATACCGCTTAAAGCGATGCCTACGTCAGCCGTTTTTAACGCGGGTGCATCGTTTATGCCGTCGCCGATCATGCAGACTTTATGGCCTTGCTGTTCCAGGTCTTCGATCGCTTTTACTTTGCCTTCGGGCAATAAGTTCGCTTTGATTTTTGTGATACCGACTTGTTTCGCAAAATACTTCGCAGTCGTTTCATGATCGCCCGTAAGCAAAACGACCTCATAGCCGAGCGCTTTCAATTTGCGGACGGTTTCTTTTGCCGTAGGACGTAACGTATCCGAAAGTCCGATTGCCCCGATGACATTCTTTTCGTCGGCGATCAGAATCACCGCTTTTCCTTCGGATCGTAAGGCTTCCAGAATGTCGTTTTGTTCCGGACTAGGCGCAATGCCGTTTTCCTGTAAATACTTGCGGTTTCCGCATAAATATCTGACGTTGCGATAGATTCCGCATACGCCTTTTCCTGCCTGCATTGCAAAGTCCGTTGCTTCCCTATATTCCAGATTCCGTTCTTTCGCATATTCGACGATTGCCTTACCGAGAGGGTGTTCGCTCCTTGCTTCTACCGAAGCAGCAACGCACAGCAATTCATTTTCAGACTGTGCGCTGAATGCAATCGTATTGCTGATTGTCAATTTTCCGAATGTCAGCGTTCCCGTTTTATCGAAGGCCACACAATTGGTTTTGCCCATATTTTCGAGTGCTTCTCCGGATTTGATCAGGACGCCGTACTTGGTCGCCTGACCGATCCCCGCCATGACCGAAGTCGGCGTTGCCAAAGCCAATGCGCAAGGGCAGAACACAACGAGAACGGTTACGCCGCGCACAAGCGCAAGGTTGTTTTCGTTTCCCAAAACAAAGTATGTCACGATACTTGTAATGACCGCTATCAAAATGGCTACGGGTACAAGCCACGTTGCCCATTTATCCGCGATGCGTTGCATCGGTGCTTTTTTGTTCTCGGCATCTTTCAGCAACTTTATCATTTTAGAAAGCGACGAATTTTCACAGACTTGCGTTGCGACCATATCGATCGAGCCGTAACCGTTCATCGTGCCGCAGTAGACTTCATCGTTTACGCTTTTATCGACGGGTAAACTTTCACCTGTCAGGATCGCCTGATTGACCGAAGTCGTGCCGTCGATGATTTTACCGTCAACGGGTATGGTTTCGCCTGCAAGCACGCGTAATTTCATTCCCGTTTCGATTTCGGTTATATCGACTGTTTTTTCCGTAACGGTTCCGTTTTCATCGATCAGGAGACGTCCTTTTTGAGGTGCGAGACGGATTAAACTGTTTAAGCCTTTTTTGGCACGCTCCGTCGTTTTATCTTCCAATATGGCCCCGATAGCCATAATAAAAGCCACTTCGCCGGCCGCAAAAATTTCGCCGATGCAGATCGAAGCGATCATGGCAACCGTTATCAGCAAAGCGCTGGACACCCAATGTTGCTTGACTAGCCGCGATACGGCAAGATACAAAAGCGGATAGCCCGATATTACTATCGTTATCCAAGCGGGGTCTAAAAACGGACTGATATCCAGATCGACCAAATTTTTGACGATCAGAAGGGCAAGACTTCCGAATAGAAAGAGGCCTGATACGAGGGTCATTTTGAATCCGCTGAAAAAATCTGAAATCCTTTTGAACATTAAAACCTCCTTGATTTGCTTTTCAAAAAAACATATACTATATTTGTTTCCGAACATATTGTTCGATTTTAGTATAGCATAAGAAAAAGGAAGAGGACCGATCAGTTTTTCCGCTTTATCCGTTAGCGGACAAAAACGAAAAATTGTACCGGACAGGAGGTAATGATGGATAGACGAATACAAAAAACGAGAAAAGCCATTTTTAATGCTTTTGATGCATTGATCGCAAAGCGGGATTATTCAAAGATTTCCGTTCAGGACATCATTGACGAAGCGAATATCGGAAGAAGTACTTTTTATGAACATTTTGAGACAAAAGACTACTTGCTGCGTGCCAAATGCACGGATTTATTTGAACATATTTTTATTCCGGACGGAACAGAAAAAACGCACGGTTTTTCTGTCAATTCGTCTTTCCGGGAAAAAATAACGCATATTCTGTTTCATTTTCTCGACGACAAAAAAGTCATCAAGGGAATTTTGTCCAGCGAGAGCGGCCAGATTTTTTTACAGTATTTCCGGGTCTATCTGTCTGAGGCCATCCAAAAAGAGGATATCCACTTAAACGGAATACCGGACGAATTTCTGATCAATCATATTTCGGGATCTTTTATCGAAATGGTTACCTGGTGGGTGAACCGGAATTTTAAGGAAACTCCTTCCGAACTGGCACACTGCTTTTTTAAAGTACTTCCGTTCACGAATCTTTTAACGGAATAAACGGATTTGAGTTCGGGCAGGAACGGCATCGGCGCTGTTTTGAAATCGCTTGTTTCATCTTTTCCTTATACTATACCGAATGAATTTTTTTGCAGGCAGACTTTCTCAACGATCTGTAAAAAAACAAGACCGCTGAATCTTTGAATAGCGAAGCGCGTACCTGTTTTGAAGACCTTTTTTCATTTTTTTGTATAAAAAATCCGTTTCTGCGAAAGATGATTATTGAGGTGAAAGAGAAAATGAAAAAGCAAGAAAAAGTGAAATCGTGGCCGGTGGAAGCGAAGGCCGGGTTGGCATTGGTAATTACTTCGGCAGTGATCGTGGGAGGGGCGTTGATTCTCGGCAGCAGTTTCAACTCTCAGCATATCGATTCAAACGTCGGCAATATCCCGTCTTCTTCCGTAGACGGCAATTCCCAAAGCGAACCGAACAGCGAAGTAACCAAGATCGAAACATTGGCGAAACCATTCACCGTCGAAGCGAAATGCGAACGGTATTTCTACGATATGGACGACGATTCTTCGATCCGGGTCAAAGCGATCGTGCCGGTTCCGAATAAGGAATCCGCTTATATGAAGAGCGTAGGCGTGGATTACGTCTACAACGGAAACGTGTTCGACATCACGGCATCGACCTCCGGCGTCGTAACCGAAAAAGTCAGCGATTCCATTTACGGAAATATGCTGGTTATCCAACATGATTCCGGCATTGAAACGATTTACGCTTCGCTTGGAACCGTTTTGGTCAGCGAAGGTGATTCGATCGAACAGGGACAGGTGATCGGCAAATCCGGCGAATCGCTGTATACCTCCGGTTTAGGTTCGTGCCTGCACTTTGAAATCCTGAAAAGCGATACGTATCTCAATCCGGAAAAATCGTATACCGTCGAAGTCGCCAAATTATAATCGACGGCAAGACGAATCATCAGAAGACGATGAAGGGATAAGGCAGCCAAACGGAAAAACCAGGCTGCCTTTTTTGCTGTTCGATTTTTTGAAGGAAAAGCGGGTTTCTTCAAAAAAAGGAATGGGGCTTCCTCAGATAGCATTCGATAGAAGAAAAAAATATTTATTGAGAATGCGCCCTGAAAGCGAGTTCAAGAAAAACAGGATTAAAAGGCGATTTAAGTTCTGTTTTTTCTTTCACTTAAACATAATCTTGTTAATCAGACTCTTACAGGTTATGATGAAAGAGATCAGAAGAACAGAAGATAAAAAATTTTAACAATTGTATAGGGTAGATATAAAAATTGTCAACCGAAAACGTGAATTGTATCTGTTATTTAATATGCGATTTCGTGAATTTTTGAAATAAATAATTGCGCGGTTTCGTGAAAAAACGATTAACTCTTTTAACGTTATGTGGTAAACTATTTGTCGAGGAGAGTTGTTGTATGGAGCAAAAAATCGTTTTAAAAAGAAAAGTTTATAACAAGTTTGCAGAGTGGAAAGAAAAATATGCCCCCGATTATGCTTTATTTCTGAAAGGGGCACGCCGCGTCGGAAAGACAACGATCGCCGAAGAATTCGGAGAGAAGGAATATAAATCCTTTATTACCATAAATTTTCAGCGTGCCAATGAAGCGGTAAAAGATCTGTTCGTAAACGGATTGATGGATTTAGATTACTTTTTTAACGTAATACAAATGCAATATAAGGTCAAGTTGTATGTGCGAGAATCGTTAATTATTCTGGATGAAATTCAATTGTTTCCTCAGGCAAGACAGGCATTGAAAACTTTACTTGAAGATAAACGATATGACTATATCGAAACGGGATCATTAGCCGGAATAACTAAAAAAAGCAAAAAGGCAGAAATTCTTATTCCATCAGAAGAGTACAGTGTGGACATGTATCCGCTTGACTTTGAAGAATTTTTATGGGCAAACGGGGATACGTTCACAGCGGAAATCATCAGAGAGCATTATCAGAAGGTGAAACCGTTCGGTCAAAAACTGAACAAAGAAATTTTGCGAAGATTTCGCGAATATATGTGTGTGGGAGGAATGCCGCAGGCGGTAGTCGCTTTTGTGAATACAAAAGACTACGAACGAGTCGATTTCGCAAAGCGGGAAATAATAACTTTATATCGCAACGATATAAAAGAGCAGGAGGAAGAGAATAGCGAATACGTGGGAAATATTTTAGATAATATTCCTTCAGAGCTTGCAAAGCACGATTCCGCTTCTAAAACAAACGAATTTCGCTTTACGCATATCAATAAAAATGCAAGATTAAGAGAATATAGAGGCCCGTTGCGTTGGCTTGATGAAGCGATGATAATCAACGTTGCACGCAACACGACCGATCCTAGCCCTGCATTGACGTTAAGTTTGGATGACGAAAGATTTAAATGTTATATGATGGATACGGGGTTGTTGATAAATTTAAGTTTCGGGGACGGAAATTTTATCGATAATGATTTTTATAGTGCAATTTTGACGGATCGACTGCATATTAACGAAGGAATGTTTATAGAAAATATAATTGCTCAATGCTTGCGGGCAAACGGACATAAAATCGTTTTTTATGTTGAATATAACGAACAGGGCAAATTGGCAACGGAAATAGACTTTTTGATCAGAAAAGATCGAAAGGTGATTCCGATCGAAGCGAAATCCGGAAAGGAATATACTGTAAGATCCTTGGAAAAATTTAAGAAGAAGTTTTCAAATAAAATCGGGTTGCAGTATGTTTTGCATGAGGGCGATATAAAGCGGGAAGGTGAAATCGTCTATTTTCCGTATTATATCGCTTCAATTTTGTAAATTTGACGAAAAACAGAATATATTATAGAAAAAGTTACCGTGATACAATATGAAGAAAACCTGTCAGGTATTTTGGGTATGTGCATGGAAGAAAAAGTTTACGGCATTATTTGCTTTGGAATGAGGCTGACGCTTCGTGAAGGAAACAGAGAGTATTTCTATAAACGATTAGAGGACTTATATCCGGGCATGAAAGAGCGATACGTAAAGCGTTACAGGAATCAATATATCGTCAGCAGTCCACGAAACGCCCGATTGATGCGTCTCTTTCACGAAAAATGCGAGAAGGCAGGCATTGTTCACAACAATGAACTGATTTTTCAGTTTTTGCAGACTTTTGAAGAAAAAACGCCATCAGGTAACTGAGTTTATGGGATTAAATGGCGGTGGAGGAATAAGCGTGAACCGATCGGTGAGACCTAGCCTGAACGGCGATTTCGGAAATGTCGCCTTATAGTGGGACCGGTCGCGCTTTCCTCCCGCAGGGACGATAAAACTATAATGCTGGTTAGAGCACTTTAATAAGAAATTTTTTCATTAAATGAATCGATAAAAAATACACAACATATAAATAATGAAATTAATAAAACAAACAATGAATAAATACTGGACAGTTTTATATGTTCTTTAAAAAGTGTACAGTATAAATGGACAAAATGATTGATTCCTATAAAACTGTATAGTATAATATAAACAAAGAAATTGAGGTGTACCTATGGTTATTAGAGAAAGGTATTTAAAAGCGATTAGAGGATTCTATGACAGTGATTTAATTAAGGTCATTACAGGTGTTAGAAGATGTGGTAAATCTGTTATTTTAGAAACTATTATGAATGAGATTAAGAAAAAAACTACTAATATTATTTACCTTAACTTTGAGAAAATGACTGATTTTGATAAAGCTAGTGATGTAAAATCTCTTATAAATTATGTAAAAAATAATAGAGAGAAAGGAAAATGTTATTGCTTTTTTGATGAAATACAAGAATTAGATGATTGGCAGGTAGCAGTCAAAGATTTAAGACTTGATAATTGTTCAGTATTTGTCACAGGGTCAAACTCAAAATTATTGTCAAGTGAATTCTTAATATTGCTTAGTGGCCGTTTCGTGTCATTTAGAATTAGGCCATTTGTATATAAAGAAATCAAGGAGTATTCAAATGAATTAGGCATTAATGTTGATGTTGCAAATTATTTGATTTGGGGAGGGTTTCCTGGAAGATTTAATAATATTTCGTTAGATGGAACAAAAACATATTTGTCAGATTTAGAAAGTACAATTGTAATAAATGATTTAATTAAGAGATACAAAATAAGAAAAGAAGTTCCATTTAAAAAAATTGTAAATTATGTTTTATGTAGTAATTCTAGAATATTTTCAATTAGATCAATTCATAGATATATTAAAAATGATTTTCCTGATTTATCAATGATGACAGTTGCAAAATATATGGAATATTTAAAGGATGCTTATATAATTGATGAAATTCCTCAATACTCTACTAAAACAAAACGTGAACTTCAATATTATGGTAAGATTTATAATTCAGATGTGTGTTTTAATTCATTAAGAGCTAATAACAATAGATATGATTTAGATCATAATTTAGAAAATATAGTTTACAATGAGTTATTATATATGGGTTATGATTTGAAAGTTTTTAATAATAATGGAAAGGAAATAGATTTCATAGCGTCAAAAGATAATAAAGTATTTTATATACAAGTCGCTTATAGTGTTGCGGATGAAAAAGCTTATAATCGAGAAATGGGTGCTTTTAAAGATTTGGATAATTTAAATCAAAAGATTTTAATCACTAATGATATTATCGATTATTCTACATCAACTATAAAACATATTAAGCTAGAAGATTTTTTGATGAAGAAAGAACTATAATTTGTTGTGAATAATTTTGAGTTGTTTTACCAAAAAATGTTCAAATAATCGTTTTTGATCAAGAATGCGAAGCAACTATTTATCATCAGCCATTCGCATTCGCACACCTTAATAAGGGATATTTCTATGGCAATAAAAAAGGATATTTAGGAGTAAATGCTTGAACGATTACTCTTGGATGAGGTTTTACTTTACCCTCGCTTACAGCACTGCCCATTTCGGCATACTTTTTTTGGGATTTTCCGAATTCTTTTGCCAATAGATAGATGAGGTGGGAAGAATGAGCGAATGCGAACGGTGCGGCAATCGGAATCCCGAGAGTTTCGGAATTCGGAAAAACGGCGAACCCTATTGCCGTCTTTGCCTGAGTTTTAACGGAGAAAAAGCCCCGAAGAATCCGAATCTGAAACGACGTAAAACGGAAGTTACGCTTTCTTATTCGCTGAGTGAGGAACAGAAAGCCGTCAGCGATCGTCTGACAGAGGCTTACCGAGCGCACCGCGATTCTCTGGTTCATGCCGTCTGCGGCGCGGGAAAAACCGAGTTGGTCTATGCGACGATGGGATACGCTTTATCCGAAGGCCATCAGGTCGGGTTCGCCATTCCGCGAAAAGACGTCGTCATCGAACTGACGGCGCGGATCAAAGAGGCGTTTCCTTCCCGGAAGGTGATTGCCGTCTATCAGGATCATACCGATGATCTTGTCGGAGACATCGTCGTGCTGACGACGCATCAGTTGTACCGGTATGAAGCGTATTTCGATCTTCTGATTATCGATGAAGCGGATGCTTTTCCTTTTAAAGATCAACCGGTTCTTCACTCCTTTTTCCACCGTTCGGTAAGAGGAAATTTCATCGTGATGAGCGCGACGTTAAGCGAGGGCATGAAGGAAGAAATGCGGGAACGGGGAGGCACTTGCCTGAGCCTGATGACGCGGTATCACGGTCATCCTCTGATCGTACCGAAACCGATCGTATGGCCCTTTTTCCCTGAAATCTACGTCTTTTTTAAACTTTTGGCGTTTCGGAAAAAGCGTTTCCCGGTTTTGGTCTTCACGCCGACGATCGACGAATGCGAAGCCTTGTTCCGGTTTGTTGGAGTCCTGATGCGAAGGGGCAATTTCGTCCATTCCGAAAGAGCGGGAAGAAACGAAATCATCGAAGGTTTTAAACGGGGCAAATACGACTATCTGATTACGACTTCGGTATTGGAACGAGGGGTGACGGTAAAGAATCTGCAAGTCATCGTCTTTCACGCCGACAGCGCGATTTACGACGATAAGGCGCTGATTCAGATTTCCGGTCGGGTAGGAAGAAAAAGCGACGCGTGGGACGGAGAAGCGGTCTTTCTCTGCAACCGAAAAAACGCTTTTATCCGGAATTCGATCCGGCAGATCAGGGAGGCGAATCGGGCATTATGCCGCGATGCAAAATCTGCATGAATTCGTTTGACAGCCTCCTGCGCGGTGAAAGAATCTGCGCTTCGTGTTTCCGCCGCCTGGAAGTGCTTTTCGAAACGAAGCGAATCGAAGACGTTTCGGGGCGGATTCTCTACGCCTACAACGATTTTTTCAGAAACCTGCTTTATCTGTTCAAAGGGTGCGGGAATTACGAATTGAGAGAAGTATTTTTGTCGCGATTCCGGAGGGAATTGAAAATCCGCTTTGCCGGGTATTCGGTGATACCCGCGCCGTCGAACGAAGCGGAAGACGAAAAAAGAGGGTACAATCACGTCGTCGAAATCGCCAAGTCGCTGGATTTGCCGATCCTGCCTTTGCTTTTCAAGAACAAACCATTCAAGCAGAGCGCGCGGAGTTTCTCCGAACGTCGGAAAGTGAAGGACGATCTGTCGTTAAAAAACGGAAGTCCGATCGTCGGGGAAAAGATTCTGTTGATGGACGATGTCGTGACGACCGGCGAAACGATGAAAGCGATGATCGATCTCGTAAGGCCTTTGCGCCCGAAAAAAATCCGATTTCTGGCTCTTGCGACGAAAAAAGACTGATTCTGCCGCATCGTGGCTATCGCTGGTTTTATCGGTCGAAAGGAGGGGGATTTTGATGAACGAATTTTCTACAAAAACGCGATGAAGAAATCGATAATGAAGGTGTAGTAAATTTTTGAAAGGTGGTAAAAAGCATGACAGGAAAAGTCAAATGGTTCGATGCCGAAAAAGGATTCGGCTTCATCAACCGCGGCGAAGGAGAGGACATTTTCGTCCACTACTCGCAGATTCAGGAAGAGGGTTACCGATCCCTGGAAGAAGGACAGGAAGTCAGATTTGAACTCGCACAGACCAGTCGTGGATTGCAGGCTCGCAACGTCGTTAAAATCGGCGCCTGAATGCACTTCATATCCCCTTTGAAAAAGGGGATTTTTTATTGAAATGCCCGAATAGTATTTGCCATCGATTCTTTCGGCCTGTATAATTGAAATGATACCTTATGAAATGGAGGATTTATGAGTAATTTTATTGATCGGCTTTTGCGGGTAGACGAAAGAGCGTTGAAAAAAATCGAAAAAAGAGCCAATCTGGTTCTCGACTATGAAGAAGAGATGAGCAAACTGACGGACGAGGAACTGAAAGCAAAGACGGGATACTTCAAAAGCCAGTTGAGCGAAGGCAAAACGCTCGACGACATTCTTCCGGAGGCTTTCGCGGTCTGCCGGGAGGCCTGCCGGAGAGTAAGAGGAGAATTTCCGTATAAAGTTCAGGTCATGGGCGCGATCATTCTTCACGAGGGTGACGTAGCCGAGATGAAAACCGGCGAAGGAAAGACCCTGACGGCGACCATGGCGGTCTATCTGAACGCGCTGGAAGGAAAGGGCGTTCACGTCGTTACGGTCAACGAATACCTGGCCGCGCGGGATTGCGAAAGCATGGGACAGATTTATTCCTTTCTCGGGCTGACTTGCGATGTCAATCTGAGGGAAAAGGACACGGAAGGAAAGCAGGCGGCGTATAATGCCGATATCACGTACACGACCAACTCGGAACTGGGATTCGATTATCTTCGCGACAATATGGCGCAGTCGAAAGAAAAACGCGTTTTGCGCGGACTCAATTTTGCCATCGTCGACGAGGCCGATTCGATTCTGATCGACGAATCGCGGACGCCGTTAATCATTTCGGGTGGCGAGCGCGCGCCGGCGAATACCTATATTTTCGCCGATCGTTTCGTCAAATCGCTGAAAAAGGAAAGAGATTTCACGATCGATCTGAAAACGAAAGCGTGCAATCTGACCGACTCCGGCGTCGACGCTTGCGAAAAGGCGTTCGGCGTAACCAACCTTTACGCGCCGGAATACAACGATCTGGTTCACCGGATTCATCAGGCGCTGAAAGCCAATTTCATCATGAAGAGAAACGTCGAATACATGGTCGCCGACGGAGAAATCCATTTGATCGACCAGTTCACCGGCCGTATCATGAAGGGCAGAGAGTATTCCGACGGGTTGCAGCAAGCCATTCAGGCGAAAGAAAACGTCAAGATCAAGTCGGAGACGGTCACGATGGCGACGATCACCTATCAGAATTTCTTCCGGATTTACAACAAAGTGGCCGGCATGACCGGTACGGCGAAAACCGAAGAGGAAGAATTTGAAAAGATTTACAATATGCACGTTACGCCGGTTCCGACCAACAAACCGGTCATTCGGATCGACGATACGGATCTGGTTTACGGCAATTCGGGCGCGAAATACAAGGCGCTGATCGAAGAGATCAAGAAAAGACACGCTTTGGGACAGCCGATTCTGGTCGGCACGCCTTCGGTGGAAGCGTCGGAAATCGTCGACGCTCTTCTCAACAAAGAGGGATTGCCTCACGAGGTGCTGAACGCGAAAAACCACGAAAGAGAAGCGCACATCATCGAGCAGGCCGGCCAGAAGAACGCGATTACTATCGCGACGAACATGGCGGGAAGAGGAACCGACATCAAACTGGGCGAAGGAGTCGTCGATATCACCGATCCGACCGGAGAGGTCAAGTGTCCTGCCGGTCTGGCGGTTCTGGGAACGGAAAGGCACGAATCGCGCCGGATCGACAATCAGTTGCGGGGCCGTTCCGGACGGCAGGGCGATCCGGGATATTCCCGTTTCTTCGTCTCGATCGACGACGAACTGCTGATTCGTTTCGCACCGGATTACCTGAAAGGCCTCTTTGAGAAGATGGGCGATACGCCGATCGAAAACAAGATGGTCACCAAGGCGATCACGACGGCGCAGAAGAAAATCGAAGGGCAGAATTTCGATACCCGGAAATCGTTACTCGATTACGACGACGTTCTCAGACAGCAGAGAGAAACGATGTACAGTCAGAGAGATACGATTCTGTATGCCGATGAGATTTACGACAATATTTACCAGTACTTCAAAAATACCGGGAAGGATATCGTCAATCAGTCGATCGATCGCGGCGATTCCCGAAACGCGTATCTCAACGCCGATCTTCTGAAAAAGAATCTCGAACCGAAATACCTTCCGGAGGGAAGTTTCGACGCGGCGGGTTACGACGATGCGCCGATCGACGAGGTCGGAGATGAAATCGGCGACATTCTCTTCGCAGTTTACAACAAAAAGCGGAAGAACTGGCCGGACAACGTTCCGAACGAGATCGAAAAGATGGTCGCGCTTCGTTGCGTGGACAGAAACTGGACCACGCACATCGATTCGATGGCCAAACTGAGGGAAGGCATCGGCTTACGGGGATACGCCAATCACGATCCGTTGAAAGAGTACGTGGACGAAGGTTGGAATATGTTCAACGAAATGATCACAAAAATATCCAATGAAGTGGTACTGAATCTGCTGAAAATCGAAATCCGGATGAAAACGCCGGAAGAAATCGAAGCCGAGCGCGCGGCAAGAACCGCGCCTAAAAACGGAGAACAGGAAAAGGAGTGAGAGCATGAACGAGTTGTTTGAAATCAAAAACCGCATCGTCCGATTGCAAGGCAAAATCAAGGAAGTAGGCGATTCACTTTGACCTCGCTTCGGTAGAAGCAAAAATCGCGGAAAACGAAAAAATCATCAACGGCGAGGGCTTTTGGGACGATCCTAAAAACGCCGTTTCTTTGGTCAACGAAAACAACGCGCTGAAAAGCCGGATCGAGAATTTTCATCGGCTGAACGATCAAATCGAAGAATCGGAGCAGATCTACTGGATGCTGAAAGAAGACGAGGACGAAGAAATTCTTCAAAGCCTTCTGGCTTCATTGACCGACTCGGAGAAAAAGATGGACGATTTCGAGATCGAGGTGCTGCTTTCCGGCGAATTCGACCATGCGAACGCGATCGTGGAGATTCACCCAGGCGCAGGCGGAACGGAATCGCAGGACTGGGCGGAAATGCTCTTTGAAATGTATATCCGTTATTGCGAAAATCATGGTCTGAAAGCCGAGACCTACGATTATCAGGTCGCGCTGGACGCCGGGATCAAATCGGCGACGTTTTTGGTAAAAGGGAAATACAGTTACGGACATCTGAAATCGGAAAACGGGGTTCATCGGCTGGTTCGGATTTCGCCTTTCGATTCCTCCGGGCGGCGACACACTTCGTTTGCCAGCGTGGAAGTGATTCCTCAGATCGACGAAAACGTGGAAGTTCATGTCGAAGAAAAAGACCTGAAAATCGACACCTATCGTTCCAGCGGAGCAGGCGGGCAGAATGTCAACAAAACGGAGTCGGCGGTTCGCATTACCCATGTGCCGACCGGAATCGTGGTTACCTGTCAGAACGAACGGAGTCAGATCCAGAATCGGGAAATCGCGATGAATGTGCTGAAATCGCGGCTGTATCTTCTGGAAATGAAGAAAAAACAGGAAGAAATGGCTAAGTTGAAGGGCGAGCAGAAGAACATCGAATGGGGGTCTCAGATTCGTTCGTACGTGCTTTGCCCGTATAAACTGGTGAAAGACCATCGGTCGGATTACGAAACGGGCGACGTCGACGGCATTCTCGACGGAAAAATCGACGGATTGATCAACGCCTATCTCAAATGGGAGGTCCGGAAATGATCCGGTTCAGAAAGCGTTCGAAAAAAGAATGGCAGATGACGATCCGGAATCTTCTGCTCGTGATCGCCGGTTCTTTCATTTTGGGATTCGGCGTCGGCGTTTTCATTCTGCCTTACGATCTGATCACCGGAGGCGTGTCTGCTCTGGCGATCCTATTCAAGCGGATCATTCCTTTGGAAATGATCTCGATGGAAACCTATACGGCGATCTTCACCTGGCTCTTGTTTTTCATCGGCCTCTTCGTTCTGGGAAAGGACTTTGCTTTGAAGACGTTAGTCAGTTCAATCATCTATCCGATCGCGGTCTACTCTTCTTCTCTTCTGGTCAGCCCCGATGTGCTGAACGGTTTTTTCTACATGCAGGGCTATGAATATCAGGAAATCTCGCTTTTGCTGGCGACTATTTTCGGAGGCGCTTTTTCCGGCGCGGGGTGCGCCCTGACTTTTTTGGGCGGCGGATCGACCGGCGGCGTGGACATCTTTGCCTTTACGATCTGCAAGTACTTTAAAAAACTGAAAAGTTCGCGCGTGATCTTCGTCGTCGACGCGACGTTGGTGATTCTGGGAATGTTCGTTCTCAACGATCTGGTCCTGTCTTTGCTGGGCATCGTTTCGGCGTTCTTCTGCGCTTTGGTGATCGATCATCTCTTTCTGGGCGAATCCAAAGCCTTTATCGCACAGATCATTACGGACAAATACGAAGAAATCAATCTCGCTGTCCGGGAGAAGATCGACCGGACGACGACGATTTTCGACGTTACCGGAGGCTATTCGGGCGAGAAGAAAAAAATGGTCATGGTCTCTTTCACGATGAGTCAGTACAGCGCGCTGACCAACATGATCGCGTTGATCGACAAAGACGCGTTCATCACGATTCACCGCGCCCACGAGATCAACGGAAACGGGTTCACGATGAACAAGGACGGATAAAGGTATGGATACGCTGATCATCGTCATGACTGTCATCGCTCTGGTCGCCCTCCTCTTTCTGATCCTCTTAAAAATCACGGATCGGTATCGGAAGAAGAAGTTGAAAGAACTGGTGGAAGAAAGCGAGAAATACTTTCAGAATCTGACGTTAAAAGAGGGAAAATATCTGGAATACTTTGAGAATCACGGAGCAACGGTCGACTTTTCGTGGAAAGGAAAAGGGGAAAAAGATCCGCTTTCAAAGGTGGAAGTGAAAAAGCACTATCGCTTCTACAAAGATCGTTTGCTGTACGTTTTCAACGATCGTCTCGGTTTTAAGCCGGAGCAGACGGTGATCGAAAATAAAACGTATTTTGTGGTCAATAATAAGATCAACAGAATCGAAATCCTGGCTTCTTTCGAGGGAAAGAATCACATTCTGGCAAAGTATTCGGTGGAAAAGACCGGGCAGGGATTTGCGCTTGTCATCGACGAAAAGGAGGGTACGGAACATGAAAAAGAGTAGAGGCGGATTGCTTTTATTGGCGGGATTGACGTTTAGCCTGACGAGTTGCCGCATGATCGGCTTTACCAGTCAGGATCCGGCCGAACAGGGGTACATCGATTTTATCTGTTCTTATCTGAAAGAACACTATTACATCGAGGTCGACGAGCGGCAATTGCTGGACGGCATGCTGTACGGGCTGACCGACGCTTTCGAAGACCCTTTCACCTATTACACGTCGATGGCCAACGGCGAGACGCAGGATTATTCTTCCAGCGGCGTCGGATTGGGCTTTTCCAGAACGCTGTATTACGGCGAAGCGCTTGTTGCGCAGGTCATGAAGAATTCTCCTGCGGAAAAAGCGGGTTTGAAAGAGGACGATATCCTGTACAAAGTCAGAAACGTCGGCGAAAATGCGGAGTTTTACGTGCTGAAAGAGCATTCCTACAACGATTGGGGGAATGTCCTGACGGGAGAAGCGGGGTCTTCGATCGAACTCTATGTGCGGAGAAAGGACGAAGCGGGCGTTTATCGGGAGATCGGCGATCCGATCGTCGTTACGCGAGGGGCGTACAACATTGACAAAGCGCGATTGCTGAGCCTGACCGATACGGAAGGGTACAGCGAAGCCTATGTCGAAATCACTTCCTTTCTGGGCGACGAAAGTCTGGGCGAAAGCACGCCGCAGGGCGAATTGCAAGACATTTTCGACCGGCAGATTTTCAACCAGGGCATCGATCATCTGGATCATCTGATCGTCGATTTGAGAGGAAACGGCGGAGGATACGTCAACAATTGCGTGGAAGCGCTGGGTCTTTTCATTCCTTTAAACGAAGTGACGGCGTACTATCTTTATTCCGACGGAACGTATACGCCTTTGAAAAATACGACGATGAAGGTGCAGTATACCGATCGGATCGGTCAGATCACCCTTCTGATCGACAACGGGACCGCCAGCGCGGGAGAATCGTTCGCGCTGGGATTGAGGGACAGCCCTTACACGAAAGAAAAGGTGAAGATCGCCGGTCAGGTCAGTTACGGAAAGGGAATCGCGCAGTCGTTTCTCAACCTGTTCAACGATGGTTCATTGATCCGGTTTACTTTCGCGAAAGTCTGTTCGCCGACGAAAAACTGCATCAACAAAAGAGGAATCGTTCCGGATTTGTTTCTGGGTGAAGAATACATTCCCTACGACATATACCAGCGCTTTATACCCGGCGTGAAAGACAACGCCGACCTTTCCGAATCCGACGCTTCGATTCTCGTCGGACGGATCAACGCGCTGACGGGGAAGTCCTATTCCGATCTTTCGGAGGCGATCAGCGGTTACCGGGAAATTTACGCTTTGGGAACGGGAGATCGATATGATTCCGATTTCGCGGATCATCTCGCCGATAAAGTTTACGATAAAATCATCTATTCTTACGGAGCGAATCTGTATACCGGATTCGTCGAAGCGCGGGAAAACAACGACTATCTGACCTCGCAACAGCGCATTTTCATCAAGAATCAGATCAATTATCTTTTCGGGACCGGGTACGGAACTTTCGATCAGGCCGTCCGGGCTTTTCAGGAAGAATACGCGATCGTCAACGAGCAGGGGATTTACGATAAAACCACCGCAGATCTGTTGCAGGGACTCCTCGCGGATTTACATGTTTCGATCTATGAAGATCAGGTTCTGGCGCAGGTGAAACAAGCCTATGGATCAGAGAAAATTTAAACTGGTTGCGCCCTTTTCACCGACCGGCGATCAGCCCGAAGCGATCGAAGAACTGGTGGAAGGAATCCGAAACGAAAAAAAATTTCAGGTGCTGCTCGGCGCGACGGGAACCGGAAAAACGTTCACGATCGGCAATGTGATCGCGCGGATCAACAAGCCGACATTGATTCTCGTCCACAACAAGACCCTGGCGGGACAACTGTATTCGGAATTCAAGGAGTTGTTCCCGGAAAACCGCGTGGAGTATTTCGTCTCCAATTTCGATTTCTATCAACCGGAGGCGTATCTTCCTTCGACGGATACTTATATCGAGAAAAACGCGCAGATGAACGATGAAATCGAAATCATGCGATGCTCGGCAATCAATTCGGTTCTGGAAAGATCGGATACGATCGTCATCGCGTCGGTGGCTTCGATTTACGGCCTGTCGGATCCGGACGAGTACCGGAATCTGGTTTTCGTCGTCCGCGTGGGAGACGAAATCGACCGCAAGCCGTTTATCAATCGTTTAATCGCCAGTCAGTACTCGCGGAACAACATGACGCTGGAATCCGGCGATTTCCGCCTGAGAGGCGATGTCATCGAACTGATCGTTCCTTCCAACAAGGATCATATCGTCCGCATCGTGATGGACGAATGGGATCGGGTGGAAAAGATCGAAGAAGTCGATGCGCTGACGGGCGAATGGATTCATTCCTACGAGGAATTGCCGATTTATCCGGCACACGAATACGCTTCCGGAACCGAACGTTTGAAAAAGGCGGTCGAATCGATCCGAAAAGAGATGGTGGAAAGACTGAACTATTTTCACGAAAACGGCAAATTGCTGGAAGAACAGCGGCTTGAACAAAGGACGAAATACGATATGGAGCAACTACTGGAATTCGGCTTTTGCTCCGGAATCGAGAATTACGCCCGACATATCGACGGACGGGCTCCGGGATCGACGCCGTATACGCTTTTCGATTACTTTCCGGAAGATTATCTTCTGGTCGTCGACGAATCTCACGTTACCTTTCCGCAGGTCAGAGGAATGTATAACGGGGATCGTTCCCGAAAAGAGGTTCTGGTGGAATACGGATTCCGTCTTCCTTCCGCGTTAGACAACCGCCCTTTGAATTTCGAGGAGTTTGAAAAGAAGATTCATCAGGTTATCTGCACTTCCGCGACGCCGGGCGATTACGAACTCGAAAAGACCGATCACCGTTACGTGCAGCAGATTATCCGGCCGACGGGATTGGTTGACCCGGAAATCGAAGTGAAAAACGTGTTGAATCCGGTCGTCGATCTGGTCGATGAAATCGATCGGGTTCTGGAACAGAACGAACGGGTGATGGTCGTTACGCTGACGATCAAGGACGCGGAGAATCTGACGGCTTTTCTCAAAGAAAAGGGCTATAAGGTGACTTACCTGCACACCGATACCAAGACGTTGGAACGGACGGAAATCATCTACAATCTGAGAAAAGGCAAATACGAGATTCTGGTCGGAATCAACCTTCTGAGAGAAGGACTGGATATTCCGGAAGTCAGCCTGATCGCCATTCTGGACGCGGACAAGGAAGGATTTCTCCGAAGCGAGCGTTCTTTGATCCAGATCGTCGGACGGGCGGCGCGAAACGTACACGGCCGGGTCGTCATGTATGCATCGCGGATTACCGATTCGATGCGCAAAGCGATTTCGGAAACGGAACGGAGAAGAGCGATTCAGGAACAGTACAATCGGGAGCACGGAATCACGCCGAAGACGATCATCAAGGAAATTCGCGAACCGTTGAAGATCAAAGACCGGTCGGCAGGCGTACAGCATAAAGGAAAGATGACGCGTTCCGAACGGGAATCGTATATGAAAGAAGTCGAAAAAGAGATGCGGAAAGCCGCGCGCGAACTGGATTTTGAAAAAGCCGCGAATCTTCGGGATATTCTCTTTGAATTGAAAGGAGAATAGATGAAAAGGCAGATTCACGTGCTTCGCATGAATGCGGGAAAAGCTCTTGCTTTTACGGTCTATGATCGTCAGGGAAAGATTCTTCGACGCGGAAAAATCAAAGCCGGAGGAATTTCATACCGCCAGGGGGAAGAATGTCTCTGGTCGTTTGACGATGCGATCGAAAGCAAGGTCGTTTTTACCTGGCGCAAATACGTCTCGAAACCGATTCTTCTGTGCGCTTATCTGCCGGATTTAAAAATCCGGATCAGGAAAAAAGCGATTTTCGTCGACTTTTATGTTCACGGGATGAAAAAGACGGGAACAACGGAAGTTCTGACGTTAAAAAATCCCCGACTTCGTTACAGAGGAGGGAAAATCGCTTTTTACCTTTACGCGCAGAAGAAAAGCGCGGATCGGAAATACAAATTGATTCTGGCTTTCGATGGGCAGAACCTCTTTTCCAAAAGAGGCGTGGGAAATTATACGAGTCGGAACGATCCGTATGGTTCATGGCAGATCGATCAGACGTTAAGCCGGATCGAAAAGGAAACCGGAACGCCTTTTCTGGTCGTGGCGATGGATAACGGAAATGTTTATCGCGACAGAGATCTGACAATGTCGGAAACATTCGGAAAGATCAATCGGAAATATGCGGATAACAAGCGGTTTTTTCACGGAAAACTCGAAGCGATCGGCGATGTGATCGTGCAGGACCTTTTTCCTTTTTTAAAAGAGAATTATGTGATCGACTGGGAAGATGTCGGCGTGATCGGCGCTTCAAGCGGAGGTCTGGCCAGTTATTATATGGCGACGAAGTACCGGGATCGGTTTTCTTTCGTCTGTTCGTTTTCGCCGGCTCTCCTTCTTTTTAAAGAAGAAGATCTGAAAAAACAGATCGACGAAGTGGGGAATGACCCGTATTTCTTTTTCACCGGCGGCTCGCTTTCCGCGCTGGAAGACGCGATTACCGGTTATCTTGTAACGGTGTATCCTCAATTGCCTTTGAAAAAGAAGGAAATGCGCATCGAAAAAGAATACGAGCATAACGAAATCGCCTGGCGGTATCTGTTCGCGTCGGCGATATCGACTTATTTGGAACAGAAATCGCGGAACTCGATCAGTTCGTCCATCGAATCGGTTTTGAGGTAAAAGGCTTCGTTTCCCATTGCCCCGGAAAGGATTTCCGGCATCCATTCGTGCATGACGATCTTATCGCCGAATCGATTGAAAATGTCTTCGCGCGTATGTCCGTACCGGTTCTGGATTCTCCGTCCGTAATAACCGCAGTAAAAATGCGGAAGGTTCAGATTTTCGTCGGTCCGATCCGAAACCATGACTTCCGCCCAGATGCGGTAAGTCGAGACGCTGTTGGCGAAATTGATCATATCGGGCGTATACCCTCCCGGACAGCGCATATTCACTTCCAATCCGATCAGATCGCCTTTTTTACCCAAGCCGACTTTGTCTTTTTTCAATCGGAAGAATTCGAGATGAAAGTAGCGGTTCCGGGCTTCAAAACTTTTCAGCACTTTTCTGCCTGCTTCTTCGAGGTCTTTCGGGCAAGTATTGTTGGAATAATAAAAGACGTCGCTCAGTTTGTTGACGAGTTCCATGATCGGCGTCGGAAAGACTTCGTTGGAAAAGAAGACCGGTTCGCATTCCTGGTTGGAAATCCCGTCGAAACTGATCAGGTCGCCGTCGATGTATTCTTCCATGATATACTTCACGGACGGAAAGTTTTTTTCGTAAAAATGGATCAGATCGCTGTCGTTGTTGATCTTATAGGTATGATAAGCGCCGACGCCGTTGTCGGGTTTGACGATTACCGGATAGCCGACTTTTCCGATAAATTCCCGCGCCTTTTCCAAAGTGGTCGGAATGTGATAACGGGCGACTTTGATCCCGGCTTTCCGATAGTATTCTTTCATCGCTTCTTTCGATTTGAACATCTGGATTTCTTCGCTTTTCTTCCCGGTGCAGACGTTGAAATCGCTTCTTAGCCTGGCATCGCTTTCGAGCCAGTACTCGTTGTTGGATTCAATGTAGTCGATCTTACCGTAACGGTAGGCGAAATAAGCCGTCGCCTGATAGACATCCGCGTAGTTTTCTAATGAGCGGACCTGATAGTAATCGGACAAACTGTCTTTCAGTTCGTTACTTAAACAGTCGTAAGGATCTTCGCCGATACCCAGAACATTGACGCCTAAGTTTTTCAATTCCCGGCAGAACTGATAATACGTCTTGGGAAAATTCGGGGAAATAAAGATAAAATTCATAAGATAAACTCCTTAATCTGATTTTATTCTAGAATGATTTTTCCCGTAATCAAAGAAAACGGCAGGGATTATTTTATGAAATCGTTTTCTTTATGCGGCTGTTCCGATATTTTGGTCTTCTTTTCACGGAAATGCCCTTTTTCTATCGATTCGGTTTTATCTTTTGTTTTGACTTGAATGAAAGATTTTCACCGATGAGGCGACACAAAAACAGAGCGCCGTGCGCATAAAGAGATAGGTAAAAATTCGTTCAACAGAAAGGAAACGATGATTACTGAATGCAGTTGTCGATGTTCGGCGCGCAGACCAGAGCCAGAGAACCCGGACCGATATGGCAGGAAACGCTTAACGAAAGCGGATCGACGAAGACGATTTTCATATCCGGGAAGGCTTCCTGAACCTGCTTTTTGAAATCCATCGCGCTGTCGTAATTTTCCGTATGAGCAATGGCCAGTATCATTTTTCCTTGCTCGTAGAGGTCCTTATAGACGGTTTCCAGATCCTTTTTTACGGCCTGAATCATCTTGATCCGGGCAACCCGGATCGAAAGGACCTTGCAATACGAATCGAGTTTTTCTCCGTGAATCTGCAAGACGGGCTTGATATTGAGCAAGGCTCCGAGTGCCGCGGCGGCAGGGGTGATTCGCCCTCCTTTTTTCAGGTATTCCAGGGTATCCACCATGATGTAGATGCTGGAATCCATTTTGCTTTTCATCAGGTAGTCGACGACTTCCTGACTGCTCTTACCCTGATCGATCAGATATTTGGCTTCGTAACAACTCGATTTCTGCGTGACGGAAATCCGTTGATTGTCGACGACGTGAACTTTGCCGAGATATTTTTCGCCCTGAGCCAGCCGTTCCGCGCTTTCGCACGTCGCGGAAAGTCCGCTGGACATCGGAATGAAAATGATTTCATCGTAATCTTTCAACAGGCGATCCCAGGTATCCGTCAACGAAAAAGCCGACGGCTGAGAGGTGGAAATATTCGCTTTGCCTTTTAATTTTTCGTAAAACTGTTCCTGCGAGAGAGAAATTTCTTCCAGAAATTCTTCTCCGTTGATGATAAACGGCATCGGTACGACGTGAATTCCGTGTTTTTTGCCCTCTTCAAGGGTGATTCCGGAATTGCTGTCGGTCAATATTGCAACTTTGCTCATAGAATTTTTAACTCCGTTTCTCGTTGAATAGTAGCACAAAGAAAAACGGATTGCAACTGAATACCTTGAATGTACGCAGGATAACTGGACGGATTACTTTGATAATAACTTAAAATGTCAGTTATATCCCAAAGTATTTTTAATGGATATTTTATAAGTTTCTAATGCTCAAATCAGATAAATCCAGCGTAATTTTCTTGTTGATTGGCGGTGTCTTTTTCAAAGCATTAAAATATAGATAGGCAGATACCCTCGTCCCCATGCCGATAGCATAAACTTCAAAATCAATCGAAGTTTTTGCAATTCAAAGCACAAACTTTTAAAATAAGTCCCTCTATTTTTGCAAATAAAAAAAAGAAGAGTAGTAAGAGTTAGGAATATAAAATGGATTAAAAGGTAAGTTGCCGTTACTTTTAACTTGTCAAAAACTCTTTATAATTAAGGAAAAGGAATCGTAATGGTCACATGTGAACACGCAAAGACGTAATCTGGTGTATGAAATCACGATCCTGCTCCATTGCATGGCTTGCGCTGAAAAAATGTGCGAAGACAAAATTTAAAAATTACGTTCTTTTCCGGTAGTATCGGATAGAAAATCCGTTTCTTTGTTCTTCGCGTTCCATTTGAAAGAGGTGTTCGTATTCGGGAAAATATGTATCGCCGGAATATTCGCCTTCGATCAGAGAAACGATAAGTTCTTCGCAATAAGGCAGAAACAAGGCATAAACGGAAGCGCCTCCGCAGACGTAAACCACTTCTTCGGATTTTTCGTAGCGGTCCAGCAAACGGCGGTAGTCGGTGCAGACTTCGCACCCCTGCGCATCGTATTCAGGGTCAAAGCAAAGAACGATCGTCTTTCTTCCGGGTAAGGGTTTACCGATCGATTCGAATGTTTTGCTGCCCATAATGAGGGTGTGTCCCATTGTGGTTTCTTTGTAGTGTCGGAAATCTTCTTTGTTGTGCCACGGAATCTGATTCTGATTTCCGATCAAACGATTCCGATCGTGGGCGACGATGATTTTCAGCATATTTATACCGAAACCTTTCCTTCGATTTTCGGATACGGATCGTATCCGACGATTTCAAAATCCTCATATTTGAAATCCAGAATGGAATTGACTTTTCTTTTGATGATTAAGCGTGGCAGCGCGCGGGGTTTTCTTGTCAGTTGAGTCCGGATCTGTTCGATGTGATTGGTGTAGATGTGAACGTCTCCGAACGTATGAATGAATTCTCCGGGTTCAAGCGAGCAAACTTCCGCCATCATCGTTAAAAGCGTGGCATACGAAGCGATGTTGAACGGAACGCCGAGGAAGAGGTCGGCGCTTCGCTGATACAACTGACAGGAAAGTTTTTTTCCGTCTCCGGAAACGTAAAACTGAACAAACGCGTGGCAAGGCGGTAACGCCATCTCGGATATCTGCGCCGGATTCCATGCGCAGATGATATGCCGACGGGAAAAAGGATTTTCCTTGATCGATTTTTCGACTTCAAGCAATTGATCCACCCCGAAAAAATCCCTCCATTGCTTGCCATATACAGGTCCAAGATCTCCGTATCGGAGAGCAAAAGCCTCGTCGTTTTTGATTTTTTCGATAAACTCGTCTATCGTTTCGCCCTGATAGTCCGGGGATTTCTTATAGGCTTCGTAAGGCCATTCGTTCCAGATCCGGATATTCTGTTCTACCAATGGTCGGATGTTCGTACTGCCGGAAATGAACCAAAGCAACTCGCCCAATACAGCCTTGTAATAGACTTTTTTCGTCGTCAGCAGGGGAAATCCTTCGGAAAGATCAAAGCGAAGTTGATATCCGAAAGTGGAAATCGTTCCCGTTCCGGTGCGATCCTTCTTTAAAGTTCCTTTGTCCAAGACGTATTGGCATAAATCCAGATAATTCTGCATTTTCTCGTTCCTCCGTTTCCGAGTTTCTATTTTACCCGATCGGGCGTAAAAAGGAAATACATGTCGGAAAGTTTGACGAAATGGTGTTTTTTCGATTGCCTTTCGGAAAGAAAAAGCGTACTTTGAAACAGAAGGAAGCAGAAAAATGAAATACCCGATGATTGTGCTGAGTCGATACCCCGAATGGATGGAAAAGGCTGCCGCCTGGTTTCATGAAAAGTGGGGAATTCCGAAGGAAACCTATTTGAAAAGCATGGAAGAAAGTTTAAACGGAAAAACGATTCCGCAATGGTATATCGTCGTCGACCGGGAACAGATCATCGCAGGAATCGGCGTCATTGAAAACGATTTTCACGAACGGAAAGATCTTGCTCCGAATGTCTGCGCTGTCTATGTCGAAGAAGCGTATCGCAATCAGGGGATTGCCGGTCAAATGCTGGATTTCGTCGCGGAAGATATGGCGTCAAAGGGGATCGAAACATTGTATTTGCTGACCGACCATACTTCGTTTTACGAAAAATACGGTTGGAAATTTCTGACGATAGTCAAAAGCGACGGCGGAGAAGATTCCAGAATCTATCTGCATTCACGGACGGAAAGATAGAGTAGAGATGTACATTTGTTATAATTTTAAACGCTAAGTAAGTATATTAAATTTAATATGTTGATTGAAATAAGGTCTTACATTTGATAACATTTAGACAAAGATTAGCCTTGATTTTAAAGAAATTACCTGAGGATATGGTATATTTTGATAAACATACTCAACCATATCTGATTGAGTTTTGTCCTTGTTGCTACCAAGAATCTTTCGTTCCAACTGATGTTTATACCCAACTAAACAATCTTCCTTTTATAGATATGAAATAATCTTCTTTTCAATGCGCTAAAAACACATTTTTTATTTGTTATGGCTTAAATAGAATTTCCTAGATAATAAAAAAGCCCCAAATTTTTAATAGGGAAATCCTCTTTTTGTTACAAAATGGTACAGACTGGAATTATCCTTATATCCAATCTTGCCAGCAGAGGAAAGAAATGGTAAAATCTTATCAGAAACAAATCCTTTGCGCAAAAGGGAAATCGAAAGAAAGTACGATCATCAAGGAGAAGGGAAATGGAAGGGATAAGAGGATACGGCAGATATTACGAAATCGGCTTTGAAGAAGTTTTTCTGATTCAAATCGATCTGAACCCGAATAACCGAAACGAGTACATACAGATGAATCTTCTTCACAGCGGACAAGGGAGGAACCCGATCGGCTGTTCGTTAGTTTATACGAACAAGAGTTCGATGGCGAACGTGGATTTCGGGAAGAACGTGAAATCGAGCGAATACCGAAGGATCAGTCAGTATGTAGCGGGAAGAAGGCTGGTTGTGGAAAGAGGGGACGGATCGGAAGAGGCGTATAGGTACGATACCGTCAGCGGAAAATATAAGAACAACGAACAACAGATGACGGCCGTGACAGAGACAGAGGAAGAAAGCGGTCGGGTAAGCATAACTTTTTTGGACGAAGGGGATACGAAATGGGGCCTTGTGAAAGGAAATCATTATCCGGGATACATCGAAAAAGGAGTGAAAAGAACGAACTATGGGATTGCCAGCGGATTTAGTCTTTTCAGTGTCGACAATGGATTGGACGACGAAATCGAATACATACATTCCAATGAAAAAGTCACCGAAATCCGATGGAAGAAAAAGGGTATCGAGATTTACCGGGTGAATTTAACGTATACCGATCATAGCCTGAGTCAGATCGTCTTTTTCAGAGTAGAGTCAGAAAGCGAAACAGTCGAATTGAAAAGATACCGATTGTTGCTGAACGAACAGACGATGCGGATCGAAAGCCTTATAAACGGAGAATCGGTACGGAAGGTTCAGATCGTCAAAAACGGAAACAGAACCACGATTGAAAAAACCGAAGGAACGGTGACATTAAGCGATTCAATCGTGTATTCGGAAAACAAGACGGTTCTTACGGAAGACGGCGAAAAAGAAACGGTTTACATCTATGATGTCAACGACAGGATCGTCAATATCATCGATGCATCGAAAAGAGTCATCTATACAAAATACGACGGATATAAACCGATAAAGATCGGAAAGCCGATGAATATTCTGGAAGCGACGAGTCTGTCGTTAGCGGTCAACGGATTTTTGAGCGAAGGACTGGCGAATTGGACAACGGATTCCGGACCCGTTTTGATCCGTAGTTCGATCGACGGGGATCCGGTATTGAAACTGACGGCAGGAGGAAGCGTGAGTCAAACGATTCCATGCACAGGTACTTCGTTAGATAGTTTTACCTTGATCGGACTTTTTGCAAATCTCGGGTCCGGGACGAAAAGAATGGAAGGTAGAATCACCGCGTTCTTTTACCAGGATCACACGCTTGTGGATTCGTTTGCTTGTTGGGTCGGCGAGGATTTCTACGGAAATAGTTATCGGTACGAGATTTCGTCTCATCAGATGAGGTCCTCTTTCGACAGCATAAAGATACAGATTCAATCCTCAAACGAAGATACCTGTTTCGGAGGCATACAGTTGGTGAAGACCGATGCCGTATCGACGATTTCGTATACGAGCGAAGATGAGTTGTTGAAAGTCACGACGCGAGATCAGGACAGCCGGTTCCGAAGAGAAAAAGGAAAATGGGTTTCCGGGAACATTGGCAACCGGTATTTTGAAAAGAAAGAAGAAGGAAACACGGAAGTTCTTTATTCGGACTTCGGGGTTTCGACCCAAATAACGAAAGACGAGTATGAAAGAGAAGTTTCGCGTCTGATTTCAAACGGATCGGAAAGATGGGCAAGCAAGACAACGTATTCCGGCGATGAAATGACGGCGGAGAGCGACGGAATTTTGACGACGAAGTATGGGTACGATTCAAGGGAAAGAGATCTCCGGACGGTAACGAATCCGGAAGGGCGGAGTACGACCTATACCTATAACAGCAAGAGGCTGCTCCATAAAATCGCACAAGGCGGCAATCAGAATATTTTTACCTACACCGAAGACGACAAGTTAGACACATACAATTTGTACGAAAACACCTATGCAAACGGTCGCTTATCCGAAATAAAACTGAACGGACATCTTTTGACCTCTTTCGGTTATGATCAAAAAGGGAGAATTCAGACGATATCGGCGAGCGGAGAAACGACGACCTGCCATTATACCGGCGATCAACTGACCGAAATCGTTAAAAACGGACAAAGTACGACCTATGTCTACGATCCGAACGAGCGGCTGAAATCTGTAACGTGCGATAATCGGACCGTAACGTATGAATACGATGAAAACGATTGTCTGATCACGGAAACAAACGGAAGTCATCTTTGCCGGACTTTTTATCGGGAGGGAACCTCGGAGAAAGTGGCGACTTTAAACAGTCTGAACAGAGAGCATTTGTCGCGGAATATCGATACGGTCAACCGGCGGATCGGGAAATCCTATACATCTTTTAAAGAAGCGATGTATCGTTTACCGCGGGGAACGGAACCGTATTATCGGAACTTTTGTTGCTTCTTTGACAAAGAGGGTCTGTTGCTGATCAATAAAAAGATTTATGCCGACCGATATGAAGAAGAAAGATCGGTGTCGCCGATCGTCGTATTGCCGAAGACCCGATATCAGGAAAGGAACAGCGTGCAGACTTCGACGGATTTGCTGGTTTATCCGATCGGGGAGTACGTCGGGGACGGCGAAACGTTTTCGATGAGCCTTCTGTTCGACGTCTATCTGTCTTCTTCGACGCCGAAAGATTCCATCTTGTGTTATATCGGTTCTTCCGAAGCGGTTAACGGATCCCTGTTTCTGAAATATCAGTACAGCGAATCGGATAACTGTTCTTATTTTTCCTTGTTCAATATTCTGGACGGCAAGGAAGAAATGGTCGTCGGAAATACAGGAAACGGCGTTTATCTGAAAGCAGAAATGGGATGGAATCACATCGGCATTTCCTTTCAGCAATACAGTCAGGGAAGAACTTGCGAAAAATACTTTGTATTGGAAGTCGATGACCGGACGGTGGAACAAAGATACACCGGAGCGTCCAAAAAACTGGTGGGTATGAACAGCCGGACGGTGATCGCTTTCGGAGGAAAATATCAAAGCGGCGTCTCCTCTTCCTTATCGAACGTGTACCTGTCCGACGTCATGATCAACCTGTGCGATGCGGGAGATCATTTTACAAAAGAAGAATTGGTGCAACTGTATGAACTGAAAGAACGATATCAAGCGTATGAATATTCGTTGGAAGGGGGAGACAAGACCCGTTTCGGAACAGGCGCGGCGTATATGAAATTGAGCGACGTAGACTTGTATGGCAGTGAAATTTATCCCCTGAACGGCACCTTCTCCTCGCTTAAAGGTAAAAAGCCCTATCGCTTTGATCCTGTAGAAGAAGTTTCTTATGATGTGGGGAATTACTTTTCATTCGATCGGAAAAACAAGAGATACGAATACGAATGCATCGGGCATCGCCTCGTGTATAAGGAAATCATGAATCAAAGCGGAACGATATCCGTTGCGACTTTCGTCGAAAATAATCCGTATGTCAAATGCCTTTTTGCCCTTCAATTGGGAGAAAACACCCTTCATCTGATTGTTCAGGGAACGCTTGTCAAATGCATTCGGGGATCCATCGACACCGGAACGACGTTATGTACCGGATCAATCGACGCGAAAGATCAGCGCGTGACACTGACGTGGACCTACACCGGGAATCAGTTCACCTTCCGGGTTTATTCGGATATGACGTTGATCGGATCCTTCTCGATCGCCGTTACGGCCGTACCGTCTGATGTTCTGATCTCCTTAGGTGTGGATTTTGAGCGAAGATATCCTTATGGCGGAAAGGTATACCGATTGGTTACCAGGAGATCCTATGTCGGCGGAGGGATTTCGGCATTTATCGAAAGCATAAGAGAAATCAGGAAAATGCGCGAATATGACGAATTTGGAAGAGTGAAGATCGAGCGGGCGGTCAATTCCCGCGGAACAGAGGCGTACAAGAAAACGCATACGTATAAATCGTATATGGGAAACGGGTCGACTTTCCTTTCGGCGGATGTGATCGCGCGCGGGGGAAATACCGATCGTTTTACCTATCGATACGAAACCGGGACCGGATCTTCGTTTAAGAATATTTCCCTGTTAAGCGGAATCAACTATGTGTCCGGTTCGACCAACAAAGCGACGCAATATACCTACGATGCGAACGGAAGATTGACCGTTGAAGTGACTAACGGCATCGTGACGACATACAGTTATGATTCCAGAGGCAATCTGCTGACCAAAGGAAAAACAGCGTTTACATACAGTTCCTCTTATCCGGATCGATTGGAAACTGTCGGCGAACATGCGGTAATCTATGATTCGGCTTATCCGTATCGGATGCTGAGTTACGGAAGTGAATCGGACGGTCTGACTTTTACCTATTCGGGCAAACAAATTGCATCGATGACCAATAAAGCAACGAATGAAACGATCGTTTTTCAATACGACGGATGCGGTCGAAGAATTTCAAAAGGAAATAAAAACTATGTGTATCTGGACGGAAAACTCGACGCAGAATATACAGGCGATTACACATTGAGGTTCCTGTACGACGAACAAGAGGAACTGTTTGGCTTTTATTACAACAACACGCCGTATTTCTATTTAAAAAACGCAATGGGAATCATCTATGCGGTGATCGACGATACGGGAAAGAAAGTCGTGGAGTACAGTTACGATGCATGGGGAAGAATCCTGACGATGAACAGAATTGACGAGACGATTGCCGATTTGAATCCGTTTGCGTATAAGTCGTATTACTATGATCGGGAGACTTCGCTTTTTTGGCTTTCTTCCCGATATTATTCGCCTGAACTATGCAGGTTTATAAGCCCGGATAGCATTGAATATTTAGATCCTGAAAGTATCAATGGATTGAACTTATATGCGTATTGTAACAACGATCCCGTTAATAAGTACGATCCTACAGGACATATTGCAATTTCTTTGATTGTAGGATTAGTTGTGTCATTTGCTATTGGTACAACTGCTAGTGCAATTAGTCAGTATGTTCAATATGGTGATGTAAATTGGCTTCAAGCAGGTGTTGATGGATTGTTTGTAGTCGCATCAACGGCATTAGCTTACACAGGTATTGGATTAATTGGATCTATCGTTGCAGGAGCAGGAATGGGCTTTGCTCAATACACATTAGATTCAGCAGTATTCCATGATGATTTTAGTTGGTCTGGAGCCTTGATTGCAACTGGTTTAGGGGCACTAGGTGGCTTAGCTAGTGGAAGAGGTGCTCAACATTTCAAATCTATTGGAAGTAATCTTGATGATACAGGAAGAACAGGTGTTAAGGCGATTTTAACTGCATTTGATAGATATGGAACAGGTGCTGGTTATCAAAGAATAATGAACTTATGGGGAGGTAGAGTGGCAAATTCTCTTGCAAAATCTATTTCTCAAAACTTTACAAAAAGTGCATTGATTATTTGGGGCACAACGGCAGCAACATATGGATTAAGTTATGGCTTAGGACAAATCGATTGGGGATTCTAGGAGGGAATTTATGGAATTGTTATATTTGGTTGGAACTATATGGTCAATTTTATTAGTAACATTTGCTATGTGTTTTGATACTAGAAGACCAATGTCAACGAAATTAAAATATAAATACAGAGTTAAGGATGATTCAATATTTAGAAAGATAATAAAGTTTAAAGATAAAGAACATTGTCCTTGTAATTATTTTAAAATCGTTCCATTTTATGTATATCTACTATTAGCAATTCTAAGTTTAATCCTATTATTTGTTGATATATTTACGAATGGAGTTATTACAAACGTTGTTCCAGAAAAAGTGTTTATAATAGTAATTCTATGTATTTTAGGTATTAGTATATTGTACTTCCTTGTGATTGTAATTTGGTGGGAAATTGTTGATTATAATGAGTTTAAGTTTACCAAAGAAGAAAAGGAAGAGTTAAAACAATTAAGAAAACTTAGAAAAGAAAACAAAAAGAAAAAATAATAGCAAATTACTTTCACAAGCAAAACTAGGTAGGTTTACTCTAAGAGTAGACTTACCTTTTCTTTTTATAAAATAAAGGATTCATAAATCTGAAGATAAGTACCTTTTTTAATATGAGAGAATTTAAGAAAATAATTTTTGCTGGTATTTAGGTCTGTTAAAATTCACAGAAGAGTTCATTTATACTCCGAGTGATTTTGTACCTAAAATGACTAGATTATAGTATAAAGAGAAAATATATTATAGAGATATTTGCGCGATTGAATTTAAAGATAGAGATGGGAATTCTGTTGGGAAACCCCTATGGAAGGCAGATACCGTTATTTAGAAATAACAACTAAAGATAATTGTATACATAGAATTGCTATCGGAAAATATTCTCATAATCAGTGGAAGCGGATTGAAAATGAGATCGTTACAAAAGTTCCCGATGTTTTAATACTGAAAAGCGCAGATGAACTAATTAAATTTAGAAAATATTAGGAGAAAAATTGAAGAAACGAATAATTGCACAAACTTGGAGAGGTAGTACTGTGTTTTAAGTATTGATTTTGAACATATAATTCGGGTAATTTCTAATTGAGATTTAGATAGAATCTTTGAACTGTACTTAAATGGGCAATAGGTTGCACAAAAATAATGCCCGACAAATTACTTGCCGGGTATTATTTCTCTTTTTGATTCTTTCGCAAAAGTTTTCTTTGTCGACTTCCGTTTTTCTGTGCTATCGTCTAAATCCGAAAAGACAAATCAATCGGAGTGCAACAAAATTCAGCCGTCGTCATCTTCTTCGCCATCGCTGTTTTGCCAAAATTCGTCGTTATTCGGATTGCATTGATTGGCGTGATTATCCAAATTGTCCCAATACGCATGATTATTCGGATTGTGCTGATTGGCATAATCGTCTAGTTGTTGTTGCGTATGTGTATATCCGGAAATTCCATGTCTTTTACTCATGTTATCACCTCCTTCCTATAAAATATTTAAGTTTACTTTTACGAAAGACCAATAGAAACATAATATACTTTATCAATATCCGCATTTCGCTGCCGCAGGGTCGTATTCATTCTTTTGCCTCTATCAAGTGTTGCGAGTATATGTCAAAAAAGGTTTCACACCATTTGAACGTTTCGTATTTTTTAATGTCTTGCTCTGAATTTAAATCAAGTTTTAACACGGAATCTGCAATATGGCTTCTTATAAACTGAATAACGGTACCGATCGTTTCTTGTCTGGCACCGTATGTTTCAAATATGCATTTAATCGCAGAAAATACATTTATATTATTTCTGTATTTATCGGCAACTCCGCTGAAATTCAAAATCAAGCCGGCCAAGTCTTCATACGCCTTGCCAATATGGCAATCATCCCAATTTACAACACACGACAACGAATTGCTGTGATCAAAATATACATTTTCACGGTTAAGATCCCCATGGACATAAACTTGTCCATTAAGAATTTTTTTTGATTCAATATGCAGATTTTTTTAAATTGCGCTATCTCGGCAATCATATCCAAACTATATTGATGAATTGAATCGTTCTGTCCTTTATAAGCCGCAAATTCATCAACGCCGTCCTGTACGGACAATAATTTGGGTATTGGCAAATCGACATTTTTAAGATTTGCAAACATTTCGTATTCGACGGAATTATTTGTTTGCGGCTTTATCACATTGCCCGATTTATTCTGCTGCAATCGCTTCTTTCCCCAAAGATCTCTTGTCTCGCGAACCAGTATTCTATTGTTAATTTCTTTTATCTGAGCTATTTTATCTTTCATTTCGGAAGTGATCCCCGTATTTATATAATCGTCTTTAATTACAATAATACAGCCACAGGATGAATAACATAAATTTATGATTCCATTGTGTTTAAGCTCGAAAATATTATTCCTTGATTCGTCGCACTCCATTGCTGTTGCAATAATCTCTGGATTATTTTTTATTCCGTAATCTAATATTGACATGATTTTACAGGCATATTTTCTTGGATCGTCGAACGCCGATTCCAACAGCTTATTTAGTATTGGATTTACAAAAACGCCAACATGATTATTATTTTGCAATCCGTGATTGATTTCCGATAAGGGAATTTCTTTTTTTGCCAAATATTTAGTAAAAATATGAGTAGAGTCAAGAATCTTCTTTATGAACGCCTCTTTTCCGTAAATTTGGCTTTGGTCGTGATAGTAACTTTCCAGCATATCATAGGCGTAAAATAACTTTGTAAAGGTCCCTCCGTCATCTTCTTCAAATAAGAGATCGGCGATTTTATCCATATTTTCTCCGTTGCAAAAACAATCTGTATGGTTGGGTGAAAAGAAAGACCTTCTCAGACATTCATATCGTAACGAAAACTCATTTACTAGATATTTAATTCCGTTCACCGCTCTGAATTCAATTATATAATCGAATATACTCTTACTGTATTCATCGGTATAAAAAATAACCGAGCGACCGGTGTCGCTTATTTCTGCTGCCAAAATTGCAAATTCTTTGTATGAGTTTGTCGCCGCCGTATAACGCAATCCTCGATTACGATATGAGGGGTTAATATTTGCCTCGTCTGAAAGCAAATCGGCAATCCTAATATCAAATATCCGTTCTAAGGGAACATAATATTTTGAATTTAATTCTCTTTCGCCGTTTAACATTTTGGCAAAATTTCCTTTTTCCCGTTCGGCTTTTTCGTAAGCTGATTTATCCTTAAGTTGCGTATATATTTTAACGAGTAAATCTTTATAAGTTGCAATGTTTGCATTTTTCATAAGACGGTCTATTTTTTTTTCTTATATTCATTTGGCGCCTCCTTGGTTCATTTACAAACATATCATAAAAGTACGGAGAATAAAAATTAATTGTCGGTTATCATTTTTTGCGGTTTTAGTTGTCATGGATTCGATGAAGATACTATCTCTGTTTTAAATGAAAATGACAACCTCAATAAAAAGTGCGTCTACGATCATATTCACAAACAGAGGACGACGCCTTAGTAAGAAAAGCATAGTGTAGACTATTTTTCCATTATATTCTTTTAACTACTGTTGATTGTTCCATTTTATATTCCGTGTGTTCTTTACATTCAGAAATGCCCATAAGATTCCACTGAAAAAAGCCGTATCAACCGATTTCAGAGAAATCCTCTGAAAATCGATCAATTACAGCCTTTTAATGCGTGTTCTGTCGTTGGGTTTCGCCGCTTATTTCAGCAAATCCTTGTTAACCTGATACAGCCCGATTCCGCCGTCTTTGGCATAGAGATCATACTGCTCCAAAAGGTTTTTCGCGGTTTTTTCTTCTTCGATCTGTTCGTTTACATACCAGCCGAGAAAGTGCTTGGTCGCAGTATCGCCGACTTTTCCCGCGCAATCGTATAACTGGTGAATCAGGGAAGTAACATATTTTTCGTGGGTATTCTGCAATACCAACGGCTCTCTCAGATCTTTGAAATCATTTTCCGGCGCGGCAATCGTTTTCAGTTTGAAAGCGACATCGTTGTCGTGAAGATATTCAGCAAACTTTTCGGCGTGTTCAATTTCTTCACGCGCTTGATCTTCAAACCGCTTGTGAAATCCGTCAAGTCCTTTGGACCGGTAGTATTCGGCGATATCGTAATACAGATACGCAGAATAGAGTTCCTTGTTGATTTGATCTTCCATCAGGTCAATGAGTTTTTTATCCATAATTTTTCTCCTTTTGCGAGTAGAAAAACGTTCTATCGCAAAATCATTATACACATCAGGCATTATCTTGTTAAGAGGTTTCCGCTTAGAATTACGGATTCAAATGCCGGGACAAGACAGAAGAATTCTTCGGAATTCTTTACTCTGTAAGAAAAATTGTCATTGAAGTAATCAGTAAGATTCGTGTATCGAAAAACGATAAAGGAGAGATAATGTTTCGGAACATTGACCTTAGACGAAAGGCCAAATTAAAACCGAGAAAGCCGTATAACTTTCAGAATAATGGTAGAGAAAGGCGTTTCTAAGAAAAATAAAGAAAACGAGCAAAAAAAGATCAGCGGCAAGCTGGCGAATCCGTCTAAGCTAATCTCACCCAAAAGGGGACACGCACTGATCGATTATCAGTTTAAGGGCAGAAAAACATTTTGTCAAGCAAAGAAGAAAGCCAGAAAAGTATTAAAAAGATTGCGGATTCTGATAGCAAAGACTTAAAGCCGACGAATTAGGGATTAAGCCAAAATCTCAGAAAATAAAAAATGTCCCGGCCTCTAATATCCGGGACGCAGCAGATTCACATCCGCTAAAACCATATTTACTATATACTTTTAAAAAAAAGAACGCAACTACTTTGACCGCTGATGTCAAGAAACAACCGGCAAATTGGTCGTTTCAAATCTACGCGAACTGAACGAGAACGAATACCTAAAAATTCAGAATCTTGAAAACGGGGGTGCAAATCGAATCGAACACATGGAGCAAATCCCCCATAAACTAACTAGGGGCATAGCGTATCCTTATTAGTCGTTGCGCCCATACTCCTTTTATAAAAGGCGCAAAAGATGAAAGCCATAGAATATCCGCTATATTGATCGAAGCAATAAGCATAGACGATTGTCATCAAGAGCCATGTTCCGTTCGCCACTACGTGAAACGGATTCGGTTCTTTCGTTAACGCGGAAAAATTCACACCAGATTATCCGATTTTTCTGCATAAAAAAGGACTGTAACGAAACCGCCCTTCCGCGAACAACGGCTTCCTTGCAGTCCTGATTTTGAAGAGTACGAGTTTATTGAATCGTGTAACCGCCGTCCACGACGATATGCTGACCGGTGAGGAAACTGTTCTCGATCATGAAGAGGATCGCGTGGGCCATTTCTTCGGCTTTGGCGATGCGTTTGACGGCTGCTGCCAGAGGGTGCATGGACATTGCCCAATCGAAGAACTCCTGCCCCACGACATCCGGATTCAGCATGCCTGTCATGGTGTAGCCCGGGCAAAGCGCGTTGACGCGGATATTATGCGGCGCGAGTTCCAGAGCCCATGCTTTCGTGATGCCGAGTACGGCGTGTTTGCTTCCGCAGTAACCGGTTCCGCCGATATTGGTGCCGATGACGCCCATCATCGAGGAAGTGTTGACGATCGCGCCTCCTTCTCCTTGTCGGATCATCTGCTCGGCGGCGTATTTTCCGCCGTAAATAATGCCGTTGACATTGATATCGAAAATATGCTTAAAATCCGCGACGCTTGCGTCGTCCCCCGTGATCATCTTGGAATTTCCGCTGATACCCGCGTTGTTTACCATGATATCCAGCCGGCCGTAAGTATCGACCGCATAGACAACGAGATCCTTGACCTGATCTTCTTTGGAAACATCGACCACTTTGTAACTCACGTTCTTGCCGTGCGCTTCGTGAAGCGAATCCACCGCTTTTTTTACGCCTTCTTCGTTGTAGTCCGCGATGACGACTTTGGCTCCTTTTTCCAGAAGCATTTTGACGGTCGCGAAGCCGATTCCGCTGGCGCCGCCGGTGACAATGGCCACTTTGTCTTTGATTTCAAACATGTAAATTGTATCCTTTCTTACAATTCAAGTATAGAGAAAATAAGTCGAATGCGTCAAGTCGGAATTTTGAAAACCAATTTGCATCGGGTGAGGGAAGTAACGACCGATATAACGGTGGTTTGCCTAAAAAAAACGGAGAAATTACAAAAAAATCGAGATATTGGCAGGTTGAACCCTTTTTTAAGACGGGTATTTTCTTTGACGAAACCCGATTGAGCCTCACCCATTCGGAAAGGTTCGCGGTTTTCATTTGTTTTCTGTTTTCCTTGTGCTAAAATGTGTGGCGGAGGAAAAGACATGGTTACGCCGACGAGAAATTTCAATCTTCTGTATATCGTTTTAGACTCGGTTTTTATTCTGGTTCTTTTGCTGTTGCTTTTCTTCAAAAAGGAAAGACGGACCCTCGTATTCGCCTTGTTCGGAGGCATTCTGTATTTTATTGTGGATTATGGCATGTTCTACGGACTGAACGGAGGAAGAGAAGTGTTGATTTCGAACGAAAAGCAAGGGCCTTTGATGACCGCCTGGGTTTTGCTTTGGATGTCCCTTTCCTACGGAATCACCAATTTCACCATGATGTGGCTGGCTTTGAAGAAAAGCCGGAATCTCCTTCCGATTACCGGATTGATCGTGCTTTGGTGGCTTTGCTGTCCGTTGATTTCCGTAGCGGGCGGTGAGATGAATATCTGCACGTTCCGTACGACCGACCGCTATCACTGGATTATGGCGGTGATTTTATTCGTCGGTTATTTTATCTTGATCATGCTCAATCTTTTTGGCAAAAAGAACATTTCAATTCTCTATCTGTTCGCGGTTGGGTTTCTGATTCAGTTTTTTTGGGAAGCGGCTTTGCTGGTGACGGGGATCCGACCTTTCAACGATCAATCGATCCGGACTTTGCTGGTCGATTCGCTCGTGGAAACCAATCTCGGAATGCCGATTGCGTATGGAATTTACGTGGCAATTCGAAAAAAATGGGGCAACGAAGCCGATACCGATGACATTTTGCCTTGCGTGCATTTGTGAAAAAACGCTCTGACGGAGTGAAAACGTGCGGGGAAGACAGATATTTAACCGTTTTTTTGAGGGATATACAGCCTCTTTTTTTCAAAATCGCATTCTATTTCGGTTCGGACATGGTATAATAAACTGAATGCGAAGTGAAAACATGAAATTAAAGGAATGGATCGGTAAGTATAAGCACTCGGATTTTCTCGGAAAAGTCAGAATTCGCACGCTGTTTCTTTTCGTCTGCGGATTGGTCGCGGTCGTTTTCAAATTCGTCGTCGGCTGTTTTACCCGGTCGCCGGTCTGGCTTTATTCTTCGCTTTACGGTCTTTGTATCGTCACGTGCAAAGATATCTATTTGAAGAGCAAGGAAAACAACAAGGAAAAGGCTTTTTTCGATATTGCAGTCATTCTTTTGCTCGCGGCGATCCTTTTTCTCGTTTGCGTGTTCGCTAAAAGCCTTCTGCTCGAACGGGTTTACCGATATCCGATCCGACTGGCCGTGATCGCCAATATCACGATCACCGTGATGTTTATCGTTTCGCTTGTCGGTGTCCGTAAGGCTCATCAACGGCAGGATCGTTCTCTTCTGGCGCTTCGTTTTACCAATGTATCTTCCGCCTTGATGCATCTGGTGCTGATCGAAGAGATGTTTTTAAGTACTTCGGACCTTGAAGACGCCGAGATCATTCAGATCAATACCTTTTTTGGCTGTTCGATCGGCATCATCATTCTCGTCATCGCTTTGGCGATGCTCGTCCTGTACTGGAAAAAGTATCGGAATACGACGGAAAGCGAAGAAGACGAAAAAGAAGAATAACCGAAATGGACGGTATAAAAAAATGTCCTATACGCAGGAATACAAATAATTTCATTTTCTATAAAAGCGCAATATATTGATGGCAAGAAATTCAACAAAAGCGCAATGATAGTCTTATTTAAAGCGGCAATTCTTTTATCATTAATTGCATAGCCTTGTACTAAGTAATTTTTAAGTACTTTTCGCCCATCTTATAAAAACTATGCCTCTTTGTGATTTAACTCGATATCCAACTGAAATAATTAAATCAAGATTATAAATTTTAATATGGCGTTTAACTTGTCTTTTACCTTCAAATTGAACTTGTACGTTTTCCGCACATGTTGAGAATAAGTCAAGTTCTCCATCACTATATATATATTTGAAATATGTCTTACAATTCTCGTTTTCTATCATCGCACCCCATATTTTTGGAGCGTCTTGCCAATCATTTATACTTGACATATTTGTGATATTTTATTTAACACATTTGTGACGGATGACTTTATAATGATCATTTTTTAATGAAAGAAATCCCTTATTAAAGTGCTCTAACGATTTTCGCTTTTTTCGTATTGACAGACAACAGTTTGCAATATATAATAAAAACAGTTGTTGCGCAACAAATGTTTTTAATAGAGAAAGAAGGGAATGAGATGCCGCCGAAAACCAAATTCAGTCGGGAAGAAATCATCGATCGGGCTTTTGAAATCGTCCGGGCGGAAGGATTTGAATCATTGACCGCGCGCTCTCTGGCGGCAAAGATGAACAGTTCTTCGCGGGTGATCTTTACCTGGTTCGACAGCATGGACGAACTGAAAAGGGAAGTGCTGATCCGCGCCGGCGCGGAGTATCGGAAATACATCGAAGAAGGGTTGAAAGAACCACTGCCGTTCAAAGGCGCCGGGTTGAAGTACATCGAATTCGCCCAAAAAGAGAGCCGGTTGTTTCAGTTGCTCTTTATGGGAGGACATCGGGAGGAAGATGGTCCGGAACTGGAACCGGGATATCGGACTTTTGTCGGGATCATCGCCGAATCTCATCGGATTTCGGAAGAAGATGCCTTGAAACTGTATCTTCATCTGTGGGTGTATTCGCACGGTATCGCGTCGATGTGCGCGACCCATACGAATCCGTTCAAAGAAGAAGATATTTCGGCAATGCTCAGCGAGGTGTTTCTGTCTTTATTGGAAACGTACAAAAGCGGAAAGGATACGATATGAATGCGGTGATCGAAATCAGCCATTTAAGCAAGGCTTTCAAGGATATTCAGGCGGTGGACGACCTCTCTTTTCAGGTCAGAGAAGGCGAACTGTTTGCTTTTCTGGGGATCAACGGCGCGGGAAAATCCACGACGATCTCCATTCTTTCGGGACTTTTGGCGAAAGATCGAGGAAAAGTGATCGTCGATGGCTTCGATCTGGACAAAGACTCCGTTTCGTATAAGAGCCGGATCGGCGTGGTCTATCAGCATTCCCTGCTCGATAAAAAACTGACGGTCAAGGAGAATCTGGAAGTCCGCGCGGCGCTTTACGGAATGAAGAAAAAGGAATTCGTCCGGCATCTGAACGATCTGGCTGCAAGACTCGACTTTGCGAATCTGCTGTCGCGGCCTTTGGGGAAACTTTCCGGAGGACAGCGGCGGAAGATCGACATCGCGCGGGCTTTGATTCATCAACCGAAGATTCTGATTCTGGACGAACCGACCACCGGACTCGATCCGAAGACGAGGAAGCAGGTGTGGAAAGTGATCGCCGATCTGAGAAAGGAGAAGAATCTCAGCGTTCTTCTGACGACGCACTACATGGAAGAAGCCGGAGACGCCGATTACGTCGTGATCATCGACGAGGGAAAAATCTGCGCGGAAGGAACGCCTTTGGAATTAAAGAACCGTTACGCGTGCGATTTCATCTCGCTGTACGGCGCGGACGCGGGGGAATTAGGCTTGTTGGGAAAGCCTTACGAGAAGATCGCCGGGGGTTATCGGATCGAGGTCAGGGACACTGCGCAGGCTACGGAAATGATTCTCGCCCATCCGGAACTTTTCCGGGACTATGAAATCGTCAAGGGAAAAATGGACGACGTATTTCTGTCGGCGACCGGGAAAAGACTGAACGAGGAGAATGCAAGATGAGACCTTTATTTGTGCTGGTGAAAAGAAACGTGCGTCTGTTCATGAAAGATAAAGGGGTGTTCTTCACGTCGTTAATCACGCCGTTCATTCTGCTGTTGCTGTATGTTACTTTTCTTGGAAAAGTCTATCGGATGAATTTTATTTCCGGTCTGCCGGATGGGATCGAAGTTTCGGAGAAACTGATTTCCGGATTCGTCGGGGGTCAGTTGAGTTCCTCGATTCTTTCGGTCAGTTGCATCACGGTGGCGTTCTGTTCCAATATGATCATGGTCGCGGATAAAGCAAACGGAACGATCAAGGATCTGACGATCACGCCGGTGAAAAAATCGACGTTGGCGTTAAGTTATTTCATCGCGACCTTTCTGAATACCTTTGCGGTATGCCTGATCGGAATGATCGGATCGTGGATTTATCTGGGGATTTCCGGGTGGTATCTGAGTTTTGCCGACGCTATTCTGATTCTGGTCGACGTCTTTCTGATGACGCTGTTTGGAACGGCTTGTTCGTCGTTTGTCAACTCTTTCCTTTCTTCGCAGGGACAGATATCCGCGGTCGGCACGATCGTCAGTTCCTGCTATGGCTTTATCAGCGGCGCGTATATGCCTCTTTCTTCCTACGCTTCGGGCTTATCGACGGTTTTGAAATTGCTTCCGGGAACGTACGGGACGTTTTTGTTCCGGAATCACTATATGAATGCCGCGATCGAAGAATTGCAGAAAGAAACCCTGATGCCGGCAGAGTCGATTTCCGAACTGAAACAGGCGTTTGACGTGGAACTGGTTCTTTTCGACAGAAGCGTATCCGTCGGCACGATGTATCTGATCGTCGTCTTTTCGATCGCTGTTTTTATCGGCGCGTATGTTCTGGTCAACGTCCTGCGCAAGAAGAAAACGGCGAAGTCGTGATCAGACGCCTTTTTCCGTGAGAATCAAAATAAGGGCTTTTGTCGGAAAACCCTTATTTTTTTTGCTTTTGCTTTTGAAGATATCGTCTGAATTGCTCGACGTCGAAGTGGAATTCGTAAAGGATTTCCTCTTCCAGAGGCCCCATCTGAATATAATCGTAGAATTCGTTTTCTGCTCCCTGATTGAAATCCTCTTTTTCCTGTTCGATAAAATTTTTGTCTTTCATTCGATCACCACGTTTATTTTGCGAAGAGAGAATCTCTTTTTTCTGGCATATAATGGAAACGGGTGGCCGAAGGGGAGCAAAGTCTTTTTGTTTTGCTGAACCGGGCGCACGGAAGCGCATCTTTTTGTTTCGGATTGTCCAAAAATAAATTAGAATAGAGGAAAGCGAGGAAAGAAAATGAAAAATTTGGAAGAACAGGACAGAGAAATCTTTCAGGCGATTGCGGCGGAGAAAAAGCGCCAGGAAGATCACCTGGAACTGATCGCTTCGGAGAATTACGTCTCCAAAGCGGTGTTGGAAGCGCAGGGAAGCATTCTGACGAATAAATACGCGGAGGGTTATCCGGGAAAGCGGTATTACGGCGGCTGCCAGTATGTCGATGAGGTGGAAAATCTGGCGAAAGAGCGCCTGAAACGATTATTCGATGTCGATTATGTCAACGTTCAGCCGCATTCGGGGTCGCAAGCCAACATGGCGGCGTACAGAGCTTTGCTCGACAAGAGAGACCGGATTCTGGGAATGGCTCTGGATCACGGCGGGCATTTGACGCACGGATATCGCCTGTCCTTTTCGGGACAGGATTACGTCAGTTCTTTTTACGGCGTTTCCGAAGAGAGCGAGACGATCGATTACGATGAAGTGGAGCGAATTGCGGTCGAAGTGAAACCACGTCTGATCGTTGCGGGGGCTTCGGCGTATCCGCGTACGATCGATTTTAGGCGGTTTCGGGAAATCGCGGATAAAGTCGGCGCGTATCTGATGGTGGATATGGCGCATATCGCCGGACTCGTCGCGGCCGGATTGCACCCGAATCCGTGCGAATACGCCGACGTGGTTACGTCGACGACGCATAAAACATTGCGCGGTCCGCGCGGCGGCATTCTGTTAACGAAAGATGCGGCGATTGCCGAAAAAATCGACAAGAGCGTCTTTCCGGGCGTGCAGGGCGGACCTTTGATGCACGTGATCGCCGCGAAAGCGGTGGCGTTCAAGGAAGCGCTGAGCGAAGATTTCGCGGTCTATCAGAAGCAGGTCGTCCGGAACGCAAAAGCGTTAAGCGACGCGTTCGTCGAAAGAGGCTATCACGTCATTTCCGGGGGAACGGACAATCATCTGCTCCTGGTCGATGTGCGGAATTCGCGGGAGATCAACGGTCGCGATTGCGAACGGTTACTGGATACGATCCACATTACCGTCAACAAGAACACGATTCCCAATGACCGGGAAAAGCCGATGCTGGCTTCGGGAATCCGTCTGGGATCGCCGGCGCTGACGACGAGAGGAATGAAGGAAGGCGAAATGCGGGAGATCGTCCGCATCATCGACGAAGCCTTGCAAGAGCGGAGCGATCTGGAAAAAACGGCACGGTTAAAAGAGGAAGTCATCGCTCTGTGCCGGCGTTTTCCGTTGGAAGATTGACTGAATGTCGGGGCAATCAGTCGAAAAAAAGATTTTTTTGTTCAATTTCCAAACGGATAGTAGCATTTGAGATTCAATGTCGTTATAATAGAGTCCGGTATCCAAATACCGGATTTTTTTAATATAATTTATAAATTATATTTATAAAATTTCGGACGGAAGGAGATGATTGAATGAAAAACCGGGTAAAAATGCTGACCGTCCTTCTGCTCGGATTGCTTCCTCTTGCTTCCTGCGGGGGTCATCAGAAGCAAACCATTCAGGCGCGCGCAGTCTTTTATCTCGAAGGAGGTCAATGCCAGAACGCCGCGAACGACAGGGTAACCTATGTGTACGCCCTGAACGACGAAGAAGCGTTGACGTATATCGCCGACCCGAACGCCTTGTCGGAAAAGGACATCACGAAGACCGGCTATTCGATCGAGGGGTGGTATCGCACCAAAAACATCAGCGGCGACGAAATCACTTACGAAGACCGGTGGGAATTTCAGGAGGATAAAATCGGCATCGACGGCGTCACCCTCTACGCCAAATGGGTGAAAGACATCGTGTATACCTACGATATCTGCTACAAAGACGAGCAGGGAAACGTCACGGTGGTCTATTCGTACACCGTCAACGAGGGCGATGAGTTCAAGGATCTGATCAAAAAGGTCAATACGTTAGAGGGGCATACGGCGCTTCCGGGCTTCTACGACGAGAACGATCAGCCGTGGGACGATTCCTTCAAGCATCCGGGAGGAGAAACCGATACGTCGATTCGGGTGTTTGCCCATTATATCGAGGGGGAATACACGTTGGTTTCCACCGCGAAAGAATTGCTGAGCAGCCGGAATAAACCGATTTATCTGTTGAACGACATCGATATGGAAGGGCAGACGCTGTCTTTCGGCGATTACGCCGCGGAGTTTCAGGGAAACGACCATACGATTTCCAATTTCGAGATCGGATTCGATTCTTCCAATCTGACCGCGGATCTTTCCGGGGAGGGAGACGGAACGTTCTCCTGCGCCTATGCCGGTCTGTTCCGGAAACTGACCGACGCGAAGATCGAAAACGTCCGGTTTGAAAACGGAACGCTGAACGTCGATACGAATTATTCGAAGATCAAAACGCTGATCGTCAGCCCGTTCGCATCGCAGATGGTCCGTTCCTCGGTTTCGGGAGTCACCTTCTCCTGCAATCTGAATGTCAGCGAAAAAACGCTGAACTTCGTCAACAACCGGAACGTGGTTTACGACAAAATCACCGATCGGTTCGCTTATCTCGTCGATGACGAATCATCGGTCTCGGCGGATTGTCAGATCCGCATCGAAGAAACAGGTCTCTAAAATTTAAAGGAGGAAACAAATGAAAAAGAAATTATTGACTTTCAGTGTCGCGGCGATTTCGTCTCTGGCGTTAGCCGGCTGCGGCAATAAAAACAAAGGCGAGTACGACAACGATGTCGATCCGGTGATCTTTTCGACGCAGGAAGTCGACGGCGTTTTCAATCCGTTTTTCTCGACGACGGCGACGGACGGAAACGTCACCGGTCTGACCCAAATCAGCATGTTGAGCAACGACAAGGACGGAAAGCCGCTGTACGGCGACGACGAAGCGACCGTCGTCAAGGATTATGAAACCCGGACGGAAGGAAGCGGAGAAGACGCGACGACGACGTATCGTTTCGTTCTGAAAAACAACATCAAGTTTTCCAACGGTTCGCCGTTGACGATCAAGGACGTTCTGTTCAACCTCTACGTCTACCTCGATCCGAGTTACAGCGGTTCGAGTACGATCTATTCGACCGATATCGTCGGCTTGCAGGAGTATCGGACGCAGGAAGCCGATGAAAAAGAGCAGGACGCTTTCATGCAGCAGTTTGAAGTCGCCGCCGGAGCGCGGATCGACGCGCTGATCGAAGCGGCCAACGAAATTTTGGACACCGATCCGTATCTGACGATCGGCGAATTCGAAGCCAAACTGAAAACGATCGCTTCGCAGTCCTCGATCTACAAAAACGTCACGGAAGACTTCGCCAAAACCAAAGAGTTCTTTGAGAAAGAACTGAACAGCGATTACTCCAATTCCGTGGATACGTATGAGGACATCAAGTTCTTCAAAGAGGACGGAACGCAGAGTTCGCATACCCTGAAAAGCGACGTTGAAGCCTTCCTCTACAACGAAGGCTACATCACGTACAACAAAAAGACGGACGAACTGATCTATTCGTTGGGCAATGCGTCGGCTTCCTATACCAAAGAACAGGCGATCGACACGATTCTCAACGCCAAACTGCCGGGAGATATCGAGGAGATTCTCACCTATTGGGTTACGGCGACCGATCTGAACGATTATCTCGTCGCCACCTTGATGGAAGAGCATTTCGCGGGAATCACCGAAAAAAGTTTCCCGAATATTTCGGGCATTCAGTTTGCCAACCGGACTTCGTCGGTTACCGTCAACGACGTGACCTACGGCGTTCCGACTTACGACAGCACCGGTGCGGTGACTTCCGGAAACGAAGTCCTTTCGATCACCATTCACAAGGTCGATCCGAAAGCGATCTGGAACTTCGCCTTTACGGTCGCGCCGATGTATTATTACTCCGATCAGGAACATATCGACGCGTTCGATTATGAAGAGAATTTCGGCGTCGAATATATGTCGAGAACCTTTATGGACAATGTCGTGAATGCGGCGGATAAAGTCGGCGTTCCGGTCGGCGCGGGTCCTTATGTCGCGGCGAAATCTTCCGGAGGAACGGACAACGTCACTGCGGGAACGTTTAAGGACAAGGGCGTCATCTATTACGAAAGCAATCCGAATTTCGTGTTGGGCGAACCGAAAATCAAACATCTCCGTTATCAGGTCGTCGCGCAGAACCGGATGACCGACGCGCTGTACAACAACGAAATCGACTTTGTCGAACCGAACGCCAAACCGGAAACCATTTCGGAACTCGACAAGCGGAAGAATCAGGGGATCGGTTATAAAGACATCACGACGTTGGGCTACGGTTATATCGGCGTCAACGCCGGAAAAGTTCCGGATATTCAGGTCCGTCAGGCGATCATGCACTCGATCGACACGCAATTATGCATCGATTACTACCGGAACACTGCGGAAGCGATTTACCGCCCGATGTCGAAAGAAAGTTGGGCGTATCCGGACGGCTGCACCGCTTATTATCCGACGGTCTCTTCGGCGATTCCTTCCGATCTGAGCGTCGTCAATCCGGATTACCGGGAATTCGTCGAAAGCAAGGGTCTCTCCGCGGGAACCAAAATGGACGAAAGCACGCAGATCGAATTCATCACCGGTCTCGTCGAAAGCGCGGGCTATGTCAAAAACAGCAGCGGCATCTATCAGAAAGGAACGCATCAGTTGAAATACACGTTCACGATCGCCGGCGAAGAAACCGATCACCCGGCTTTCAACGCTTTGTACAAAGCGGGCGAATTGCTGAACAAATGCGGATTCCAGATCATCGTTACGACTGACGCGAATGCGTTGAAGAAACTGAATTCCGGCGCACTGACGGTCTGGGCGGCCGCGTGGGGAAGCACGATCGATCCGGATATGTATCAGGTCTATCACAAAGAGTCGAAGGCGACTTCGGTTCTGAACTGGGGGTACAAACAGATTCTCGCCAACAACGGCGGTAAATACGATACCGAACTGGAAATCGTGGAACGGCTTTCGGAACTGATCGAAGCCGGAAGAGAAACCGATGTACAAAGCGAAAGAGAGACGATCTACAAAGAAGCGTTGGACGTCGTCATGGAACTGGCCGTCGAATTGCCGACTTACCAGAGAAAAGACCTGTTCGCCTACAATACGAACAAGATCGACGTCGATTCGTTCAACAAAGAACTTTCCGCTTTCAGCGGACTGACCAACGAAATCTGGAATCTCAGCCTGAAAGAGCGCTAGAAAGGACAAGACAGGGGGCATAGCCCCCTTTTGGAGAATTTATGTTCAAATATATTATTAAACGATTGCTGATTTCCATCCTTGTTCTTTTCGGCGTTTCCCTGATCATCTATACGTTGGTCAGAATGATGCCGACCGACTATATCGACAACCGTTACAAAGAGCAGTTGGCGATGGGAACGATCACGCAGGAGCAGATCGACGCGTTCAAGGAAATGTACGGAATCAGCGACAATTCTTTCACCGGAATCGTTACGGGTTATTTCAAATGGCTGGGCAATCTCTGCGTGGGAAATCTCGGAACTTCGTTCAAGTATCAGCGTCCGGTCGCGGACGTCATTTCCGAGAACATGTGGGTATCGTTCGCGATCGCTTTGATTGCGACGATTCTGCAATTTCTGATCGCAATCCCTCTCGGCGTTTCCAGCGCGACGCATCAGTATTCGATCCGGGATTATACGGTGACGGTCCTGACGATGATCGGCATTTCGCTTCCGACGTATTTCTTCGGAGCGATCGTCATCAAAATTTTCTCCGTCGATCTGGGCTGGTTTCCGTCGAACGGTCTGATTTCGGCGGGCGCGACTTATCCGGATACGTTTGCCGGATTCATGGCGAAACTGGGCGATATGGCGCATCATCTGGTGTTACCGATTTTCGTGTCGGTTCTCCTTTCTATCGGCGGACTGATGCGGTATACGCGGACGAATACGCTGGAAGTTCTCAACGCGGATTATATCCGTACGGCGAGGGCGAAAGGTCTTTCGGAACGGAAAGTCATCTATACGCACGCATTCAGAAATACGATGATCCCTCTGGTGACTCTGCTCGCCGGGATCCTGCCGTCTCTTTTCGGAGGCATGATGATCACCGAGCAGGTGTTCGGCATCGACGGTATCGGACGGCTGGCTTATAACGCTCTGAAAGAGGCCGATATCCCTTTCGTCATGGGATACAATATGTTTTTAGCGGTTCTGACCGTGATCGGAACGTTGTTCTCCGACATCATGTATTCGGTGGTCGATCCGCGGGTTAAACTCGGAAAGTAGGTGGAACGATGGAAGAAAAGAAAAAGAATTCTGCCGAGAAAAAGAGTGCCGGCAAAGTGAAAAAAACTTCCGGAAATCCGGATAAAAAGATAAAAATGAAATTCGTCGAAACGAAAGAGGAAAAGAAAACGGAAGAAGAAATCGTTCCGGTCAACGCGTCGATCGACGAAGAAAGACCGAACGAGCATTACGCGAAGGTCGACGAGACTATCCCTTCGGTCGAAAAAGAGATCGCCGATATCGAAGTCGTCGAAGAAGCGAAAGAGGCACAGGAAGCAAAAGAAGAACCGAAAGAAACGTATAAGGAAATGAGTCCGACCCGTTTGGTTCTCCGGCGTTTTTTCCGTTCCAAACTGTCGATCGTCGGTTTGGTTCTGATCGTGTTCCTTTTCGTATTTTCGTTTTTGGGACCGACGGTTTACAACAGCCATACCCGCGAAATGTGGGGATTCGGCTGGGACGAAACCGAAGTCGACCGCAGCGAAACGACGGAAGTGTATACGAATACGTATACGTACGTCGATCCGGACGGCGTCGAGATCGAAATCATTCAGGAGATCGAGATCGTCAAAACGATCAACGACAAGGCCGATCCTTCCTGGCTTCACCCGTTGGGAACGGATCAGTTCGGCATGGACGTTTTTGCAAGGTTGATGTATGGCGGGCGGATTTCGTTAATGATCGGCTTTATTGTCGTCATTCTGGAAACGGTTCTGGGCGTCATCATCGGCGGCATTTCCGGATTCTTCGGGAAGTGGGTCGACCAGATCATCATGCGGATCGTCGATATCTTCAACTGCATTCCTACCTTGCCTATTTTGCTGATCGCTTCGGCGGTTCTGGATTCGTGGGAGGTTTCGGGATCTTTGCGGATCTATTATCTCATGGTCATCATCACGATCTTCGGTTGGAGCGGCACGGCGAGAATGGTTCGGGGACAGATTCTGAGCCTGAGGGAACAGGAATATATCACCGCGACCGAAGTAATGGGATTACCGACCTGGCGAAAAATTTTCAAACACCTGATTCCGAACGTCATGCCTCAGTTGATCGTTTCGATGACGCTGGGCTTAGGAAGCGTCATTCTTTACGAATCGACCTTATCCTATCTGGGTCTGGGCGTGCAGGTTCCTTACGCCGCGTGGGGAACGATGATCGCCACGAGCAACGACCCGGTGGTCCTGTCGTATCATCTGAATATGTGGTTGCCGGCCGGATTCATGATCGTTCTGGCCGTTCTCGGCTTCAATTTTGTCGGCGACGGACTTCGCGATGCGATGGATCCGAAAGCGAAGAAGTAGGTGAGTGCGATGAATTGGAAAAGAAAGAAAAAGAACAGCGGTTATCTGAGCCTGAAAGAAAGTCGGAGAATTATCCGTTACAACGTCAGGCAGATGCGTTATTATGAGAATCTGAAAAAGAAAAAGGTCGACGAAAGCGTCTACATCACGACGATGAAAGACGAAGGAAATATCGTGGAAATCGAAGACCTGCACACTTGCTTTTTTACCGACAACGGCACCGTTCAGTCGGTCAACGGCGTTTCTTTCAACATTCCGAAAAATAAAATCGTCGGCGTCGTCGGCGAATCCGGCTGCGGAAAGAGCGTAACCTCTCTTTCGATCATGCAGTTGGTGCAGGCGCCGCAGGGACAGGTCGTCGGAGGCTCTATCCGCTTCAACAGCGACGATCTCGGCGTTGACGCGGAAGGAAGAAAAAAAGCGTACGATATCGCGAAAATGCCGACGAAAGAAATGTATAAGATTCGCGGAAAAGACATCACGATGATCTTTCAGGAACCGATGACGAGTCTGAATCCGGTTTTCACCATCGGATATCAGTTGGACGAAGTGATGTTTATCCATTATCCGGAAAAAAACAAGAGCGAAGCCAAAGCCCACAGCATTGAAATGCTGAAACAGGTCGGCATTTCGATGCCGGAGAGAGTGTACAGTTCCTACCCGCATGAACTCAGCGGCGGCATGCGCCAGCGCGTGATGATCGCGATGGCTCTCGCCGGAAGCCCGAAACTGATCATCGCCGACGAACCGACGACGGCGCTCGACGTCACCATTCAGGCGCAGATTCTGGAACTATTGAAAGACATTCAGAAACGGACGCAGTGCGCGATCATGCTGATTACGCACGATCTGGGCGTCATCGCCGAAATGGCGGACGAAGTCGTCGTGATGTACGCCGGGAAAGTGATCGAAAAGGGAACGGTGAGAGAAATCTTTCACCATCCGATGCATCCGTATACGATCGGACTTCAAAAGAGCAAGCCTTTGATTACTTCCGACACCGACGAACCATTGTATTCGATTCCGGGACAGGTTCCGAATCCGATCAATATGCCGGATCATTGCTTCTTCAAGGGAAGATGCGAAAAATGCTGCCCGAAGTGCGAAGGAAAATACCCGGAGGAAATTCAGGTTTCGCCGACGCACGTAGTTTCCTGCTATCTGTACGAAAAGGAGGGAAAGTAAATGGATCAAGAAAAAGTCGATCTGAAAGTCGAAGAAAACGATGCTTTCGATCTGAATCTGCCTCCGAATCCGAAATACCTTCTGGAAGTCCGTCATCTGAAAAAGTATTTTCCGCTGGAAGTGAACGCTTTCGGTAAGCCGAAAGCCTATCTCCGCGCGGTTGACGATATTTCTTTCGGCCTGGAAAAGGGAAAGACGATCGGCATCGTCGGCGAATCCGGTTGCGGAAAAACGACGTTGGGAAGAACGATTCTCCGCCTGTACGACATCACCGGCGGCAAGGTCTTTTTTGAAGGAAAAGACCTTAGCCAGATGAATGCGAAAGAATTAAGAAAAAAGCGGGTGGATCTCCAACTGATCTTTCAGGACCCGTATTCCTCCCTGCCTCCTCGCATGACGATCGGGGAAATCCTTTCCGAAGCGGTTCGGGTGCATCACATCGTGCCGCGCGAAAAAGTCAGCGAACACGTTCATGACATCATGCGCAAATGCGGATTGCAGGAACAGTATTACGACCGTTATCCGCATGAATTTTCCGGCGGACAGCGTCAGCGGATCTGCATCGCCCGCGCTTTGGCGGTCAATCCGAAATTAGTCATCTGCGACGAACCTGTCAGCGCGCTGGATGTTTCGATTCAGGCACAGATCATCAATCTTCTGAAAAACCTGCAAAACGAAATGGGGCTGACGTACGTCTTCATTTCCCACGACCTTTCCGTCGTCAAATACATCACCGATCAGATCGCCGTGATGTATCTGGGCAACATGATGGAGATCGGAAAGACCAAAGAGATTTTCAGGAATCCGTTGCACCCGTATACGCAGGCTCTCTTTTCGGCCGTCCCGATTCCGAATCCGGACGAAAAGATGAATCGGATCATTCTTTCGGGCGACATTCCATCTCCGGCAAATCCGCCTTCGGGTTGTAAATTCCACACCCGTTGCGCGAAGTGCATGGAAGTCTGCAAAGTTGAAAATCCGCGCTTCATTCACTATGCGGACGATCACTACGTTTCCTGCCACCTTTACGATGAATACATGCTCGCCAAAAACAAAGAATTAGAAGAGCAGGCCGAACAAAGAAAGGCGTATCTGGCTCTTCATCCGGAAAAAGTTGAAGCGGAAAAAGAGCAGAAAGCGCAGAAAAAAGGGATCGAAAAGATCAAAAACGCGCTGAAAAAGAAAAATGGGAAAAAAGAAGAAGAAAGATGAGTATATCGACGACGGACATACCGTTTACAATATGGACATCGAGGGATTCCGCTGGCACGATCGGAAAGCGCGGAACGCGAACAAAACGGAGATTTCCAAAAAAGAACGGAGGGCTTTGATTCGTTCGGCGTATAAATCCTATCTCCCTCCGGTTCTGATGATTCTTCTCGGTTTTTCTCTTGCCGCCGTTCTTCTCTATTTCTGGTTGCGTTAGAATCGGAAAAGAGCCGCAAAATGTATTTTAGCGGCCATTCAGCCTATTATTCCGTCTCAGAAAGGCGGAATTTTTTTATGAAGAAAGCAATGCTTTTTCATGTGCAAAAAAAGTCTGATCGTTTCAGACGGTCCGTTATCGCAGTAAAGAGCCGCAGACGAAGACCAAAACCGGAAAAAGAAAAAAGATAAAAATTTAAAAATGTAACTTAAAGTCTACAAAATACCTGAATTTATTCGACAAAAAAATCCGCAAAGCGTGAAAAGGGGATAATATTTGACAAAGATTTACACAACATATAAAATGTAGTGAGTAATCACTTTTGGAGGCGTATGGAAACAAAAAATCAAGTATTTGAAAGCACGATCGGCGATGTGGCGGAAAACTCTTTGTTCCGGCTGAATACTGTCGCGATCGCGAAAAACTCGGGTTGCAGCGAGGCATTTCTGTTCAAAACCTTCAAAACGAAGCGAAATTTGCTTTTGGAAACGTATTTTTACATTCTCGAATCGATGAATCGTTCGATCGCGGTTGATCCTGATTTTTCGATTCGTTCGGTGCATGATTTTTACGTTTTTTTGAAAAAACTGTGGAAAGAGATCGTCGGTTTCTATCTTTCAAGGACGGAATATGCTGTTTTTTTCAGTGATTTCCGATTAAGCGGACTCTACAACAGAGAAATTCTTTCATATGAAATGCTTCTCCGTCAGGATATCGTCGCGCAGTTGGGAAAAGCGGCACGGAAGTTAAAAATTTATCGCATTTTTTCCAAAGACGTGTTCTGGTCGTATTTCATCGACGCGACGGTCTGCTTCGTCAAACGGATCATCGACGAAGTGGAAGAAGCGGGTTCGGAAGCGGAATTGGACGCGCGTTTCGACGTGCTGTTCACGGGAATGTTCAAAGCGATCGAAAAGAACAGCGCGAATTAAACTTCTTTGCGTCTTTTTTCTCTTTTCTTTGTCTTATTGAGCGAAAATATTTTCAAGGATTGCTATGCTGAAACGAAGCGACGTTTTGATCTTTATTCACGGCAACGACGAAAGTGCCGGAAAAGCGTTTCGGTCGATTTACGAAGAATATTCGAAATTGATCCGTTTCGTCGCGGGAAAATATCTGGACGTCGAGGCCGATGTCGACGATGTGGTTATCGAATCGTTCGTCGCGCTTTACGAGTCGCGGAAAAAGGTCCGGGATATCAAGTATTATCTGGTTACCATCGCGAAAAACAAAGCCGTCAATTTGCTGAAAAAACGAAAACGGGAGATTTCAACGGAATCGGATGCGTTTGAACAGTACGCTTCGGGAAGCCGGGAATATTCGGAGATCGTCTCGCAGATTTACGCGATCGTCGGGAAAACGGACGGGGATATTCTCCTCGCGCATATCGTCGAGGGTTATTCGTTAAAGGAATTGGCTCTTCGATATGAAATTTCTCTCAGTGCGATGAAGAGCCGATACCGTCGGAGCATAGCGAAACTGAATTCGGAATTGGAGAAGAGACTATGAAAAAAAAGGAAAGAAAACTCATCGAATTCATCGGGAAAGAGATGCCCGAAAAGAATCTGTACGGCCGTATCGAGAGTCAGATCGTGAAGAAAAAGGAGAAGCGGAAGAAAAAGAAGGGAATCGTCCTGATCTCTTCTCTGACGGGAGTCGCCGCGATCGGCGTAGTCGTCGCGATGGTTCTGATTCAGCCGTTTGGCGATCAGAAAAACGCTATGCTCGGACCCGACGCGACCGGAGACGGAAAAACCGATATAACAGAAACCGAAAGTCGGCCTGCGATGGGGGAATTTGACGAGATCAGCGGCGGCACTGCCGGGAACGAAGACGCGTATTCCAAGACGCTGACGGCGACGGAATGGAGCGATCTGAAAAACTACGCTTCCTGGCTGGAATTGCTGGACGGAAAAATGTACGACAAGAATCAGAATCTGATCACCGAGTTTGAAAGCCTGTACGCTTCCGTTCACGGACAAGACCGTTATCCGTCCACGAAGAACCGAATCGAAGTGGAAATTCGGGATCAGAACGGTGACTCCTTTGCTTCGGCTTCCGTCGTTTTATACGACGAAAACGGGACGGAACTCTATCGTTCGATGACCGACGTAAAGGGGAAGTGTTACCTGTATACTGCGGAAGAAAGGTCTCTGGAAGGGCTGAAACTCGATATCGGATACTTGGAAAATCGGGTTTCCTATTCCGTCGAGGAACGCTCGGGCGTTTACGTTCTGCCGGGCGAAAGACCTTCGGTGCAAAAAATCGACGTCGCGTTCCTGATCGATACCACCGGTTCGATGGGCGACGAATTGACTTACATCGGAAATGAACTGAACGGAATCATCCGTCAGATCGTCAGCGAAGAGGCCAACCTGTCGCTTGACATCGGGTTGAGTTTCTACCGCGATCGGGGCGATACATACGTTACGCGTTCCTTCGACTTCTCTGCCGATTACGAGCAGGTTATCGCCGATATTCAGGCGCAGAATGCCTACGGCGGGGGCGATTACGAAGAAGCCGTCGATCTGGGATTGAAAAGCATCGGGGAACTGTCCTGGCGTCCGGACTCCGCGAAAATGGTCTTTCATATCTTCGACGCGCCGGGACACTCGGATTATTATTCGGATATCTATCAGCATTATATCGATTTCGCGGCCGAAGGAATCCGATACATTCCCTGCGCCGCCAGCGGACTTGATAAAGTCGGGGAATTCATCGCACGGGAAGGCGCGATTCTGACCGGAGGAACTTATGTTTCTTTAACCGATCATTCGGGCATCGGAAACGGACATCAGGATATCACGACTCCGAGCGACACCGAAATCGAGTACTTTAACGATCTGATCGTCCGTTTGATCAAAGCGTATTCGTTTCAGACGACAGAAGAGAAGATAATCCATTCGTGTGTGTTGCCGAAGCGATAGCAGTCAATCGATGAAACGCAGGAAGAACTCCTGCGTTTTTTTTGGAATAATCGTCGCGGTTTTTCAGAAAAGATATCGGATATCAAGGCATCTTCTGTAAGTTACAAATAAAAAATCAAATTCTTTATTTCTTATTGACAAAAAGAACAGATTTGCTAGACTGAAAGGCAGTGGAAGCGGAACGATTTTTCAAGCGGTTTCCATTGAACAGGGCACAGCAACTTTTATGTATCAATTCGTCGATTACAGCAAAACTTATCCGAATGGAAATCTTGCCTTTTTAAAGGCTGATTTTTCTTTTAATGACTGCGGACTGGTTCTGATTTCCGGGAATTCCGGAAGCGGAAAAACCTCGCTTTTAAACTGTATCTGCGGTTTGGATCAACCGGACACAGGAAAAATCTTTCATGACGAAACCGAAGTAGACTCTTTACTGGATTATTCCGCTTTTTTCTTTCAGGAAAACAAGTTATTTGAAAATCTTTCCGTTATCGATAACCTTCGAATCACCACCGATAAAGACGATCAGGCGATTGAGGAAATTCTGGAAATCTTGAAAATCCGTGCGTTCAGCAAGGATATCGTCTGCGATCTTTCCGGAGGCCAGAGATCCAGAGTGGGGATCGCCCGAGCGCTTTTACAAGAGGAGAATATCCTCGTATTTGACGAGCCGTTTGCCAATCTGGATTCTGAAACGATCGGTATCATATGCGATTGCTTAAAGCAATACGCGGCTAAAAAACTGATCTTGATTTCCAGCCATCAGAAAGTGGAAAAGGTATTAACCTTTGATACCGTTATCCGGATTGATGACGAACATCAGATTCATGTGGAAAATAAGAATGAGGTTTCAACCGCAGTATCTCCTGTGTCGCACGGTAAAAAGTTGAATTTCAAAAAGCGTTTTAAACTGTTGAAAAGCATTCTGAAAGTCAGCAAGTTGAAGACGGCGATGACCGCAGTCTTTATTTTCTTTTCGTATTTATTTCTGTCGGTCGTATTTTCCCTTGCCACGATCGATGAAGCCGGTTTTACCTATCGGACCTATCGCGACAATCAAATCGATAAGGTCGAATTCTGCACCCGGTATTATTCGTTGAAAGTGGGGGTTTCAGATGAAATACTGGATATAATGAATCCGGAAACGATCCGGTATTGTCCGCAGATGTTCTATTTTAAAAATGCGGACGGGGACAATTTTGTCGTGAATGATATCGAGATTTCCCACATCGAGAATCTGGGTGAAAATGAAGCCGTTTTATATTCAGGGTATCCGGAAGATCAGAGCATCGGGCAACTCTATTATGCGGATGATCTGGAAATCCGCGTCGTCCGATCAGAAAGCGTTGAAGAGAGCAGAACCTTAGCGGTAAACGAAGCCACTTTTGAAAAACTAAACGGCAATTTGTATGGAAATCATGAAATCGTAATCAAAAGTTCATCTGAGGAAGCCACCACTTCCTATCTCACTTACAATCCCCAATACGTCAGGGCCGACTCCTATTACGATACTGCGCTTTTATGCGGAAATCTGCCGGATTCTCCCAACGAGATTGTGATTCCGAAAAGACTTTGCGAGGATTATTTTGCCGGTCTCTCCTACGAAGAGATTCTCAGTCAGGAAGGAACTTTTTCGTTTGTAAAACGATATAATACGTATACCGGAGAGAAGCAGTTTGACTCCAAAACGTTCACCGTCGTCGGAATCAGCGAACAAATTTTATTTTTTGATGAAACGGCCACCAGGGAAATGTTAACCGACTATGGAAAACAAAGAATCGACAATTCCGAGAAAACCATTTTCTTTGAGGAGTACACCAAAGAGATTTTTCAAAAGGCGTATAAGCATAATCTTGTGGCGAACGGAACCGCGGCTGACTCTTCGGAAGCCACGTTATCCACCCTGCTCTTTTTTAAAAATGTCTTTTTCATCATCGGCGGAATATTCGCCGTTATTTCGGTTTTCAGCCTTCTGAATCACGTCATTTCCAGTCTGACGAAGTTTAAAAAAGAGATCGCCGTTCTGCTTTGCTTTAAAGTTGAAAAATCCAGCATATTCAACGTTTTTCTGCTGGATTCTCTCTTTCCGATCGTGCTGGCCTTTATCCTCATTCTTCCTTTTAACGCGTTGGTAAATACGATCGTGAATCACATCTTTTCCGATTACTACAAACTGATTCTGACCCCGATGACCCTTCGATTCGGTTTTATCGCGCTGATTTTGGGAATCACCGTCGTGGAACTGGTTTTATCCTTGACTGCCTTGTTGCTGAAAATCAGCAAGATGAACCGGGCAGCCTCCCTGAAAAACAATGATTCCCTGAAATGATTGTGTCGGCTTAGGAAGAGTTTTACAGGAGTATTCCAAACTCTTACACCCATTTGAATTTAACGGCTCATTTCTTCTTTGTTGAAAAAGTATCCGAGATTGATTCTTACTTCCCGTCTTTTAATATCATGGTTTGTATAACAACAGGTATCAAAACCAATCAGTTCAAATCCTTCATGAAGATAAAAACCGATCGCGTTCGTATTACAGGATTGTGTTTCCAAAATTACGGCCCGCCTTTTTTGCTTTATGGCAATCTCTTTTGCTTTGTCCATCAGTCTTTTTCCGATACCCTTCTTGCGGAGTCCGTCGGCTACCCATAATTCTGTTACCATAAGCCGGTTTGACCATTCTTCGGGGCATACCTCTATGCAAGCCAGCAAATCCCCGTCATCACTGACCACACCATAGGCTTCCGCTTTCTCATAATACTCCTGATACAGGGAATCAGGGAAATCATATTCCTCAGGCGTATGAACGATTTCCTTTTCTGCCTTCTTTCTGATCAATGAAATCTTGCACCCGCTGGAATCCAATGGATCCATGATCAAATCATAGAAACTATCGCTTCTAGTTACTAATGGTATGCTTACACCTTTCCAGTTTTCCTTAGGTAATTCGATTATTTCAAAATTGCTATTCATCGCTTATCTCCAAATTTCTGCTTATCCGTTTGTACATCGGATATCATAGCACCCGTAGATGAATTTTTCAATCATACTACTATTCTGTATGGAATAGCAGAAAAAATCGCAAAAACAACGAATGCTTTCGCAATTGAATAGTTTTATATCGATACAAAAAATTGGGCATCCTTTTTACACGAAAACATTGGGATTTGTTGCAATGTCAAATGGGTTGATAGGCGAAAAAGCAAGTAGGTACAATAGTTTTCAAATTGCATAATGAATGAGGTAAAAAACATCCGATAACGGCAAAAATAAATTAAATTCGATGCCCGTCTATTGCGATTTTTTGCCCGAAACGGCAAAGAAATGGAGGATATCGGAACGGAGCGTCCGTAACTACTGCGCATTGGGAAAGGTTGACGGTGCATTTTTAACAGGCAAGACATGGGCTATTCCCGAAGATGCGAAAAAACCTGATAGAGCAAATAAAAAAAATAGAATTGCCGACCACTCTTTTGGAAGTGCTTGTGGCAGAAAAGAAAGCGAAACTTTCGGGCGGGATATACCATAAGGTACAAATCGAATTCACGTATAATTCCAATCATATTGAGGGCAGTCGTTTAACACACGATCAAACGCGCTATATCTTTGAAACAAACACGATCGGCATTGATGGCGGTACGATAAAAGTGGACGACATTGTAGAAACCGTAAATCACTTTAAGTGCATCGACCTGATTCTTGAAAACGCAAAAAGGTCGATTACGGAAACCTTTATAAAGGAATTGCATCGCACGTTGAAAAGCGGAACGACGGCCGCGCGGCAGGATTGGTTTGCCGTAGGCGATTACAAGCGATTGCCGAACACCATCGGCGATATGTTCACGGCGCAACCCGAAGAAGTTGCCGAAAAAATGAAGAAACTGCTTTTTACATACAACGCAAGGAAAGAAAAGACGTTTGACGACCTTTTGGACTTTCATTATAAGTTCGAGTGTATTCACCCTTTCCAAGACGGAAACGGACGTATCGGAAGACTATTACTTTTCAAAGAGTGTTTAAAATACAATATCGTGCCGTTTATTATCGACGAAGAACTTAAATTGTTCTATTATCGCGGGCTGAAAGAATGGACAAACGAGCGTGGGTACTTACGCGACATTTGTCTTATGGCGCAAGACAAATTCAAACTTTACCTTGATTATTTCAAGGTGCAATACTAAAAAATTGATGATTAACTTCCGATAATACAAAATCAGGATTCTTTTACGCTCAGAAGAAAATTCAAAGTTCAGTTTGAAAAGTTTAATGCCGATTAGTCCAAACATCCCTTTATGGGCCTTTTTGCTCCTGACTTCTCGGATAAAAGCACCCCCCTTAGGAAAGGATAGTCCTTTTGGGAACAAGAAACTTATTTTCAAGGCTTGACAATCGTCCGAAATCGGAATATAATGCCGAACGATAGTCCGATTCAGGATGATCAGAAAGGTGGAAAATGGAGAACGAAGATTTGCGGAATCTGCTCAGTTTGCTGAATAAAAAGTACAAACAAACGGATTCGATCTTTCATGAGATCGCATGGAATTTCGGAATATCGGACAGCGTTTTCTGGATTTTGTACGTCCTTTCGGAACCCGAAGCCGAATACACGCAATACAGTCTCGGCCACGATTGGTTTTACAGCAAGCAAACGATTCATTCGGCGATCGGAAGTCTGCTCAGACGCGGATATGTATGTCTGGAAGAAACAAACGAAAACCGCGGGCAGAAAAGGATAAGGCTCACCGAAACGGGAAAGGAATTTACAAGGGAGACGATTCAGAAAGTAAAGGAGGCGGAAATGGAGGCTTTGGCCGCGATGGAGGAAGAGGAACGGAAGGAATTCTTGCGTCTGACGGACAAATATCTGAATGCGTTTCACGCTTCGTCCAGGTTAATCAGATCAAAATCATCGGAGGACTGACTGCCGCAGCAGTCGGGCGGTTTCCGCCCAAAGTCGATAAGATGTCGGGTGCGCTCGGTTATTCTAAGCAATAGCCGAGCGCATTCTTTATTCAGGTAAAGATAAAATCTGAAAAAAGTCCGGTTGCCGTGCGCCGGTCGTTACAGAAACTTTTGAAACTGTGTAGAGGAGGAAAGAAAACTATGGAGAAAAAAATCAGATTATCCGATCATTTTACCTATGCAAGGTTAGTGCGATTCGTTTTGCCTTCGATCGTCATGATGATCTTTACTTCGATTTACGGCGTGGTAGATGGCTTGTTCGTATCGAATTTTGTCGGGAAAACCCCGTTCGCCGCGCTTAATCTGGTTATGCCGGTCATCATGATTCTCGGTGCTGTGGGTTTTATGATCGGTACGGGCGGTAGCGCATTGATTGCGAAAGTGTACGGAGAGGGCGAAGAGGAAAAAGCGAAAAGTTATTTTACTCTGATGGTGATCTTTACGGTACTGTTGGGGATTGTTTTTACCTTCGTCGGCATGGCGGTGCTTCGTCCGCTGTGCATTTTGCTGAAAGCCACCGACGATATGATCGATTCTTGCGTGCTGTACGGAAGGATCGTGATCGGATTCATCACCTTTTTTATGTTGCAGAACGTATTTCAGAGTTTCTTTATCACGGCCGGAAAGCCTCAGATCGGATTGTTCGTTACGCTTGCGGCAGGATTTACGAATATCGCATTGGACGCTTTGTTCGTCGCAGGCTTCAAGTGGGGTTTAGCGGGCGCGGCCGTCGCGACGGGCATCGGACAGTGCATCGGCGGAATCGTACCGTTGATCTATTTCGCCGGACCGAATCGGAGTTCGCTTCGTTTTACGAAACCGATCTGGCGGATCAAACCGCTTTTGCAGGCTTGCGCGAACGGGTCGTCGGAGTTAATGTCGAACATTTCTTCTTCTTTGGTCAGTATGCTGTATAACTATCAGTTGATGCGGTTTATTGGAGAGGACGGCGTATCCGCTTATGGTGTTTTGATGTACGTGCAACTGATTTTTTTGGCGATCGGCATCGGCTATTCGATCGGAATGTCGCCGATCGTCAGTTATCATCTGGGAGCAAAAAATGATCGGGAAGTCAAAAACATCTACCGCAAAAGTCTGATCCTGATCGGCGGCACGGGAATCGTACTGACGGTTTTGGCGCAATTGCTCGCGATTCCGTTGGCGAAAGGCTTTGTGGGGTATGATGACGATCTGTGCGCATTGACGGTTCATGCCTTTCGCCTGTTCTCCTTTATGTTCCTTCTCGCCGGATTGAACATCTTTGCTTCGGCGTTTTTTACGGCGCTCAATAACGGCGCGGTATCGGCGATCATCTCGTTTATGCGGACGCTGGTCTTTCAGACGGCGAGCGTATGGATCTTGCCGATGATTTTAGGCACCGACGGAATCTGGTGGGCGATCTCCATCGCCGAAGCGTTGGCTTTCGTTGTATCCTTGATCTTTTTGATCGCCAACCGAAAAAAATACCGATATGCCTGACAGGGGAAACGTTTGCTTTTTCGGAAGGGCGAAGAAAGAACGATCCGCCTCATCGGCAGGGCAGGTAAAGCGTCTTTTCTCATTTTGAAAAAACGCATTGACAAAAAGGGTTAGAAACAATAAAATAAAAATAGGAATTATTCCTAAAAAGGAGAAAAGATGACGAAGAAGAAAGCGGCTATTCTCGATTGCGTGCGGAAATCCGACCGTCACCTTACGGCGGAAGAAATTCTTTTCGAGGTCAGAAAAGAAATTCCTTCGGTATCGCTCAGCACGGTTTACCGGAATCTGGGGCAACTGACGGAGGAAAACCGGATCAGACGCGTCGAAATCGACGAAAGAAAGTGCGTATACGATCGTTCTGTCGTTCCGCACGGGCATGCGGTCAATCTGAAAAACGGAGAGATTTCGGATATTTTTTCCGAAAAATTGAACGCGGTGATTCAGGAAGTCATCGATAAAAAGGTCGTTTCTTATCAACTCGTCGTTCAGTACGAAGAAAGGGAATAATTCGAGCCAAAAACAAAGAGGAGGAAAAAGATGGCAAAGTATCGTTGCAAAGTATGCGGACAGGTTTTCGAGGTTCCGGACGGCGTGGAACCGGTTTGCCCGGTCTGCAAAGCCAAGGGAGATAAATTGGTCCCTTACGTCGAGGAGGCCTTATCGTGGCCGGCGGAACACGCGTTAGGTATCGCGGAGGGAGTCGATTCGGAAGTTTACGAAGGTCTGAAATCGCATTTCAACGGGGAATGCAGTGAAGTCGGAATGTATTTAGCGATGTCCAGACAGGCCTTGCGCGAAGGTTATCCGGAAATCGCCGTCGTGCTGGAAAAAATCGCTTTTGAAGAGGCGGAACACGCCGCGCGGTTTGAGGAAATGCTGGGCGATCTGGTTTCCGGTTCGACCAAAGAGAATCTGGAAAAAATGCTTTCCGGAGAAAACGGAGCCTGCCATGGAAAGATGGCGATCGCCAAAAAGGCGAAGGAACTGAATCTCGACGCCATTCACGATTCGGTTCACGAAATGGCGCGCGACGAGGCGCGTCACGGAAAAGCGCTGGAAGCCCTGCTGAACCGTTACTTTAAATAAAGCAGAAAAGAGAAAAAACGAAAAGAGCCGATTCCGGATTCCGGACGGCTCTTTTTTCTGTCTTTGCTTCTTCCCACTTTGGACGTTTTCATCGGTTACGATCATCTGTATAGCCATGAGAAAAAAAGTTTGAAACGATTCTTTTTGGATAACAAAGTGGCTTTTATCTTCAATGTTCTCTTGCTTCTGTTGGCCGCCTTCATCGTGTTCTTTGCGGCCGCGGTCCGTTGAATAGCGGATTTTTGATCTTTTATGGAATCGCGGAAAAAGTCATTCCGCGATTTTTTTGTATAAATTTATAGAAAGACGGGTATGCGGTTTGGAAAAGCGGATTTCGGTTTCGTTCGACAAACGGAAAAATTCTGATCAAGGAATAAGAGAAGATGAAGAAAGAGACAATCAGGAGGTCGCATGAAAAGGGCGGAATGAGACAAGGAAGAGAGAAAAAGGGAAATTAGAGGAGGTAAAAGAAAAAAGAAGCGGGAACCCTGTTATTTTCTAACGATCGGAAGAATTCAATGCTATAATATCACAGGGAGGAAACGAATATGGAAGTGAAGATTTACAATAGTCTGACGAATCGGAAAGAAGTGTTTGAGCCGATTCGGGAGAACGAAGTGACCTGTTACGTATGCGGTCCGACGGTTTACTCTTACGTCCATATCGGAAATATGCGTCCGGTCGTGACGTTCGATATTTTGAGGAGGCTTTTCATTCATCTCGGCTATAAGGTGACCTTTATTTCCAATTTCACCGACATCGACGATAAGATCATTCGAGAGGCAAAAGCCGAAGGGATTTCGGAAAAGGAAGTGGCTGAAAAGTATATCCGCGCGTTTGAAAACGACCGGGAGAGCATTCATTCTCTGAAACCGGATTATCAACCGAGAGTCACGGAGACGATGGACGAAATCATCGCTTTCATTTCCGCGCTTATGGAGAAAGGATATGCTTACGAAATCGACGGAGACGTCTATTTCCGGGTCGGGAAAATCGAGGATTACGGCTGCCTTTCCAAGATGAAAAAAGAGGATCTTCTGGTCGGCGCGCGAATCGACGAAAATGCTTCCAAGGAGTCTCCGCTGGACTTTGCGCTATGGAAAAAAACGACGGAGGGAATCCGTTTTGATTCGCCTTGGTCGAAAGGTAGACCGGGCTGGCACAGCGAATGCGTCGTGATGATCAACCGGCTGGTGCCGGGAGGGAGAATCGACATTCACGGAGGCGGTTTCGATCTGAAATTTCCGCATCACGAAAATGAGATCGCGCAGGAAGAAGCGATGTATCACCATAAAATCGCCCGTTACTGGATGCACAACGGCTTCATCAACATCGACAACGTGAAGATGAGCAAGTCGTTAGGCAACGTCAAGCGCGCGGTCGATCTGCTTCAAGCCTACGGAGGCAACGCGGTTCGTTTCGTCCTGATCAATTCCTATTATCGGACTCCGGTCAATTTCAGCGACGATCTGCTTTCTTCGGCGGAAAAAGAGGTTGAAAAGATCGGCAAGGCTTTTCAGCGCCTTTCCGTGAAGTTGCAATTAGAAAATCAGGATACAGAATGCTTTTCCGGCGAATTGAGAAACCGGGAATTTCTGGAAGCGCTGTGCGACGATCTGAATACGCCGAACGCGTTGAGCGAACTTTACCGGATCGTCAAGGAAATCAACGTGAATCTGCGTCGCCCCGATGCGGACGGGGAAGAATTGCGCACGCTGTATTTCACGCTGAAAGAGATGCTGGACGTTCTCGGACTGGTTTTCGACGAACCGAAGTTAAGCGAAGCGGATAAAGAAACCTACCGCCTTTATACCGAGGCCAAACAGGAGAAAGACTACGCCCGGTCGGACGAATTGCGAAAAACGCTGATCGAAAGAGGGATACTCTGATATGAGCCTGATTTACGGGAAAAACACGGTCGCCAATGCGTTGGCGCACAACGACGGCGTTCAGAGAGTCTGGATCGGAACTTCTTTTAAGGACGATCGGATTTTTCGTTTGCTGAAAGAAAAAAAGATCCCTTTTCAGGCGGTTTCTTCGGAAGAACTCGGTCGAATGGCGCATCGCGCGGTTCATCAGGGAATCGTCGCGGAAGTCAAAGAATACGCGTACCTGTCTTTAAATGAAATCATCGAGAAAAACAAAGACGACGATCGCGCGCTTCTTGTCCTGTTGGACGGCATTGAGGATCCTCACAATCTGGGGGCGATCGTCCGAAGCGTCGACGCTTTCGGCGGAAACGGCATCATCATCGGCGCGAACCGTCAGGTCGAAATTACGCCGACGGTGGCGAAAGTCAGCACCGGGGCGATCGAATACGTCGATGTCTGTCAGACAGTCAATCTTCATCAGGCGGTGCTTCGCCTCAAAGAGGCGGGATATTGGATCGTTTCCAGCGACGGAGAAGCGAAACGCGATTACCGCGACGTCGATTACCGGACGAAAATCGTGCTGATCGTGGGTTCGGAAGGCAAGGGAATCCGACCTTTGCTTCTTAAAAACAGCGATTATACCGTCCGCATTCCGATGACAGGACACGTCAATTCCCTGAATGCATCGGTGGCCTGCGCCGTCTTTTTGTCGCAGATATTCAGCCAGAGGAATCCGTTGAAATGACCGAAGAATATCTCAGCGACGATGAATTGATGTATCTGATCCGTCAGAACAATCCGGAAGCCATGAGGCTTCTTTTTTTTCGCTATAAGAAAAAAATGGGACTGATCCTGAAAAAAACCGATGCGGTCTGGATACAGAGGCTGGACAGAGACACGGTGGAAAGCATCTATCTGGAAAGCGTGCATGCGGCAATGGAGAGTTTTGAAAGCAAAAAAGGGTATTTTTTCGGCCTGGTCAAAGAGATTTTCGCCTGTGCTTTGGTGGAATACTATCGGAGAAACGTATACAAGCACCGCATCGAAAACCGCCACTTTGAACTGAACGAAGAAGTCCTTTCGGAAACGCTTTTAGAAGATAGTCAGAGCCGTTTTGAATCTCATGTCGACATCGCGATTCTGCTCGACGAACTCCGGAAGAAGAGCGAAGTTCAGTACCGGGTCCTTTGGTTTTGGATGCAGGGATACCGTTACGAAGAGATCGCGGCATTCCTGAAAATCACGGAAAAACGCGTGTATTACCTGTTGAATAAATCGCTGAACTGGTGTCGGGAGAAGTGGACGAAGAGTTAAGACGAAAAAAGACATCGAAAAAGCATAAAATGAAGCGTATTGAACAGTATACCGCGAAAGGCCTCTTGATAAAAGAGGAATTTTATGGTAAATTCTGTACAGATATCGGTTTAAGAAAAATCTTGGGGTTGGAAAAGGATTTTTTTGTTCCGAGCGATAAAAAGGAGTATTTATCGATGAAAAGAAGAAAAACAGGTTGGGGGTTCGGCGTTTTTCTGGTGATCGCCTTCCTTGTATGCGGATTGATTTCCTGCTCTTCCCGAAAGAGCGATCAGGTCCGGATGCAAATCACGGAAACGGAAAACGGGACGGTGCAGGCCATACCGCTTGAAGGAAAGATCGGGGATTTTACGGAGATCATCGTCTGTCCGGACGAGGGTTACGAGTTGAAAGAACTGACGCATGACGGTCAGAAACTGGCGGTGAATCACAATGCGGCGGTTACCGTGTTCCGGGATTCGGAAAATCTTCTTTCTGCGGAGTTCGTGGAAAAAGAAGACGCGAAAATCGCGGAAATCACGCTGGTGCAGACCGAACACGGAACGCTTTCCGTCGCTTCGTTGAAGTGCAAGGTCGGCGATTTCCTTACGATCGTCGCCACGCCTGATGCGAATTACCGTCTTTCGTCGCTGACACACGACGGTCAGGAACTTCCGTTCGCGGACAATAAAGCCGTCACGGTCGTGCGGGATTCGCTGAATCGGATTACGGGCGAATTCGTTCCTTCTTCGTCGGAAGAAGAGAAAGAAGAAGTGTCGGTTCAGGTCGTCAACGGAGTGGGCGGAAGTCTGTTCGTAACACCTGAAAGAGGCGTTGTCGGTTCTGTCTTTCAGATCATCGCGGCTCCGGATACGGGATACGAGACGGAGACGCTGACGCACAACGGAAAGAACCTGGAAATCGTGAACAACCGCGCGGTTTCCATCCTTGAAGAGGAGAGAAACATCGTTACCGGTTCATTCAAAAAATCGGCGGAAGTTCAGGTTCCGGAGGAATATACGGTTACGGTGGGAAATTTCACCGGAGGCACTATCGTTCCGTATCCGTCCAAAGGCGTCGCGGGAACGCCTCTGACGCTGTACGTCGCGCCGAAAGAAGGCTATGTTTTGGAAAGTCTGACGTATGACGGCATTTCCCTTTCGGTTGAAGACAATCGGGCTCAGGCGTCGATCGGCGAATCGGGGAATGTCGTCAATGCGAATTTTGTTCTTTCCGAACCTTCGGTTACGCTTTCTCCTTCCTATTCGGCTTCCGTTCTTTCGGATTCGATTCGCATCGATCTCGATCAGATCGGCGGGTGGAAGGGAAACGCGGAAGTGCTGATGATGCGTCCGGAGCAGTACTATCAGGCCGACGCGAATCACGGCGTCGCCACCGATGTCGCCCTAAGTGAAACGACCGCCGAAAAAGTCGGGGATTATCCGTGCGGAACGAAGCAATCCTATGTCATCGACCGGTACGATCAGGGGGGCGACCGGCTTTACAGCAAGTTTTACGTCGTCCGGGACGGCACCGTGCTGGCCGGACCGTTTTATCCGTCGGAAATCGATCCTCTGAGAGAGAAGATCCGGTATAATCGTCCGAATTCAATCAAAGGCGTATTCGGCGATGACAGCGGCGCGGATACGACTTACTACGACGATCTCGGCGCGAACAATACTTTTCTGAATCTGGCTTTGAATGGGCTGATCTTGCCGAACGAATACACCGACGCGTCGGGAAACGAAGCGCCGATCGCCCATACGAGCGAAAATACTATCGCATTCGTTTCAAACGGAAAGACATATTATTTTAACAAAACCGCCGTCGCGGCTCTGGATAAGAAGATCAAGGCTTACACCGACGCGGGCGCGTACATTACGCTGTGCTTGCTTCTTCAAGCCAACGAGGTGGCTTTCGACTCCGAATCTTTTCCAGAATCGCTTCGTTACGTGAATCAGGACGAAAACGTCGGCAGCCTTCTCGGTTTCAATACGTCCGAAGAAAAAGGCGCGGGCTATTTCATCGCCGCGATAGAATTTCTGGGCGAAAGATATTCGCGGACAGACGGATCGACGGGGTACTTTCAGAACATCGTTCTGGGCAACGAACTCGATTTTCAGAGGAGTTATTTCAGCATTCTTCCGAACGGGGAAAGAGCCGGATTGGAAGTGTACGCGGAGGAGATTTCGCGAATGGGCAGAATGGCGAATCTGGCTTTAAAGAAATATAGTTCGGGCATTCAGGTGACGTATTCGTTCACGCATTACTGGAATAAAGTCGGACCGGATACGCTGGAAGGTTCGGCGTATAAGACCAAAGAAATGGTCGACCGTCTGAATTTGCTTTCCAAAGCGCAGGGGGATTACGATTGGGGCCTTGCGCCGCATATTTACGGATACAGTCTGGCGCAATGCAATTATCTTCTCTTCGATCTGTACAGCAGGGAGGAAAGCGGAATGACGGGAGACGAAAACACCGGCGTCATCTCGTTCTCCAATGCGGAAATCTTGCAGAACTATCTGGAAAAAGATGAAATGAAGTTCCGGAACCGGACGCGAGACGTCTTCATCGTCGAGGCCGGCGTCAGTTCCGAGCAGAACACGACGGAACACCAGAATACGCAGGCGGCGATGATCGCGCTGGCGTACTATAAAATCGCCAGCCTTTCTTGCGTCAAAACCTTTACGTATTATCGTCTGATCGATCATTCCAGCGAAGTCAGCGCGCTTTTGCTTTCCGGACTGATCAACGTGGACGGTTCGAAGAAACCGGCTTATCAAATCTGGAAATACATCGACACGTCGGAATCGGCCAAGTGGGCGGAGAAGTACGTGGATTATCTTCGCTATTCCGTGAACGGCGACGCCTATTCTTCTTATCGCGAAGCGCTGAACCCGTTTGACGTCGATTTCGACTGGGATTTCGAGTGGGATTACGAGGGAAAAATCGTCAGGCGGACGATCGAAAAAGAAGACATGGAAGATCTGATCGATCTGTCCGCATATGCGTTCGAGGACGTCTCTTATCTGTACGACCTGAAAGAACACCGCATCGAAGCGGTTCAGGTCGGCGAAACGATCGAGGGACTGGAAATCGTCTACGTCAACAACACCCTGACGGCTCCGGGATCGAAGGAGGCGATGGCGGTCTTCGTGCTGGACGGTCAGATCGTCGGCACGCGAAGGGCCGTTCTTTCCGTCGGCGATCTGATGCTCAACCGTTCGGTTTACAATGCCGGAGAGGAAATCCGGATCACCGTCAGCGGAAAAGAAATCAATCAGTCGGCAAATTATCAGGATACCGATTGGGTAGGGATTTACCGTGCGGGAGAAACCTGCGATCCGAATAACGGAGGGGCGCAGTCGATTGCCTGGTTCAATGTCGCCGACGTCCGGGAAAACACCGTATCGATCAATCAGATCGGCGATTGGAGAAACCGGAGAGGCGAATTCCCGGAGAATACGCTTCCGGCGGGAAAGTACAAGGCCGTTCTGTTTGCCGACGGCGCTTACGAAGTGATTCAGACCCTTGAATTTGAAGTGTTGTCCAAAGGAGAATCGTCGGGATATCCGGATCTTTCCGGAATCGAATTCCGGACCAGAACGTTCCGATACGACGGTTCGGAAAAGGTATTGGAGGTCCAATGCGAAACGATTCCGACCGATATCCGCTTCGTGTATACGAATAACGCGCGAACCCGATTGGGCGAACAGACTGCGAACGTATTCCTTTACTACAAAGAGAGGCTGATCGAAATCCGGTATGCGACGTTAAGAGTCAGCGAAACCGGAGAAATCACGTCGACTCCGCCGGACGGACCGACCGAAGAAACCCTTGCGGTGAGCAAATCGATTTATCAGGTCGGCGAAAAGGTGTATATCGGCGCGAATGCGGAAAACGCTTCCGCGTGGGTCGGAATTTACAAGGAAGGCGAGAACGCCGATCCGGACACCGGCGGCGCGGTATCCGTGTACTGGTGGTATCTGAGCGCCTTCGACGCGGGGACGTATGTCGACGCGTTCGTTCAGGAAAACAATCTCGACAACGGAGTCCGTCCGGACAGTTCGCTCTATCGGACGGACGCGGGAGACTACTATCTTCCTTCGGGCGTGTATGTGGCCCGTCTGTTCGCGGACGGTTCCTATGCGATCAGCGCGGAAATCCGGTTTGAAGTTTCAGACGATAACCAGACTTTATCGGCGATGAATCTGGATAAAACCCATTTCTTCTACGGCGAAGACATCGTGATCGTTCCGGTCTTGCAAAAAACGGAAAACGACTGGATCGGGCTTTACAAACTTGACCAGACGAGCGTCGAATCGATCTACTGGTTCTACGTGACGTCTTCCAACTCCGCGACGGAAGTCGTGTTACAAAATCAGGAAAGATCTTCCGGTTACGACGAAGTCATCGACGCTTCGGGGCGTTTGCCAGCCGGGACGTATGTGCTTCGTTACATCGCGGGAGATGCTTCCGCGACCGAAGGTGTCTATCCGTATCTGTTTTCGCTGACGTTGGAAATCGGCGAATACGAATCGGGAACATCGCTTCCCGAACGACTGAAAGAATTCTGCTATTCGATGGACGATCCTCTAAGCGGCAAAGCCGACGGAACGATCGAAATCGAAATCTCGGAGCATTACGATCCGGCGACGGAAGTTACCTTTTTCTGGGGGCGTTACGGGGTTCCTCTGGAAGGATATTCGTCCTTCCCGGTTTATAAAATTACCTCTTCCGTCATGACGATTCGCCTGCCGCGAAACCTGATCGTCCCTTCCGGAACGACGGAACTTCTGGCGCAGACGAAAAACGCAAACGGCTATGCGAAAGAGTACAACGCATTCGATCTTTCGGAAATCGGCTATATCGATCTGAACGGCGATTTCGTGGAATTCGCAATCGTCAGCGATACGCACGTGACCGCGGGCGACAGCACCGCGAACGCGCATTTCGCCTCTTTGCTCGCCGATATCCAGACGCGGAGCAATCATCAGGGCTTATTCATCGTCGGCGACGTCGTCGATCACGGCAATGAGGCGGAATGGCTCCGTTTCAACGAATTGTTAAGCGAATATGGGCTTTCAGTCGGCGACGGAAACGTGCATCTGGCGGTCGGCAATCACGATCTTTACAACGGAACGACGCACAACGCGGGCGATTATCAGAACCAGATCGACCTTTTCAAAACGTACGCGAACACCGATTCGGTTTATTACAGCCGTGAAATCGCCGGTTATACCTTCATCTTTCTGGGCAACGAAGTGGCGCACGACGTCGATGCGACGCTTTCGGAAACCCAGTTGAAATGGCTGGACGAAACGCTGGCCGCGACCGATCCGGATCGACCGGTTTTCGTTCTCCTGCATCAGTCGATCATTCGCACCGTCGCCGGTTCGCTGGACGGGCAGAACTGGGACGGAGTCACCAATTACCGGGAACTGACCGAAGTGCTTTCCAGATACAAACAGGTCGTTCTGTTCAACGGACACAGCCATTGGGCGATGGAATCCGGAGAAAACCTGCACGAAGCCACCGAAACGCTGCCGTTGATTCTGAACACGGCTTCGGTTTCCTATCTTTGGAGCGATGTCGGCGATGCTTCCGGCTACGAAGTGGAAGGGTCTCAGGGCTACTACGTGCGCATTTATTCGGATAAGATCGTCATTCTGGGAAGAAATTTCGTTTCCGGAACCTATGTGGCGAATGCCTGCTATGTGTTCGACGCCTTTTAGGAAGAACGTCGACGGTTTTTTGGACAAATTCCGAATTGTCGTGTATAATAGCCTTTATAGAGGAGTTGTCGCGGTATGAAAGAAGAAAAAATGTCCGTTCGCGAATACCTGCTGTTCGTCGTACGAAAAAAGATTCTCAGCATAGTGATGGTGATCGTCATCTTTTTGCTCGGTTTTTTCGGGTTGAAAATCTATTCCGATTCGAGGGCGTACTATCAGGGGAGTTTCATGCTTTATTGGGACGGCATCGATGCGAACGCCTATCTCAACGGAAGCCGTTTCAATTACAAGAACATGATCAGCCTGAGCCGTCTGAACGAAGTCGTTTCGGATCACCCGGATTCCTTTTCTTCGATCAACGTCGAGAAGATGTATAACCGGGACGGAATCCGCATTTATTACACCCGCATGTATTATGACGAGAATAACAAGGATCTCGGCAATACCGCGTATTATACGATTGCGACGGACGCTTCTTATTATTCGTCGATTTCGCAAGCGCGGAGTTTCGTCGAGAGTCTGATCGAAAAAGAGTTGGACGTTTCCCGGACGATGGCGAAAGAAAGGGAAATGGTCAATTCGCTCGACTGGATTTCTTCCACCAGCGAGTACGAAGAAGTGTTCAACGCGGTGGAATTGCAGATGACGCGTCTGGAAGAGGCGATTTCCGCGCTGATCGGGTCCAAATCGGAGAACTATGTGTACGATTCAAAGGATCAGAAGACGTTGGGATCGTTGCAGGACGAAATCGATTATATGGCCTATTCCTACTGGAATCAGGATCTGAAAAATCAGTACATCAGTTCGCGCTTCGTCCGAAACGTCGATTCCTACCGGGAAAAATTTCAGGCCAGTCTGAATACCCTTAACCTGAACATACAGGAAAAGGAACTGTTCGTCAGCAAACTGGAAGAAAAAATGAGCGGATTGCAAGGCAGTTACACGACCGATTCCTATATCGAACAGATCGCGCCGGTTTTAGAAGAAATCAGCGCGCTGGAAACGCGGAAGAGTTATATCGAAGCGTGCCTGGCGAATCCGGTTTTCGATGCGACGTACAATGCGAAAACGGAAGAAACGATGAACGTTCTGAATACGATGACGGATACGCTTGAAAAGGTAACGCGTCAGATTTACGAAGAAGACATCGATGCGGTTTACGGCCGTTCGAGCGTCTTGTACGGCGTCAAACCGTATTCCACGCTGAAAACGCTGCTCATCGCACTGATCGCTTCTTTGGTGATTACGTTGGCATTCGATTTCTGCTACTACGCTTTGCTTACGCCGGAAAAGAGAAAACGGATTCTCCTGCCGAAAGCCCGGAAAAGTCCGGAAAACGATCTTCCGAAAGAAGAGGAAAAGTAACCCTGTTTCATAAGCGAAACGGTTTGTTGTCTTTTGATTGTCGGGAACAGAGAAATGAGGAAAAAGAATGAAATCGTTCAAGAAATTGTATTCAGAAGACCTGTATCGATATCAGGGAAATATCTCGTTTTATGTCAAAAGGTTTCACTATCTTTTCAGGAAATGCCAGACTTCCAAAGGGATTATGAAGAAGGGATATCGGTTTTTGTTCAGAATCCATTGCAACAGGCGCGGACTGGAAATCAGTTCGAAAACGGCGATAGGGGAAGGACTGTACGTCGGTCATGCATACAACATCACCGTCAACGGAGATGCGAAGATCGGCAAGAATTGCAATCTGCATAAGGGCGTTACGATCGGACAGGAAAACCGAGGCGAGCGCAAAGGAGTTCCCGTCATAGGCGATCAGGTCTGGATCGGAATCAACGCGGCGATCGTCGGCGCCGTGAAAATCGGCTCGGATGTTTTAATCGCGCCGAACGCCTATGTGAACCGCGATATTCCGGATCATTCCGTCGTTTTCGGCAATCCGTGCATCGTCAAGCATAGAGAAAACGCCACAGAAGCGTATATTCATCATCGAGTCGAATGAAGAAAGGCGTCAGGACGTTTCAGTTCCAGAAAAACGTATACGGAATCGCGCCGGTCCATTCCGGGCGGAACAGATTGATGATGCAGAAGGAAGCCAGTGCGATGGCGAATACGATGAATTGACAGCGCTTTCCCAGAGCCTCGTTTTCCTGTCGGATCTGTTTGATCGTATTCGGAACGTAGAGGATCAGATAGATGCCCAGAATCGGGGAAAAACGGTTGAACAGGTTGATCCGGACGATGAAGGAAAGTAAGATCAGATAAACGATCATCGTCAGCGTCAGAAAATTCTCTTCTTCCGGAAGAGCGGTCTCCCTGGATTTTTCAAAGGAGCGATTCGCCAGAATCAACAGAACGACGATGAAGAAATTCATCATGAAATCCAGAAGCGAACCGAAGAGGTTGCCGGAAGCGTAGATCGAATCTTTGTACGCGCTGTATTGCGGAAAAATCAGAATCATCAGATCGAAAATCTGCGTGAGAAGGGCGAAAACGACCAATCCGGCGAGAGTGAGACCGATGAGACTTTTTTTGTCGAAACGAATCATTTTCAGAAGAATCAATCCCACGGCCAGCAGGGCGGAAATGTGAAACAGAGAGGCGATCGCGATGACAATCAGATAGGAAAAATACTTCTTGTCGCGGAGAAGATCGTAACCGAGAAGGAGGACGGAGATCGCCATCGCCTGCCGCATGATGTTCATATAATTGAAGAAAAGATTCATAAAGATGTAAAGCAAGGTCGACTGAGCGTAATTCTTTGAATTCTTTTTGATGAAACGGTACACGGAAAAGTGAATGAAAAGCGAAGTAAAGACGATCAGGGATTGCCCGTTTTTAAACAAAAGATACAGGATTTTGCATAGCAGAGTGAATCCGTATTCATAGCGGAACGAACTTAGAGACGCGCTTTCGCCGATGGCATAGAACGCATCGTAGAATTGTTGCGTATCGACGCCGACTCCCGGACTTCTCAATGCGGCGATTAAACTCATCGAAAGGAAAGAAAAGAGCAGGGCTTTTTCTTCTTTCATCGTCCGGAAACATAGTAGAACAACCAGAATCAAAAGAAGATAGATCATCATGAATCGGTTCCTTTCCGTTCGGCACTTCTCAGTTTTTTCGCGTAAAACCTTTTTCGGATAAAGTTCGGACTCAAAGAGACGACCATGCGCGGAAGATACGTGGCCAGATATTCTTTTTTCGTGAAATAGTTTTCTTTTTTTGCCAGAGCGAAGAAATGACGCATATGCCGGGCGTAACGGATTCCTCCCCGCCTTTTGTAAAAGTCGGGACTGACGCGCATATAAACCAGATTTTCCTGAATGTTGTAGCACCGCGCGCCTTTATTCAGCAAACGGATCCAGAGATAATAATCTTCAAAATACAGCGCGGTCAGGTAAGAACCCGCTTCGAGAACCTTATCTTTTCTGAACATCACGGACGGGTGAATGAACGGGTTCCGCTTTTTGGAGTAAAGCCGGATTTCCTCCGGCGTTTCCGGCATATAGCGGTAGGAAAGCGGATTTTCGGGCGTATCGATGAATTCGACGGTATTGCTTCCGATCAGATCGTATTCTCCCGTTTCCATCAGGGCGATCTGCTTTTCAAAACGATCGGAAGAAGAAAGATCGTCGCTGTCCATTCGCGCGACGATCGGGCAGGTGCAGAACCGAAGACCGTAATTCAATGCGTAACCCAAGCCCTGATTCTTTTCGTAACCGACGATTCGGACGATCGGATTCTCCGAAAAGGAAGCCAGCATTTTTTCAAGTTCTTCGTTCAGTGTTCCGTCTTTGACGATGACGATTTCTTTCGGTAGAACGGTATTTGCGAAAAGGCTGTTCAGGGCTTCTTTCAGATAGCGCGGATTTTCCTGCGTATACACGCTCATCAGTACGCTGAATGCAAGATGTTCCATACCTTTCCTCCGTTTTTATTATTATACACGATAATTGGTAAGTTGGATATAATTTCATCGAAGAAGGGCGGAACGGCAAGAAAGAGACGCGCGGAATCCGGAAAGCGAAACGTCGAAGAAACTCTGATAAAAGGAATGATTGCGCGAATACCGGAAAAAGTAAAAGAGAGGAGTAAAAACGGGAAAGGAACGCTAAAAAACCGGAATTTGAGTGAAAAATTTGCATTCTTTTCATCGAATTTTTTCATCTGTTTGAAAACGGGCGACAGGTGTGTTATCCTAAAAGGTAGAAAAAAGGGCAGTGGACATGGAAAAAGTAAGGATTCTGATGGTCATCGGCAAACTGGAATATTGCAACGGGGTAACGGCGTATTGCATGAATTACTACCGGAAGATCGATCATCGGCGCTTCGCGGTGGATTTTGCGATTCATCAGCGGACGGATGCAGAGGACTTTGCGAAGGACTATTTCAAAGAAATCGCATCAAACGGCGATTCCGTGTTTTCTTTCGGCGGTTTCGATCTGAAATCGATGACGTCGTTGAAGAGCAGAGCGGAATCGTTTTTCGCGAAAAGGAAATACGATATCATTCACGTCCACGTTCTGAATGTAGCGTACTTTTACCTGAAACCGGCGATGAAAATGGGAATTCCGGTCCGGATCGTGCATTCCCATGCGACGCAGAATTCGGACAACCGCGTCAAACGGATCCGGAATCACTTTTTGAAGAATCTCGGACTCCGCTACTGCACGCATCGGATTGCCTGTTCCCGTCTTGCCGGCGATTATCTGTTCGGGCAGAAGGACTATTCCGTGATCAACAACGCCATCGAATACCGGAAGTTTACGTTTGATCCAAACAGTCGGGAACGGATACGGGAAAGTCTGAACATCTCGGATCAGACGCTTTTCATCGGATTCGTCGGTCGGTTCGCCCGGCAGAAAAACGTGATGTTTATTCTGGAAATCCTGCACCGATTGAAGGAAGACGATTTCGATTTCAAAGCCCTTCTGATCGGAAACGGTCCGTTGAAGGAAGAGATGGAAAAGTTTATCCGCCGGCACGGTCTGGAAGATCAGACGAGAATAATGGAATCCTGTCCCGACGTTCATCGGTATTATTCCGCGATGGACGCGATGGTCATGCCGAGTTTCTTCGAGGGTCTTCCGGTTACGGGAGTCGAAGCGCAGTATGCCGACCTGAAATGCTTCTTTTCCGATCGGATTACCCACGAAGTCGATTTCGGAAAAGCGGTGTTTTTACCGATCGGAAATGCGGAAATCTGGGCGGAACAACTGAAACGAATCGCACCGTATCCGCGTTTTGAAGTCGTCAACGACGCATTCGATATCGATCGGCAAGTATCTGCGCTGGAAAAGTTTTACGCGGATAGTCTGAATCAGAAGAAATGAGGGAAGCAAGATGAAAGGCATTATTTTAGCAGGAGGATCGGGGACGCGTTTATATCCTTTGACGATGGTAACGAGCAAGCAATTGCTCCCGGTTTATGACAAACCGATGATCTATTATCCGTTAAGCGTTCTGATGATGGCGGAAATTCGGGATATTCTGATCATTTCGACCCCGGAAGATCTTTCGAGAATGGAAAAACTGTTGGGAGACGGACGGAAATTCGGCATTCATCTCGCCTATCGCGTTCAGCCTTCTCCGGACGGATTGGCTCAGGCCTTCCTGTTAGGAGAAGATTTTATCGGAAACGACCCCTGTGCGATGATACTGGGAGACAATCTTTTTCACGGCGCCGGACTCATTCAGCATTTGAAGAATTCCTGCCGGCGCGCGGAAGAAGGCATCGCCACGATCTACGGCTATTACGTCAGAAATCCCGCGCGGTTCGGAGTCGTTGAACTCGATGAAAACAACAAGGCTGTTTCGATCGAAGAAAAACCGGAAAATCCGAAATCGAATTATTGCGTGACCGGACTCTATTTCTATCCTTCCGGCGTCAGCCGGAAAGCAAAGGAAGTTCGGCCGAGTCCGCGCGGAGAACTGGAAATTACGTCGCTGAACAATCTTTATTTAAAAGAGGGGAAATTGCACGTAACGGCTTTGGGGAGAGGGTATTCCTGGATGGATTGCGGAACGCACGAATCCCTGTTCGCGGCATCGGAATATGTTCGGCTTCTCGAAGAACTTCAAGGGATTAAAATCTGCTGTCCGGAAGAAATTGCCTATAAGAACGGGTGGATTTCGCGGGAGACCTTAATCGAACAAGGCCATTTGATGGAAAACAGCCTGTACGGACGGCATTTGCTGAATGTCGCGGAAAATCGCATCAAGTATTAGGAGTAGTTATGAAATTCAAAGAGACAGAGATCAGGGGAGTATATGTGATCGAACCGGAAATTCACGTGGATCAGCGCGGATATTTCATGGAAACGTACAATGAAAACGAATTCCTTCGGAACGGATTGAACTATGTTTTTGTTCAGGATAATCAGTCGGAATCGTCGAAAGGCGTACTTCGCGGACTTCATTTTCAGAAAAAGTTTCCGCAGGCCAAATTGGTCAGGGTTCTTCGGGGTGAAGTTTTCGATGTCGCGGTCGATTTGCGAAAGGGCAGTCCGACATACGGAAAGTGGACCGGGATCGTCCTTTCGGAAGCGAACCGGAAAATGTTTCTGATTCCGCGCGGGTTTGCACACGGATTTTTGGTTTTAAGCGATAAAGCCGTTTTTTCGTATAAATGCGACGCGTTCTATCATCCGGAAGACGAGGGCGGCATTCTTTACAGCGATCCTGATGTCGGCGTGATTTGGCCAATACAGGAAAACGAACTGATTTTATCGGAAAAAGACAAGAAGCATCCGACTTTAAAGGAAAGTCGGACGGAGTTTTAATATGGCCGGCATTTTCAAAAGAAAAAAAACAGAGGAAAAAGACCTGAAAATTCTGGTTACCGGCGCGAACGGGCAATTGGGATACGACTGTCTGAGAGAACTTCGCGAGCGGGGTTTCCGGAACGTGCGCGGCGTCGATCGGGACGAACTCGACATCACGGATGCGAAGCGCGTGGAAGAACTGATCGTTTCTTACGCACCCGACATCGTTTTGCATAACGCCGCCTATACCGCGGTGGATAAGGCGGAAACGCACATGAGCGATTGCTATGAAGTGAATACGTTGGGAACCCGTTACATCGCATTGGCCTGTCAGAAAGTAAAAGCCAAACTGATGTACATTTCCACCGACTACGTTTTCGAGGGAAAAGGGACGAAATTCTATGCGACGGACGATCCTTTGAAAGGGTTGAGCGTATACGGGAAAACCAAAGCGTGGGGAGAGAAGCAGGTAACGGATCATTGCTCCCGTTTTTTCATTCTCCGCGTGAGTTGGGTGTTCGGCATCAACGGAAACAATTTCGTCCGGACGATGCTTCGTCTCGCCGACAGCGGAAAAAGAGAAGTCTCCGTCGTTTCGGATCAGGTGGGTTCGCCGACCTATACGCGCGATCTGAGCAAACTGATGTGCGAAATGATGCTCACCGAAAAATACGGAATCTACCACGCGACGAACGAAGGAATCACTTCCTGGGCGGGATTCGCAGAAGCGATTTTCCGCATGGCGAAACGGAATGTGCGCGTTCGTCCCGTCACGACCGAAGAATACGCGTTGATGGTGCCGAAACAGGCGCCGCGTCCGTTGAATTCGCGATTGGACAAAGCCTCGCTGACGAAGAACGGCTTTCAACTCCTGCCGGATTGGCAGAATGCGCTGGAAAGGTTTTTGAAAGAATATGAAATACATACTACTGGTGTCGTTGAAGAATAGATTCACATTCGGTTATATTCAGGAAAAGAACGCGGAAGTGCAGACGGTCTATCGCAAAGACGATGCCGGAAAGGCGATGCGCCTTTTTCGCAAAGCAATGTACTTTTCGTGTCTGAAATGGGGCGGATGGCTCTACGGAGACTGGGTGAAGGAAATCCGCGATCCGGAAGTGCAGATCATCGTCTTCGACGAATGCAAAGCGAATTTTCGCCTGCGGAGGGTGCTGAAAGAGGCCGCGCGCCGACCGATTCTCTACTACTGGAATCCGATCCGCGCGAAAGAGAAGCGTTTTCTGAACGGACAGAAAAAAGTCTTCGATCTCTGGACTTTCGACCGGCAGGACGCTTTGAAGTACGGAATCGGATACAACCATCAGTTCGTCCCGTACGTCCGACTGGAAAGAGAAAACCGTTTCGATTTTTCGTTTATCGGCGTGGATAAAGGACGGTATGCGGAAAATAAGCGGATCTTCGATCTGCTGAGAGAGAATTTCCGATGCTTTTTTTACATTGTCGGAAACGGAGAAGACGAGGTCTTTCACCGGGAAGAAATGCCGTATTCCGAATACCTGCGTTATGAGGCGGAATCTGCGTGTATTCTCGACGTGGTTCAAAAAAACCAGACGGGCTGGACGCTCAGAGTCATCGAGTCGCTGATCAATCAGAAAAAACTCTTATCCAATAATCGGGAAATCCTTCGCGCGGATTTTTACCGACCGGAAAATATCCTTGTTTTCGACGGAAAAACGACGGCGGAAGAGATAAAATCGTTTCTCTTGCGGCCGTTTATCCCTTATAATGAAGAGGTAATCGAAGAATATCTGGTCGGTTCTTGGATTCGTCGTTTCGGGAGGGAAAAATAAATGGCAACCTTTTTAATCACAGGCGGCGCGGGATTCATCGGAGGAAATTATCTTCATGAAATGGTGAACCGGTATCCGGAGGATCGATTCGTCTGCATCGACGCGTTGACGTACGCGGGAAACATGGAAACGCTGGAACCGATTCTGAAAAAAGAGAATTTCCGCTTTGTTCATGAGAATATCTGCAACCGAAAGAGCGTGGAACGGCTTTTTGAAGAAGAGCATTTCGATTACGTCGTCAATTTCGCCGCGGAATCGCACGTCGACAGAAGCATCGTCGATCCGGGCGTTTTTTTGAAAACCAATATCATGGGGACGCAGGTTTTGATGGACGCTTGCCGGAAATACGGGGTGAAACGATTTCATCAGGTCAGCACGGACGAAGTGTACGGCGATCTTCCGTTGGAAAGAAAAGACCTTCTTTTCCGGGAAACGATGCCTTTAAAAGCGTCCAGCCCGTATTCGGCTTCCAAAGCCGGCGCGGATCTTCTGGTTCTTTCCTATCACCGCACATTCGGATTGCCGGTCAGCATTTCGCGTTGTTCAAACAATTACGGACCATATCAGTTTCCGGAGAAAATGATTCCTCTGATGATCGAAAAAGCGCGGAAAGGGGAAAGCCTTCCGGTATACGGAAAAGGCGAGAATGTAAGGGACTGGTTGCACGTCAAGGATCATTGTACGGCGATCGACCTGATCGTCCGGAAAGGAAGAGCAGGCGAAATCTACAATATCGGAGGACATAACGAGAGGACGAATCTGGAAGTCGTGAAGACGATTCTCCGCGCTTTGGGAAAGGACGAGAGTCTGATCGCTTTCGTCGCCGATCGTCCGGGACATGATCTGAGGTACGCGATCGATCCGGGCAAAATCGAAAAGGAATTGGGCTGGAAGCCGGAATACCGTTTTGAAACGGGAATACAGGCGACGATCCGATGGAATCTCGACAATCGGAAATGGCTCGATCACGTCGAATCCGGCGAATATCTCCGTTGGATGGAAAAACAGTATGAAAGAAAAAATTGATGCCGTCCGGACGGAAAACCGGGAAGAAGGGAAGACGATCCGGGACATTCTTCGCGTAGCGATCAGCAATCTTTTCACGATCCTTTCGGGGGTTCTGGTCGGGTTTCTGATCCCGAAGATGATGGGGCAAAGCGATTACGGGTATTATAAAATCTTTACGCTTTATCTGGGTTATGTCGGCTTGTTCCACTTCGGGTTTTGCGATGGAATCTATCTCCTTTTCGGGGGAAAACGATACGAAGAACTGGATAAGCGGAAATTTCGGTGCTATTCGCGGTTTCTGCTGTTTTTTCAATGTGCGATCTCGTTCGTCATCACGGCGATCGCGCTGTGCTTCGTCCGTTACGATTACGGGTTTATTTTTCTTTTCATCAGCCTTTCGCTTCTTTCGAGCAACATCATTACTTACTATCAATTCATTTCGCAGATCACCGGAAGGTTCAGGGAACTATCGTTAGTCAATCTGGTCAAATCGTTTCTGACGGTCGTCGCGATCGCCGTTCTGTACGGACTTTACTATGCGGGCGTCCTCTCTTTTTTGAAATACCAGATTTACGTCGTCATCACTTCCTTCATTCTCGTGCTGATCGCGCTTTGGTATGTGTTTGCGTATCGGGAAATTACATTCGGCGAAGCGGAGTCGTTTAAGAACGAAAAGAAGATGCTGAGTCGTTTTTTTATCGTCGGCATTCCGTTGATGCTTTCCAATTTCGTCTCCAACATGATCCTGCAACTGGACCGGCAGTTCGTTTCGCTGCTGTACGATACCGCCGATTATGCGGTCTACGCTTTCGCCTATAATATGCTCGGATTGGTCACCGTCGCCATATCGGCGATCGCCACCGTGCTGTATCCGACCTTGAAACGGTACGACGAAAATCGGTTGAAAACCCATTATTCTCCTTTGATTTCCTTGCTTTCGGTGATCACCGGATTCTGTCTGATCGTTTACTTTCCCTTGATCCTTTTCGTCCGTTCCTTTTTGCCGGCTTATACGGATTCCCTGCTCATTTTCCGGATCATTCTTCCGGGAATCATGGTGTCCACGAACGTATCGGTCGTCATCTTCAACTACTACAATGCGTTAGGAAAGTCGAATCGGTTCTTTTTCATCAGCATCGGCATTCTCGTCCTGTCGGTCGTGGCGAATTTCATCGCCTGGTTCGTTTTCCGGAATTACTATGCGATTTCTTCGGCTTCGGTCATCGTTCTGTTTATCTGGTATGCGATCGCCGATTTCTGCCTGATCCGAAGGACGGGAATCCGTTTTTCATGGAAAAACTATGCGTATCCGTTGATTCTGATGAGCGGTTTTTACCTGGCGACGGCGATTGAAAACGTCGGCATTTCTTTCGGCGTTTACCTCATTCTTTATCTGGTGATGACGCCGATCTTTTTCGGCCCGTTGATCGTCCGCTTTATCCGAAAACTGAAAAGCCGATAGTGGATGCGCGCGGCAACCTTCCGGAATCAGCCTTCGCTCGGAAGAGGCGTCTTTTCCATAGGAAAGGAAACGGCGATTCCGCATAAGAAGAGCGCGAGAAAGCGTTCAAAAGTATAATCGAAGAAGCAATTGTCGAAGATCGATCCGAGCAGAAGGACGAGAATTCCCAGATAGCAGATTTTCGCGCAGGCAGAACGATTTTTGAAGACCTGATCGGTCGTATAGACGAAAAAGAAGAGCCAGCCGAAAAGGCCGACGATGCCGCAGGAAGCCAGGAGTTGGATCGCGATGTTGTGATACTTGAAAGCGGGGGCGAACGAATTCGGAGGAATAAAGCCCGTATCCGGGTTGCATTTGAACCAGCCGACTCCGAAAATCGGAGAACTCAGAAAATGCTCGATTCCCTGACGATACAGTTCTTCGCGTCCGTTGAGACCGAATCCGCTTTCAAAAAGAACGGTCAGAAGTTTTCGGATTTCGTCGGCGAAAACGAATCCGGAGATCAGAAGAATTCCGATCATCGCGGACAGAACGCCGAGAACGACGGACTTTCTCGGGTGAACCGAGCGGATCAGAGCGATGAGCGAACCGAAGAGAACGACTATAATTAAGAGCAACCCGTTCCGACTCAGCGTGAGCAGAATGCCGATGCAGGCGTAAAGAAGGCCGAATGCGTAGAGTAAGCGCCTCTTCAAAGTCGCTTCCCGGATAGCCGCGTAAGACAAAAAAGGCAGGCAGATACCGATGAGACCGGCGAAGTTGTTGTGAATTCCCCAGCCGTTCCGGATATCGAATTTGTAAATAATACCATCGCGAATGATCCGGTTGTCGAAGTAAATGAAGATCACTTCCGAAACGATCGTAACGGCGGAAGCGAGAAGAATCGCCGCGATTTCCTTCAACGGTTCGCCTTTCAGAAAAGCGGTATCGGAGAAAAAGACGAATATCCCCAGAATCATCGCACCGTTGGAAAGCGCGAACGCCAGATTGCGGAAGGTGTAATCCTCAGCGCCGATCCCTCCGATCAGGTAGGCGAGACAAAGAGGAATCAAAGCGGGAAGAAGAAAGCGGCTTCGGGAAAAAAGTTTCCGGTACTGACGGAAAAAAAGAACGTTCAGGATAAGGGCGAGAACGAGGATGCCGATCAGAACGCCGAAATAGGCGACGACCTCAGGAGAGTCGTAGATATTCGGCTGATCGGGGTATTTATTGTAGGAAAGACCATTCGGATAGGACATTCCCATCTGATAGAGCAGGACGATGGACAGCAAGGGTTTCGTATCGGAATCGAGGAGAAGCGCGGCGACGCCCAAAAGAACGAGAATCGTATAGCAAACCAATTCCAATGCGAAGAAATCGCTGATCAGCATCAAAGCGGCGACGACGAAAGGGAAAAGGCGCGACTGAAAAAAAGTTCTGACGCGGTCAAGTTCTTTCCGGCGATTCAAAAAATCCTGATAGCGGGTTTGTTCCTGTTCCATTCCGTATCCTCAACTTAGTCTAATCATACTACGGGCGCATACAAACTGCAAACAGTGCCTCAGAATTCCATCAGATTTTTTCCGATGATCCGGGTATTTTCGATTTCCTTTTCAAAAACGGCGTACACATCGTTGACAGAAGTGATTTGATGGACGGAAAGAACCAAAGGTCTCAGATCTTCCCGGACTTCCTGCTGTTTCAGAAGAAGCGCGATTTGTTTGAAATCCTCCGGACTGCTTCGGGTGACGCCTTTCAGGGAAAGTCCTTTTTCCAGTATTTTCCGGGTGTTGAGAGCGACGTTTTCTTCCGCGACGCCCATCAGAATCAGGTCGGCGCCGATTTCGGCCAGATCGATCATCTGATTGACGGCGAAAGAAGAAGCGTTGCCTCCGACGCATTCCAGAAGCGTATCGAATTTCTCGCCGCGGTAATCCGCGTATTTCGTCGTTTTGGCTTCTTTGAATTGCTTCATCTTCTCTTCGTCCATGCCGAAAAGCGTGACGTCGAGATGAAATTTCCGGACGAGAACGAGATAAACCATATAGCCCATGATTCCGTCTCCGAACAGCGCGATCCGACGGACGTCGCGAAAGCGGATTCTCCGGCAGGCGGCGTAGGAAACGCTGAGCAATTCGCTGAAAACGGCGAGTTCGTCGTCGATGATCGGGTCGTAACGGACGAGTTGATCCGGACGGCAGGAGTAAATTTCCCGCATGAAGCCGTCGCAGGTCGATGATCGGAATTGCGCGTGAGGGCAATAGTTTTCGCCCAGTTCTTCCTCTTTGCAGCGCGTAAAAGGACAGGTCGGACAAAGTTCCGGATTGACCGAATTGGGAATCAGAATGACCTTGTCGCCCTTTGTATACGTTCCGGTCGGATCTTTGAGAATATGCCCGACGGCTTCGTGAATCGGCGCGAGCGGGTATTTTCTTTCGAGGACGTGCTGGTCTCTTTTTCCCAGATAATAGCGGATATCGGCTTTGCAGATCGCCATTTTGTCAACGTGAACCAACACGCTCTCTTTGTCGTATTCCAACGGTTCGACGAATTCTTCGATGACCTGCGGCGAAGTGACTTTGTAGATCGGGAGAAACATTTCAGATGACCTCGGTTTTCCCGATTTTAAGCAGGGCTTTCAGCATCATCAGGTCGTCGAACGTCGTGATCTTGAAATTCAGTTTGGAACCGTTGACCAGATGAATCGGAACGCCCGTATTGAAGACCAGACGGCAGTCGTCGGTCGTTTCGGTGTTGTCGTTTCGGATCGCTTCCTCGTGGGCTTTGACGATGATGCCGAATTTGAATGTCTGCGGAGTCTGTCCCTGATACTGTTCGCTTCGCTTCTGAATTTCCACGATCGTCTCTTTGTCGATCGAGCGGATGATCGTGTCGCTGGACGGGATCACGGTATCGACCGCGCCGTATTTCAGCCCGGAAACGATGTTTTCGCTGATGATCGACTGGCTGATCAGAGGGCGCGCCGCATCGTGAATCAGCACGAGATCGTCGTCCTGAATGCCGGCTTCTTTCAGTTGTTTCAGGCCGTTGTAAACGGAAATCCTTCGGGAAGAACCTCCGGCAACCACGTATCGGACCTTCGATAAATCGTACTGTTTGCACCATATTTTCACCTGATCGACGTAAGACTCGTTGGTGACTACCAGGATTCCGTCGATCTGATCGTGCAGTTCAAATGCCTCGATCGTGTGCACGATCAGGGGTTTGTTGTAAATTTCCAGAAACTGTTTCGGTTTGCTGGTGTTGCCCATTCGGGTACCCGAACCGGCGGCAAGAATCAGTGCTATGTTCATTATTTCCTCCCTACATTCGATGCTCGCGCATATAATCCCGATAACTTTGATTTAACGACAGACCTTTGTCGTGATGATGACCCTGACGCTTGTCTTCCGGCGGCAAGGTCATGTAGTCGCGGAATAAAAGGGTCAGGTATCGCGAATAATCCTTCGGTAAGATCACGTCGATGCCTTCAAACGTTCCCTTGCTTCCTTCGAGAAAGATTTCCTTCGGCATCGCTTCCTTGCTCGGATTGGTTCCGAAGTAATTGGCGATGAGAAAAGCCCAGTCGTAATCGATCCGCGTTACTTTCCGATCCACCCGTTTATTCCGGTATTTTCCGATATTCAGAAAACAGAACAAGCCGGCGACCAGATTCAGGGCGAGATCCTTGATCAAGGTTTCCTTCCGGATTTTTCTTTTCAGCGAGGGAAGATACATCAGATAAACCTGATGCCACGTGTAGCGGATTTTTCTTTTGAATTTCGCATACGCTTCGTCGCGTTCAGAGATGCCGTCCAACGGAAAAACGTCGATCCAGACCCCGTGATTGATCTGATGACAGGCGAAGTAGTTTTCGATGAAAGTCGTCGAACTGTCTCTGACTTTCGCGTAATTGTAAATGTAATTCGGATCGCTTCGGTACGTCTGAATGAAATAAGGCGGTTTCATCTGATCCTGCATGGTGATGAAAAGGTCGTAGTCTTTTCGCGGCATGGCCACGTCGATGTCATCGTCCCAGGGAATAAAGCCCTGATGACGGACGGCGCCGAGACACGTTCCGCCGACGAGATAATATTGAAGATGGTGTTTCGTGCAGACCCGGATAAATTCTTTCAGAATTTCCAATTGACACTTTTGCAAATCGTTCATCGTTTTCACCTGACTTTGCTTATTTTACCATAAATTCCGATCGATGATAACACTTTGCAAGAAGATCGAAAGAAATCAGGCGACGGCCGACTCGTCGAGGAGAAAGCATTTCCCTCCGAAAAGGGAAAATCGATAAAAAAACAAAGAGAAGGTCAGCCTCCTCTTTGATTCAGAATTTTCGTTAGGCGGATTCGCTTTCCGGCAGATTCAGCGAGCGGATCCACGTTTCGATTCCGCTGTCGTTGCGGCTGAACCTTTTTCCTTCGATTACGGTCGCGCCTTCCGCGTTGGAACGGATATCTTCCGTGCTTTCCGCGATCGGACTGCTCGCCGCCGTGCAGAACGTGTAGATCGTCTGACCGGTCCAATCGTAAAAGTTCAGAAATGAAAGAACAGGCATCGGCGCGGTGTGCCACCAGATCGGGAACCCCACGAAAACCGTATCGTATCGGGCAACGACATCTTTCGGAAGATAGGACGAAAGTTCCGGTCGGGCGTTGCTGTTTTTTTCTTCTTGTGCCACCTCGGTGGTCGGCGTGTAGGCTTCGGGATAAGGCTCTTTCCGTTCGATTTGGAAGAGGTCCGCGTCGGTCAGTTCCCGAATGCTCAGGGCGACGTTTTCCGTCGTATGGGTCTTGGAAAAATAGACGACGAGAACGGAACTCGTCACGGTGAAGTCTTCCGCAAAAGTTACTTCGTTTTCGGAAGGCGGCGTTACGGGCGAATGCGCGGGTTCTTTACGGGTGCAGGATCCGAGCGAAAACAGACACAGGAGAGAAAGAATCGGGAGAAACTTTTTCACGGTATTCTCCTTTACCAATTTTTCTTTTCTTTTTTGGAATCGTTGTTGCGCTTTCTTTCTTCCACCATTTTCGCAAACCATTCCACCATGGCCGGATCGGTGTGGGAAAAGAACGAACTTTGCTTTTTATCGAGAGTGGAAAGAATCGCCATGTCTTCGTCGCTGAGTTCAAAATCAAAGACGTTGAAATTTTCGATCATTCTTTCTTTATGTACGGATTTCGGAATGACGACGATGCCGCGTTGCAATTCCCAACGCAGGATCACTTGTGCGACGGTCTTGCCGTATTTCCTGCCGATCGAGGCGATCGTTTCATCGGTGAACAATCCGTTTCTTCCTTCTCCGAACGGCGCCCAGGCCTCGATCTGAACCCCGTATTTTTCCATCCATTTCTGCGCTTCGATCTGCTGGTTGTGCGGGTGCGTTTCTACCTGATTGACCATCGGACGAATGCGGGAAAACTGGCAGATATCGACCAGTCTGTCGGGATAGAAATTCGATACGCCGATCGCGCGGACGATGCCTTGCGCATACAGGTCTTCCAGCGCGCGCCAGGAACCGTACACGTCGGCGAAAGGCTGATGAAGCAACACCAGATCGATGTAATTCGTCTGCAATTTGCGTAAACTTTCCATGACCGACGCTTTCGTCTGTTCGTACCCGTAGTGTTCCAGCCAGACTTTCGTCGTCAAAAAGATTTCTTCGCGGGGAACGCCAGATTTCACGATCGCGTTTCCGACCTCTTCCTCGTTGAAATAACTTTGCGCCGTATCGATATGGCGGTAGCCGACCGAAAGCGCGTCGAGCACGCATCTTTCGCATTCCTCCTTGCTCACCTGATAGACGCCGTAGCCGAGTTGCGGCATTTTGACGCCGTTGGACAATGTCACTTGTTTCATGCAATAAAACCTCCGTTTTCTGCTTGTATTATAGAGTCAGATTCAAAGAAAAAGGAAGTGCGAATCGGTTCATCGGTTGAATTTAAAGTTAAAGCAAAATTATTTTCCGGCGATCCGCCGGACGGTATCGATAAACGTTCTGACCTGCGAAGAAGGGGTCGGAGAATAGAAAATTCCGAAAGGAATGGCGTAATTCCAATCGGCGGGAACGATTTTTAAAAGCGGATGCACGTCTTCCCAGCCTTCCACCGTGATGATGGGAATGTTTTCTTTGACCGCCTGATTGAACGCGGCGATGCTGAACATGGAAAAATCTTCGATGACGACTCCGTTTGCAAGCAATTCTTCGCGGAGTGCGTCGATGAATTCGTTCCACCCTTTGCGGATCATCATCACTTTTTTTCCTTTCAGGTCGTCGACGCCGATCTTCGTTTTTTCGCTTAACGGGTGTCGGATCGGGACGGCGAACATCAGCGTTTTATCGTAAAGGTGCGCCGCTTTGCAACGGCGTTCTTCCAGAAAATGATCGTCGTACAATCCCGCGACGATGTCGATATGCTGACCCAGATTGCGGAGAATTTCCACCGAATTGGCCGGCGTATTCTCGAACGGAATCAGTTCGATTTTCAGATGCGGGTGAATTTCCTGCAATTGCGACCAGATGTCCAGGAGAAATTTCGCAGGAGTCATGATCGATGTGCCGATGCGGATCGACTGATTCCTCTCTTTGCCGTCGATCTCCTTCGCTTTTTCGATCGCCCGGGCGGAATAGTCCGCGATGTATTGTGCGTCCTGCAAAAGGCTTTTTCCCGCGTCGGTCAATTGCAGACCGTGATTCGTTCGCAGAAACAGGCGAAGGTCCAGACGTTCTTCCAACGCGTTGATTTGCTTCATGACGGCGGTGGGCGAAAGAAACAGCGTTTCGGCGGCTTTGCTGAAACTGCCGCTTTCCGCGACTTTGATAAAGGTTCCGATCTGCGGGTTATACATCGACGATCCCTCCTTTGGCAGTGCATTCGTTTTCATCAGTATAACACTTTTTTTCCGGAAAGGAAACGGCGGGATTTCGGAAAGAGGATTTGCCGCGTTCTTCTTTCCTATATCTGATTTTTTTTTGCCGAAACCGGAAATTTCCGATATAATAAGAAGGCGAAAAAAAGCGATTTGTCTTTTTTATCCAATAAAATCGCAAATCGCGACGTATTGATAGTGAAAGGAAATCAGAATGACGGCGGCATGGATCAGTGAAATGCAACGAGGCGATATGTCTCATTTCGACTCCTTTTATCGGGAAACCCGCAAGGCGGTCTTTTACAACATCTTTTCCTATGTTCGGGATTATGCGCTGAGCGAAGACGTTTTGCAGGAAACTTACGTTCGCTTTCTGGAAAAAATCGCCGATCTGGACGAAAGAAAGAACATACTGGGGTATCTCTTCGTTCTTTCGCGCAATATCGCGCTGGACGAAATCCGGAAGCGAAAAAAACAGGCGGAATGGGAAAGCGTCGAAAACGATCGGGAATACGCGAACGAAGAAAATCACGCCGGATTTGAAGTCATCGAAAAGTGTAAGGAATTAATGAACGAAAAGGAATTCGAGATCGTAATCCTTCACGTCGTCAACGCGATGACGCACAAAGAAATCGCCCGATTGAAAAAGAAACCCCTGGGGACGATCACGTGGGCCTACAATCACGCGATCAAAAAATTGAAGAAAGGATGGGATCGATCGTGAACAATGAAGAAAAATGGGTAACCGACATCAAAGAGGCTTCGGAAAAATACGAAATCAAAACGACGTCGCAGGATATTCTGAGAACCTATGCGGAACGACAGGAACAACCGAAAAAGAAAAAAAGAGGATTTCCGCTTTTTCCGAGTCTCGCGCTGGTCGGGGCTTGCTGTTGCTGTGCCGTCTTCGCTCTCTTCGCCTTTCCGGCGCTGACGCGTCCGGACGAAAATCCGAAGGTGATTCATCCGCAGGAAAACGTGCGGGGAGGAACGCGAAGCCAGACCGCTTTTCAGATTTTTTCCTCGCTGAATCTGGCGGAAAACTTTTCCGCTTCTTCCGCGAAGATGAGACGCGCCTATCGCATCGGCGAGTCGGATTTCAGAGAAATCTGCGAAACGTTCGATACATCGTATTCCACCCTGAATCAGTTGCTGACCGACGGCATCGACGTTCAGAATCAGATCGAAGAAGGGCATTTCACGGGAAATTACGGGAATTACAAATATCGGATGACGATTTACGCTTCCGATCGGGAGTACTCCTTTCTCAACGACGTCTCTTTCGAAGAGGAAGACGACGATGAAATCGAAGTCGAATACAAAGGAGAGATTTATTTCGGAAAAGACGACTCCTGGAAAGTCAGCCTGCACCGCGAACAGGAGACGGACGACGACGAAATGGAAATCGAAATGGAAATCGACCTTTCCGACGAGCGGAAAATCGTCATCGAACAGGAGATCGAAAACGATCAGAGAGAGTACGTCTACTCCTGCTATCGGAACGGCGAACGGTTCTACGAAGAGAAAATCGCGATCGAAAAGGAAAGCGATTCTGTTTCGGAATGCGAAATGGAAATCCGGAAAAACGATCGCGAATATCAGTTCGGAAATATCGTCAAAGAGGCGGACGGAAGCGTCGTTTCGTCTTATCAGCATCTTGATTTTGAAGGCACGTTATGCCTCAATGTCGATGAAAAGAACCGCGTGTATACGGACGTAGAGACGGGGATACGTATTGCATTGTAGGTCTCGATTTGACCGAAAATAAAAAAATGGAAAATAAATCCAATAAAACGGCGACCTGAATCGTATTTAAGGCAGAAAGGAAAAAACAACATGAAAAAATTATGGGTCATCGCCGGAGGAATCGGAATATCGCTATCGCTGTTCGCCTGCGGCAAAGTCGAAAGTCATTTGAGCGGAAAGGAAACGATCGTCGATCGGAACGCGGATACGCTGGCGTATCAAAGCGCCACTTCGCTGAGCCTGATCTTTAACCGGCAGAGCGACGGACGAAAAATGAAAATCGACGGGAATACGAAACTGCGCATCGAGGAAATGCTTCCTTCCGTCGATCTGATTCTGAAAAACGAGGCGGAATTCTCCAATCAGATTCTGGAATCCGACCGGGAAGGTTATGCGTATAAACAGGAGATTTCGTACAAAGACCTGACCGATGCGCGTTCGGAATACACCTTGTACTACAACATCGTCGGAACGAAAGAAGAGATCGACGAAGACGAAACGGAGACGGAAACCGAACTTTCCGGAATCGCCGTCGCGGGCGAAAGCGAATTCGATTTCGTCGGATCGATTGAAAAAGAGACGGAAGCCGACGAACAGGAAGAAGAAATGGAATTGAAGATTTTCACGGAAAAAGGCAATTCGCGTTCGTATGTCAAAGTCAAACAGGAGATTTCTCGCGAAACGGACGAATACGAGGAAGAATTCGCGTATGAGATCGTGGAAAACGGGGTAACCACCTACGCCTTCTCTTTCGAGAAAGAAACCGAGCGGCAAAAGGTCGAGAACGAGATCAAAGTCAAGATGGAAGGCGTCAAATACAAATTCGAGACGTTTACGGAAAACGGCGAGGAGTTTATCCGGGTGAAAGTCGACGGAAGCGAGACCGAAACGGCCCTGTTCAGGAAAGTCGTAACGGAAACGGACGGAGTTTCAACGGCAACTTTCGAAGAAGTAATCGGAAACGACGTGAAATAACGTCATAAAAGCGGGGGATATACGCGAAAAGTGTATTCTTCGCTTTTTTGTTGCGTCGGAACATTGAACCGACAGGTTCCTTGTGTTTGAAAATAAAAAATCGATGTGGTATTCTAAAAAAAGCAATGGAAACGATGAGCGATTTTGCGACTTCGGAAACGAAGAAATCCAGGGAGGAAGAACGGGAATGAAGAAGTATGATTATCTGGTAGTTGGGTCGGGACTTTACGGCGCGACTTTTGCTTATGAAGCGAGAAAAAACGGAAAGACTTGTCTGGTTATCGAAAAAAGAAGCCATATCGGAGGGAATATCTATACGAAAAACGTCGACGGGATCAACGTTCATGTGTACGGCGCGCATATTTTTCACACATCGGATCCCGATGTATGGAACTATGTCAACGCATTGGTTCCCTTTAAACCGTTCATCAATTCTCCGATAGCCAATTACAAAGGAAAGATATACAATCTCCCGTTCAATATGAACACCTTCTATGCCTTATGGGGGGTTACGACGCCCGAACAGGCCATGAAAAAAATCGAAGAGACGCGTGTTTTTTACAGCAAACCGAAGAATCTGGAAGAGCAGGCCCTGACTCTCGCGGGCAAAGACATCTACGAGAAACTGATCAAGGGATATACGGAAAAACAATGGGGTCGGGATTGCAAGGATCTTCCGAGTTTCATCATTCGACGCGTCCCTCTCCGCATGACCTACGATAACAATTATTTCGACGATGTTTATCAGGGAATTCCCGTCGGCGGTTATACGAGATGGATCGAAAAGATGCTGGAAGGCACCGAAGTGCGTCTGAATGTCAATTATCTGGACCGCAGAGAGGAATTCAACGCGCTTGCGGATAAAATCGTTTATACCGGTCCGATCGACGAGTTTTACGGCTATTCTTTCGGAAAATTGGAGTATCGCACGGTCGAGTTTAAAACGGAACGATACGAAATCGAATCGTATCAGGGAAACGCGGTCGTCAACTATACCGACCGGGAAACACCCTGGACGAGAATCATCGAACATAAACATTTTGAAGGAAGCCGGACGAAATTTACGCTTATTTCCAAAGAATTTTCTACGGCATGGGACGAAACGAAAGAACCTTATTATCCCGTCAACGACGAAAAAAACACGGCTTTGCTCAAACGATACATCGAGCGGTCCGGGCAGGATCGGAACGTACTTTTCGGCGGTCGACTGGGACAGTACCGGTACTACAACATGGATCAGATTATCAAGACTTGTCTGGAAGATTGCAGAAAAGAGTTTGGCAAATAAAACCGGATTGTTTTGAAATTCGCGTTTCCAAAGCAGAGAGACTTCTCTTTCATTTTATGCGAAAATCTTTCGGTTTTGGTCTTTTTCAGTGTTTTTTGGTTATGTCGTACATTTTTAAGTTGATTCTAATGCCTTTTTTTGTTATAAGTAAATTGCTAATAAATAGTTTATAATTCGATATAAATTTAATTATTAGTTTCGTTGCTCTGTCGAAGGGGCAGATCATGAACGGAACGGGGGTAAAGTCAGATCGGAGACGATTCGTTTTTCCCGCCGTAACCGGACTCTTTTCCGGACAGAGCGCGTGAGTCGCTTCCATCGTTTTCGTTCCGTAAAAAAACGATTTTGAAAGCAGAGCGGGAGCGGATTGCCTGTCGGGGAACGGTTTTTCCCGAAATGATCGGCAATCCTTTGCGGGCTTTGTCGGCGGGATAAAGATCTGACCTGCACAGGCGGGTCGCCGTCGTCGAATTGGATTTAGGAGGAATCAGAAACACTTCTGGCGAGGCATCGACAGGATTCGGCCTTACGAGAAGCAATCGTCTATGAATGAAGAAATGATCACGGAAAAATACGGCTCCATTGCAGTCGCTGAACCCGAGCAGAAAGAACAAGTTGAGATCAAAATAAGCGGAGGAGCGTTTTATCGTTTCGTCAAACGGGCGTTCGATATCCTTTCTTCCGGATTGTTTTTGCTGTGCTTCGGTTGGGTGATATTACTGTTGATGTTCATCAAATACGCAGAGGATTTCGGCGCAAAGAGTTATGAACTGGAAATCACGGAAGCAAGCGACGGAAAGTATTTTTCAAAAAACGGGAAGCGATATAATTGCAAATTGAAGAAAAACCCGAACGGCCGGAAAGATCCGACGATTCACGGACCGATCTATACCAGCGATCGGTGCGGAAAAGACGGCAAAGTATTCAAGTTGCATAAAATCCGTTCGATGTGTCCCGGCGCGGAAGCGATGCGGCGCCAACTGATCGAATACGGAATCAACGAAATGGACGGTCCGGCTTTCAAAATCGCAGACGATCCGAGAATTACCCGATTCGGAAAGTTTTTGCGGAAGACTTCGCTGGACGAACTTCCGCAGATATGGGATGTTTTCCGCGGAAAAATGAGCGTCGTCGGACCTCGACCTCCCATTCCGAACGAAGTGCTTTCGTACAATGCCTATCAGAGACATCGCCTGGATGTAAAAGGCGGACTGATCTGCACCTGGCAGATTCACAAAAACAGAAACGATATGCCTTTTGACGAATGGGTCAGACTGGACATCGAATACATCGAGCATCGGAGTTGCGGATTGGATTTCAGACTGCTGATGAAGGCGATCGGCTTTATTCTGACGGATCACACCGGCGAATGATCGCGGGGAGAGGAGGAGATCACGATGAAAGTTGTTATTTTGGCGGGAGGATTGGGAACGAGAATCTCGGAAGAGTCGCACCTGAAACCGAAGCCGATGATCGAAATCGGCAAATATCCGATATTGGTGCATATTATGCGGATTTATGCCGCGCAGGGGTTTAACGAATTTGTCGTCTGCGCGGGTTACAAGCAGGCGGTCATCAAAGAGTATTTCGCTCATTTCGATATGTATACGAACGACATTACGTTTGATTTCGAAACGGGCGAGAGACATGTTCTGAAAGCGCCGAAGTTCAATTGGAAAGTGACGGTCGCGGATACCGGATTGCATACGCAGACCGGAGGACGCCTGGAACGCGCGCGATCGTATATCGGCGAAGATACGTTTCTTTTGACTTACGGGGACGCTGTCGGCGACATCGATGTCAACGCCGTGATTGCCTGCCACAGAAAGTCGGGAAAACTGGCCACCATATGCGTGTATAATTTCGGGCAAAGCAAAGGCGTGGTGGATATCGATGAAGACGGAACGGTCAAGTCGTTCCGCGAAAAGTCCGAACTGGACGGCGACGTGATCAATATCGGATTTATGGTCATCGAACCGCAGGTATTGGAGATGTGCCGCGGAAGAGATACGGTTCTCGAAAAAGACGTTCTTCAAAAATTAGCGGCGCAAGGTCAGTTGAATTCGTACGTTCATCGGGGATTCTGGCAATGCATGGATACGATGCGGGAGAAGGAAAAACTGGAAGAGTTGGATGCGTCCGGGAAAGCACCCTGGAAAGTTTGGGATAGATAAATGCTGGATCTGAATTTTTATAAAGACAAAACCGTCCTGGTGACGGGACATACCGGGTTTAAAGGAACCTGGCTTTGCAAAATGCTTTTAAGCGCAGGGGCGAAAGTGATCGGCTATGCGCTGAACCCTCCGACGGATCCGAATCTGTTCGTTTTGTCCGGCATCGAAAGCCGAATGGTCTCCGTGATCGGCGATATCCGCGATTTTCGCGCGCTGAATGAGGTTTTCGACCGGTATCAGCCTGAATGCGTTTTGCATCTGGCGGCTCAGCCTTTGGTCAGGGATTCCTACAAGATGCCCAAATACACGTACGAAACCAATGTACTCGGCACGGTCAACGTTCTCGAATGCGTGAGGCTTCATTCCTGCGTAAAGAGTTTCCTGAACGTAACGACGGATAAAGTTTACCGCAATGACGATCTTCCGGATCATCCTTTCGGCGAAGACGAGCCTCTGGACGGATATGACCCTTATTCCAATTCCAAATCCTGTTCGGAACTGGTCACGCACAGTTACCGCAAATCCTTCTTTCAGGACGGAAGATGCGCGATCTCGACGGCGAGAGCGGGCAATGTGATCGGTGGGGGAGATTTTGCGACGGATCGAATCATTCCCGACTGCATTCGGGCCGTCGAACAGTCGAAACCGATCGTCGTGCGCAATCCGTATTCTACAAGACCTTATCAGCACGTATTGGAACCGCTGTACATTTATCTGGAAATTGTTGAAAAGCAGTACGTCGACAGAAAGTACGAAGGCTATTACAATGTGGGGCCGGATGATTGCGATTGCGTAAATACCGGCGATCTGGTGACGATGTTCTGTCAACATTGGGGAAAGGGATCCTCCTGGATCAATCTTCATGACGGCGGACCGCATGAAGCGGCGTTTTTAAAACTGAACAATCAAAAAATAAAAGATGTCTTCGGCTGGGTGCCGCGCTGGCACATCGACGAATGCATGGAAAAGATTATCGAATGGACGAAAGTGTATTTTGAATGTCCGAAACGAATTCCCGAAGAGATGGAAAGGGAAATCGATGAATTCCTGAACGGACTATGCAGAAAGAGTGGAATATGAAAATGAAACAGGCAATCGTTACGGGCGCTAACGGGTTTATCGGTAAAACGTTGGTACGGCATCTTCTGGAAAAAAACTACTTCGTGGTGGCTCTGGATATTCGTTTCGATGACGAATTGGCAAATTCCGGGAATGTCCGGTGCGTTTCTGTGGCGGACCGGGAAACGCTGTCGTTGAAAGAGGCGATCGGATCAGGAGAATACGAGTGCTTTTTTCACTTGGCATGGGCAGGCACTTCCGGACCTCTCCGCGCGGATTACCGCACGCAGTTGGACAATGTCCGGACATCTTGCGATTATGTCGTGCTGTGCAGGGAGTTAGGGTGCAGAAGAATGATATACGCTTCTTCCATCAATGAGATGGAAACGTACGAGTATCTGCAATCGGACGGCATCGAACCTGCGGGAGGTTACATTTACGGAACGGGAAAACTGGCCGCGCATTTAATGGGGGAAACCGTCGCTAAAATCAATCAGGTCGAATTCATCCCGGTGATCATCACGAATATTTACGGCGTCGGCGAAAAGTCGTCCCGAATGATCTATACTTCCATCAAAAAGATGGTCAACAAGGAGCGCTGCTCGTTTACTTCCGGATATCAGATGTACGATTTTATTTATTTGACCGACGCGATTCACGCGATGATTGCCATTGCCGAAAAAGGGAAGGCTTTCCACCGGTATTATATCGGCTCCGGAAATCCGAGACCTCTGAGGGAATTTCTGCTGGAAATGAGGGATATTGTGGATCCGACGGCCGAGATCGGCTTAGGCGACCTGCCGTTCAGAGGGAAAGATATCGATTACGCTCAGTTTGATCTGAAAAAAGTCGAGAGGGATACCGGATATAAAAACCGGATTTCTTTTTCTGACGGAATCAGAATGACGGCCGATTATATCAGAAAAGGGGAATGAGAAAATGCAAAAGTGGAATTTCGAGCGGTTAGAGTTGGAAGGCGCCTACAAGATCACGCCGTTTTTCGCCGAAGATAACCGAGGCGGATTTTTGAAAGATTATTCCAGAGAAGTTTTTGAAAACAACGGGATTCATCACGATTTGGCGGAGGTTTTTTACACGATTTCAAAAAAAGGCGTCATTCGCGCGATGCATTTTCAAAGAAAGAAACAGCAGGCCAAACTCGTTCGTTGCGTCTCGGGAAAAGTCTTTGACGTCATCATCGATTTAAGAAAAGATTCGCCCACTTTTATGAAGTGGCAAGGGTACTGTTTAACCGGAGAAAACCAGGTGGAACTCCTTGTTCCGGAAGGATTCGGACACGGCTACCTTGTTCTTGAAGATTCCGTCGTTTCGTACAAATGCGGCGAAAAGTTTTATGGCGAATACGATGACGGAATCCGTTTTGACGACCCGGATATGGCGATCGACTGGCCGTATGAAGAAATCGGCGGCAAAGAAAATGTCATTCTCTCGTCGAAAGACGAAAATCTGCCTTCATGGAGAGAATTCATGGATCGGTACGATGATTTTTTAGGTGAATGACGATGACCGGCGCACAGGAAGCACTCGTTTCAGTCATCATGTCCGTTTACAATACGGAAAAGTTTTTGCCCGTATCGATACAGAGCGTGTTGGATCAGACTTATGCAAATCTTGAATTCATCATCGTCAACAACGGGTCGGACGATCATTCGCTGGATCAGATCAAGGCGTTTATGGAAAAAGATTCCCGGATCGTTCTGATCGATAACAAAGAGAATCTTTTCCTCGCGGAAGCAAGAAATCAGGCGTTGGATATCTGCAAGGGAAAATACGTTTACGTCGTCGATTCGGACGATTCCATTGAACCCGACACGGTCCGTCTGGCCGTGGAAACTGCGGAAAAGAACGATCTTGATCTCGTTGTATTCGGTTGGTTTATGGAGTACGTGCTGGAAGACCGCTGCCTTTCGCTTCCGGTTTGCCCCGCGGAGCGGTTGTTCCTGAATCAGGAGGATTTCAGACTTAACGCCGCGCGCTATCTGAATCAATCCATACTGACCGTGCCGTGGAACAAACTTTACAAAAGAGCGAACATCGAAAAGAATCATATCCGGTACAGAGTAACCAAACTGGAAGATCATCATTTCAACATGGATTATATCCGGGACGTCGAAAAGGTGGCGTTTATTCCGAATCCGTTGTATCACTATTTCCGTTCGCGTTCGTCGAGCGAATTGAATTCCGTCTATCATTTTCATTTGTTTCAAAAAAAGAAAGAGCATTATCTGCATACGAAAGAGATCTTTACGTATTGGCAACTGAAAGACGCTTCTTCGTGGAGCATTCTCTATACTTTTTTTGCCGAAAGAATCGTTCAATGCATACAGGAAATCGTCGCAAACGAAAGTTTCTCCGCCAAAGAAAAGAAAAAGGCGATCGCGGAAATTCTGAAAGACGAAGACGCGCGCGAGGCGATCCGAAAAGCGAAACCGGACGGATTGATGAAAATCATGGTTCTGCCTTTGAAATGGCGATGGAAGTTTTTATGCATCGCCGAAGCCAGGTTCATCAACCGATACCGCGAACGAAACCGGGAAAAATACATTCGGATTCAGGCGAAACAGGTCAATCAAGCAAAGGAAAAAGCGCTATGAAAGTGTTGATCGTAAACAAGTTTTTGCATACTGTCGGCGGTTCGGAAACCTATTGCTTCGCGCTGGAAAAGATCTTGAAGAAAAACGGCCATGAAGTGGTTTGGTTTTCCATGACCGACGAAAGGAACGAAAAAAGAGAAGGGGAAAAGTTTTTCGTCAAAAACATCGATTACAGAACCTGGAACCCGTTTAAGAAAATCAAGTATGCGGTGAAATATCTCTATTCTTTCGAAGCCAAAAGAAAAATCGCCCGTTTGCTCGATTCCGAGAAGCCGGATATCGTGCATTTCAATCTGGTTCATCACCAGTTGACCTTGTCGATCGTTTCGGAAATCCGGAAAAGGAAGATTCCGATCGTCTGGACGCTGCACGACCTGATCGGCATCTGCCCGAATTATATGATGCTGAATCACGGAAAGATTTGCAATGACTGCCCGTCGCGCGGAACTTTTCGCCCTTGCATGAAAAACGCCTGCGTGCAGGAGTCAAAATTAAAGAGCCTTCTGGCTTATGTCGAAGCGACCAATTATAAACGAATGAAGATTTACGATCAGATCGATGCGTATATCGTCCCTTCCCGTTTTTATCTGGAAAAATACGGGGAAAGCCATTTTACGAAAAAACCGATGATTCATATTCCGAATCTTTTGGATCCGGATACGGAATACGGTTGTTCTTACGATCGGTCCGATTATGTTCTGTACTTCGGAAGACTTTCCAAAGAAAAGGGAATCCAGACTTTGATCCGGGCGTGCGTGAAAGAAAACAGGGCGTTATGGATCGCAGGAAAAGGCGCGCTGGAAAAAGAAATCCGATCGACGTTCGGCGAAGAAATCGAGAGGGGGAATGTCCGCCTTCTGGGATTTAAAAAGGGGGACGAATTGAAAAATCTGATCAGAAAAGCCAAATGCGTCGTTTTGCCTTCGGAATGGTACGAGAACGGTCCTTATGCGATCATGGAGGCCATGGCCGAAGGGACTCCCGTCATCGTTTCCGATCAGGGAGGACTTCCCGAAATGGTGGAAGACGAAGTGAACGGCAGAATCTTCCCATACGGAAACGCCGATCGCCTTGCGCAGGCGATTCACTGGATTTTCGGATTATCCGATGAAAAATACAAGGAGATGTGCGAAAATTCCAGCCGGTTGGCTAAGGAAAAATTCGATGCGGATCGCTATTATCTGCATCTGATCGCCCTTTACGAGGAGTTGGTGAAATGTTAGTTTCGATCGTAACCCCTGTTTATAACAGAGCGTATGTCATCGCGGAATTGTACCGTTCTCTGAAAGCGCAGACGAACGATGGTTTTGAATGGATTCTGGTCGACGACGGAAGTACCGATGGGTTAGAAAACGTCGTCCGGGATTTCGCGGATATTCCGCTTACATTGATCCGACAGAAGAATTCGGGAAAACACATTGCGGTGAATCGCGGCGTAACCGCCGCAAGAGGAAAGTATGTCTTCATTGTCGATTCGGACGATACCCTGACGTCTGATGCGATCGGAACGATTCAGGAATACGATCGCAAGTATGCCGATGAATTGGAGAGCCGCCGGATTGCGGGATTTTCGTTTTTAAGATCGTTCAAAGACGGGCAAATCAACGGAAAGAGACCGGACTTCGAACATATTTCCGATTACATCGAAGAGAGAATCAACAAGAACGACGGCTTGGGAGATAAAGCGGAAGTGTTTCTTCGCGACGTATTGATTCAGTATCCGTTTCCTTCGTTCGGAAACGAAAAGTTTCTGATGGAAAGTTATATCTGGATAAAAATGGCCGATCGGTACCAAATGGTTTATACGAATCGATGCATTTACATCGGAAATTACCTGAACGACGGACTGACGCAAAACATTCTGGAAACAAAGGCCCGGAATCCGGTCGGCGTTTATGAGACGTTTAACCTTTACATCGATCGCCGTTTCACCCGTTACAACCGGCTGAAAGGAAGCATTTACTATTACTGTTATTCAAAACTGGCCGGAAGGACGCGGAAAGAAATGATGAACGGTTGCAACAGCAAAAAGTATTTCCGGATCAATATGGTGCCTTCGATGATCTACTATGCGTTTTTCTTCAAGAAGAGGAGGCGGAAGTCATGAAAAAGATTGCCTTTTTAGTTTCGAGGTTGGGAAGCGGCGGTGCCGAGAGAGTCATCTCGGTTCTGGCTACGCATTTCGCAAAAAAGGGATACGGCGTTACGCTGTTTGTTTTTTCAAAAGAGGCTAAGTACGCCATCGACGAAAGAATCGAGGTTATCCAGTTGAGCGACAATGCGTCAAAGTTGAAAAAAGTGACGGGTCGGTGCAAACAGGCGCACGACTTTATGAAAAAGAATCAGATTGCCGCGATCATTACGTTTGAATTGTACTATGCTTTCGTCTTATCGAAATACAAAGACATTCGGGTCATCACTTCCTGCCGGAATTACCCGAAGTCGGAGTTTAAATCTCCGATCGGAAGAATGATTCAATACTGGACTTTCCTTCGGGCGGCGCATGTTGTTTTTCAAACCGAAGAACAGAAAAAACTGTTCCGGCGGGTTCACCGTTATTCGATCATCCCCAATCCCGTCAACGATGAAGTTTTTCGGATTCAACGGACGGCGGCCGAGAAAAAAATCGTTACCGTTTCCCGGCTGGAAGAGCAAAAAAATATCGGTCTTCTTCTCGATGCAATGATCGATTTTCACGAAAGATACGACGAGTATATTCTGGAAATTTACGGCGAAGGGCAACTTTTGCAGACGTACAGGCAATATACGGAAGAGAAGAAGGCTTCGCCTTATATCTTTTTTAAGGGATTCTGTCCGAATGCGTTATCCTGCATCGCGAATGCTTCGGCTTTCGTGCTGACTTCCGATTTTGAAGGAATGCCGAATGCGTTAATGGAGGCGTTGTCCTTAGGAATTTATTCGGTCGCCACCGATAGTTACGGCGGGGGCACAAAGGCCTTGATTCGAGACGGATATAATGGTAAATTAGTACCGATGAACGATCGAAAAGCATTGGTCGAGTCGCTTTTATTGCTGGAAACCGATCCGGAGGCAGTAAAAGAAATGGAAGAAAACGCCCGGAAAGAAAGAGAAAAGTATTCATCGGAAAACATCGGCGTTTTATGGGAGAAGTTGATCGCATGAGTGTACGTTTCACCGTTTGTATTCCCGTCAGAAATTCCTTAAAAACGCTTCCGCGCTGTTTGGAGTCTGTCCGTTCGCAGGATTTTTCCGATTATGAAATCGTCATGGTCGATAACGGGTCGGACGAGGAAACGATCCGCTATTTAAAGGGGGTTGAGGGCGATCGGATTCGCATCGTCTATCAGGAAAACGAGGGACTCTATTTATCCCGGAAGAAAGCCATGGAAACGGCGAAAGGGGATTATCTGTTCTTTTTAGATTCGGACGATTACCTGGAACAGGGGATACTCGCGAAACTGAGTGCGGTCATCGACCGGACGCAAGCGGACGTGCTTTTTCTGACCACATCGTTAATCGGATTCAACCGGGAGAAACAGATTTCTTATCCCTTTCCGCCGAATGTCAAAACGGAATTCTCTCAGGAAATGATCCGGGATTTCCTCTCGGAACCGCTTTTCAACAATCTCTGGAACAAGGTTATCCGAAGAGGAGTGCTGAGCGGAAAGCATGCGTATCACCTCACTTGCGTGGAGGGTATGCTGTATCTTCTCGAACTGCTGGAAAAACGTTTTTCCTTTGTCAATTGCGTCGATTTGCATTATCTTTACTCGGTTCATAGCGGCAGCGCCATTCAGGCGTATAACGAGAATTTCGTCCAGGAATTTGAAATCGTCATAAACGAATATCTGAATTTCGTGCAAAGAATTCAAAGGCCGGATCTGAAAGAGGAGAAAGCCAAGTCGTTTTATTTTATGCTTTTCACTCACATCTGCTCGATCGGGTACGGGTTTAACCGCAAAGAGTCCTGCCGCAAGATGAAAGCCTTGCGGAAATCAGCCGGAGTTCAGACGTTGTATTCGTCTTTTAAAATGAAGGGGTTATCTTGGACCCGGCAAGGGGTGCTGATTCTCTTCAAAGCGAAATTTTTCCGATGCATCCATTTGATTTGCAGATTGAAAAAGAGGTGAAGGTTATGCGTATCAAGTCCAAGAGCGTATTGTATTTTTCGATCTATCTGTATCTGGTTTCGGTATTTTGTTTTTCTACGGGTACGGGAATCGAGCATTATTTTTCCATTGCGGCCTTTGCCTTTATGTGCGGTTCGTTTCTGATTTACGGCATCGTCGATCCGAAGAGAATCCGGGTTTCAAAGCCTTATTTTGTTTTCAACTGCCTGTTCTGGCTGATGAATTTTTTCTCGATCATATGGAGTTCGTACCGCGATGTGTTTTACCAATCGAATCTGATCAACGATATCATACAGATTCTGCCGTTGATCTTGATTGTGACGAATTTATCGACCGGCAAAAAGGAAATCGAAACGTTGATGAAGATTTATCTTTCGGCGGTTTTCACGATGATTCTCGTCATCGTCGCGCGGACGCCGTTAAGCGATTACCTGAACGGCGTCAGAATCGGAACCGTCACCGGGCTGTGGGTAACGCAATTGGGAAGATTTTATGTCTTTGCACTGATTTTTCTTCTTTACTTTGCAAAGGAGTGCAAAAAAAGGAAAAATCGGATTCTCTGCATTTTTTCCATGATTCTCGTCGCGGTCTTCCTTCTTTTGACTCAGGCGAAAGGCGCGGTCATCAGCATTTTGCTCTTCCTGATGATATCCGAGATCCTTCTGGAAAAAGACAGAAAAAGGGCAGTGAGAAATCTCGCTACGTTAGCCGCGCTTTGCATCGTTGTCTTCCTGATTCTGCTCAACAGTTCATACTTTATGAATAATTTCTTTTCCCGTTTTCTCGAATTATTCGATTTCTTCTCGAAATCCGAAGATATCGTGAGTGCGACGGATATGGGAAGCACCGCCACGCGGTTTGAACTGATGGGGTTCGGCTTTCACCTTTTTGCGGAGAGTCCTCTGATCGGGCAGGGATACAATGCCGTATACGGCTATACGGATTCGATCCAGTATCTCATTTCGACTTATTCGCACTGCAATTATACCGAAATCTTATCGTCGACGGGATTGATCGGATTGGCGATCTATCTGACGCCGTTGCTCCTGAATCTGAAACATCTGCCGGAAAGAGGAAAATCTTCTTTGATCCGAATGAGTTTATCGATCACGTTGCTCGTTTTAATCACCGACATATACGGCATTACGTACAGCGACGTCGGAACGCTGTTCGCATTGTCGGTATCGTCCGGTTATTTATTGCAAAGGAGAGGAAAAACAAATGAACTATGCAGTCGTCGTTGTCACGTGCAACAGGGTTAAACTTTTAGAGGAATGCGTGAACGCGATTCTCGCTCAGATAAAACCGGCCAATCAGGTGATTATCGTCGATAATGCCAGCAAGGACGGGACAGAGGCCTATCTTGCGAGTCTTGACGACAGGAGATTCAAAGTGATTCGTTCTTCATCGAATCTGGGAGGGGCAGGCGGATTTGCTCTGGCCATGTCGGAAGTCGATCTGGAAGACAATGACTTCGTGCTGATCATTGACGATGATGCGATTATCGAAAAAGAATTTGTGAGCGAAATCGAAAAGAAGATGAACGCGGACGTTCTCGCTTATTCCGGAACCGTCATGGAAGAAGGAAAACCGGCCGTTTTTCACCGGAAAAGGATAACCGGGAAGAATATACTGGGAGACGCCGTTCCGGCGGAAGAATACGAAAAAGAGACTTTTCTTTACGATATCGGAAGTTTCTGCGGTCTTTTCGTCGCCACATCGATCATCAAACAGGTCGGTTTGCCGAAAAGCGAGTTCTTTATCTGGCACGACGATACGGAATATTGCCTCCGTTTTCACCCTTTAACCGAAATTCTGAATGTGAACCGTTCGGTTTTGATCCATAAGAGACTGCCTTCGCAATCCTCCGTCGACAACTGGCGGAACTTCTACGGAACGCGGAACCAGTTGTGGCTCCTGAAAAAATACCGGTACAAGCAGTATTGGAAGGAACGGATCAAGTTGAAGATCAAGTTAAAAAATGTCAGCGGAGACGTACGGAAAATGTATTCGGATGCAATCCGACAGGCCAAGCACAACCAATTCGGTATCAACGAAAAGTACTTGTCGGAATGGAATCGGCGAAAGGAGAAATCGAAATGAGCGAGACGAAAATAAGTGGGACGAAAAAGAGAGAGTCCGGGGTCGAACTTTTAAAAATAATCGCCATTCTTCTGATCGTTTTCAGTCATGTCTTGCAGACGTTGAGTCAAAAGAACGGTTATATCGATTACCAGGATTATCTGATCGATTTGTCGCATTCGACGACCGATCCTTTCTATTTGACTTTGAGCATCATGCGCTATGCGGGAGTATTCGGCAATACCCTCTTCTTTGTCTGTTCGGCATGGTTTCTGACGCAGGTCTCCGCGGTAAAAAAAGACAGAATCATTCATCTGGTTCTGGATAACTTCGTTATATCGGCCGCGATTGCGCTGATCCTGTTGTTCGCGGGAATGAATCTGTCGCATAGTTTATTCGTCAAATCCTTTTTTCCTACTTTCTTTTCAATGAATTGGTATGTAACCTGTTATGTGCTTTTCCTTTTCATCGTTCCGTTTTTGAACGGGATTTTGGCTCATATCGATAGGAAAAAACACTTCTGGCTCATGGTGATTACTTCGTTCTGCTATATTTTGCTGAATGCGGTGTATACGTTTCCGTATGCCAACAATTTAATGACCTGGATTACGATTTTTATCGCGGTTTCTTACATAAAGAATTACAGAATGGATTTAGCCGACAATACGAAATTCAATCTTATTCTGCTGTTCAGTTCCGCAATTGCGCTTCTCATCATTCTCGTCGCGATAAACTATATGGGATTGAAGTGGGACTTCTTCAATGACAAAATCTTCTATCTGAATACGAATGCAAACCCGTTTTTAATCGTCATATCCTTTGCGCTTTTTCAGTTGTTCAGGAAGATCAAAGGGCAGAACCGGTTTGTGAATTATCTTTCTTCTCTGTCTCTGTTTATCTATCTTCTTCACGAGAATACGCTGGTTAAAACGTATCTGCGGCCGAAAGTTTGGCAATGGATTTATGTGAATATCGGCTATCAGTATCTTGCGGTGGAAATTATCGCCTATACTTTACTCCTGTTTTTCGTATCCGCCATTGTTGCGGCCCTGTATAAAGTTTCGATCGGTCGCCTGAGTCAACTTTGCGCCGGTAAAATCGGCGAAAGGGTGCAATACATGAAAACAAAGGCTGAAAATCGTTTAAAATTGTGATCCTTTTCGGTATTTCTATTCTTTTAAAACATTTTTAGTACAAAAAGAAAGGACAATCGATTAAAATTGAAAAAGCAAAAATAGATTGATATTCGTCTGGCGACCAACTGTTTTTGAAAGAGGAATTTCAAAGGAGAATTGAACAAAGAAAATGAGCAATAAACCATCGCTGAAAAAGAATATCTTTCTAAACGTTTTTTATGAGATTATCTGTGTGATCGCACCGTTTATCACCGCGCCGTACGTGTCCAGAGTTTTGCAATCAAGCGGCGTGGGAATATACAGTTACACACAGTCGCTGGTGACCTATTTTACGATGTTCGCCGCTTTGGGAACAGGAACTTACGGATTACGGGAAATCGCGATGTGCAGGGACGATAAAGAGCAGTACAGTCGCACCTTCTGGGGGATCGAGATCATCTCTGTTTGCACTTCCGTTCTTTCGTTGATCGTCTGGTTCTTTATCGCCTATCTGTATGCTTCGTACAGAATATACCTTTTGATCTTATCGCTGAATATTCTTTCTACTCTATTCGATATCAGTTGGTTTTATCGCGGATTGGAAAAATTTCAATATACGATTTTAATCAATTCGCTGGCTAAGATTCTGAACATCGTCCTGATCTTTCTATTCGTGAAAACTCCGTCAGATACGTGGATTTACGTGCTGATTACGGCCTTATCGACTTTGCTAGGGAACGTTTCGATGTGGGTTTTTCTTCCGTTCTATCTGAAAAGGACGAAAGTTGAAAAAGCGAGCATCCGACATCATCTGAAAGAAACTTTTGTCTACTTCATACCCACGATAGCCACGACCATTTACACGGTGCTGGACAAAACGCTTATCGGCATGCTTATTCCCGGAACGGTTACTACCGTCGATTCAAACGGGAATGAAGTTGTTCAGAAACTATCGGATATCGAAAACGGGTATTACGAACAGGCGACGAAAATCATCAACATCGTCAAGACGATGGCCTTTATCGGAATTAACGGCGTCATGGCGTCGCGATCTTCGTATCTGTACGGAAAAAAAGACGAGGAGGGCGTAAAAAAATTGCTGAAAACGACCTATTCCATCACCTTGCTTTTATCGATCGGCGCTTCTTTCGGAATAGCGGCGATCGCCAGTAATTTCGTTCCGATTTTTTTCGGCGAGGGTTACGATAAGACCGTCTACATTCTCTATGTGCTTTGTTTTCTTTCAACGATTATCTGCATCAGCAACGTATTAGGCGCGGTTTATTACACGCCGAGCGGTCGGAGAAGAGATTCGACGAAGTATCTGATCATCGGGTCGCTTATCAACCTTGTCCTGAGCATTCCGTTGATCCTCGTTTTAAAATCGATCGGCGCGGCCTTAGCCTCTGTGATCGCCGAAAGCGCGATCAGCGTCCTGTATATCGTTCATTCCAATAAAATGTATTCGTTCAGAGAATTATTTCAGGATACCTGGAAGAAGATTCTCAGCGGAATTCTGATGTTCGCTGCCGTATTCGGACTCGGGGCAGGGCTGAACGGTGAAATGAACGCGTACATTCTTCTGGCGATCCAGATTTTGCTGGGGATTGCCGTTTATCTGATTATGTTGCTTGTTTTAAAAGATACCTCCGTCAGGGAGACGTTCCGTTTCTTTGTCGGCAAATCGAAAAGAAGAAAACACGGGGAGGAAGCGTAAAGTGAATACCGATGAAGAAATCAGAGAAGGCTATCGCATATCGCATGAAGTAAAAACCTTGTGGAAGGTGCAGATGGAATTACTTGCCGAGTTGAAAAGAGTCTGTCAAAAAAACGGAATAAGGTTTTTCGCGGCCGGGGGAACATTGCTCGGCGCGGTTCGTCATCGAGGATATATCCCGTGGGACGACGATATCGACGTCTATATGCTGCGGGAGGATTACGATAAACTCAACCGGTATGCCCATAAAGATTTCGATGCGTCAAAGTATTTTTATCAAAGCACGTATACGGACGGACGGATCCGACAGCACGCTCAACTCCGGAAAAACGGAACGACGCTTTTACTGAAAAGCGATTATAAGAAAAAGCATCACAGAGGCATATTCATCGATATCTTTCCTTTGGATAAGGTGCCGGACGACAAAGAGGAAAGAGAGGCATTCAAAAAAGAAGTCAAACGAGCGTACGGGAAGTGCTTTCCGCCTCGCTTTTCTCATTCAAAAAGGCACCATAAATGCGTCGTCCTGCTTTATAACGCGATAGGGGTTCTGCCGCGAAAAATCATCTGGCCGATTTCCAATCTCTTTGTCAGTCGCAGAAAAAAATTTGAAAAATTTGAGAAAATCGCCAGTCGATACAAGGACAAAGAGTGCAAGTATATCACCAATATCGCCATGTTGGCGACATTGAACAAAGACTTATGGCTCTTTCCGGCGAAAGGCTACGAGAATCCGGTCGAATTGCCGTTCGAGGATACGGAAATTCTTGCCCCGGGCGATTATGAAGTCGATTTAAGAATTCAGTACGGCGATTACAAAAAAATCGAAATCGGAACCAGTCTTCACGGACAGATCTTTTTTGACGCGGAACGGGATTACTCTGAATTCGACGATCTGACTTACTCTGCGTATATGGAACTCTTTAAACAGAAAGAGTAACATTCGGCAAAGAGAAACGAGGATACAAAGCCAGTGAAACAGGCAAACGGAGGAATTTTATGGTTACAAACAATGTAGAGTTAAAAGGAAAGACCGTTTTGGTCACCGGCGCGGCCGGATTTATCGGAGCGAATCTGGTCCTGCGCCTTTTGAAAGAATTTGAAGACACGAAGATTATCGGGTTAGATAATTTAAACGACTATTACGATGTATCGATCAAACGCTGGCGTTTGAAAGAAATCGAAAAGCAATCCGGAGAGAACCGGTGGGTTTTCATTCGGGGAGATCTTGCCGATCAAAGTCTGATCGAAAACATTTTTCAGACGTATGCTCCTGAGGTTGTCGTCAATCTCGCCGCGCAGGCGGGCGTCCGCTATTCGATTACGAATCCGGATTCTTATATCGCTTCCAATCTCGTCGGATTCTATCATATTCTGGAAGCATGCCGGCATTATGAAGTCGAACATCTCGTTTACGCTTCTTCTTCCAGCGTTTACGGAACAAACAAAAAAGTGCCGTACAGCACCGAAGATAAGGTCGACAATCCGGTTTCGCTTTATGCGGCGACCAAGAAGTCGAACGAGTTAATGGCGCACGCGTATTCCAAACTGTATAATATTCCGACTACGGGACTTCGTTTTTTCACGGTTTACGGGCCGGCCGGTCGCCCGGATATGGCTTATTTCGGCTTTACGGACAAACTGGTAAAAGGAAAGGACATCGAGATTTTCAACTACGGTCATTGCCAACGCGATTTTACCTATATCGACGATATCGTCGAAGGGGTCGTCCGGGTCATGCAGCACGCGCCCGAAAAGATAAAAGGCGAAGACGGATTGCCTGTACCGCCTTACAAAATTTATAACATTGGCAATTCCCACCCGGAAAATCTGCTCGATTTCGTGCAAATCTTGCAGGAAGAATTGATTCGGGCGAAAGTGTTGCCGGAGAATTACGATTTTGAAGCGCATAAGAAACTGGTTCCGATGCAACCGGGAGACGTTCCCGTAACCTATGCGGATACGAGACCGTTAGAAGAAGACTTCGGTTTCAGACCGAATACCAGTCTGAGGGAAGGGTTGAGAAGATTTGCTAGGTGGTACTATGCGTTTTACAGGCAGCAAGGAGGAGAGCATGAAGATTTATGACAGCATCAAACGCCGGTTGAATCCGATCCGCTTCTGGAAATCAAAGGGATTGGTCATCGGCGATTTCTGTGAAGTTTACGCCAGCGCAAATTTCGGATCGGAACCTTATCTTGTCCGTCTCGGCGATCATGTCCGGGTGAATGCAGGCGTCAATTTCGTTACCCACGACGGCGGAGTATGGGTTCTGCGTTATCTGAAAGACGACTTCAAAGATATCGATTTATTCGGAAGAATCCGCATCGGAACCAATGTGCATATCGGTACGAATGCGATCATCATGCCGGGTGTTACGATCGGCAACAATTGCATTATCGGTTGCGGCGCGATCGTTACGCACGACATTCCCGACAATTCGATCGCAGCGGGCGTTCCGGCCCGAGTGATTGAAAACATAGAGGAATATTGTCAGAAACATGAAGATGCGTTTTTGCACACCAAAGCCATGAACGCTAAGGATAAAAGGAAGTATTTGGAATCCTTTTATTCGTCCAGATAAGTACACGCATTTGCAAACGAGTAACAGGAGGTATGATATGAAAATTGCAGTAGCCGGCGCAGGATATGTGGGATTAAGCATCGCAACCTTGCTTTCCCAGCACCATTCAGTCAAAATCGTGGACGTTGTTCCGGAGAAAGTAGAGAAGGTCAACCGGCGGATCAGTCCCATTCAGGATGAGTATATCGAAAAGTTTTTCGCGGAAAAAGAACTCGATCTGGTAGCGACGCTCGACGGACGGGAAGCGTACAGAGATGCGGAATTCGTCGTGATCGCCGCGCCTACCAACTATGATTCCAAAAAGAATTTTTTCGATACCGGTTGCGTCGAGGAGGTTATCGAATTGGTTTTGGAAGTCAATCCTTCCGCCGTGATGATCATCAAATCCACGATTCCCGTCGGATACACCGAAAGCGTCAGGAAAAAGTATCACACGAATCGCATTTTGTTTTCGCCTGAGTTTCTGAGAGAAAGCAAAGCGCTGGAAGACAATCTGTGGCCGTCGCGAATCATCGTAGGCACCGATAAAGAAACACGGGACAAAGCGGAAGTATTTGCCGGATTGTTGCAGGAGGGGGCTGTCAAAAAACCGATCGATACGCTTTTTATGGGAATTACGGAAGCGGAAGCGGTGAAACTTTTCGCCAATACGTATCTGGCGCTTCGCGTTTCCTATTTTAACGAACTCGATACCTATGCCGAAAGCAAAGGATTGGATACCAAGTCGATCATCGACGGCGTCTGTCTGGATCCGAGAATCGGCAAGCATTACAATAATCCTTCGTTCGGCTACGGCGGGTACTGTTTGCCGAAAGATACGAAGCAATTGCTGGCCAATTACAAAGACGTACCGGAAAATCTGATCGGGGCCATCGTGGAATCCAACCGGACGAGAAAGGATTTTATCGCGGATCGGGTTCTGGAAATGGCGGGCGCCTATGAAGCCAACAGTTCCTGGGATAAATCAAAAGAGAAAGAAGTCATCATCGGCGTGTATCGGCTGACGATGAAGTCCAATTCGGACAATTTCCGTCAGAGTTCCATTCAGGGAGTGATGAAGCGCATCAAAGCGAAAGGCGCGACCGTGATTATTTACGAGCCGACTCTTGAAAACGGAGAAACGTTTTTCGGCTCGACGGTAGTGAATGACTTGAACGAATTCAAGGCAAAAAGCAAAGCGATTCTCGCCAACCGCTATGATTCCTGTCTGGACGATGTGCAGGAAAAAGTGTACACGAGAGATCTGTATCGGAGAGATTAAGCGCAGGAAAGATAAAAGACAGCGAGGTTACAAAGTCTTTTCCGTCTCGTTCGCTGACGAAGAAAATCCGGTCCGGATCATCAGCACCGACGTGGATTGGAAAAGACGAACACGGCCGTTCACATCACACTTACGGGAGAGGATTTCAGATAGTAAATCCTCTCCTTTTTTGAATACAGCAAGGCTTTTGAAGTAAACGTGGCGTAAAACTCTTTCAGATTGTAGATATAGTGCCAAACCTGTTTGTTGTTGATGTTGAATTCCCGAATGATTTCCTGCGTAGTGATTTGATTTCTCTCTTCCAGTTGCCGGTAAATCCAAAGAATAACAATACTTTTATTGTAGTAGTCCTGCATCGATTTTCCCCTTTTAAAATGATTCTGATTCTTTTTCTTCATCTGTCAACGGACTATGAGAAACAAAAACGAGAAACGATTGGGCAATGGCCTGACATTTCCCGATATGTTCCCACTTCCTTCCGCGTTATGGATAAAAAAATCTTTTCTGTATTCATTCTATAATCGTACGCGGCGGATTGGAACGCCCAATATTTGGGTGATCGGACGGCCAAATAATAGAAGTTCATATGGTTGGGGATAAATGCTACAATTTTAGAGGACGGTTTTGTCGAATAAAGACGATTTTTCAGAAAAAATTCGGCGGAACCCTTTCAACGGAGATGAGGAAGATGAACTGGAAAGATTTGTTGAAACCGGTAAACGAACGTAGCGTAAACTATAAAAACCGGGAAGGAAAGCCGATGCAGAACGAACTGGGACGGGAGAACGATCACCGCACGATCTTTAAACGGGATTTCGACACGATCTGCCGTTCCCCGAGTTTAAGAAGGTTACAGGATAAGGCGCAGGTTTTTCCTTTGGAAAGACACGATCATATCCGGACTCGGCTGACGCATTCTCTGGAAGTGATGTCGGTCGCCGAATCGTTGGGGGAGGACGTCATCGGGATCATTCTGGAAAAGGATTCGGATTTTCAAATCGACGATTTTGAAGAAAGGGAAAGATTCATTTTGTCTTCGCAAATCCGGAACATTCCGACGATTCTCAAATCTGCGGCTCTGATTCACGATTTGGGTAATCCGCCTTTCGGTCATTTGGGGGAAGACGTGATCCGGGAATGGTTTGAAAACAACTTGGGAAAATTATTCTACAACGAAGAAGAAAGACGGATTTTCCGCGCCGGGTCTTCTGACGGATTGCATCGGAACATCCGAGAAATACTGGGCGATCTGACTCAGGATTTCGAGTGTTTCGACGGCAACGCGCAGACATTTCGGACTGTCGCCAAACTGGAACGATTGGGAAATATGCCTTACGGAATGAGTTTGTCTTTTCCGCTTCTGGCGACGATCATCAAATATCCCAACGGCAGCGAACCTGCTTTCGGAAACGGAATACACAAAAAGAAAGGGACTTATTACGCGGAAAAAGGCCTGTATGACCAGATTCAAAAGGAACTGCATCTCGATCATTCTCGCCATCCGCTGGCTTTTCTTTTGGAAGCGGCAGACGACATCGCTTACTATACGGCCGATCTGGAAGATGCCGGAAAAAAACGGCTGATCTCTTCGGATTGCTTTCTGAGCGCATACGATGCGTTTCTACGTAAAATCGAAAACGACGAAAGCGGCGACGTCCGAAATCCGGCTTACCTGCAAAAGATGAAATCTCTGCGAGAGGAATTCGACATCATCATGAAGAAAGACGGTGCAGAACTGGAATCGGAAACGACGATTATGAAACGGTTCATGCTTCAAGCCAGAGGAATGCTGATCAGCGGAGTGAAAATTGCATTCCGGGAACATTACGATTCGATCATGAAAGGCGAACTCACCGAATCGTTGTTAGATGTCTCCGACTGCAAAACAATTAAGAACTTTTTGCAAAAAATGCTTTTCGATAAGGTTTACTATTGCAAAGAAATCATTCGGAATAAAATTGAAGCGCAAAAAATCATCAGCGGTCTTCTTTCCGTTCTGACCGAAAGTTCGGTGAACGCGCCGGAAAAACCGGAAGATAAAACGGATTATTTGATTTCTTCTCTGATTTCGCTCAATTATCGGAAAGTTTTCTCGGATTCGCAGAATACGGACGATTTCGATGCGAAACTTTACCTGTATAATAAAATTCTGATGGTTCTGGATACGATCGCCGGAATGACGGATTCGTTCGCCAAAGAAGTCTACGAATTGGTGCGCTAAACGCTATTCCCGTCTGTCGTCGCCTGCCTCGATCAGGCGGAGAATCTTTTCTTTCTCAACGGAATTCAAAAGCCGATACCGTTCGATCAGCGCGTTTTCCTCTTTGGACAAATAAACGGGCTTTTTCCCGAAATTCGCGCTGAACAGATCGTAGCAGCAGGTATCGAGAACTTTGCAGAGCCTGCTCAGAACCGATGGAACGGGCGTATGCTTTCCGGAGAAAATGTCGGTGATTTCTTCTAAGGAAATCTTCGATTTTTTGGCGATCGATTCCAAAGAAAGGTCTTGTTCGAGACGAAGATAGTTGAGTTTTTCCGTAACTGACATCGTGGCTTTCATTTTGTATTTTTTCCCTTTGACAGGTTTATTATACTTTCGGTTATTCCCGATTTAAAGATAAATGGCTTTTTTTGCTCAAATCGCGTGTTTTTCAGGAAATTATCCGACTTGCGGACGGATATCTGTTGATTTATCGCATGGAATTGTCTATACTTTTTCTAGCGGTGGTTACAATACTAGATATTGTAAACCCGATGAATGAGGTAACTATGGAAGAAGAAATTCAGGAAAGCGGATTGACCTTACTCGACATCCTCCGTATGTTGAAAAGAAGGCTGATCGGGATTTTAATCTGCACGTTCGTCGGCATACTGGCCGGAATCGGATATCTGGCTCTGTTCAGTTCGACGACGTACCATGCAAGCAGCAGCATTTACGTCTTTTACAACGGAAGCAATGCGTCGACATCGGACGTCAACTACGGACGTCTGGCGCCGAAAACGTTCTGCGACGCGCTGAACGGAGACGTCAATATCTGGAAACTGATCAAGGATAAGGCCGAAGAAAACAATCTGACCGCGGAGAGTCCGATTCAAGTTCCGACGTACAGCCAGATCGGCAATTCGATCAAAGCGACCTATGACAGCAATCTTCAATCCCTGCAATTCAAAGTGCGGTACAGTTCGGAAGACAGAAGCCTGGTCGTTCCGATGCTCAACGCGACGCTGGACGTGCTGGAAGATCTGACTCAGGCGGGCGAAGACGGAGAGAAAAACGTCTTCAATTCTTTCACGATTTCTACCTTGGATCAGGTCAGCGATTACAGCGTTTATGCGACTTCGACGTCGAAATCGAAAGTTCTTCTCGTCGCGACGGCGCTCGGAATCGTGGTCGGACTGGCGTATGCGCTGATCGCGGAATTGACCTCGCAGAACATCAACAACAAGAAAGACCTGGAAGAAGTTTCTCAACTGAATATCATCGGAACGATTCCTTATTACGGAGAGAATCTTTCCGACGGAGAAAGGAAATAACCGCATGAAAGCAAGAAAAAAAGACGTCAAGCAATGCTTGATTTACGACGATACGGCTTCGGTCATGTCGGAAGCCTTCCAACGGATTCAGGTCAATCTGGATTTCGCTTCGGTCGACGAGAAATACAAGGTCATTTCCTGTACGTCCGCGTCGACCAACGAAGGGAAGACGACCGTTCTGGTCAATCTGGCCAATGTGTATGCTCTGAAAGGATTTAAAGTCCTGATCGTCGATCTTGATCTGCGCGCGCCGGTCGTGCACCGCTACTTCGGGATTCCCAACGAAAAGGGAATCGTCGATTATCTGGTGGACAAGGCGAGCAAAGAAGAGATCGTCAAAAAGGGAGTCCGGGAAAATCTCGACGTGATCACGAGGGGAACAAGGACGCCGTTCCCGACCAAAGTGCTCGAATCGCAGAGGCTCGACGATTTTCTGAAAGAAGTGCGCGACGAATACGATTACATTTTCGTCGATTGCACGCCGGTGCTTCTGTTCCCGGATCCGATCATCATTTCAAAATTCGTCGACGCGTTCGTTCTTGTGGCGTCGGTTCGGATTTCCAAGAAAAACGAAATCAAAGACGCGATGAAGATGATCCGTTCCAACGGGCTGAACGTCGTCGGTTCGGTCATCAACAAAGTGCCGGTCAAAAAGAGAGACCGCTATTATTACTATCAGAACGGATACGGAAAATAAGCGGACATGATCGATATTCACACGCATATTCTGCCGGATTTCGACGACGGCTCTTCATCGGAAGAAATGTCGTTTTGTATGCTGAAAGAGGAAATCGAACAAGGCGTGAGGGAGGTCATTCTGACGCCTCATTCTTTTTCGCGGGATTGCAAGTGCATCGATAAACATCAGATTCTTTCGCGTTTTGAAACCTTCAAGCGCAGGGCTTCCGCCTTGCCGGTCAAACTCAGCATCGGCGAAGAAATCTTTTTCTCCGAACCGAATTTTCTGCAATATTTCCGGGAGGATCGCTTTTTGAAATTGGGCAAAAGCCGGTATTATCTCGTCGAATTCAATATGGAGGAAGACGACTGCGACATCGAAAACGCGGTCTACGATCTGATTTCTTCCGGATATCCGGTCATTCTGGCTCACCCGGAACGCTATCGTTACATGTCGATCGGTCTGATGGATCGTCTCAAAGCGGTCGGGTGTCGTTTTCAGTTGAACGCGTCCTCTCTGCTCGGCGGGAACGGAAGGCGCATCAAAAAACTGTCCAAAGCGATGGTCAGATCGGGGTATTGCGATTTTATCGGGAGCGATTGCCACAATCTGGCTTCCCGAAAACCGAATCTGAAAGAAGGACGGGACTATCTGAAAAGAACGTTCAAAGTCGATTGCGACAACGAAAACTTGTATCATTCTTCAAATTTTTGAAAACTTTTGTGCATTTTGCTTGTCTTATTCTTTATAATGGTTGGTATGAGAAGTGCTTCGGGCGCGAAATAATAAAGTAGATCAACACAAGTTTTAATATGGAAGGGGATTAAAAATGGAAGATTTATCGACGATTGAAATACAGGTTCTGTCCAAGACCTATATTTCAAAGATGAAAAACCGAAAGAGCAAAGGGTATTTTTTCTTCAAACGCCTTTTTGCAATCGTCGTCTCTTTCCTGATGATTCTCGTTCTGTCTCCGATCCTGCTCCTTTTTTCGATTCTAGTCAAATGCACGTCAAAAGGGCCGGTTCTGTTCAAAGATATTCGCATCGGCAAAAACGGAAAACACATCAAAGTCTATAAATTCCGTTCGATGTACGTCGACGCGGAGACCAATCCGCAGAAATACCTGAACCGGGAACAGATGGAAGCGTGGAAAAAGGAAAGAAAAGTCGAAAACGATCCGCGAATCACCCGGATCGGAAATTTTATGCGGAAGACGTCCATCGACGAACTTCCTCAGTTATTCAACATTCTGTTCGGTCAACTGGCGTTTGTCGGTCCCCGTCCGATCACAACCAAAGAATACGGAAATTATTCGGTCGAAGAAATTCAACTTCTGACCTCGACGCGTCCGGGATTGACCGGCTACTGGCAGGTTTACGGGAGAAGCAACGTAACGTACAGCACAGGACAAAGGCAGAAAATGGACATGGAATACTTTGAAAAACGGTCGCTTGCCTTCGATCTCAAACTGATTCTGCTGACGATTCCCGCCGTTTTGAAAAGGCGCGGAGCCGAATAGGTCAGTCAGTCCGATACGTTCTTTGGATTCTCGGAGAAAGAAGGGTGACGATCTGGTAAATCGATTCGCCATAGAAACCGGCGAGATCGAAGATGTCGACGTTGTCCGAAATCAGTTCGATATCCTGTTTTTCCTCGATATAGTTTTTTGAAAACAGCATCATCAGATCCATACAGGTCTCGCCGATCTGGCTGAGATAAGTTTCGTGAAAGCCGATGGTTTTTCTCTCTTTGATCCAACCGTCGGCATAGCCTAACGGAATCGTGCACAGGTATCCGTCTTCTTTGACGATGCCGGCGTTGTGATAGCCGATTTCCTCGCCCCGAAGGACTTTTTTGACGCGATAGACCGGCGCTTTCAGGGAAAGGATCGGTTTCAGCGGAATCTCCGGGTGCTTCATCAGCCCGTACAGAGCCAGACCGACGCGGTAATGGGTGGAAAGACCATCCGGAATCAGATAGTGAGAAGAGCCGATGTGAATCTGCAAATTTTCGATATCCGAAAAAGGCGCCAGCATTTTTTTAAAAAGATACATCTGACCCGGATAACTCTTTTCGGAGGCGATATGGGTGTAAACGCCGCGAACCGACAGCCTGGATTTTTCGATGAGTTGCAGGCATTCTTTTTCCTGCGAAGGGTAAATGCCCAGACGGTTCAGTCCGGTTTCCAGTTTGAGATGAATCGGAAAGGGAAGCCGGGTTTCGATCAGTTGTTTCAGATAAGAGAAGGAATTGACGCAGGGCGTGATTCTCAGCGCATACATCGTTTGAAAATCCTCGCCGGGTTCCAGAAGAAGAATCGCGATGTTCCGGAAGTGTTTCCGTAGCAAGACCGCCTCTTCCATTGTGGCAACCAGAAAGGAATTCACGCCGAGACGGTGCATCGCCGAGACAATGGGAAGCAATCCGTGTCCGTACGCGTTGGACTTGACGACGGCGATGAGCGGTTTGCGGATATAGTTTTCGATAGCGGCGTAATTCTCTTCCAGTCTTTTTAAATCGATTTCGATCTTGCAACGCATGGTATCACCGTTTAAAGATATGACGTCTTTAAAAAAAACAGAAGGCGGAAATGAAAAACCGCCTTTGCGGGCGGTGAGATCAGTTGTCGTCTTTCGATAGTTTCAGCCGTTTCAGCAGGTGAAGAAACTTTTCTTCCACGAGGGCTTCGTCCGGTCCGTCGATCTGAATGGTGAATTCGTCCTGATCGCGAATGACCAGCGACATCATATTCATGATGGATTTTAAATCGGCGGTGTTCCCGTTGCAGGTTAAGAGCAGATTGCACTTGACGGCGCGATTGGCTTCGGCGACTAATTCAGCGGAAATACGACTGGTCAGTCCGACTTTGTTGTTCACTTTTCCTGATAGAATTTTCATGGTAAATCCCTCCCGTCTATTTTATTTTACTGAAATCAAAACTAGAAATCAATATGATATTTTTTTGCGTTCCTCTGCGCGGAGAAAGAACGTTTTTTCTTTCGTGAAACCGGAAAAAGATGAAGAAAAGCAAAACAGGAGGGACAGCGTGCAGGCAAAGAACGCGGATTTCGATTGGTTTTTTGACCTTCTCGGATCGGACGAATGGAAGAAACCGGAAGCATTTATTCGATTTTTCTCTCCTTAAACGGTTTACAAGTTCGTCGATTTACGCTAAATTGAAAAAAGACTGAACCTCGTATCGGAGTGTTTTCGGTGGAAGTGAGAGAAAAGATGAACAACGTAGTCTATGCCCTATTACCGTTTCTGCTTTTCGGCGCGATTTTGGGCTTGCTTCTGAATGAGCGCTTTTCCGAAAAGAAAACGCGTGTGATTTACGGCGCGGTTTTTTTCTTCGTCTTCGTCTTTCATCTCGCTTTCGGACTGGCGTCTTTCGACAACGCGTTCCTTTTATCGCTGATGCCGTTGACCGCGTATCTTCCGATGATCGTTTTGTTTTACGCGCTGTCGAAACGAAACTTTGCCTGCAATACCTTTGTCGTTCTTCTTGGGATCATCGCTTCCCTGATCGCCCTGCTTTTCAAAAAAACGGGGACGATCGCTTTCGTTCAGGCATTCGGAAGTCTGGGAATTCTGTCCGATATTCTGTTATTCGCGCTTTGTCTTCTGGTCTGCGTCCTTTTGGGGTGGATCGTCTACCGGTATCCGGGAAAATTCTTCCGCGATGAAGAAATCACCGATAAACGAATCGCTTATATCGACGTTCTCCTCTTTTTCCTGATCGGTCTTTCGCTGTATCTGATGAATACGACGTACGATCCGGGCGCTTCCGTTTTGCTGTTTCTTTCCGCGCTGTCGGTCTTTCTGGTCATCGTCGATTACCTGAATACGAAAAGGAAAGGTCGGATTCTGCAAAGAGAGTATGCCGAGATCGAGCGCCAGATCAAGGCAGAGAGGGACGAGTACCGCCAAATCGAACGGGGAATCGAACTCGGAAAACGTTACCGGCACGATATGCGTCATCATTTTGCCGTCATCAAAGGACTGATTCGTCAGGGAAACGCTTCTCAGGCGGAACGCTACATCGAAACGCTCAACGACGATCTATCCGATCTGGAACAGCAGGTCTACTGCGGCAACGCCGTCATCAACGCGGTCCTTTCTTCGCTTTTGGGCAAAGCCCGACAATCCGGAATCGATGTCCGGACGGAAATCCGCATTTCCGACGCGATCGCTTTCGACCACGCGGATCTCTGCGTCGTTTTGTCCAATGCGATCGAGAATGCGATCAACGCCTCCCTGTTGACCGAAGAAGAGAACCGCCGCATCGCCATCGCCGTCGATGGCCTCGATCCGAACAAATTCACTTTATCCGTCCGAAACGGCGTAAAAGAGAAGATACCCCTGAACGAAGACGGTCTTCCGTCAGGAAAACGGAGTGAAAATCACGGCTACGGCCTTGCCAGCATCCGTCATATCGTCGAAAAATACCGGGGGTTGCTGCACTGTACTTCGTCGGAAGAGACATTCGAACTGAAAGTCGTGCTTTTTTCCCGGATCAACGCGAAGAAAAAAAGCAAGTCGCGGCATTTGAAAGTGCGCTCCGTCGCGACGGTTCCGCTTCTTTTCGGCTGCGGGTTGTTGCTGATCAACCTGATGCCCGAAACGCTGGATACCCTGAATGAGGTTCCGGTGATCGGAAAAGCCACGCAGGTTCTCGATTTCCGTTCGTACGGATTCGGCTGGGGAGACAATCGGATTCAGGTGGAATATCCGAAAACCGACGGAGAAGACGTCAATCGGTCGATCGAAGAATACGTCCGGGAATGCGAAGCGAAATATCGGGACTATCTGAAAACCAAATACAACGGATACGTTTCCCTCGATATCCGGTCCGAAGTCGTAACCGATGACGAATGCATGCTGATCCTTTCCGTTTCCTGTACGATCAACGCAGGAAGTTCGTTCGACGATTCAAGGCATTTCGTCATCGACAAGGCATCGGGGAAGGAAATTTTCCTTTCCGACTTATTCGCGGAAGAAAGCGACTATAAGACGCATCTGAACGAGGAAATCGCGCGACAGATCGAATACCGCGTCGGAAGCGGAGACTTTTATTTCGGCTACGGCATCTGGGAAGACGAACCGGTATCTTTCGACTTAGACGATCTCGACTTCTATCTCGACGGAGACTATCGTCTGACTGTCGTTTTCTCCGAAGGGCAGATCGCGCCGAACAGCATGGGAAAACCGACGTTCGTCATTCCGTCCGTCGTGACGAATCCGATAGCGGCCGAGAATAGTCTTCTGAAAGGAGGAAACCGATGATCCGAATCGCGATACTCGACGATCAGCCGGAAGAAATGAAAATCATCCGGGATTACGTCGAAAAAGAGGAAGACCTGAAAAACAGGCCGTTTGAATGCAAAACGTTTCACGATCCGTTTGATCTTCTCGAATATACCGAAAAGGAAGGGGATTTCGATTTCTATCTGCTGGACGTTCTTCTGCCGCATCTCAACGGAATCGAAGTGGCGAAACAGTTGAGAAAACGATCGGAAAACGGCGAAATCGTCTTTCTGACGAACTCTCGGGAATATGCGGTGGACGCTTTCGGCGTCCGAGCCTCCGGGTATCTGGTCAAGCCGGTGTCCCAGAGCGATTTCTCCGGACTTTTCCGTCGCCTCGTTGAAAAAGTTTTGTCCTCCGGAAAAGCGCCGATCCTGATCCGGATCAAAGGCGGCGTCCGGAAGGTCCGTCCCGACGAAATCGTCATGGTGGAGAGTTTCAACCACCACCGGGAAATCCGCCTGTCCGACGGCAGGAAGATTCTGACTTCGACGACTTTGGTGATGCTGAAAGAGATGCTGAAAAAGTACCGGGAGTTCTATTCGCCGCATCGGGCGTACATCGTCAATCTGGATTACGTAACCGGTCTATCAGGCGGAGAACTGTACCTGACGGATTTCTCTGTCCCGATCGCCAAGAACATCTACCGGGAATTCAAAGAGTATTTCATGGAATACAGTTTCGGAAAGTGACGGATTTGCCGTCGCTTTTTCTTTTCACGCCAAAAAAAGACCGATTCACGCAGTTTCAGACAGAGAAAGAACGTTGATTTGATAAAATCAACCCGAAAGTTTTTCGAGCGAAGTTTTTTGATTGAAAAAGTTCAAACGGCGTTTTTGAAGGCGCGATTCGGTAAACGGAGGAAAAGAGCGATGAAAAGAGGAAGAGTTTTTGGAGGGATCATAGCCGGTTTTTTGTTTTCGGCGGCGGTGATGTTCGGGTTCGTTCTCACCCGTCCCGTTGAAGTCAGAGCCGAGACGAATACCGACGGTTACTGGACTTCCGGTCAGACGAACAATCTGATTCCCGTCTTGAACAGCAACAGCAATATCTCCGGTCTGGGCTTTACCTTTTCCCACAATCATTCCTATACGGTTTATCAAACGGACGGACACGGATACGGTATCCGACCGAATAATACCTACGACGATATCGGAGACGGATCGGATTATTCCGGCGGAATGTACTATACGATTCAGTTGTCCGATGCCGATCGGGTGAAAGCCGACCTGAATCAACTGACGCTTTCGGCTTCGTCCTGGTATTATATCGCCAGCGTCAGCCAGACGACGTATCTTTCTTTGAACGTTTCGTTTTATAATTCGGGAAACAGCCTGATACAGGCGGAAATTTCGGAAACGTACAGAAGAACGCAGACTTCGTCGGGAACGAAGCAACTGACCTTGGAAAATATCTCCGTTCCGTCCGGTACGTCGCGGATTCAGATGCGGTGGTCGGCGGTGACAAACGGCGCGCAGAGACCGTGGGTCGCGGATATGCAGTGCTATCTGTACGACACCACTTCTCCGTCTTATGCCGGATTGTCGGTGGATGCTTCGGCGGTGACCGATGCAACCGCGCCGATCGCCGTTTCCGGCGATTCATTGACCTATTACGTTGAATTCGACGAGAAAGTCGGTCTGGTTTCCTCCGGAACGGCGACGCTGTCGGTGGAAGGAAGAACGCTTGCTTCTTCGACCAACGGAGCCTTAGTGACGGAGGCGGGGAAAAGCAAGGTCGGCTATGCCTTCACCTTGTCGGAAGGAACTTCCAGCGGAACGCTGGTCTTTTCCGTTTCGGGTCTGTCGGTGATCGACGAGGCGCAAAATCCGTTTACGTACAGCGCCACGCCGTCCGCCAAGACGGCGGTTCAATACTATAAGACGATGAACGTCGAAGGCAGTCTGAGCAATCTGACGATGTCGGGAAATCCGACGGCCGTCTACGGCACCGATTATTCGGCTGTCCTGACTGCGGCGGAGGGTTATTCGCTTCCGTCGGCGATTTCCGTCAAGGTCGATCGGACAGAACTTTCGACGAGTCAATACACGTATCGATCCGACAACGGAGCGATCGTCATCAAAGGAACGGCGATCAAAGGCGATATCGTCATCACCGCCGCAGGAACAGCGAATTCGTATACGGTTACACTGGATATGCAGGGAGGAAGCGGCGGAACGCCGTCGGTCGTCGCAACTTACGATTCAACGATGCCTTCGATCGTCAAACCGGCGCGGACGGGTTATACTTTCAGCGGTTATTTCACGTTGCCGGACGGAAACGGAACGGCTTACTACGATTCGGATCTGACAGCCTTGAAACCTTACGATTTCGCCTCCGATACGACTTTATATGCGTTCTGGACGGCCAACACCTACACCGTAATCTATGATTCCAACAAACCGGTTTCGGCAAGCGGAATGGTCGAGGGGACGATGCAAAGTACGCTGCATACGTACGATTCGGGAAGTACCCTGAGAGAAAACGGATATCGTCTGGACGGCTGGACGTTTCAGGGCTGGTCGACGGAAAAGAACGGCCGGGTAGAATACGCTGACGGCGCGGAAGTCTTTACATTGAGTGAAAACGAGGGCTCTTCGGTTACCCTTTACGCCGTATGGCAAGCCAATACATATACCGTAACATATGATTCCAATAAGCCGTCCTCCGCCAGCGGGACGATCGAAGGAGCCATGCAAAGTAGCCTGCACACTTATGATACGGGAAGTCTTTTGAAGGAAAACGAATACCTTTTGGACGGCTGGACGTTTCAAGGTTGGTCGACAAAAAAAGAAGGTCAAGCCGAATATCCGGACAAAGCCGAAGTCCGGACTTTAAGCAAAGAAGAGGGTTCTTCGGTAACGCTTTTTGCCGTATGGCAAGCCAATACGTATACCGTAACGTATGATTCCAATAAACCGTCCTTCGCCAGCGGGACGATTGAAGGAATGATGCAGAATACGACGCATACGTATGATTCGGGCAGTACTCTGAGAGAAAACGGATACCGTCTGGACGGCTGGACGTTTCAGGGCTGGTCGACGGAAAAGAACGGCCGGGTCGAATACGCCGACGGAGAAGAAATTTTTACGTTAAGCAAAAAGGAAGGCTCTTTAATTACTCTCTATGCTGTATGGAAAGCCAATACATATACCGTAACTTATGATTCTAACAAGCCGTCTTCCGCCAGCGGGACGATCGAAGGAACGATGCCGGACACGATGCATATCTATGATACGGGAAGTCTTTTGAAAGAAAACGGATACCGTCTGGAAGGTTGGACGTTTCAGGGCTGGTCGACGGAAAAGAACGGCCAGGTCGAATACGCCGACGGCGCGGAAGTCTTTACATTGAGTGAAAAAGAGGGTTCTTCGGTTACCCTTTACGCCGTATGGAAAGCCAATACGTACACGGTGACTTTGAATTCGATGGGCGGAACTGCGTATGGTTCGGTTTACGCCGTATTCGATTCATCGATGCCGGCGATCACTTTGCCGAATAAGCAGGGATATTTATTTCAAGGTTACTATTCTGAAAAGGACGGACAGGGACTTCCGTATTACGATGCCGAAGGGAACAGCCTGACGACTTACGCGGTTTCGGGAGATATCATGCTGTACGCGTGGTGGGAACCGGTTACGTATACGATTCAGTTCTACAACGGAAGCGAATATGTGTACGAAATGAGCGACGTAACGTTCGGAAATTTGTATCTTCCGTCTTCGGAAACGATCGGAATGACCAGACAAAACTACAACTTCGTCGGTTGGAATCTGTACGCCGAACAAAATTGGAGCATGTATTCGGCGGAAACGCTGTATTCCGTCGGCCTCGTTTATGAAAACGACGGCATCGTCGTCCTTTACGCAGCGTGGTCGGAAAAAGACCAATATGCGATCATTTACGATGCAAACGGAGGAACCGGCGCGCCGGCGATGAGCCAGGCGCATGTAGACGAAACGATCAAACTCGACGAGACGATTCCGGTCAGGAAAAATTATACGTTCCTCGGTTGGTCTGTTTCTTCATCGGGCGATCAGCCGGATTACCTTCCGGGCGAATCGTTCACCATGGGAAACAACATCGTCACTTTTTATGCGATCTGGATTCACGATCCGGAACTCTCTTATGACGCGAACGGGGGAGATTTCCTCCATGCCGCGAATGCGGTATACGTTCCGTCCGGAAGTTCCGTTCCATTGACGGGCATCGAACCTTCTCGCGAAGGATATCGCTTTTTGGGCTGGGCGCTTTCTGCCGATGCCGGACAGGCCGAATATCAAGGCGGCGATACTTATCGGATCGAGCAGGACACGACCTTCTACGCCGTATGGCAAGCCGATACGTATACGGTGATTTACGATGCAAACGGCGGAATCAACGAAATGGAAAGCAGCGTATTCACTTGGGATCAGATCGGATTCTTATCGGAAAATCTCTTTGAAAAAGAAGGATATACTTTTGCGGGTTGGTCTTTCTATCCCGACGGCGGTGTCGATTTCATCGACGGCGATGAAATCGTCAATCTGTGTGCAGAAAAAAACCTGATTCTTTATGCGGTCTGGGAACAGACGATTACCGAAATTCGCTTCGATGCAAACGGCGGAAGCGGAGGGACGACGGGAACATCGGTGATTTTCGGCGAATATCTTTCGTCAAACGCGCTGAGCGCGCCGGGAAGAAACGGCTATCTTTTCGACGGATACTATACGGAAATCGACGGCGGAGAGAAAATCTTCGATGCTGAGATGAATGTTTCCGGTTTTTATGCCGTCAATGCCTGGAATCAAAATACAGAGACGCTGATTCTCTACGCGCATTGGGAGCCGATCGCGTATACGGTAGTTTATTTCAGCGGAACAAAAACGCTGAGCGTGCAGGAAGTATTTTACGATCAGGCGTTTGATCTTACGACTTCTTCTGCACTCGGCCTCGAATCCGAAGAAGGGTATCATTTCGCCGGTTGGGCGACGTTACCGGGCAGTTCGGTGATTTCCTATTCGGACGGACAGACTATTGCCACGGGACTGACTTATGAAAACGGCAGTGCGGTCTATCTGTATGCCGTATTCGCGGAAGATGAAAAAGCAAGCGTGATTTACGACGCTAACGGCGGCACGAATGCGCCGGTAGACGGCAATACCTATCCGGTCGGAAAAGAAGTCGCGATCAGCCCGGTTATTCCGGAAAAAGAAGGCTATGTCTTTCTCGGTTGGAGTTACGATCCGAACGGATCGGATATCGAATTCCGATACGAGAACGGCGAATTCGTCGTTTCGACCCTGACGATGAGCGAAGGCGGAGTTCGTTTGTACGCCGTGTGGGAACCGGGACTGACGTTGCAGAAGCAAATCGATGAACTGACGGAAAATCTGAATGCTCGCATCGATGAAGTGAAAGAATCGCTTGCAAAAGGCGATTCTGCGCTGGAAGAGAAAATCGCGGAACTTTCTCTTTCGTTAAAAAACGCGGAAGACCTGCTGAATTCGCTCGGAGAAACGTATGCAACAAAGACAGAATTGCAAGGGGCAGTTTCTACGGCAAAAGACGAATTGAATGCGGCGATCGAGAATGTAAAGAATGAATTGGAGAGTACAGTGAATGAACTGAATGCTTCGATTGCAGGAAATAAGGAAGACATCGAAGCGAAACTTTCTGCGGTCGAAGAAGCGTATAAAGCCGCGGATATTTTGCTGAGAAGCGACATCAATGGAATTTCGGAAAGAGTAACGGACTTGGAAATCGCCTATCAAACTGCCGATGCGGCTTTGAATGTGGCGATCGAGAACGTAAAGAATGAATTGGAAAGCGCAGTAAATGAACTGAATGCTTCGATTTCAGGAAATAAAGAAGATATTGAAACGAAACTGTCTGCGGTGGAAGAAGCGTATAAAGCCGCCGATGCGCTTGTGAACAGTAATCTGAACAAAATCAGCGACCGAGTAACAGATTTAGAAGAAGCCTATCAGACTGCCGATGCCGTATTGAATGCGGCAATCGAGAATGTAAAGAATGAATTGGAGAGTGCAGTAAATGAACTGAATGCTTCGATTGCAGGAAATAAGGAAGACATCGAAGCGAAACTGGCGGCGGTGGAAGAAGCCTATAAAGCCGCCGATATCTTACTGACCAGTAATCTGAGCGGAATCCGCGACAGGGTAATGGAGTTAGAAACAGCCTATCAATCTGCCGATGCGGCCTTAGCGGCGAAAGACGCGATGCTGGAACAGAGAATCGACGATCTGATCGCCGAAAATGATCGGGTCGAAAGAATCTATACGATCATCAATGCTTCTTTGGGTGTTTTATCGGCAGGATTGATGGTTCTTCTCGTCGTTCGTTTCGTAAAAGAAAGAAAGGCACGAAAGAAGAAAGCGGAAAGCGATCATGAGTAGCATATTGTCCTTTTGGGTGGAAGGCGGTCAATATTTATGCGTGACTTTGCTGATTTGCGCTTTTGTGCTATTGATGGCGAATGTCCTGCACCCTCGAAACGATGAGACGGTTCCTGCCAAAAATGAAGAATCTGTTGCTTTTCAGAATGAATCCATTGTTCGGGGCCGTTATAACAAGTCGTTTACGGCCAAGTTGATTCAGGCTTCCTATCCGACGAAATCGTACTACGTCCGGTTGGCAAATGCGTTTTTATCCTATGCCAAAGTCAGAAATCGGATTTCTTGGAGCAACTCTTCTTTCAGCGCGGGAAGAGTGACGCTGGCAAAATTCGCAATCAAAAGAAAAACGCTTTATCTTCATTTTGCCCTGCAACCGGAAGAGTTCCGGAATCAAAAGTATCCGATCGTCGATCGTTCCTCTTATAAACGGTATGAGCAAGTGCCGCTTTGCATCAAAATCAAGTCGAAGCGGAGCCTTAAATATGCGGGAGAACTGTTAACCCTCGTCATGGAAAGATTTCATCTGGAAAAGCAGGAGAATCCGCTATTTCGTTTTTCCGAAAGCCAGTTTCCCTACGACACTACCGAAAATCTGATCGCGCGCAGACTGATTAAAGTCGTCGTGACGAAAGGTCGGTATTCCCATGGAAATCCGTTGGTATGGGAACCGTTTGAAGAAAGCCGTGCGAAGAAAGAGACTTCTCTGACGGCGATAAAAAATCCGGGTTTGGAAGCCAAATATCAGGAAAAGTCCGGTTTCTACTTGAAACGGGGAACCCGATTGGGCAAGAGAGAATACAAAGTCCCTCCGGGAATGCTGCGCTCTGTCGAAAACGAACGCAAAAAAGGCGTGCGTTACGGAAGCGAAATCCGCGTTCCTTCTTTTAAAGAACAGGCGGAAAGCCGTCAAAAAAGTCAATCGTAAAATTCGTTTTGCTTTTCAACTGTCCTTCGTCTTTTTTCACGGATTGCATTTTATCTGATCGATGCTATAATAGAAATAGATTAGGAGAGAATCAATGAATCTGAAAAAAGTAAAAAAAGCAATCATACCCGCCGCGGGATTGGGAACCCGTTTTTTGCCGGCGACGAAGGCCATTCCGAAAGAAATGCTCCCGATCGTCGATATTCCGACGATTCAGTATATCGTTCAGGAAGCGCTGGATTCGGGAATCGAAGAGATTCTGATCATCGATAATCCGTATAAAGAGGCGATTCATCTTCATTTCAGCGTCGATCGCAGACTGGAAGATAAACTGACGGAAACCGGGAAAAAAGAAGAGTGCGCGTTGATTCATCAAATCGGAACGATGGCTAAAATGACCTATGTGAAGCAATCGGATCCGAAAGGATTGGGACACGCGGTCAGTCTGGGACGGGAGTTCGTCGGCGACGAACCGTTTGCGATTCTGCTCGGCGACGACGTGGTCGTGAATCGTTCGGGAGAAAAAGTTCCGGCGTTGAAGCAATTGATCGAGGTTTACGATCAGACCGGTTACAGCGTTCTGGGCGTGCAAAGCGTCAGTCCGGAAGTCGTTCACAAATACGGCGTAGTCAAACCGGTTCGGGAACTGAATGCGCGTTTAGTCGAAATCTGCGACTTCGTCGAAAAGCCGAAAAGAGAAGAAGCGCCTTCCCGGTTCGCGGTTTTGGGCAGATACGTGCTGACGCCGGAAATCTTCGATATTCTGGATCATCAGGAAGCGGGGAAAGGCGGAGAAATCCAACTGACCGACGCGATCAGAAAACTATTGGATACGCAAAAGGTCTTTGCGTACGACTTTGAAGGAACGCGTTACGATGTAGGCGACAAATTCGGGTTCGTCAAAGCGACGATCGATTTCGCCTTGGATCGTTCCGATCTTCGGGATCAGGTGAAAGAATATCTCCGGACGCTGGAATAGATTGCTGATCCGATGAAATCCATCGGAAATTCGGGTGAGCAGAAACGACTTCTCAAAGCGAACAGAACCTTTTGAACGGTTCATGCGGTCGCGGAAATCGCAGGGATTCAAAAGCAAACAGAGAAAATGAAAAATCCGGGATCGTCGAGTCTCGGATTTTTTTATCGGATAAAGGCGCCTGAATCGGAAAAGGCGTTGTTTCGATCGGGCGATACGGGTTTTTCACGTCTGGATTTCGCCCCTTTCATCGCTTTTTTTCGTTTACATTTTTTCAATTATCCGGAATTTGATATTTTTATTTCAACGCGATTGGTATATAATTAAAATTGGTTTTTAAGGAGGAAAATAAAAAAACTATGAAAGAGGTTAAAAAAACATTTCTCTCAGTTGACGGTAATACTGCGACCGCATTGGCTTCCTATAACTTTACCGAAGTAGCGAGTATTTATCCGATTACTCCGTCTTCCACGATGGCGGAATTGGTGGAACAGTATTCCTGCGAAGGCAAGAAGAATTGCTTCGGCAGTCAGGTCAAGGTTGTCGAAATGCAATCGGAAGCGGGGGCTTCGGGTACGGTTCACGGCGCTTTGCAAGCCGGTTCTCTGGCCACCACGTATACCGCGTCTCAGGGATTGTTGCTGATGATTCCGAATATTTACAAGTGGGTGGGCGAGTGCCTTCCGGCGGTTCTGCACGTTTCTGCGAGAAGTCTTGCGACCCGTTCGCTGTCGATTTTCGGCGATCATCAGGATATTTACGCCTGCCGTCAGACCGGAGCGACGATGCTTTGCGCCCATTCCGTTCAGGAATGCGCCGATCTGGCGCCGGTCGCTCATCTGATCGCCATTCGATCGCATACGCCGGTGATTCATTTCTTTGACGGATTCCGGACGTCTCACGAAATCCAGAACGTGGAATTCGTCGACAACGAAGCGTGGAATGAATTGATCGATCAGGAAGCGTTGAAAGATTTCCGCGATCACGCGCTGAATCCGCATACGCATCCGGTTACGCGCGGCGGAGCGGAAAACGACGATATTTATTTTCAGGGCAGAGAAGCGCAGAATGCGCATTTCGCCAAAGTTATCGACATTGCCGACGAATACTTCAAAGCGGCAAGCGAACTGACGGGAAGAACGTACGCACCGTTTGTCTACTACGGCGCGGACGATGCGACCAAAGTGATCATTGCGATGGGGTCGGTCACCGAATGCGCGAAAGAAGTCGTCGACGCATTGAATGCGAAAGGCGAAAAAGTGGGTCTCGTGAAAGTTCATCTCTATCGCCCGTTCTCGGCGAAACATCTGGTTTCGGTGCTGCCGGCTTCGGTGAAAAAGATCGCGGTTCTGGATCGTACCAAAGAAATGGGCGCGACCGGAGAGCCGCTGTATCTGGACGTCGTTTCGGCTTTGGAACAGATGCACCGCAAGGTGGACGTCGTCCTCGGAGGCCGTTACGGACTGTCCAGCAAGGATACGCAACCGAAACACGTCAAAGCGGTCTTTGATTTCCTCGATGCCGAACATTCATGGCACGGGTTCACCGTCGGCATCAACGACGACGTGACGCATCTTTCGATTCCGGTCGACGATTCGTTCCATGTAGACGGCAATTACACTTCCTGCCTGTTCTATGGTTTGGGGTCGGACGGAACGGTTTCCGCGAACAAATCTTCGATTAAAATCATCGGCGATGCCACGCATCAATACGCGCAGGCTTACTTCGCTTACGATTCCAGAAAGGCCGGAGGCGTTACCCGTTCTCACCTGCGATTCGGAAAAGAACCGATTCATTCGACGTATTACATCGAGCATGCGGATTTCCTTTCCTGCTCGCTGGATGCGTACATTTATAAATTCGATATGCTGAAATGCCTGAAAGACGGCGGAACTTTCTTGCTCAACACCGATATTCCGGCCGACGAACTCGAAGGTCGTCTTCCGAACCGCGTGAAAAAACAACTGGCGGAGAAGCATGCGAAATTCTATATCATCGATGCGAATAAAATCGCCGGAGAAATCGGACTCGGCAGAAGAACCAACACCATTCTTCAAGCGTCCTTCTTCTATCTGAACCAGAACATCATGCCGTATGGCGAAGCGCAGGACTGGATGAAAAAATTTGCGAAGAAATCCTATGCCAAAAAAGGCGACGATATCGTCATGATGAACTGGAAAGCGATCGACGCCGGCGCGGAGGGTCTGATCGAAATCAAAGTCAAGGACGAATGGGCTTCGCTTCCGGGCAACAAAGTGTATGCTTCGACCGGAGACGAATACTTTGATTCCTATGTCAACGTGATCGGTTCGCTGGACGGATATGACCTTCCGGTCAGCAAATTCACCGAATACGAACTCCTGACCGGCACGATGCGCAACGACGTTACGTTCAAAGAAAAGCGTTCGATCGCCGATCGCGTTCCTCATTGGATCAAAGAAAACTGCATTCAGTGCGGACAGTGCGCTTTCGTTTGTCCTCACGCGACGATCCGTCCGTTCCTCTTAAACGAAGCGGAGGTCGCCGGTATGCCGGAAAACGTCAGAGACGACGTTCTCGTCGCGATGGGCGGACCATCCGTCAAGGGATTGAAATTCCGGATCCAGGTCACACCGCGGAATTGCGTCGGCTGCTCGCTTTGCGCCGTCGAATGTCCGGGCAAGAAAGTCAAGGACGAAAACGGCAATCTGGTTACGAAAAAGGCTTTGGAAATGGTCGAAGCGAAATCGCAGTACGAGGTTCAGGAACCTGCCGCGGACTATCTCTACAAGCACGTCGAATACAAGAGCAACGTCGCGCCTGTCACGACCGTGAAAGGGGCTTCGTTATTGATGCCGTACGTGGAAATTTCCGGTGCCTGTGCCGGTTGTGGGGAAACGCCTTACTACCGTCTGGCCTCGCAACTCTTCGGAAAGGATATGCTGATCGCCAATGCGACGGGCTGTTCTTCCATTTATAACGGTTCTACTCCGCTGACGCCGTTCTGCACGGATAAAAACGGAGAAGGCATCGCCTGGGCAAACTCGCTGTTTGAAGACAACGCCGAATATGGTTACGGCATGCGCGTGGCCACGAATTACAAACTGGCGGAAATCGTTCGGATTCTCGAAGAGAACAAGGCCGATTGCGAAGAAGAATTGCAGAAAGTCATCGACGATTACATCGCGAACATCAAAAACCGCGATCACGTCCGTGCGATCAAAGATCATTTGATCGAACTGGTCCGCGCGAGCCGTTCGGAAGGCATTAAGAAAGTTCTCTCCTACGAAGGAGATCTCCTCGATAAGTCGGTCTGGATCGTCGGCGGCGACGGTTGGGCATACGATATCGGCTACGGCGGACTCGATCACGTTCTCGCCAACGAAGAAGACGTCAACGTAATGGTTCTCGACACCGAAGTTTATTCCAATACGGGCGGTCAGTCGTCCAAATCCTCCCACACCGGGTCGATCGCCAAATTTACCGCTTCCGGAAAGAAATCCGCGAAGAAATTCCTCGCGCTGATGGCGATGACTTACGGTCACGTCTATGTCGCGCAGATCAGCATGGGCGCGAACAAGGTCCAGGCGATCAAGGCGTTGAAAGAAGCGGAAAGTTACGACGGACCGTCGCTTGTGATCTGCTACTCGCCTTGCGCCAATCACGGCATCAAAGGCGGTTTGGCGAATGCGCAACTGACGGAAAAACGCGCGGTCGAATGCGGATATTTCCCGATCTTCCGTTACGATCCGAGATTAAAAGCCGAAGGAAAAGACCCTTTGCAGATCGATTGTCCGGAGCCGGATTTCAGCAAATTCCGCGACTTCCTGATGAGCGAAACACGTTATTCGCAATTGCCGAAGGTCAATCCGGATCATTGCGAAGAGTTGCTGACGAAATCGCAGAAATACGCCGAAGACCGTTGGAATCGTCTTAAAAAATTCCACGATTAAAGGGCAGAATCGAAAGTCCCAGTCAATCCAAAAAGCCATCGAAGCGTTGAATCGCAGATGGCTTTTTTCATACACAAAAAAAGATTGCCGGGTTTCCGACAATCTTCGATTCCTATTCGATCGAGATGAATTTCTTTGAATCGGCTTCTTTTTCTTCGGTCTTTCGGATAGAAAGACGGAGAACCCCCTCGTCGAGTTTAGCCTTGATATCTTCTTCTTTGACCTGATCGCCGACATAGAAACTTCGCGAATAATTGCCGTAATGGCGTTCGCGATGGAGATATTTTCCGTTGTTTTCCTTGTCTTCCCGGTTAAAAGAAGCAGAAACCGTCAGATAGCCGTCGTCCAACGCAAGTTTGATGTCTTCCTTTTTGATCGAAGGAAGATCAATCGCCAATTGATAGTGATCGCCTTCGTCTTTGATGTCGGTTTTCATCACTTCGTTGAAATAAGAATTTCTTTCCTGACGATGATTGAAGAAGTTCTCGAAGAAAGGATCGATTAAACTGTAACTCATACTTTTTACCTCCGTTAGCACTCTTTATCTTCAAGTGCTAACCTTATTATACGCTAAATTAGCACTCCGTCAATAGGATTGCTAAAATTTTTTAACTTTTTTTAATCTTTTCTCAAACGGCCGGTGTAGTCGCGATCGATTGTAATGACGGTATAGTAATTCGGATTCAAGAGAGAGATTTTATCGGACAGAATCGTCTTAATTTGCCGGTCGGTCAGTTTTTCTTCCATCGGAACAAGAAGGTCGAAAATCAGATTGATGTGCGTATCGCCTTTGACGATGCGGAAGTCGTGAATCGAACAAGGAAAAGAGAGTTCTTTGACAAGCGAAAGCACTTCGCTTTTCAGTTCGTTTTGCAGAGGATCGTCGAGTACGATCGGGTCAATGTGAATCGTGGTGAAAATTTTTAAATCGGAGAGACAGGCTCTTTCGATGTTGTCGATCAGATCGTGGGAAGTCAGAATGTTGACGGAAGCGTCGACTTCGACGTGGCAGGTGGCGAAAATGCAATTCGGTCCGTAACTGTGCATTTGGAGATCGTGCATGCCGATCACGCCTTCGTAAGAAAGAATTTTCGCGGTGAAAGCGTTGACGACGTCGAGGTCCGGCGCTTTTCCTAAAAGCGGATCGGCAGTAGAGACAATCAGTTTATAGCCGGAAATACCGATGAAAACGCCGACGGCAACGCCTAAAATGCCGTCGATGCTGACTCGGGTCGGATTCGTATACTGGCCGATGATCGTTCCGATGAGAACGACGGCGGTGGCGATGACATCGTTGCGGGAATCGGCGGCAGTGGCTTTGAGAACGGTGGAATCGATTTTCTTTCCGACTGAATAATTGAATAGGGCCTGATAAAGTTTCAAAACGATGGAAACGGCCAGAATGATGAATGTGATGAGGGCTTCCGTGGACGACATTTTTTCGGCAACTTTGGTTCCTAAGGCGGTTTCGATGATGTCCTCGGCGGAGTTGATGATCAGAACGATGCCTAAGGCCGCGACGATGATGGCAACGATGAATCCGGCGAGATACTCGCTTCGCGCATGACCGAACGGATGATCTTTATCAGCCGGTTTGGCGGAGAGGCGGATCCCGATGAGCGAAACGATGCTGCTGGAAGCGTCAGCGAGATTGTTGACGGCATCGGCCGTGATCGAAATCAGATGAAAGAGCAATCCGACGACGAGTTTCATCGCAGAAATCAGAAGATTGGACAGGATTCCGAAAAGACTCGCCAGAATCCCGTATTTCCGCCTTACATTTCCGTCTTTGACGTTTTGATAATCTTTGATAAAGATTCGTGCGAAAAAATCGACCATACGCTTATTCCTCTTTCTCCGTATAATGCGTATTATAAAACTTTTTCCGTTATCCGGTAAAGTCTTTTCGTTCTTCGCCGGATTTCTTCGCGTTTCTCCGAATGCGGCTCTTGCAAGGAGAAGGTATTTTTTCGATGCTCACTATCCATTTGTTCGTATCGAATCATCCCGATTTTTGGAAAAATGTGTATGTAAATTACAGAAATACCCGGAAAAATGTGTAAAGTTTTTTAAAAAGTTTGAAAAAATGGGTTAAGGTCTTTGACAAGGCGTTGACTCTCTAAACGCAGATACCGCAAAGACGGTGCGTTTACGAATATTCCGCTTTATCTCGCAGGAAGGGTGAAAGACTTTCTGTCAAAAATCGGTTGACGGATTGCGGAATTCGTTGGTGATCAAACGCAAAATCAAAGGGTTTTTCTGACGAAGTTTTAATTTTTTTTAGAAAATATAAAAAAATGCGTTTCGATTGCATAGGTTTTGCAGACGATTTAAACCGACAAGAACGAAAATATGACGAGATGCGGGTCTGATGCGACCGATTTTCCTGCTCTGCCGCAAAACCCGGAGTGGCAGGAAATCTTTGGGTTTTCTTGTTTTATCCGACTTCCTATTATATAATTGAATCAACTTTCTTCTGGAAAGTGGAAAGAGAAATTATGAGAAAAATCAAAACGAAGATACCGCCTCAATTATACATTCTGTTGACCTTTTTTTCGGTGATCGTAATCGGCACGATCCTGCTCGTATTGCCGTTCAGCACGACGGACGGGAAAGGATTGTCGTTCATTGAGGCTCTTTTTACCGCGACGAGCGCGACCTGCGTTACCGGTTTAAGCGTCGTCAACTGCGCGGAACTCTCCCTCTTCGGAAGAGTGATTCTGGCGCTTCTGATCGAAGTCGGCGGGTTGTCCTTTCTGACGATCGCCACGTTTATTTTTTCGCTTTTTTCAAAACTGACCGTCGGAAGTTACAAACTGATGAGCGAGGCGCTGAACAACGATCATCCGGGAGAAGCCATGCGCTTGATCAAGCGGATTCTGTTGTTTTCTTTCATCATTCAGTCGGCAGGAGCGGCCGTCAACGCTTTGATTTTCCGCTTTCAGTTTCAAATGGATCCGGCTTCTTCAATCGGATACGGTCTTTTTCATTCGATTTCTGCGTTCAACAACGCCGGTTTAGATATTTTCGGAGCGAATTCGTTACTCGATTATGCCGGAAACGTATGGCTCAACGTCAATACGATGATTCTGATCATTCTCGGCGGCATCGGGTTCGTGGTTCTCGAAGACATCGTTTTCAAGAGAAAGTGGCGGCGCTTTTCGCTTACCTCCAAAATCGCTCTGACGATGACGGCGTTTTTGCTGATCGGCGGAACATTGCTCTTAAAACTGTCGCTGGGCAATTCGATCACCTGGTTGCAGGCCGCATTCCAGTCCGTCACCGCCCGGACGGCGGGCTTTTCCACTTTCGATATGGCAGATCTGAACGCTTCATCTTATCTGGTGATGATCATTCTGATGTTCATCGGCGCTTCTCCGGCTTCGACGGGCGGCGGATTGAAGACGACGACGTTCTTCATCATTCTGCTTTTGATTTATCGCTTCGTCAGAAAGGAAACGCCGACGGTCTTCCGACGGCGAATTTCGAAAAAAGTCATCGATAAGGCTCTCATTATTTTTACAGTGGAAATCTTTTATGTTATGATGATTACGTTCATACTGACGTTCGTCGAGCGGGACATTGCGTTTCAGGGATTGCTGTTTGAAGTCATTTCGGCTTTCGCAACGGTCGGCCTTTCGATGGGCGTAACGGGCGAATTGTCTCTGGCGGGGCAGATCATCATCATTGTAACGATGTTCTTCGGCCGCCTCGGCCCGTTGACGATCCTTTCGTTGGGAAACAGCCGGAAGAATGAAATCAAAGATAAAGAAATCCGGTTTATCGAAGAAAAAGTCATCGTCGGATAGGAGGAAACTATGAAAAAGAGAGAGAAAAAAAACTTTTTGATCATCGGTCTGGGTCGTTTCGGTCTGGGCATCGTCAAGCAGTTGTCGAGTCTGACTCCGAATATCGTCGCCGTGGATATCGATGAAAACCGGGTGACGTTAGCCAGCGAATACGTCGATCAGTGCCTGATCTGCGACTGTACCAAGAAACGGGCGTTGTACGATATCGGCGCGCAGAATATCGATCACGCGGTCGTCGCGGTCGGGAACAATCTGCAAGCGACGATTCTCATTACGATCAACCTGAAAGAGTTGGGCGTCAAAAACATTACGGTCCGGGTGGACGAACCGGAATACATCGAAATCATGGAGCGGCTCGGCGCGGACGAAGTCGTCGTTCCGGAAGAAGCCAGCGCGACGAGTCTGGCCAATCAGATCATGTCCAATTCCTTTTTGAATTACTATAAGGTAAACAAGGATTTCGGCATCGTCCAGATTCTGGTCAACGAGGCTTTTGAAGCGAAATCCCTGATCGAAATGGACGTCCGGAACCGGTTTGATGTCAATATCACGGGGATTATCCGCGACGGAAAATTCTTCATGCCGAAAGGAAACGACACGGTGCAGGCCAACGATATCATTCTGGCCTTGGGAAAAATGAGTCATATCAATAAATTCGATATCTATCTGAACGCGAGGTGAGCGCAATGGAGTTTTTGCTGAGCAACGTCTATCTTCCGTTGGAAAAAGAGGAGAGCGATTTACCTTCTGTCATCGTGAAAATGCTGAAAATCGATCCGAAGGAATTCGTCGGGTTCAAGATCATCAAAAAGGCGGTGGATTCCCGGAACAAGAGGAAAATCGTGTTCGTCTATACGCTTTTGGTTACGCTGAATTACTATCATGAGAAACTGTTTCTCAATCCGAATGTCCGGAAAAACACGCTGATCGAAACGATCGAAGTGCCGAAGACGAGAAAAGCGCCGCGTCCGGTGGTCGTCGGATTCGGTCCCTGCGGTATGTTCGCTGCGTTGATTTTAGCCCGCGCGGGATTGAAACCGATCATCGTGGAGAGAGGAAAAACGATCGACGAGCGAGTAAAAGACGTCGACGAATTCGTGAAAAACGGAACGCTGAATCCGAAGAGCAATCTGTGCTTCGGCGAGGGCGGCGCGGGAACTTTTTCCGACGGCAAACTCAACACCGGCCTCAACGACGCGCGGATTCGTTTCGTCCTGAACGAATTCATCGCGCACGGCGCGCCGGAAGAGATTTACTACCAGAATCACCCGCATATCGGTTCGGACAATCTGGTGAACATCGTGAAGCGGTTCCGGAAGGAAATCGTCGCGCTGGGCGGAAAATTCCTGTTTGAAACGACGTTTCTGGATTTCGTCGAGAAAGATCAGGTGCTGACCGGCGTCCGGATCGCGAACAAAAGCGGAGAGATCAAAGAAATCGCCTGCGACGATTGCCTGCTGGCGATCGGACACAGCGCCCGCGACACGTTTTCCAACCTGTACAAGCACAACTTGAAGATGATTCCGAAAGATTTTTCCATCGGCGTTCGGATCGAGCATTTGCAGGAAGACCTCGATAAATGTCAATACGGAAAGGAATACAAAAATCCGAAACTTCCGCGAAGCGATTATAAGCAAGTCGTTCATCTTTCTAACGGAAGAAGCGTCTACACGTTCTGCATGTGTCCGGGAGGAGAAGTCGTTCTCACGCCGACGGAGGAACACGCGATCGTGACCAACGGAATGTCGCTTTACGCCCGGGCGAATACAAATTGCAACGCCGCGCTTTTGGTCAATATCCGAGTCGACGACTATTTCATCAATTCGCCGTTGGACGGCATCTATTTGCAGGAATGGATCGAAAACGCGGCTTTCAGCGAGGAATTTCCGAATAAGGCGCCTTGTCAGAGAGTCGGCGATTTTCTCCTCGATCAGAATACGATCATTTACGGAAAGGTTCGTCCGAGCGTGAAACCGGGTTTCTATTTCCGGAAAATCAGCGAAATTCTTCCCGAATTCATTACCCGTTCTCTGAAAGAAGCGATTCCTTTGATCGGCAAAAAACTGAAAATATTCAAAGACCCTGACGGCATCATCGTCGGCGTGGAGACGCGTTCTTCTTCGCCGGTTTCGATTCCGCGCGACGAGAATCTGCAATCTTCGATCGCGAATCTCTATCCGTGCGGAGAGGGGAGCGCGCATGCGGGCGGAATCATGTCCAGCGCGTTGGACGGCATTCACGTAGCGATGAAAGTGGTCGAAAAATACCGGAGCGAATCCTGATGCATCCGTTCCGTCATTTTCTCACGATTACCCGTCATCGGCACAAGGTGATGATTCTCTGCTTTCGGCTGGGTATCGGCTTTCAAGGACTTTTTCACGATCTCAGCAAGTATTCGTGGACCGAATTTAAGGCCGGCGCGCGGTACTATCAGGGAACGCGAAGCCCGAATGACAGGGAACGCGAAGTCAAGGGGTATTCTTCCGCGTGGATGCACCACAAAGGAAGAAACAAGCATCACTTTGAATACTGGACCGACATCGACAAAAAGACCAATCTCTACCTTCCGGTGAAAATGCCTTTGAAATACGTCAAGGAAATGTTTGCCGACCGATTGTCGGCGACGATGGTTTACAAAGGAAAAGCCTTTCGGAACGAAGATCCCTGGAATTATTACACGGAGAGAGAATCGGGCTTGAAAATGCACCCGGATACGGCGGAACTATTGGAAAGTTGGCTCCGGATGCTGAAAGAAAAGGGAATGAAAGAAACGCTGAAAACGATCAAAGCGTTCAAGGAGGAGGATTATGGCAAGAATCGTAGTGAGATGTCCGATCTGCAAAGCGACCAACTCCGTCGATAATCACAAGAAAAAGGTTCGGTGTCCGATTTGCAAAAACCGGTTGAAGTTGGAAGAATACGAGATCGTCGTACCTCCCGAAGAAAAGGAAGAGTATCACGGGAAAGGATTTCACAATCACACTTTTTTAGGGTATTTCACCATTTTTTTCGGTATTTTCGGCGTCGATTATTTTATTAAGAAATGCTATAAGAAAGGGTTGATTTCCCTCTTGTTTTTCTGGACAGGCGCGCCGGTGGTTCTGGCCGTCTTCCGGGCAATGGAGATTCTGGCGTTAGAAGACGACGAAATCGACGAGTATTACCGTAAAATCCGGGAAGGAAAGAAGAACGGAGGAAAAAAGGAATGAAAATCGCGCAATACGTCCTTTTGGGAGTAACCTCTTCGCTCTTAGTCGCGTTCATCGCGATGGGCGTCTTCTATTTTGTCAAAGGAAGAAAGGGAAAGGGCAAATCGAACCGGAAACTCGAAGCGGCGATCTATATCGACGCCGTTCTCCTGTTCATTGCCTCGATCGCGTTCACCGTGATCAACGTGGTCGCCTCGATTTAAAAGCGGACTCTTTTCTTTTAGCGGCTACGAATAAATTTCAGATCCACAAGTTCTCCCTCTTGATTCCTCTGTCAAAATATGTCATAATATAGCAAAGTTTATGTAAGGGGCGCAAGGATTATGAAAAATAAAGAAATAACTGTATTGGATCGGGAAATTCATATTAACAAGGACGAGTATTTCTCTTTAACCGATATTGCAAAATATAAAAACTCAGAAGATCCACGATTTGTCATACAGAATTGGATGCGCAGAATCGATACGATTCAATATATGGGGTTGTGGGAACAACTCAACAATCCGAATTTTAACCGTGTCGAATTCGATACGTTTAAAAGCGAAGCCGGGCATAATTACTTTACAATGACGCCGAAAAAATGGATAGACGGTGTAAACGCGATCGGTATGATTTCAAAAGCCGGGAAATATAATGGTGGCACTTACGCGCATAAAGATATTGCTCTGCAATTCGCCTCGTGGATATCGCCTGAAATCCATTTGTACATTATCAAAGAGTTTCAACGTTTAAAAGCAGATGAACAGAAACAACTCGGCTGGACGATAAAGCGAGAACTTACCAAAATAAATTACCGCATACATACCGACGCGATCAAAGATAACATTATTATGCCGCTTGAAATCACGAAAGAACAAGCGTCGTTTGTTTACGCAAACGAAGCGGACGTTCTGAACGTTGCTCTATTCGGTATGACGGCGAAAGAATGGCGAGAGAAAAATCCGGATAAAAAGGGAAATATACACGACTATGCGGAAGTGTCGCAACTCGTATGCCTTTCCAATCTTGAAAACCTGAACGCTTATCTTATCGAACGCGGAATAAGCCAGAAGGAAAGGCTTGTTGAACTCAACAAGGCGGCAATCCGTCAGATGAAGGTTTTGGCGGAGGATACGCTGAAATTGACCGACGGTTCAAACGAAGAATGAGGTGCAAAATGAGATTTTCTGAAAAAGTGAAATATGCGAGAATGAAATTATTATTGACACAGGAAGCGTTGGCAAAAGAACTCGGTGTCTCCTATGCCACCATTTGCCGTTGGGAAAAGGAAAACCGCGAACCGCAAATTGTTTCGCAAGGCAAATTCTATGCTTTTTGCGAGAAAAAGGGTATCAAGTTTGAAGAAAAACGATAAACGTATATAAAATATGACGGAAAATATCCTATTTAGTGTGATATTCTTGCCTAAACGATGATTGAAAGATTTTATGTGCTTATTTTACCATGTTTTTCCACAAAATCCCTGACATCACGCAAGATATTCGGCACATGGTCTGATTGCGATATTTCAGAATTGGAAGGACATCTTTTTTCAGCATAATGCTTCCGCACCATCCAGATTGTTGTAGCGGTACAGCATATTCCTTGCATCTTCTTTCGAGTAGTTTGTCCTCTTCTGTTTTTCATCGGTACTCTTTGTCGGTTACTCTGGCTTTTTCAACAATGACAGATCGAGGGCATGGATTTGCATGCTTCGGACTAAAAAAAAGAAGCGGTCAGATCCGCTTCCGAAGGCCAATCGAATGATTAGTCAATCCACCAGATCGGCTTGTTCAGCAAAACGCAAACCAGGTCGACGATCCAGAGAATGAAGAAACCGCCGCAGATCAAGAGAATGACCGCGAGAACAACTCCCAACACATTGTTTGCTGCCAAGGATTTCAACAGACGGACGATGTTGCCGTAGACGCCCCAGAGCAATACGAGCAGAACGCGGACGATCCAAGGTAACCCTTCCAAAGTCTTTACTAAGTTTTTCATTGATGCTTCCTCCTATACGTCAATCATATAATATCGCCGAAAAAAATAGAATAGTTTTTTTCGTTTTTTAAAAATGAGACGCGATATTTTTATCGGGGTGAACGACTCTGTCGATCTGACACACCGCGGCGTTGACTTCGCCGAATCCGGTGGTGAGATTCTTGACTTTCCCTTCATAGACGGCGATGTTTCCTGAGGCGAAGATGTTTTCCTTTGAGGTTTGGCAGGAGGCGCCGGTTTTGATGAGATTGTTTTCTTTTTCCAGATCAAACGAATCGGAAGAAGGAACCTGACCGTATTGGACCAGAATGTAGTCGCAGTTCAGCGCGATTCTGCTTCCGTTTGCGTTTTCTTTCAGAATCAGACCGATCCTGGAACCTTCGTGTTTCAATTCGGACACGGCATAGTTTTTATAGATCGATACGCCTTCTTTTTCCATTCTTTCGACATTGTAACTCTGACCGCGAAATTCCGATCGCCGGTGAACGATGGCGACGCTTTTGGCGACGGGAGCGATGAGCAGGCTGAGATCGATCGCAGAATCGCCGCCGCCTAAGACCGCGACGTCGCACCCGGCGAATCGGCTGACGTCCTTGCAGGAGTAGAGGATGTTTTCAAATTCGCCCTCGTTCGGCAAGCCGATTTTGCGGGGAGAGAAACTGCCCATTCCCGTGGTAATCAGCACCGTCTTCGTCAGATAACTTCCCTTGTCGGTTTCGATGAGATAAGCGTCTTCTTCCTTTCGGAAACCGACGACTTTTTCGTGAAGGTGAATCGGAAGGCAGTTATCTTTCGATGCATACTGGGCATAGAGATTCTGAATAAAATCTTTGGCCTTGATCGAATCGAATCCGGGAAGATCGACGATGGCTTTTTCCGGATAAAGCGCGGTCAGTTGACCGCCGATCTCTTCGCGGGATTCGAGAACGATTCCTTTGAGGTTGTGAAGCGCGCAGAGGGTTGCGCCGTATAAACCGATCGGCCCGCAGCCGATGATGATGACATCTTCCATGAAGTTCTCTCCTTGATTTTTTCCATTATAGGATAATTTGCAGTTTGCAACAATACCTTTTATTTAAACTTTTCAAAGTGATATACTATGTGCGGAGAGTGGTGAAATGGTAGCGAAATATATCAGCCGGTCTTTGGAAGACACGGCCCGCCTTGCCCGCGCGATAGCCGGACACCTTCATCGGGGCGACGTCCTCGCGCTGGACGGAGATCTGGGCGCGGGAAAAACGACGTTTACGAAATTTCTCGGAGCGGCATTAGGAATCGAAGAAGAGATTTCCAGTCCGACGTTCAATATTCTGAAATGCTATTTCAAGGGAAAAATGCCTCTTTACCATATCGACGCTTATCGTCTGGAAGAGGGAATCAACCGGGACATCGGGTTGGAAGAGGTGATCGAGGGCGACGGAATTGCCGTCATCGAATGGGCGGATTTCATCGAAGACCTTCTCTTTCAGCCGTTGAAAATGCGGATCGAAAGAGCCGACGAGACCACGCGGATCGTGACCCTTTCTTCCGATTGGGAAAAATACGCCCCCGTTTTTGAAGAAATCGAGGCGATCGGCCGATGAAAACTTTACTATTGGACAGCGCGGGCATGTCTCTTTCCGTCGGAATCGCCGTCGACGGGAAACTCGTCCGCGCGGTATCGTATCCCTGCTGGCAACGGCAATCGGAAAAAATGATTCCCGAAATCGAAAGCGCCTTGAAAGAAACAGGGCTTTGCCTGAAAGATTTCGGCGAATTCGTCTCGGGAAAAGGACCGGGTTCTTATACCGGAATCCGCATCGCCATGACGATCGCGAAGATCGCCGCGCAGATGGCGAAAGCGAAGTTAATCCCGATTTCCTCACTGAGAATCATGGGGGACAGGAACAAGAAGTTCATCGCTCTGATGAACGCCCGTAGCGGGCGAAGTTACATCGGCGTTTACGCTTACGACGACGTGATTCTCGAAGATCGCGTGATGAAGAACGAAGAGGTATTACGTTACGTTCGGGAACACCCGGAGTTTACGGTGATCGGTGATTGCGGATATCTGGGCATTTCTTCGGAAAAACCCGATGAAATCCGCGGACTTCTTTCGTTCAGGGAAATCGTTTCGCCTCTTGCAAATCCGGCGGAAGCCCGGCCGGTTTATCTGAAAGACCATGACGGAATTTAGACAGGCGACGGAAGCCGATATCGAAACGATTTCGGAACTGGAAAACGGGGGATTCGTCAATCCGTGGACGAAAGAGCAGTTTGCGTACGAAATCGGTCAGAACGAGTTTGCGCGCACATGGGTTCTGTGCGAAGAGGGGAAAATCATCGGATACGTCGATTATTGGATCATCTTCGATCAGTCTACGTTGAACAAACTGTTCGTCGCCGAAGATTATCGCCGTCGGGGCTACGGCCGTCTCCTGTTGGAAAGAGCGCTGGAAGACGCGAAAGAAAACAGGTGTCTGACGATGAGCCTTGAAGTCCGGGTTTCCAACGAAAAAGCCATCGCGCTGTACGAGAAACTCGGATTTGAAATCCTTTTGAGGAAAAAGGCGTATTATGCGGACGGAGAGGACGCTTTTTACATGATGCGGGGCGTTTTTACGGGAAATTGAGGGTTTGGTATGGATAAAATCATTTTAGCGGTAGAATCGAGTTGCGACGAAACGGCGATCGCGATTCTGAAAAACGATCGGGAACTTCTCGCCAACGTGGTTTCCACGCAGATTGCCGTTCATCAGAAATACGGCGGCGTCATGCCGGAAGTCGCTTCGCGCCTTCACATCGAAAACATCGGTTTCGTCTTGCAGGACGCGTTGAACGAAGCGGGGATCGCGATGGAACAGGTTTCAGCCGTCGCCGTGACGGCGGGACCGGGTTTAATCGGCGCGTTGCATGTGGGACTTCAATGCGCGAAAACGCTGGCATTGATGTACGATAAGCCGTTGATTCCTGTGCATCATCTGGCCGGGCATATCTATGCGAATGAATTCGTCGCGCCTTTGAAATTCCCTTGTCTGGCGATCGTCGTCAGCGGCGGAAATACCGAACTAGTGGTCATGGACGATCACCTGTCCTTCCGGATTATCGGAAGAACGCTGGACGATGCTATCGGCGAAGCATTCGACAAGGTCGCCAGAGTGATCGGCTTGCCTTATCCGGGCGGCGTTTCGATCGATCGGCTTTCTCAATCGGGAAAACCCTCTTACGCGCTTCCGAAACCGTTGCACGATCACAGTTACAACTATTCCTATTCGGGCATCAAAACCGCGGTCATCAATCTGGTTCATCGTTTGGAGCAGAACAAGCAGGAAGTCAACGTCGCGGATCTGGCCTGTTCTTTTCAGAAGACGGCGATCGATTTGCTTTTGGACAAAGCGCTTCCGGCGATCGACGAATTCGGAATCCGTCAGATCGTTCTGGCCGGCGGCGTTTCGGCGAATTCGTATCTTCGCAAGCAGATCGTCGAAAGGACTTCGGGGCGTGATGTCGAGGTGGTGATTCCGCCTCTTTGGTGTACGACCGACAACGCGGCGATGATCGCCAAAGTCGGTTCCTATCTCTACGAAAGAAAACTCTTCGCGCCTTTGACTTTGGGGGCAAATCCTTCATGGGAACTGGAAGATTACGATAAGTTGTAATTTTTCCGGGTTTTTGGTAAAATAAAAAATTATCCGAGACTTTGTCCGGGCGGGCATTGTCTTATTGAAAAGAAAGGCGGAAGAAATATGAAGAACAAGGAATCCTTATGCTTAGCGGAGGTCGGATTATGAAGAAAGCCTTCGTCCGAATGCGCGATGCGATGAAAAAGATGTCGGAGTCGCTTCACCGTTTCGCAAAAAAAACCGCCGACGGGTTTTATCTGCTTTTAAAGAAATACGACTGGGCGATTTTTCTCGGGGTGATCACCGTACTCAGTCTGGTAATGCGGTATTTCCTCTTCGACTGTGTCCGGGGCGATTATATCAGTTGCCTGAAACCGTGGTATACCCGCATTTACAACGGCGGGGCGAAGGAACTCGGAGTGACTTTCGGGGATTATACGCCGGCGTATTACTATATTCTGTATTTCATTTCGCTCTTTCGCTTCGATCCGGAATCCTATCAGGTGCTTCATGCGATCAAATGGGTTTCCGTCTTTTTTGATTATCTGCTGGCCGTCTACTGTTCGTTGATCTGCTATCGGGTCACTTCCGACAAGACGAAGACCATGCTTTGCTATTTTCTGTGCGTGTTCGGAATCACGATCTTCCTGAATTCGGCTTTGTGGGGGCAATGCGATTCCATATACGCCTGCTTCTCGGTGATGGCTTTGTACTATCTGTTGAAGAAAAGACCGAATCTGGCGATGATCTTTTACGGTTGCGCGTTTTCGTTCAAATTGCAGTCGATCTTCATTCTGCCGATCATTTTGGTTTTGTTTCTGAGAAGAAAATTCAATCTGAAATATCTTCTCTGGGTTCCGTTCATCTATATCCTGTTCGCCTTGCCGGCTTCTTTTCTCGCGGACAATTTCATTCAGCGTTTCGGCGAGATCCTATCGGTCTATTTTAATCAGGCGGCGAACAGTTACACGCAGGTTACGCTGAACGCAGGAACGTTGTACGCGCTGATCTTCACCAACTTCAAGGATGAGAGTTTCGTCTCTTCGTTCGCGGTTTTTCTGGGGATCGCGATCATCGGAACGTATTGTTTCTTCATCTATCGGTCGAAAACCGAGTTTACGCCGAAAATCTGGGTGAAAATCGCCTGTCTTCTGGTTTTGGTGACGCCGTACGTCCTGCCGCATATGCACGAACGTTACTTCTATCTGGCCGACGTGCTGGTGATTCTTTACGCCCTGTCGAATCCGAAAAAATTCTACGTCGCCATTCTGGCGATTACCAATTCGATGATCGGTTACATGGTGTATCTGTGGAATATCCCGTTCATCAACGTGGTTCCGCAGGAAGAGAGCGACCCGACGAAAGCGCTGTCCTTGCGCTTCGGCGCGATTCTCTATCTTGTGGCTATCGCGATCGTTACGGCGGATCTTTTCAAAGAGATCTATCCGAACGGGCTGAATCCGAAAAAAGAAAGAAGCGAAGTGCAGAATGGCGAAGGGATTTAATCTGGAAATCCGGCACGTCGATGCTTGCACCGGCGCGCGTTACGGCGTGCTGCACACGCTTCACGGCGACGTCGAAGTGCCGACGTTCATGCCGGTGGGAACTCTGGCGAGCGTCAAGACGCTTTCGCCGGAAGAAATCAAGGAATGCGGCGCGGGCATTATTCTGGCCAATACGTATCATCTTTCTTTGCGGCCGGGAGAAGAGATCGTTTCGGAAGCGGGCGGATTGCATCGATTCATGAACTACGACGGACCGATTCTGACCGATTCCGGCGGCTTTCAGGTTTTCTCTTTGTCGGGAAACCGGAAGATCACGGAAGAAGGCGTCTATTTCAAAAATCATCTGAACGGAAGCCCGCTGTTTCTTTCACCCGAAAAAGCGATCGGAATCGAGGAGAAACTGGGCGCGGATATCATCATGTCCTTCGACGAATGCTGTCCTTATCCGGTTACGCACCGGTATATGGAAGATTCAATCGAGCGGACTTTGCGCTGGGCCAGGCGCGGTTTAGAGGCGCACCGAAGGGACGATCAGGCGCTGTTCGGCATCGTTCAGGGCGGCGAATTCCCGGATTTGAGGAAGCATTGCGCGGAAGAACTGGTCAAAATGAATTTCGACGGTTATTCGATCGGAGGCACGTCGATCGGCGAACCGAAAGATGTGATGTATCGCATGGTTTCCTATGCGGTGAAGTATCTCCCGTTTGAAAAGCCTCGTTATCTGATGGGGGTGGGGTCCGTCGACGCGATTCTCGACGGCATCGAAAAAGGCGTCGACCTTTTCGATTGCGTCCTTCCGACCCGCATCGCCCGGCACGGAGCGCTTATGACCTCTTCGGGACGGGTCAATATCCGCGATAAAAAGTACGAAAGAGATTTTACGCCGTTGGATCCGGAATGCGATTGTTATTGTTGCCGGAATTATTCCAAAGCCTATCTCCGGCATCTTTACAAGTGCGACGAAGCGTTTGGAAAGCGCCTCCTTTCGATTCACAACATCCGCTTTCTGATCCGGATGACGGAACGGGCGCGCGAAGCGATTAAGAATGACCGTTTCCGGGAATTCAAGGAAGATTTCCTGCGGAAATTCGGCGACGAAAGAGGTTTTTGATATGGAAGAAAAGTTTGAAAATCTGAATGATTACGACTTTGCGCTTCCCGAAGAACTGATCGCGCAGAGTCCGGAAGAAAAACGCGATCATTCCCGTCTGATGCTGGTCGATCGCGAAACCGGAAGCATCGCGCACCGGCATTTTTACGATATCGTCGACGTTCTCCGTCCGGGAGACGTTCTGGTAAGGAACAACTCCAAAGTGATTCCGGCGCGCTTGATCGGCGTCAAGGAACAAACCGGCGCGCATGTCGAAGTTCTGCTTTTGAAAGATCTCGGCGGTCAGGTCTGGGAATGTTTGTGCGGCAACGCGAAAGTCGTCAAAAAAGGCACGGTCGTCTCGTTCGGAAACGGCGAACTGAAAGGCGAATGCGTGGAGGTTCTCGACGAGGGAATCCGGCGGATCCGGTTGATTTTTCAGGGAATTCTCTTTGAAATTCTCGATCAGTTGGGGAAGATGCCCCTTCCGCCGTATATTCATCGGCAATGCGAGGACAATTCGCGTTATCAGACCGTCTATGCGCGGATCGAAGGAAGTGCCGCCGCGCCGACGGCGGGATTCCACTTTACGGAAGAATTGCTGGAAAAAATCCGACAAAAGGGCGTCATCATCGCCGATATCACGCTTCACATCGGGTTAGGAACGTTCCGCCCCGTCAAAACGGAGAATATCAAAGCGCATACCATGCACAGCGAAGTTTACGAGATTTCCGAAGAAACGGCGGAGATTCTCAATCGCGCGAAGGCGGAAGGAAGACGAATCGTCGCGGTGGGAACGACGTCGACGCGGACGTTGGAGTCGTGCATGAAAAAGTACGGACGATTCGAGGCGGTCCGGGAATCCACGTCGATTTTCATCTATCCCGGCTATACGTTTTCGGCTATCGACGGGCTGATCACGAATTTTCATCTGCCGAAATCGACTTTGATCATGCTGGTTTCTGCGTTCGCCGGACACGATCTGACGATGGAAGCCTATCGGATCGCGGTACAGGAAAAATATCGTTTCTTTTCTTTCGGAGACAGCATGTTCATCTATGGAAAGCGTTAAGAATTATTATCAGATCAGTCAGATCGAGATCGATAAAATCCAAAGAGAGAATCTGTCCGAGAAGAAAACGCTGGCGCTTCACGCCTGTTGCGCGCCTTGCTCGACTTTTCCTCTGGAATTTTTAACGCCGGTTTTCGACGTGACGATCGTCTATTACAATCCGAACATCTATCCGGAAGAGGAGTACGTCCGTCGGCGGGACGAGTTGAAGCGGTACGTGGAAATCTTCAACCGGGAACATCGGGAACAGGTGCGCTTCGTCGAACTGGATTGCGACAGCGGGAACTATGAACGCCTGTTTTCCCCTTTGAAAGAGGAGGCGGAAGGCGGAAACCGTTGCAAAGGCTGCTATGCCTACCGGATGAATCGGGTATACCGTTTTGCCGATGAGCGCCGTTTCGACTACTTCACGACCGTGATGAGCATTTCGCGTCAGAAGAATTCTCAGGTCATCAACCGGATCGGGGAAAAACTGTCGACCCGTTACCGGACGAAGTACTTTTATTCTGACTTCAAGAAGAAGAAAGGCATTGACCGGAGTCAGGAATTAAGAAAACGTTACGGACTGTACAATCAACTTTACTGCGGTTGCAGGAGTTCGTACGAAAAATTTCTGAAAAAGGAAGCGGCGCGGAACGAAAAACTGTAAAGACGATCCCGTTCCGGGACGTCCGAAAGGCCTGAAACACGTATCGCCGTTGTCTAAAAACCGAAGACTATATATAAATATATACTTTTTTTTCAAAGTTATGATTTTTTAGTTGACATTCGCATTGCCTTCCAGTAGACTGGGGAAGTCGAGTTTTGACGATGCCCGCGAAGAGGGTTGAGATTGCTGAATACAGACAGCCGTTTAGAACAACGAAACTTCATCGGTTCAGGTAACTCATCCGGAGCGGAAAGTCTAGCCACGATTTAGACTAAGGAGGAATTGAATTATGGCAAAAAGCAAAAAGATCAGAGTCCGATTGAAGGCTTATGATCACAAAATTCTGGACTTGTCGGTTGAAAAAATTGTCGCCGCGGCGAACAATTCCGGCGCGAAGGTCGTAGGACCGATTCCGTTACCGACCGAAAAACAGGTCTACACGATTCTTCGGGCGGTTCACAAGTACAAAGATGCGCGTGAACAGTTCGAAATCAGAACGCACAAACGGTTGTTGGACATCGTGAGTCCGACGAAGCAGACGATCGACGCGCTGACGCACATGGATTTGCCGGCCGGCGTCGATATCGAAATCAAGTTATAGAAAGGCAGGAAACCAATATGAAATCAATCGTTGGAAGAAAAATGGGAATGACCCAGGTCTTCGCAGAAGATGGCACAATGTATCCTGTAACGGTCGTCGAAGTGTTGCCGAATGCGGTGACGCAGGTCAAGACGGAAGAAGTGGACGGCTATGAAGCCATTCAGGTCGGATACGAAGACAAAAAAGAAAATCGTTGCAACAAAGCCGAACTGGGCATCTTCAAGAAAGCCGGAGTCAGTCCGAAATACGAACTGGTCGAACTCAAAGGCGACGAAATGAAGTACAACGTCGGCGACGAAATCAAATGCGATATTTTCCAGGCGGGAGATATCGTCGACGTAACCGGAACCAGCAAAGGAAAAGGGTTCAGCGGCGCGATCAAACGCTACGGATTCACCATCGGTCCGAAAGGGCACGGATCGGGCTATCATCGCGGACCGGGTTCGATGGCCACGAACGGTCGTTACAACCGCGGCATCATGAAAGGCAAGAAGATGGCCGGTCATCACGGAAACACCACTTCGACCATTCTGAATCTTCTGGTCGTCGGCGTGGATCCGACCCACAACGCGATTCTGATCAAAGGAGCGATTCCGGGGCCGAAAAAGTCCATCGTCACCATCAGAAGCGCGGTCAAGGTTCAGAAAGGAACCAAACAGGTTGTGAAACCTCTCGTCAACTACACTCCGAGCGTGAGTGAAGTCGTGAATGACGAAACCAAGTAAAGGAGGCAGAAGGTATGGCAGCAAAAAAAGTAAACCTGAAAGTTTTAAACCAGTCCGGCGAAGAAACCGGTAAGGTGTCGCTCAGCGCCGATGTCTTCGGCGTCGAAGTCAACGAACAAGTCATCTTTGATGCGGTTCAGGTCTATCAGGCGAATCTGCGTCAGGCGACTGCGAAGACCCTGACCCGGGCGGAAGTCTCCGGCGGCGGAAAGAAGCCGTGGCGGCAGAAAGGCACCGGAAGAGCAAGAGCCGGTTCCACCCGTTCTCCTCTGTGGAGACACGGCGGCGTGGTTTTCGGTCCGAGAGGGAATCAGAACTACAAATTGTCGATGAATAAGAAAGCCCACGCGCTCGCGCTGAAATCGGCGCTGACGCTGAAAGTCAAGGACAAGAACATCATCGTGGTCGACAATCTCGACCTGAGCGAAGTCAAAACCAAGGCGGTGGTCGAACTTCTCGGCAAGATCAAAGCGAACCGGAAATCGCTCTTCGTCCTCGAAGGGGAGAATGTTCCGTTCGTTCTGAGCGCCAGAAACATTCCGGGAGTCATCGTAACGACGAACACCAATCTGAGCGTCTACGATATTCTCAACGCCGACAGTCTGATTTTCACTTCGGCGTCCATTAAAGCGGTTGAAGGAGGTCTTCAATAATGGCAAGAACCAAGAAAGAAACCAAAGTGGTCGAAGAGCGCAAGTACGCGGCGCCGAATATCGAAAGTTTCGATGTCCTGATCGCTCCGATCGTGACTGAAAAAACGATGAAGTTGCAGCAGGAACAGAACAAGGTCACTTTAAAAGTAAAGAAGAACGCGAATAAGACGCAGATCAAAATCGCGGTTCAGCAGATCTTCAACGTCAAGGTGCTCGACGTGAAAACGATCAACGTGCTTCCGAAGGCGAAGAGAGTCGGCCGTTACGAAGGAAAGACGAGCGGTTACAAAAAAGCGATCGTCACCATCAGTCCGGAAGACAAGATCAATATGTATAACGAATAAGCCGTTCAGGCGAATATAGGAGAAAAGAAATTATGTCAATAAGAAGTTATAAGCCGACGACTCCGAGCCGTCGCCATATGACCAATTCCACGTTCAGCGAAATCACGACAGCCACTCCTGAAAAAAGTTTGTTAGTTTCCATCAAAAAGACCGGTGGACGCAACAATACCGGTATGATTACCTGCCGTCACATCGGCGGGGGAAACAAGAGAAAATACCGTATCGTCGATTTCAAGCGGAACAAGGATGAAGTGGTCGGAAAGATCGCGACGATCGAATACGATCCGAACCGGAACGCGAACATCTGTCTGGTTCATTACGCCGACGGCGAGAAGCGTTACATTCTCGCTCCGCAGGGCATCGCGGTCGGAGATACGATCGTTTCCGGCGCGTCCGTCGACATCAAGACGGGCAACGCGATGGAAATCCGGAATATTCCGGAAGGTACGTTCATTCACAACGTCGAATTGCTTCCGGGAAAAGGCGGACAGATGTGCCGGGCTGCCGGAACGTCCGCGCAGATTCTCGGTTATGAAGGAAAATACGTCACGCTTCGTCTGGCTTCCGGAGAAGTCCGGAAAGTTCTCGGCACCTGCCGGGCGACGATCGGCATCGTCGGAAACGAAGACTGGAACCTGGTCAATTTCGGCAAAGCGGGCAAAAATCGTTGGTACGGCGTTCGTCCGACCGTACGCGGTTCGGTCATGAATCCGAACGATCACCCGCACGGCGGCGGCGAAGGAAAATGTCCGGTCGGCCGCGATGCGCCGCGTACGCCTTGGGGCAAACGCGCGCTGGGTGTCAAGACGAGAGACACCAAGAAAGCCTCGAATAAATTGATCGTCAGAAGACGCAACGGAAAAGCGTTATAAGCGAAAGGAGAAAAGTTTACAATGCCACGTAGTTTGAAAAAGGGACCGTTTGTCGACGAACACTTGATGAAGAAAGTGGAAGCGTTGAACGCGGCTCATAAAAAGGAATTGATTAAAACTTGGTCGAGAAGATCGACGATCTTCCCTGCGTTCATCGAACATTCCTTCGCCGTCTATAACGGTCATGAATTCATCACCGTTTACGTCACCGAAGATATGGTCGGTCACAAACTGGGCGAATTCGCTCCGACCAGAACCTATAAAGGACACACCGGTCACACCGCCGAAGACAAAGCGGCGCACGCCAAATAGGAGGAAAGACGATGCAAGCAACAGCAAAAGTTACCGGAGTTCGCATTACTCCCCGGAAAGTCCGTCTGGTGATCGATTTAGTCAGAGGAAAAGACGTTTCCGTCGCGTTGGGGATTCTCGCCAACGTCAACAAATCGGCGACTCCCGTCGTCACCAAACTGATCAAATCGGCGGCGGCGAACGCAGTCAACAATCACAAAATGGACGAATCGAAACTGTACATCGATACCATTTACGCCAACGAAGGACCTCGTCTGAAACGCTATATGCCAAGAGCCAAGGGATCGGCGTACTCGATCGTCAAGAGAACCAGCCACATCACCGTGGTGGTCAAAGAAAGATAGAAAGGAGAAGAGTGGATTATGGGACAAAAAGTCAATCCGGTAGGAATGCGGATCGGCATCAGCAAGAATTGGAATTCCCGCTGGTATGCCGATAAAAAAGAATACGCTTCTCTTTTGAACGAAGACATCAAGATCAGAAAATATCTGACGGCTAAACTCAAAGAATCTTTGCTTTCCCATGTGGAAATCGAAAGAGTCAAGGATACCGTTACCGTTTCGATCTTCACCGCGCGTCCGGGATCGGTTCTCGGTCAGGATAACGCGAATATCAAAGAGATCACCAAGAAAGTGACGAAAATCGCCAACAACAAGAAAGTCAAGATTTCTGTCGTCGAAGTGAAAAATCCTTCGCTCGACGCCAACATCGTGGCGCAGGAAATGGCGAAACAACTCGAAGAAAGAGCCTCGTTCCGCAATGTGCAGAAAAAGGCCATTCAGCGGGTGATGAAAGCCGGCGCGGTCGGCTGCAAAACCGCGGTTTCCGGACGTCTCGGCGGTGCCGATATCGCCCGTTCGGAAGGCTACAAAGAAGGCGTCGTTTCGCTTCATACCCTTCGTATGGACGTCGATTACGCGCTGGCGGAAGCCAAAACCACTTACGGAAAACTGGGGTGCAAGGTCTGGATTTCCCGCGGCCTTGCCAAACCTGCCAAGAAAAACGATTCCGATAAGAAAGGAGAATAGTCGCTATGTTACAACCGAAAAGAGTGAAATACAGAAGACCTCACAGTTTGAAATATGAAGGCTTGTCCAAAGCCGGAAACGAAGTCTCCTTCGGAGAATTCGGTCTTCAAGCGGTATCGGGAAATTACATCACCGCCCGTCAGATCGAAGCGGCCCGTATCGTTTTGGCGCGATACACCAAGCGTAGCGGACAGATCTGGATCCGGATCTTCCCGCAGATGGCGAAAACCAAGAAACCGGCCGAAGTCCGTATGGGTTCCGGTAAAGGTTCACCGGAAAGTTGGGTTGCAGTCGTCAAGACCAACCGGGTGATGTTTGAAATCGGAGGCGTTCCGGAAAAGGACGCGCGCGAAGCGTTGAGATTGGCTTCTTACAAACTTCCGATCAAGACGAAAATCATTGCGAAAGGAGATGTGAAATAGTTATGACGATTCAGGAAATCAGAGAACTTTCCACCGCGGACTTGAATACCAAAGTCTACGAACTGAAACAAGAACTATTGGCACTTCGCTTCCAGCACGCGACGGGACAGTTGGAAAACGGCAAGAAGATTACCGAAATCCGGAAATCGATCGCCAGAATCTACACGGTCATCAAAGAGCGTGAAATGGGAATAAATTAGGAGGATCCGAAGGATGGAAGAAAGAAATACACGCAGAGTTATCCGCGGCGTCGTCGTCTCGAACAAAATGGACAAGACGATCAACGTGCTGGTGGAAACGCATAAAAAAGATCCTAAATACGGAAAAAGAGTCAAATACGGCAAAAAGTATCTGGCTCACGACGAAAACAACGAATGCAACGTCGGCGATGTGGTCGAACTGATGGAAACGCGGAAATTATCCGCGAACAAGCATTTCCGTCTGGTCCGGATCATCACCCGCGCGAACGAAGCGAAATAAGGGAGGAGAAATATGGTTCAGACTGAAACAAATTTGGTGGTGGCCGATAACTCGGGCGCCAGAAGCGTACGTATCTTCCGCTTATACGGCGGTTCAAAGAGAAAATCCGCCAACATCGGCGATATCGTTCTCTGCGCCGTCAAGGACGCGATTCCGAACGGAAAAATCAAAAAAGGCGATGTCGTCAAGGGCGTCATCGTAAGAACGAAGAAGGGTGTTTCCAGACCGGACGGTTCTTACGTCAAATTCGACGACAACGCGATCGTGCTGATCAACGAAGACGGCTCCCCGCGGGGAACCCGCGTCTTCGGACCGATCGCCCGCGAACTTCGTGAAAAAGGCGAAGGGTACATGAAAATCGTTTCCCTCGCTCTGGAAGTTTTATAGGAGGTATCCCCGATGAAAATCAAAAAAGGCGATAAAGTTATCGTGATTGCCGGAAGCGACAAGGGAAAAGTCGGAATCGTTCAGAAAGCGTTTCCGAAATTGAATAAAGTCGTCGTCGACGGAGTGAACGTCCACAAGAGACATCACAAGCCGTCGCAGACCAATCCGGAAGGAACCATCGTCGACATCTATGCGCCGATTCACGTTTCTAACGTGGCCCTGTACAACGATAAGGCCAAACGGGGAATGCGGGTCGGTTACGTGATCGAAGGCGATAAAAAAGTCCGCGTCTTACGCAAAGCGGGCAAGGAAATCAAAGTAGGATAGGAGGAGCGGACATGGCAGAAACAAAATACGTTGCAAGATTGAAGACGAAATACGATTCCGAAGTCGTTGCCAAATTGCTGGAAACCTACAAATACGAATCCGTGATGCAAGTCCCTCACGTTGAGAAAGTGGTTCTCAACGTCGGCGTGGGCGACGCGACCGCGAATTCCAAACTGCTTGACGACGCGGTCAGAGATCTGACGATCGTTTCGGGTCAGAAACCGGTCATCACCAAAGCGAAAAAATCGATCGCGAGTTTCAAACTCCGGGCGGGGCAGTCGATCGGCTGCAAGGTCACCCTGCGAGGAAACAGAATGTATGAATTCCTCGACAAGTTGATGACCATCGCATTGCCGCGCGTGCGGGATTTCCGCGGCGTATCGAAGAATTCGTTCGACGGAAAAGGAAACTATACGTTGGGCGTCAAAGAACAATTGATCTTTCCGGAAATCGATTTTGACAAAGTAACCAAAATCAGAGGAATGGACATTGTCATCGTGACGACGGCCAATACCGATCAGGAAGCCTATACGCTTCTCGAAGCGCTCGGCATGCCGTTCCACAGATAGGAGGAGAAAATCATGGCAAAGAAATCGTTAATCGCAAAACAATCTCGTCCTCAAAAATTCAAAGTCAGAGAGTACTCCCGCTGCTCGCGCTGCGGAAGACCTCACTCGGTCATCCGGAAATTCGGCGTTTGCCGTATTTGCCTGAGAGAACTGGCGTACAAGGGTGAAATCCCGGGTATGAAGAAATCAAGTTGGTAGAAGGAGGAAGCACAAGAATGACTATGACAGATCCGATCGCGGATATGCTGACGCGGATTCGCAACGCAAACGCGATGAAAAGCAATAAAGTGGCGATGCCTCACTCCAATATGAAAGTACACATTGCCGAGATTCTGAAAGAAGAGGGCTTCATCAAGGACTACGAAGTCACCGGTGAAGTGAAAAAACAACTCACATTGACGTTGAAATACACCGAAAACGGCGTCAGAGTGATCTCCGGCCTGAAAAAAATCTCGAAGCCGGGATTGCGCGTCAACGCTTCGAGCGACAAACTTCCGCGCGTGCTCAATGGTCTTGGCATCGCCATCATTTCCACTTCGCAAGGGGTTATGACGGACAAGAAAGCCAGAAAACTGGGCATCGGCGGCGAAGTCATCGCTTACGTATGGTAGGAGGAACAGATTATGTCAAGAATCGGTAAAAAACCTATCGTTCTCCCTTCCGGCGTAACGGTGACCAATAACGACAACACGGTCACGGTTACCGGTCCGAAAGGAACGTTGACCCGCACCTTCGACAAATTGATCACGATCAAAATCGAAGGAAACGAAGTGATCTGCACCCGTCCGGACGACGAAATCAAATCCCGTTCCCTGCACGGAACCACCCGCGCGCTGATCCATTCGATGGTCGTCGGCGTCTCGGAAGGATTCAAAAAGGAACTGGAAATCGTCGGTATCGGTTATCGTGCGGCGATGCGCGGAGAAAACATCGTGCTGAATATGGGCTATTCCCACGAAGTCGTTCTCGCCCCGAAAAGCGGCGTGAAGATTTCCTGCCCTGAGGCGACGAAGATCGTCGTCGAGGGAATCGACGCTCAGTTGGTCGGCGAAACCGCGGCGATCATTCGCGGCGTCAGAGAACCTGAACCTTACAAAGGAAAGGGGATCAAATACAAAGGCGAATTTATCCTGCGCAAAGAAGGTAAACGAGCCGGTAAGAAATAATCGCTCAAGAAAGGAATAAGGAAGATGATTAATAAGGAATCGAAAAATATTAGTCGTGTCAGACGCCACCTGCGTGTGCGCGAGAAGATCTCCGGAACGCCAGAATGCCCTCGATTGAGTGTATTTCGTTCCAATAAACACATTCACGCGCAGATTATCGACGACGTGAACGGGGTTACTCTGGTGGCCTGCTCTTCGGTCAATCTGAAACTGGCCAACGGCGGAAACATCGAAGCGGCCGGAAAAGTCGGCGCGGAAATCGCCAAACTCGCGTTGGAAAAAGGAATTCAAAAAGTCGTATTCGACCGTTCGGGCTACATCTATCACGGTCGGGTCAAAAAAGTGGCGGAGGCCGCAAGAGAAGCCGGTCTGGCTTTCTAGGAGGAACTATCGATGGCAGAAGAAAAAGTAGAAGTGAACGGCGAAGTCGCCGAACAGCCGAAACGCGCTCCTCGCGGCGATCGTCCTCAGAGAGGTCCGAGAAAAGACGGTAAGAAATTCGACAGAAAGGGAAACAAATCCTACGAAAAGCAGTATGATTCCCGTGTCGTTTCGATCAACCGGATCAGCAAGACCGTCAAAGGCGGACGTCATATGCGTTTCGCCGCCTTGGTCGTCGTAGGCGACGGAAAAGGCAATTTCGGTTACGGCACCGGGAAAGCGGCCGAAGTTCCGGACGCGATCAAAAAAGCGGAAGAAGCGGCCAAAAAGAATATGTTCCACATCACGATTGTCCGGAACGGAACGATCGCTCACGACATCAACGGCGTTTTCAGCGCCAGCAAGGTGTATCTGAAACCGGCGCCGGAAGGTACCGGAGTCATCGCCGGCGGTCCGGTCCGTGCGGTGTTGGAATTGGCGGGAATCAAGAACATTTACTCCAAAGTCTACGGTTCCAGAACGCCGATCAACTGCATTCGGGCGACGGTGGACGGATTGATTAATCTCAAAACAAGCGCGCAGGTTGCGTTGCTTCGCAAATAAGGAGGTTAAGAAACATGAAATTGAATGAACTGAAATACACCGAAGGATCCAGAAAAACCGGCAAGAGAATTTGCCGGGGTCTGGGGTCCGGTTCGGGTAAAAACGGCGGATCCGGTCAGAAAGGCCAGAATTCCCGAAGCGGCGGCGGAGTCCGTCCGGGATTTGAAGGCGGCCAGAATCCGATTTACCGCAGATTGCCGAAGAGAGGGTTTACCCACTATAATTCGGCGGTTTGCGCGATCGTCAACCTCTCCGATCTGGAAAAATTGGACGAGGGGACAAAGGTTACTCCAACTCTGCTGATTGAAAAGGGATTGATTTCTTCAGACTGCTCTTGCGTGAAAGTGCTGGGCAACGGAACTCTGAGTAAAAAACTGGCGGTTTCCGCGCATAAATTCTCCAAGTCCGCTGAAAAAGCGATCACACAGGCCGGCGGTACCGTTGAGGTAATCTAAAATGAAAAAGTTGGTGGCCATATTTAAAAACAAGGATATCCGCGACCGGATTCTGTTTACGATCATGATCTTCTTCATCTATCGTATCGGTTGCAATATCATTGTTCCGGGTGTCACGCTGAACGATTCGATCGGTGATACCGACCTGTTGAGTCTGATGAACTTGATGGGTGGTGGCGCCTTACAAAACTTTTCCGTATTTGCTTTGGGTGTTTCCCCTTATATCACGGCTTCGATTATCGTCGAACTGCTGTCCAAAGACGTGCTTCCGGCGCTGACCGAACTGACCAAGCAAGGTCAGTCGGGTCGGAAGAAGATCGAGATGACCAACCGGATACTGACGTTGGTTCTCGGCGCGGTTCAAGGCTACGGCATCATCGTGACGATGTACAATTCAGGCGCGATCAGTTTCGTTGACGAACTGAACGCGTGGATGTATATCAAAACGATTATCATCATGATGGCCGGTTCGATGCTCGTGATGTGGATGGCGGATCAGATCACCCAGAAAGGAGTGGGCAACGGTGTCTCGATGATTATCTTCGGCGGCATCATCGCCTCTCTGCCGTCGCAGATTTTCACCGCGACGCAATACTTCTTCACCAGCGAACTGGTGACGGAAGAATCCCGAATCGTGCAGGGTGCGCTGAAACTCGGACTCTATCTGGCAACCTACGTGTTGATCATCGTCTTCGTCACTTTCATCGAGAAATCGATCCGGAAGATTCCGGTGCAACATTCCGGAACCGGCGGAGCGCTGAACGCCAAAGTCAACAACACTTCGTTCCTGCCGATCAAGATCAACTCGGCCGGCGTGATTCCGGTCATCTTCGCCGGGTCGTTGATGATGGCTCCTGCCGTCATCGTCAGTTTCATTGTCGAGGATTACACCTCCAATGAGACGATCACGAACGTTCTGAACATTTTCAACCAATCGGCATTGACGGAAATGCCTTGGTTCGACGGAAGCAAATGGTATATGCCTTGGGGATTGATCATTTACGTCATTCTGACCTTTGCTTTCAGTTTCTTCTACTCGAATCTGACGATCAATCCGGAAAACCTTGCGGACGATTTCCAGAAGCAGGGAAGTTACATTCCGGGAATCAGGCCGGGTAACGAAACGCAGCGATACGTTTCAAAAGTTCTGAACAGAGTGACTTTCCTGGGGGCTACGGCATTGACCCTGATCGCCGCGTTCCCGGTCGTCCTGACTCTGTTGAATGTCGTTCCTTCATCGCTTGCCTTGGGAGGAACTGGTATGATCATCGTCGTCGGCGTCGCCCTTGAAACGGCACAGCAGATCGACGGTCTGCTCGCATCGAGCAGTCATGCCACGGTTGTCTAGAAGGAAAATAAAATATGAACATTATTTTAATGGGACCGCCTGGTGCGGGCAAAGGCACACAGTCAGAGAAAATTCTCAGTTATCTGAACATTCCTCACATTTCTACCGGGGATATGTTCAGGGAGGCGATCAAGAATCAGACCGAACTCGGCAAACTGGTTCAGAATTACACCAATACCGGGAAATTGGTTCCTGACGAACTCACGGTCGCTCTGGTCAAAGAAAGGCTGAGCAGAGACGATTGCAAAAACGGTTATCTTCTCGATGGTTTCCCGAGGACCATCCCTCAGGCTGAGGCTTTGGAGAAAATGGCCTTGGAAATCTCGCGTCCGGTGGAACTGGTCATCAATATCAATGCGGATAGGGATGAACTGATCCGACGGATTTCAGGCCGACGCGTCTGTCCGAAATGCGGAAATTCGTATCACGTCGATTTCAAAAAACCGAAAACGGAAGGAATTTGCGACCGATGCGGAAACGAACTGATTCAGCGGAAAGATGACTCGATCGAAAGCCTGAACGTGAGATTGGATGCCTATGAAACCCAGACCAAACCTCTGATCGAATTTTATTCCCGACTCGGAGTTTGCAAAGAAGTCAATGGGTTGCAGGACATCGATGATGTGTTTAGAGACATTCAGAAAATCCTGGACGAGGTTAAGTGATGATCACGATCAAATCGGACAGAGAGATTGCTTTGATGAAAAAAGCAGGACGGATTCTGGCAGATGTATTCGAGATTCTCAGACCTTTATGTAAGCCGGGCGTTACCACGAAACACCTTTCCGATGTAGCGGAAAAGGCGATTCGCGAAGCCGGCGGCATTCCGGAAGAAAAAGGATACTGTGGTTATCCTGCCGCGATCTGCGCTTCGGTCAACGAAGAGGTGGTTCACGGTATTCCTTCCGGCAGGCGATTGAAAGAGGGAGACATCGTCTCTCTCGACATCGTCGTTTCCTACCGGGGATATATGGCAGATGCCTGCCGCACATTCCCGGTCGGAAAGATTTCCTCTGAGGCTCAGAAACTGATCGACGTAACGGAAGAGTGCTTCTTCAAGGCGATGGAATTTGCTAAACCGGGAAACCGGGTCGGCGATCTGTCCCACGCGATTCAGACTCATGCCGAAGCGAACGGCTTCTCGGTGACACGGGATTACACCGGTCACGGACTCGGAAGAGAAATGCACGAAGACCCGATGGTTCCCAATTACGGAAGTCCTCATCAGGGGCCTCTCCTGAAAGAGGGAATGACCATCGCCGTCGAGCCGATCATTTTAGCGGGAAGAAGGGAAACTTTCGTCCTTCCCGATGAGTGGACGGCCGTAACGGTCGACCGGAAACCGGCCGCGCATTACGAGAATTCCATTGTGATAACGAAGAACGGTTATGAGATTTTGACCAAATCAGATGAAGGGGAAGAAAAGAATGGCTAAAAATGACGTCATAGAAGTTGAGGCGATCGTCGTAGAGACTTTGCCGAACGCGCAGTTCAAGGTAAAACTCGAAAACGGCGTAGTGATTCTCGCCCACGTTTCTGGTAAAATCCGCATGAATTACATTCGCATTTTACCAGGTGATAGAGTCACCGTCGAGATATCGCCGTACGATTTAACACGTGGCAGAATAACATTCAGATACAAATAGTATCGGCTGGATTCATAGACCAGCGCATGGAGGAGGAAAAATTTATGAAAGTTAGACCTTCAGTGAAACCGATTTGCGACAAGTGCAAAGTGATTCGCAGAAAAGGCCGGGTAATGGTTATCTGCGTCAATCCGAAGCACAAGCAAAGACAGGGTTAATTTTAGGAGGATATTGAAATGGCACGTATTGTAGGTGTAGACATACCAAACGACAAGCAAGTGGCTTATTCCTTGACTTACATTTACGGAATCGGCTTACCGACCGCGAAAAAGATTTTGGCGGACTGTTCGATCGATCCGACGATCCGGGTGAAGAACCTGAGCGAAGAACAACTGACGGCAATCCGTCACGAAGTCGCCAAATACAAGACAGAAGGCGATCTGCGCAGAGAAGTCGCACTGAATATCAAACGGTTGCAGGAAATCGGCTGCTATCGCGGATTGAGACACAGACGCGGACTCCCGGTTCGCGGGCAGAGAACCAAGAACAACGCTCGAACCCGTAAAGGACCGAGAAAGACGATCGCAAATAAGAAGATTGCGACGAAGTAAGGAGAAAGGGGATAAATATGGCAAGTTCAAAGAAACCTGTAACGCGTAAAAAAAGAATCAAGAGAAGTTACACCAAAGGTGTTGCGCACATCCATTCCACCTTTAACAACACGATCGTAACCATCACCGACGAGGCCGGCAACGCGATTGCCTGGTCCAGCGCCGGCGCACTGGGATACAAAGGATCGAAAAAATCCACGCCGTTTGCCGCGCAGCAGGCGGCGGAAGCCTGCGCCAAAGTAGCGATCGACCAAGGCTTGAAAACCGTCGACGTCGACGTCAAAGGTCCGGGTCCGGGCAGAGAGTCGGCTTTAAGAAGCCTTCAGGCGGCCGGATTGCAGATTCAGATGATCACCGACACGACGCCGATTCCGCACAATGGTTGCCGCCCGCCAAAGCGTCCACGCCGTTAGTTCGTGAAGAGACAAATTTTAATCAGGGAGGAACGCTATGAAAAAATTTGAAAAACCGGAATTTAAAATTGCCGAGTACAATACCAATACCAATTACGGTCATTTCGTCATCGAACCGTTAGAAAGAGGTTTTGGTACGACCTTAGGCAATGCATTGAGAAGAGTTCTTCTTTCTTCATTGCCGGGCGCCAGCGTCTACGCCATCGAAGTCGAAGGCGCGCGCCACGAATTTTCTTCGTTGGAGGGCGTGGAAGAAGACGTGACTTCGATCGTGTTGAGTCTGAAAGATCTCGTGTTGAAAATCACCGACGAAACCGAAAGCAGCCATAAACTGACGCTTTGCGTAACCGAACCCAAAGAAGTAACTGCCGGGGATATCGTTTGCCCTACCGGAGTCGAAATCATCAACAAGGATCTGGTTCTGGCTCACGTCAACGAAGGCGGAAGACTGGCGATGACGATCCATGTCCGGAACGGACGCGGTTATGTGACCGCCGAAGGCAATAAAAACGCCAATTTCCCGATTGGAGTGATTCCGACCGATTCCAATTATTCACCGATCACGAAATGCTCGTGCACCGTGGAAAACACCCGTGTCGGTCATAACAACAATTACGACAAACTGGATATGGAAATCTGGACCAACGGGGCGATGCCGGCCCACGAAGCGATCGCTCTGGCTGCGAAAATTCTGGTTACTCACTTTGAATTGTTCGTGGAATTGAGCGAAAAGGCGCAATCGCAGGATATTCTCGCGGAAACGATCGAGGAACCGAAGAACAAATATCAGGATATGACCATCGAAGAACTGGATCTTTCCGTCCGTTCCTACAACTGTCTCAAACGGGCTAACATCGCAACGGTGATCGAACTGACCCAGAAGACCGAAGAGGATATGATGAAAGTCAGAAACTTAGGCAAGAAATCCTTGAAAGAAGTCAAGGAAAAATTGCAGGCGATCGGTCTTGGTTTCAGAGAATACGAATAGAAAGGACTTAACAAATGAGTACACAAGGACGTAAAAACGTACACGGAAAGGGCGGCGTGAGATTCAAAGCCGCTTATACCAAAAGCAAATACGAATCGATGCTCAGAACCGCAGTAACCGATCTGATCGTTCACGGAAGCGTAACGGTTACCCTTTCCACCGCGAGAGATCTTTCTTCTCTGGCGGATAAAATGGTAACGTTCGCCAAGAAAGGCGATCTGCATTCCCGTCGCATGGCGGCGAGAACGGTACGCGATGTCTGGGCGGACGAAGCGAAGAAAGTCACCGCGCTTCAAAAACTGTTCACCGACATTGCCGGCGAATACAAGGAACGCAACGGCGGATACACCAAAGTTCTCAAAGTGGCGAACCGTCGCGGCGACAACGCCCCGATGGCGATCGTAACGTTTACGAAATAAGCAAAAAACTCCTTCGGGAGTTTTTTTTGTTTCTGTAAGTTGTTTATTGTTTTCTTTTTCCAAAAGAGAAAGCCGCGTCTGACGAATAAAATCCCTTTTGAATTTGCTTTTTTCTTTTGTTAAAATGGGCGCAAAACGCAAAGTTTATTTAAAAAGAACCGCAAAGTATGTATAATACTTTATAAAGGTGATGACGGATGGGAAAACGCAAAGACTATATAACTTGGGACGAATACTTTATGGGCGTAGCGATGCTCTCCGCGATGAGAAGCAAAGATCCGTCCACGCAAGTCGGCGCCTGCGTCGCCAGTCAAAAGAACAAGGTTCTGACGATGGGCTACAACGGAATGCCGATCGGCTGTTCCGACGATCAGATGCCGTGGGGGAAAGAGGGAGACGAGATCGATCAGAAATATCTCTACGTCTGCCATGCCGAATTCAACGCGATTCTCAACGCCCGCGTCTCTCTGGACGGAAGCCGGATTTACGTCACGCTGTTTCCGTGCAACGAATGCGCCAAAGCGATCATTCAGTCGGGAATCCGCGAAGTCATCTATCTGGACGATAAATACTGCGACGAAGTGTGGACGAAAGCCAGCAAACGCCTGTTCGATCTGACGGGGATCCGTTATCGCCGTTTCGACGGCGTCGTTCCGACGATTTCGTTTAAAAAGTAGCGGAGGCGGCAAATGAAAAAATCAGTGAAAATCGCATGGAAAAGATTTCTGATCCTGCTTATTTGTCTGGTCATGGTTCTGGCGCTGACACTGGCCGGGAACAAACATCTTAACAGCACTGCGCGCATCGTCATCGGATCCTGCGCCGGCGCATCGGTTCTCGTGTACTGGATTTACGCGATCATTTCGATCCGCCGCGACGAGCAGAGGAAAAAGAGAAACCAAAAAGATGGAAAAGGCAATTGAATTAAGCGACGTTTTCTTCGGCTATAACAAGCAGAAGACGATTTTTGAAAATCTGAATCTGGACATCGACGTCGGCGAATATGTCTGTCTGATCGGGCATAACGGTTCGGGGAAATCAACTCTGGCGAAAATCATCGTCGGACTAAACGAAATCAAAGCGGGGCAGATCAAAATCTTCGGCCGCGTTCTCGACGAAAAGAATGCCTATGAGGTGCGCAAGGACGTCGGCATCATTTTTCAGAATCCGGACAATCAGTTTATCGGATCGACGGTTCGCGACGATATCGCTTTCGGATTGGAAAATCGTTGCGTTCCTCACAAGGATATGGAAGAAATCGTGCACCGCTATGCAAAAAAGGTCAATATGGAAGAATTTCTCGACAAAGAGCCGGGCAACCTGTCCGGAGGGCAGAAGCAACGGGTGGCGATAGCCGGCGTTCTGGCGATGAAACCGAAACTTCTGATCATGGACGAATCGACTTCGATGCTCGATCCGAAGGGGAAGAAGGAAATCCGCAAACTGACCAACGAACTGAGGGAAGAAGATCGGGGGCTGACGATTCTTTCGATCACGCACGACATCGAAGAAGCGCTTCAGGCCGATCGGGTCGTCGTCATCAATGACGGAAAGGTCGTCCTCAACGGCCGTCCCGAAGAAGTGTTCGACAATCGGGAAAGGCTGAGAGAAATTCATCTGGACGTCCCGTTTTCCTATAAACTGAACGAAGTCCTGAATCAAAAGAGGATTTCCGTGAAAAGCCGCGATTTTGAAGGGTTGGTGGAAGAACTATGCCGATAGTTTTTTCGCATCTCAATTACGTCTATTCGCCGAAAACGCCGATGGAATCCGGCGCGCTGAAAGAGATCAACCTGACGATCAAGGACGATTCTTTTACGATGCTGGTCGGTCATACCGGAAGCGGGAAATCGACATTGGTTCAGCAGATCAACGCGCTTTTGATCCCGAGCGAAGGGCAAGTCGACGTCAACGGCATCATCGTCGACAAGAACGTCAAAAAACTGAAAAACATCAAGGAACTGAGAAAAGGCGTCGGCCTGGTCTTTCAATTTCCGGAATACCAGTTATTCGAAGAAACGGTGCTGAAAGACGTCAGTTTCGGTCCGAAGAATTTCGGCGTGAAGAACGAAGAAGCCGAAAACCTGGCGAAAGAGGCGCTTTCGTTAGTCGGCATCGACGAATCGCTGTTCGATAAGTCTCCGTTTGAACTTTCGGGCGGTCAGAAGAGACGCGTCGCGATTGCCGGAGTCATCACGCTTAACCCGAAAATTCTGGTTCTCGACGAACCGACGGCCGGATTGGATCCGCAGGGAAGCCGGGAGATGATGCACCTGTTCGAGAAAATTCATCAACGCGGAACGACGATCGTGATGATTACCCACGATATGGATAACGTGATCCGTTACGCGGACGAGGTCGTCGTCCTGTCCAAAGGAAGAGTCGTCAAAGAGGCCAAGCCCTATGAATTATTTTCCGATGAAGACCTGTTTTCCGATCTCTCGATCGAAGAGCCTTTGGTCATCACGATGGCTAAAAGGCTGAATCGCGCGGGATATACGCTTCCGCTAGAAAAGATCAAAGACATCGATACGCTTGCCGAAGAAATCGCAAAGGAGAAATCCGCGCATGAATAACATTACGTTAGGAAAATACGTTCCGTATGATTCGTTCGTTCACCGGCTGGATTCGCGTTTCAAAATCTTCGCGATGATTCTTCTGATGGTCAGCGTCTTTCTTCGTTTCGCTTCGATTCCGATGAATTTCATCGTTTACGGCGTTTTGCTGATCTTCGTTTTTGCCCTGATGCTGTCCGCGCACGTCCGGATATCCGCTCTGTTCCGCCAGTTGAAGATGATGTGGTTCATGATTTTCTTCATTCTCCTCATCAATATGTTGGTTCCTGGCGACGCTTCGCTAGGCTATTTCACGCTGTTCGGCTCCTGGAAAATCTATTTCAGCGCGATATACAATACGCTTTACATCGCCCTTCGGCTCATCATCATGATCGCGATTTCCATGGTCTTGACGGCGACCACCACGCCTTTGCAGTTGACCGGCGCTTTGGAATGGTATATGTATCCGTTGAAATTCGTCCGCTTTCCGGTGCACGAAATCGCCATGGTGATTTCTCTGGCGCTTCGCTTTATTCCGACGATCCTGGAAGAAACCGACAAGATCATGAAAGCGCAGGCTTCCCGCGGCGTTGATTTTCAAAGGGGAAAACTGAAAGAAAAAGTCCGGGCGATCGTCTCCTTGATCATTCCGCTGTTTATCTCCGCTTTTCAAAGAAGCGACGATCTCGCTTGCGCGATGGAGGCCAGAGGCTACGATCCGCAGGCGAAAAGAACCCGTTACCGCGTCAACCGCTGGCGGAAGCGCGATAGTTTCGCGATGGCGTTCATTCTCCTGTTTTTCGGAGGAATCCTCTGTCTGATGTTCACCCGTTTCGATCTGGTGGTATGGATTTCGTCGCTATGCGGATAAAGAGTTTCGTCTGTTACAGAGGAACCCGTTATCTGGGATTTCAGATTCAGGCTCCTTCGGAAGAAAAAAGCATTCAAGGGGAAATTCAGCGCGTGCTTTCGCAGATTTTTTCCCGCGAAATCAAGATCGTCGGATCGGGAAGAACCGATAAGGGCGTGCATGCCTTGAAGCAGTGCTTTCATTTCGATGTTGACAAAGAGGTCGATCTGGTGAAACTGAAACGCTCCGCGAACTGCCTTCTTCCTTCCGATATTCACATTCTTTCTTTTGAAAGGGTTCCGGACGACTTCCACGCCCGTTTCGACGTGAAAGACAAGACGTACCGCTATATCGTGAATACGGGGGAATACGATCCGATCGAAGACGAACTCTTGTACAATTACAACCGTCCGCTGGACGTCGGAAAGATCGCGGAAGCCGGAAATCTTCTGATCGGCGAACACAGTTTTCACAACTTTTGCTGCAACGAGGACGATTTTGTCCGGACGGTTTATGCTTTCCGGGTCTGGAAAGAAAAAGAAAAAGTGATCATGGAGTTGATCGGAAACGGATTCCGAAGGTATATGGTGAGAATGATCGTCGGAACGCTGATCGAAGTCGGTTCGGGGCGCATGGGCGCCGATCGATTCGGAGAATATTTGTCCGAAACGAAATCCCGCGTCAGTTACAAGGCGCCGGCTTCGGGACTGTATCTCGCGGATATCCGATACGGAGGGGAAAACGATGATTAAACAGAACTATCACACGCACACTTCCCGTTGCGGACACGCATTGGGAACGGACGAAGAATACGTACTGGAAGCGTTGGGGTTCGGCCTGACGGAGTTGGGTTTTTCCGACCACATCTTTCTTCCGGACCGGAATCAGATCGGCATACGCGGCGATTACTCGCTTCTGGACGACTACATCGAATCGATCGAAAATCTGAGAGAAAAGTACAAGGATCGGATCAAGATCGATCTCGGGTTTGAAGCCGAAGCGATGCCGGAATACTTTTCCTATTACCGTCGTCTTCTCGACGAAGGGCATATTCAGTATCTGATTCTGGGCAATCATTGCGAAGTCGATAAAAACGGCGATCTGCATTTCTTTTTTTCCAATGCGACCAAGGCCGGCGACATCGTCCGTTACGGCAAATCCCTGGTGAAGGGAATCAAGACGGGATTATTCAAAATCGTCGCTCACCCGGATTATTTCATGGGTTCGTACGCCAAGTGGAACCGAACCTGCATTCATTGGTCGAAAAAAATCTGCAAAGCCGCGAAAAAGTACGACGTGATTCTGGAATTCAATTTCGGCTCGGTGCGAAGAGGAAAGAAACTGATCGGAAACGAATATCGTTTTGCATATCCTTATCATAAATTCTGGGAAATCGCCAAAAAATACAAATGTAAAACCATGATCGGGATCGACGCCCACGCGCCGAGCGACATTTCGACCGCGAACAACGACGGCGGATACGAAATGTTCAAGGAAATGGGGCTGGAACTCGATCAGAAACTGAATTTGTAAGGAGAAGCCCTTGACACCGAAAACGATCGTTTTATCCATCAACTTTCTGCTCATCGTCTGGTTCCTGTTCTACCAGAACAAAAATTACCGCGCGTCGGTGAAGTGGTTGTTGCTTTTTCTGCTGTTTCCGATCGTCTCGTTTTTGATTTACTATTTCATCGGCATGGGCATCAAAGTGGATAAAAAGCGATACAAGACGATCGAAAAAAGAGTCGATCAGGCGATTCTTCCCTTTACCGCCTCCTCGACCTACAAGTGCAATCATGCGGAAATTCTCCGCGTTCTGGACATCGGAGAGAAGATGGAAGCCAGTCCTCTGACGCATTTCAACGATGTGCGCTACTACAATGAGGGAGAAGCGTATTATTCCGCTTTGATGAAAGCGATTGAGAGAGCCGAATCTTCCGTTCACATCGAAATTTACATTCTGCGAAGCGACGATTTCGGCACCCGACTGATGGACCTTCTGCTGAAAAAAGCGGAAGAAGGAGTGAGAGTGAAAATTCTCTTCGATCCGAACGGGAATCTCTTCAATAAAAAGAACTGGCTGAAACCGTACAGCCACTGCCGGTTGAAAATCGTCAGACAGTATGCGGGCTTGCATCGGATCCGCAATTTCAATTATCGGAATCATCGGAAAATCGTCGTCATCGACGGAAAGAAAGCCTTTATCGGAGGGTTTAATTTCGGTTCGGAATACCTTTCGCAGGAAGAGAAAACCTCGCCTTTTCGGGATACGCAGACGGAAATCGTCGGCGAAAGCGTCCTTTACCTGCAAAGGAGATTTCTGATCGATTTCTATTACGCGTATTCCTTCCGGCACCCGGTTGTCGATTTCGACGTCGAAAAAGCGGATTTTGAAACGGAAAAATGCGAAAAGCAACTGGCCGTTCAGGTGATTTCGACTTCTTATTTCGTCCGCGAAAACATCAAGCGGATGAAACTCTCTTTCCTTTCCGCCGCGCGAAAAGAAGTGTACATTCAGACTCCGTATCTGATTCTCGATCCTCTGATGATGGAAGAAATGAAATTGCTTCTTCTGGCGAAAGTCGATCTGAATCTGATGATTCCCCTCAAATACGATAAGAGAATCCCGTATTGCGCGACGCTTTCCTGCGCGCGTGAACTCTACGAACTCGGCGCGAAAGTGTATTTGTACGAGGGATTCATTCATTCCAAAACGATGATCGTCGACGATTACCTTTTCAGCGTCGGAAGCAGCAATTTCGACATCAGAAGTTGCTCGCTGAATCTGGAAACCGATGCGATCCTCTATTCCTACAACGAGGCGGAGCGGTACAAAAACGTCTTCCGGACCGACATTCTGTCCTCGGTGGAGTACTCTCCTTTCATCGAAGAAAAAATGTTCTCTTCTTTCAGGCTGGGGAAGCGGGTTTATCGCCTGATTTCCGCGTTGATGTAGGGACGTCGAATTTTCCTAATAGGCAAAAATCTGTTAAAAAATGCTTGGCAGTGTGCTAAAATGGTAAGGAATTAAAGGAGAATGATCAATTATGGGAAGAGCGCACGAAGTGAGAGCCAAAGCGATGGCGGCGACCGCGGCGGCCAGATCGGCTTTATTTATGAGGGCTTCAAAAGAGATTTACATGGCCGCGAAAGCGGGGACTCCCGATCCGAACGAGAATCTGGCCCTCAGAAGCGCCATTGAAAAATGGAAGGGACAGAACGTAACCAAGGAAGTCATCCAAAGGGCGATCGACAAGGCCAAAGGCGGCGCGGCCGAGGCTTACGAATCGGGAAGATACGAGGGTTTTGCGCAAGGAAACGCGACTTTCATCATCGATACGCTGACGGATAACGTCAATCGCGCATTCGTCGAAGTGCGGACTGCCGTCACCAAAAGAGGCGGGCATTTAGGAACTCCGGGATCCGTTTCGTTCAATTTCACCGAAACCGGCATTCTGGAATTCGTCGGTCAAAACCGCGATGAAGTGGAAGAAAACCTGATTATGGCAGACGTGGACGTCAACAGCGTCGAGCAGGACGAAGATCTGATCGTCGTCAAAACCGCGCCTACTGCGTTGAACGATGCCAAAAAAGTCCTTGACGAAATGGGCGTCAAAGAGTATCAGACGCTGGAAATCGCGATGATTCCGAACGATTTCGTCAAACTGACCGGAGAGGACGCGGAAAAATTCCGGAATCTTCTTTCGGCTCTCGATGAAATCGGAGACGTTCAGGCTGTCTATCACAACGCCGAATTCGACGAGTAAAACAGAAAAGAAAGGCCGCGAAGGCCTTTTTTCATCGATTATCTCCTCCTCTTCGTTTTGCGCTGTAAAAATAAGAAGCGATCGTGTACAATGAAACCATACGGAGGATTCGCATGAAAAAGAGAAGATATAAGGAAATCGAAAAAAGCCTTCCTCAGAAACACGGGGAGATCGTTTTCTCCGTCATCGGCGGTGTAAGAAAGCAAGGATTCAACAAATACGAATTCAAAAGAATCCGCGAAAGAATTTACCTCGAAGCGGAAAAACTGGTCAAAGATCATATTCCGGCGGAAGACGGATTCCGAATCAAACTCGAACAGGAGGCGACCCGCCTGAGCGCGAAAGCGATCAAGCGAAAGCCGGCGGAAGTGGTGGGGAACATGCTTTTCATCGTCTTTACCATCTGCGCGGTGTCTTTTCCCGTCATCTACGGCCTGAATTTTCTGAATTCTTCCGATCAGGGCATGTATTCGCGCGGAATCTATCTCTTCCTGAGTACCTATCATCTTTTTCTGACCTATGTTTACTGTGCGTTCGGCATCGTCGTCGCCACGTTTCTTCAACGGATCGAAAAGGAAAAGAAGAAGCGATTCGTCGCAATCGCCTGTACGGCCTGTCTGATCGTCGGATTAGCCCTTTACATTCTTTATATCCGCCTTCCGGATACGACGTTCAAAATCAACTTCGTCGTCGGCGAACTTCTTTGCTGCGCGATCGCCGTCGGGGGCTACTTTCTCGAAGAAATTCCCTCCGCAAGAGCGTTTAAGAAAAAGTACGGAGAGACAATCCGGAAGGAAAAAGAGGAAAACGGAAAAGAGAACGCCTCCCGTTAGCGGTATCCTGTCTTTTTCGGGTGAAAAACGCGACGTTTTTTTCGATTTTCCCATTTTCAAGTTGAATAATCGCACGGCTTGTACTATGATAACAAATGGCAATAAATTCGCCGATTGTAGTCCCGGTAAGACAAACAATGATGGGGAGGAATGACAATGCAACGTCAAACAACTATTGCAAAAGCCAATGAAATCGTACGTAAATGGTACGTGGTCGACGCGACGGATCAGCCTTTGGGCCGCTTAGCGTCGGAAATCGCGGTATACCTTTCGGGGAAAAACAAACCGATTTACACTCCGAACGTAGACTGCGGAGACTATATCATCGTGATCAACGCTGAAAAAGTTTCTTTATCCGGAGACAAAGAGCATAAGAAAAATTACTACAACGTCTCGCAATATCTCGGGGGTCTCAGAACCCGCTCGTCCGGAACGATGCTGAAAGAATATCCGGAAGAAATGATCGAAAGAGCGGTCAAGGGAATGCTTCCGAAAGGGCGTCTGGGTCGTCAGATGAACAAGAAATTATTCGTTTATGCCGGTCCGGATCATCTGCACGAAGCGCAGAAACCAGAGGAACTCAAATTAAAGTACTAGGAGGAAATAGACAATGGCAAAAAAGAAAGTAGAATCGGTTCAGTATTACGGAACCGGCCGCAGAAAATCTTCCGTTGCGCGTGTGTATGTGACCAACGGTACCGGAAAGATCACCATCAACGGCAGAGATGTCAATGAATATATGCCGTATGCGACTTTGATCATGGATCTCAAACAACCTTTGGAAATCACCGGAACGGCCGACAAGTTTGATATCACCGCGACCGTCAACGGCGGCGGATTCACCGGACAGGCCGGCGCGATCCGGCTGGGCATCGCCCGTGCATTGCTCAACGTGAGTCAGGATTTCAGAAGCCCGATGAAAACCGCAGGTCTTCTGACTCGGGATTCCAGAGCCAAAGAGCGGAAGAAGTACGGATTGAAAGCCGCAAGACGCGCGCCTCAGTTCTCGAAACGTTAATCGATTTCGGAAAAGATTCAGACTATGTCTGAGTCTTTTTTCTTTTTTGCCGCGTATACTTGAATGTATGAGCAAACTATCTTTCATCTTAGTCGAATTGGTCGCGGTTTTCTCGCTGATTTCCATTCCTTTTGAAATCCATAAAGTCAGAGAAGCGTCTGTGATTCTCGGATATTCGATCGTGGTCGATCCCGGACACGGCGGGAAGGACAACGGTTGCAGTTACGGGAACGTCTACGAAGACGACATCAATCTGGCGATCGGAAAAGCGCTGTTTGAAGAATTGCAGAAAGACGGCGTGATGGCGTATCTGACCCGCGACGGCGATTACGATCTGGCTGACGAATCGGCGGTGAACCGGAAGCGGGAGGATTTGATTCAAAGAGTCGGCATCATTCGCTCATTTCAAGCGGACATTCTCGTTTCGCTGCATGTGAATCACTATGCGGACGATTCGATCCGCGGCCCGATGGTTTATTACCGTGCCGGAGACGATGATTCAAAGAATCTGGCAGAAAAAGTGCAGGACGAACTCAACGCGATCAGCGGTTTGAACAAGATCACGCACGGCGAAGATTTTTATCTCTTCCGAAAAACCGAATGCTTGGCGCTTCTGGTAGAATGCGGTTTCATTTCCAATGCCTCTGACAGAGAAAATTTGCTGTCTGAAAATTACCACCAATTGCTGGTCGGCGGCATCGTCAACGGAATCGGCGAATACGTCGGATCGCTGAAAAAAGAGAAATCCTGAAAAAATGAAAAAAACGTTGATTTTGACGGTGGCATATATTATTATAATTAAGCGTTGGGCCTGTAGCTCAGTTGGTTAGAGCGCACCCCTGATAAGGGTGAGGTCGTATGTTCAAATCATTTCAGGCCCACCAGTTTGCAATTCTCCGGAACGAACGTTGTCCGGTTCAGATAAAGAATCGCCGAAGGGCGTTTTTTTATTGGTCGTGCGTGCAAATTCTTTCAGAACAACCTTGTAAAACCGATGAAATCGTGGTACTATGTAATGGCTTTGATCGATTAGTTCAGCCGGGAGAACGCTTCCTTCACACGGAAGAGGTCGGGGGTTCAAGTCCCTCATCGATCACCATTGAAAACATTGGTCTTGATACAACAATGAAAGGTGTCAAGACTGTTTTTTTATTGACTTTAAGGTCAAAACAGGCATGGGTAGAGTGAATATTCTATCCTTTTTGTTTGTACGAAAATAGCGATGGAAAGAGGGATACTTTCAAATATGCGTTAGAATGATTACCGGGTCAAAAAGATTGTTCCGACACATCTGGGATTTGAATGAAATAGGCTTCTTTTTTGTGTTTGTATATATTTTGTGGTATAATGAAAACAATACATCAATCAGAATTTGCGGGGGAGTTTATGAATAGAGAATGGTCGGAATTAAATAAAGAAGTGAAAGTTTTGTTGAATAAGAAATCTTCTTTTAAAGACGGAATTGAACAACTAATTGCATTAAGAACTTTATTAATTGCCGAATGGAAAAATGCCATGAGTAATTTATCTATTGAAGATTATGCGAAACAACCTTTTAGAAATAAAGACGGATACGAATCTAAAACGATAGCGTATTCTATTTTTCATGTGTTTAGGATTGAAGATATCGTATTCAATACATTGATAAATAACAGTCAACAGGTGTTTATAAGAGATCATTATCAAAACAAAATGAATTCATCGATAATTACAACCGGCAATGAGTTAAAAAAAGAAGAACTAACTGGATTTTCAGAAAAATTAGATATTAACGAATTATGGAAATATGCGGAAAATGTGTTTGCCGAATCAAATGAATGGTTACGTTCAATTGACTATGATGATTTAAAGATAATTTATTCCGAATCAGATAAAGAAAGAATCAAAAGTACGAATACAGTGGCAGAAAGTGAGTATTGGTTAATCGATTATTGGTGCGGAAAAGATATAAAAGGTTTATTAGGGATGCCTTTTTCACGTCATTGGATTATGCATTTAGAGGCTTCGCTAAGAATTAAAAGTAAATTAACAAATTCCTATTTATAGGGAATAATTTCCGATATAATGACACATCAAAAAGCGTTAGTTTTGATACAATGCCGCTAGTCAAGCAAAAATATCTGACCTTTTTGGGGATATATGAAGAGAAATGAGTTTTTCTCAAAACACAGCCCTTCAAATGTTTTCTCTTTGTTTTCGTAAAATCACTAGTGCAACAAGGAAACGATTAGAGACAAGAAAGCCTGCATTTTGAAGACGACGCTTCGCTTTTTTTGCGCTTTTCGTTCTTCGTTATCGAAGGTTCGGGAATTCTAGTTGCAAAAAAAAGGAATTAAGGATAATATAATTTTAAAGGGGAAAGAACGAATGGAAAATAAAGACAACAAATCGAATTACCGGAAATATCTGGCGGAACATCCGGAAACCAAAAGAAAACTGAAAATCGCAGGTTGGATTATTTTGCCGATCGGCGGTGCTTTGACGTTGGTCGGTTTTATCGACTTTTTCGTCAGCGTCAACAATTCTACCATGCCGGGTCTGTTCTTCCTTTTATTTCTCGGATTGCCGATGATCGGCCTCGGGGCTACGCTTTTGCGTTTCGGCTATTTAAAGGAAGTCGGGCAATACATCGCAGGAGAGACGGCGCCGATTGCCAAAGACGTCGCGAATTATATGCTCGACGGAACACGGGACGAACTGGTGAAGACCGTCGATGCGTTGAAAGGAAACCAAACAGCATCCAAAGTCAATGTCTGTGCCCGTTGCGGAGCAGAGAATCCGGAAGATGCGCTTTATTGCAGTCGATGCGGATCGAAAATTGTGCTTCAATGTCCTTACTGCGGCAAGCAGATCGACGACGGAGCCAGTTTCTGCTCCTACTGCGGCAAACGGATACAGTGAAAGAATTCTGAAAAATCGTAAAGAAGACGGAAGAATCGATCGGATTTTTCCGTTTTTTGTCAGATTCTTTTAGAAATATGCAAAAAAGAGAAGGTTCCGGGCGGAGAGTTCGCTCTATCCCGCGAGCGATTCCGCATTTTTCCTTTCCCTTGCCTTTTGAAATACGCTATAATACAGATGAAGTCAGGGGAGCTCTGACGGGGAGTATAGTCATGGAAGAAACGAAGAAAAGCCATTTTTTGATCCAGTCGCTGAACGGAATGGCGTACGGATTGTTTGCTACTTTGATCATCGCGACGATCATTTCGACGATCGGCGGTTTTTTTAAAGGAATCGATCCGGTTTATGAGACTTTTTCCGATGTCGCCGCTTGTTTGCGTTGTCTGACCGGCGCGGGGATCGGCGTCGGGGTGGCGTTAATGCTGAAAATGGACGCCTTGAAGACGATCGTCGTGGCCAGCGTGGGCGAACTGGCGGCTTATCTTTCGATGAACATCACCAAGGACGGTCCGACATACGGGAACGCGTTTAAAATCGGCGATCCGTTGACGATTTATATCGTCGTCATTGCGACGATTCTTTTGATGAAACTGGTGTTACGGAAAAAAACGCCGGTGGATATTCTGATCGTTCCGTTTTTCGGCATTGCCGTCGGCACGATCGTGGCGTTGCTCATTCGTTTTCCGTTAATTTACGTAACATTCGGAATTCAGTACGTCATCGACGTCGCGACGACCTATCAGCCCTTTTTGATGGGAGTGATCATCGCCGCGTTGATGGGAATGGCGTTGACGGCGCCGATTTCTTCCGCGGCCATCGGGGCGATCGTGTTTACCGGTGAAGGCGTCGGTCTGGAAATCGCTTCGGGCGCGGCTTTAATCGGCTGCTGCACGCAGATGGTGGGTTTTGCCGTTCAATCGATTCACGACAACAAGGCCGGCATGGTCTTATCTATTTTTTTCGGAACGAGTATGCTGCAATTCAAAAACATTTTGAAAAAACCGGTGATCTGGCTTCCGACGATTCTGACTTCGATGATTCTGGGACCGATTTCCACTTGCCTGATCAAGGTCAAATGCATGGGGTCCAGCGCCGGAATGGGAACGGCGGGTCTAGTCGGGCAGATCGGCACGATCGCCTCGATGGGGAATCAGCCGACCACGTATCTGATCATCGTTTTCTTTGAAATTCTGGCTCCTTTGGTTTTGGTGTTTGTCCTAGACTGGGTGTTCAGAAAATTCAAGTGGATTCAAAAGGGAGACCTTGAAGTTTAGGAGGTAATTATGAAAAACAAATTGGGTATCGCTCTCATCGGCGCGGTCTTGCTGACTTTGTCGTCCTGCCACCTTTTCAACGGCACTTCTTCTTCGGCGTCCTCGTCTCTCGGGGAAACGAGTTCCTCTCTTCTTTCGTCTTCGGAAAGTTTGTCCGGAATTTCTTCGGAGAGTTCAAAAGGGGATTCCGTCGCTTCTTCGTCTTTTTCTTCGGAAACGTCTTCTTCGGAAATCTCTTCCAGCAGCGTGAATTTCGATCAACTGAATACGATGATCCTGGATTCGTCCAGCATTTCCGGAAAGTTTACCTATTCGACCGGAAACTGGGGGACTTTTTACGCGTCGGCCGTCGATTTCGGCTATTATCGGGCGAACAAATCTTCGGGCGAATTGCTGAATCTGGTCGGTTATTCCAGCATCACCGGTGTGGAAGGATTGCGGAGTTCCTGCTATAACATCAATCCGATCTACGGCATCGAAAAAATGGAAATCACCTATTATACCGATTCGCTCGGCGACGGCGGTTTTGTCTCTTACGGCGCGGACTGGACGAAAGCGTTTACCGAAACGATCGAGCCGTCCGTGAATTCCAGAACGCTTGAAGTGTACTGTCGCGGCGCGAACTATTTTTCCATCGAATCGGATACGGTCGATCTTCACGTCGAAAAAGTGAAAATCTACTATTCCGGAGAGTATCGGGCAATCCGGAATCCGGATCTGGGTTCGGGAGACGATCAGGTCAGAATCAATATCGAAGGCTATGATCAGGAACTGATTTCCGGAATCAGTACGGTTACGCTTCCGGTGGAAATCGAGATCGGTACGGATACGTATTCCGTTACGGAAACGCGCGAATACACCTATTATTCGTATGAAGATGTGGCCGATCGTCCGGATCTCGCCGAAGCGGCCGCGTATACGCTTCCGGTCGATGTGGCGAATTATTTCATCGCTTTCGGCACTTATCCGGCCAATTACGTCGCCAAAAACCAATACCGGACGGCGTATTCGATCTTCGGCGATCAGACGCGTTGCGTTTCTTCGTACAGCCGGACGGACGGTTACGCCACCGCAGTGCCGTATCAGCCGGACAGTTACGGATCTCCGCTGTACTACGAGTGCGACATCGCGCTGGACGATACGTACAGTTCGTCTTCGCGGGGCGTCGGTCGTTTGGTGGTGTGGTTTTACGGTTTTTCTCCGGATAAAGGCGCGGTATCCTACAACGATTCTCCGGTTGCCGTCTACACCGACGACCATTATGCGACGTTCAGAGAATACCTCAACTGCGGCACATTCGGGCCGAACTTCGATGCGGAGATGACGAAAACGATGACCCGTTGGTCGAGTCCTTATACCCTGACGGAAGCCTGAAATTTTTCTGATTTGCTTTACAAATGATTTTTTCGCAATATATTATATTGGAAAGAGGATATGTCTATGGCGGATTTATTATCGAAAGACCATTTTGAAATTGTCAACGGAGACAAGATTCTGGCTTTGAATTCGATGGCGCAGAAGGCAAAACGCAAAGGCAAAAAAATCATCAACGCGACCGTCGGTATGCTTTTCGATGAAAACGAAAACCTGGCGGACATTCAGATCGCCGATCGGATCATACGCGAATCCGCGGATGCGTTGACGAAGAGTTACGGGCCTTCTTCGGGCGGAGAACTCTTTCAGGACGGCGTGGACCGCTGGCTTTTTGAAAAGGTTGATCGGAAGCGCGCTTTTCATTCCGTCATCGCGACGATCGGCGCGACGGGGGCACTCAGCCTGAGCATGCGGAATTACTGCAATCGGGGACAGGAAATCCTGATGCCTTCGATCCGCTGGTCCAATTACGACAGCATCGCCTTGCAGGCGGGCTGTTCGATCAAAGAGTATAATCTTTTTAACGGAGAAGACCGATTTGATCTGGAATCCGTCAAAAGCGGCATCGAGGAATCCTTTCAGAAATATCATCGGGCTTATCTTCTGATCAACGATCCGTGTCAGAATCCGACGGGGTATACGATGAAAACGGAAGAATGGGCGCATCTTCTGGCCTACCTGAAAGAAAAGTCCAGAGAGTATCCGATCATTCTGCTCGACGACATCGCCTATGTCAATTACAGCCGCGATTCGTACGATCCGGTGTTTCGGATGATGATCGACGCGCTGGACGATCAGTTGATGATTCAGATCGCCTTTTCGGCCAGCAAAACGCTGTCGATTTACGGGTTGAGAGGCGGCGCTTTGATCGGATTGTCCAACCGGAAAGAAACGATCGATCGGTTTAAGACGGCGTGCGAAGGAACGGCCCGCGCAATCTGGGCGCTTCCGAATTCCATGGCCTGCCGCGTCGTCGGAGAGGCTTTTTCCGACGAAAGGTCGCGCGAAGAAATCCGAAACGAACTGAGCGTATTTCGTTCGATGATCGACGACCGGGCCGGAATTTTTCTGAAAGAAGCCGAACTCGTCAATCTGTTTACGTATCCGTATCACAACGGTTTTTTCGTGCTGATCCCTTGTTCGCAAAGCGATAAAGTCGCCGGCATACTGGCCGATCGGAACATTTTCGTCGTCCCTATGAGCGGAGGTATCCGCGTTTCGCTGGCCTCGATTTCGCAAAGGGAAGTCAGAGGCCTGGCGCGTTCGATCCGGAAAGCGATCAGAGACGAATAAGCGTTTCTATGAACCGAAAGCGCAGGATATTTGGATAAAGGACAGGGGATTTTCCGTGAAATCAAGCCGGCTGAACATTCAGGAGCGGTTTGATTTCTTTGCGGTAAAGAACTTGAAAACTGACAAAGAGAACGGCAAAAGTCAAAATCCAGGAAATCGGATAAGAGGCATACAGGAGACCCAGATTCATATTCATTCGGAAGAGGGTGTACACCCAGATCAGCCGCATGCCGCAGACGCCGATCAGCGAGACGATCATCGGGACCAGAGAATGCCCCAGACCGCGAAGCGATCCGACCATGACGTCCATGATTCCGCAGAGGAAATACGGCGCGCAGAGAATGGCCATGCGAATGATTCCGATCTGAACGACTTCCGCGTCGGTGGTGTAAATTTGTAAGAGCGTCCCGGCGGAAAGATAGGCGCCGACGCCGAGAACGCCGCCGAAGAGGAGAACGTAATAAAGGCAGTATTTATTGATTTTGCGGATATTCTCATATTGCTTTGCTCCCATATTCTGACTGGTGAAAGACAGCGCGGCGTGATAAAACGCGTTCATGCAGACATAAATAAAACCCTCGATATTGCTGGCGGCTCCGTTGCCCGCCATGACGTAGGAACCGAAGAAATTGATCGAAGACTGAATGATGACGTTGCTCAGCGAAAACAGCGTTCCCTGCAATCCGGCGGGAAGACCGATTCGGGTAATTTCCCAAAGGATTTTCCGATCGGCTTTCAGCGATTTCAAGGAGATATGACAGTAATTTTTTTCGCGGATCAGCGTGAGGAGAACCAGAACGGAACTGATGATCTGCGAGATGACGGTGGCGTAGGCGACGCCGTCGGTAGACATGCCGAATCCGAGCACGAACAGGAGATTCGCACCGATATTGAATACGCCGGCGATCGAAAGATAAATCAAAGGTCTCTTGGTATCGCCTCCGGCCCGAAGCAGGGCGCTTCCGAAATTGTAAAGCAGATTGAAAGGCATGCCGACGAAGTAAATCCGGACATAAGCGGCCGCTAAGTCGATGACATCGGAAGGTGATCCCATCAGAAGCAATAGGTTTTTGGCGAAAACGAAGCCGAACGCGCCGATGAAAATTCCGGCGACCAACGAAACGACGACGGAAGTGTGCGCGACTTTTTTCGCTTTTTCCCGGTCTTTCGATCCGTAACATCGCGCCATGACGATATTGCTGCCCACCGAAAGCCCGATGAAAAGGTTGGTGATCAGATTGATAAGCGCGCCGGTGGAACTGATCGCCGACAGCGCGGTATGATCCCGAAAGCGGCCGATGACGATGATGTCGCAGGCATTGAAGAGCAATTGGAGAATGCTGGTAAACATTAAAGGCAAGGTGAAAAGAAGGATTTTCTTTCCCAGATTGCCGGTTGTCATGTCCATTTCAAAACGCTTGCTCATCGTCGACTACCTTCTTCATGCACAATTAGATATCTTACTAGCATTTATCCGTTTTGCAAGCGCAACGCGGAAAAAAACAGATTTGTTCCGGGTGGAAAAAAGAAACTTCCGGCAGTATCGAAAAGGGGGTTTGATTTTCCGGATTTGTGGCAAAATAAGCAAAATAGATTTGAAACCTTGGACGATTATCCCTACAATAGGAAAGGATTTCAAATATGATAGAATAGTAGGCAGGATGGGAAAGTATGGTATTGGAAAACACGTTGGAATTGATCGGAAACACGCCGGTCGTAAAGATGAACCGCATCGCGGAAGGCTGTGCCGCCTCCGTATACGCGAAAATCGAAAAAAACAATCTCAGCGGTTCGCTGAAAGACCGCGCGGCTTTGCAGATGATCCGGGATTTGTTCGATCAGGGAAAACTGCATCGGGGAGACACGATCATCGAACCGACTTCGGGAAACACCGGAATCGCTCTGGCGTGTCTGGCCAATTCTTTCGATCTGAAATGCATCATCGTCATGCCGGAGAAGATGTCTCTGGCGCGGCGCAAACTGATCGCGGATTACGGCGCGGAACTCGTCTTGGTTTCCGGCGGAATGAAAGAGTGCAAGGAAAAAGCCGAACAATTGCAGAATCAGATCGAGGGGAGTTTCATCGTCGGTCAGTTTGACAATCCGAGCAACGTCAAGGCGCACTATGAGCGCACGGCGAAAGAAATCCTTTCCGATTTGCCCGATGTCCGCGTGATCGTCGCGGGAATCGGAACCGGCGGCACGATTTCGGGAATCGGAAAATACGTTAAAGACCACCATCTGGACGTCGAGGTGATCGGCGTCGAACCTTTTTCTTCACCGCTGATCACGTTGAAAAAAGCGGGTCCTCATCGGATTCAGGGGATCGGCGCGAATTTCATTCCGTCGATTCTGAATCAGGAAGTGATCAGCAAAATCGCGCTGGTCAAGGACGAAGATGCTTTGGCGATGGCGAAGGAACTGGTGCGAAAAGAAAGCCTTTTCGTCGGCATTTCTTCCGGCGCGGCGATGAAAGTCGCGTTGGACCTTGCCGCAGAGAATCAATACGCCGGCAAGAAAATCGTTGCCATTCTGCCGGATTCCGGAGAGCGTTACGAATGGAACTGAAAAAGAGCGATTTCGGGCGCATACCGAACAAGATCAGAATCGAAGAGTTTGTCGATTTGATCCGGGATTATCTGTTCCCGAATTATTTTCACGAAATTCACGACGAATCTCTTTTAGAGGAGACCTGTCATTTTTATTTCCGCAACTACATCGATAAAAATCCGGAAGCGGAAAATTTCTTTTTTTCGTCCCTGAAAGAAGCCTACGCTTCGCTTCTCACCGATCTGGAAATGACCTTCGATTCCGATCCGGCCTGCTCTTCGTCGGAAGAAGCCCTGATCACTTATCCAGGAATCTATGCGATCGTGATCTACCGCATCGCGCATATCCTTTATCGCATGGATTTAAAAATCATCGCCCGAATCATCGCTGAATCGGCGCACGGGAAAACCGGCATCGATATTCACCCGGGCGCCCGGATCGGGAATTATTTTTTTATCGATCACGGAACGGGAATCGTCATCGGAGAGACTGCGGTCATCGGTCATCACGTGAAGATTTATCAGGGCGTCACGCTGGGGGCGCTCTCTTTGAGCAGAGGTCAGCAGATGAAGGGAATGAAACGGCACCCGACGATCGGCAATTACGTGACGCTTTATTCGGGCGCTTCGATTTTAGGCGGAGAAACGACGATCGGAGACAATGTCGTGATCGGAAGCAACGTTTTTCTGACCCGCTCGGTCGCCGCGAACAAAAAGGTCGTCAATAAAGAGGCGGAGATCATTCTGAAAGAAAAGGAATATTGAAGAAAACGGGCGTGTGAAGAAAACGCATTCGGAGAAGGATAGAAGCGATCGGGAAAGGTGCTTTATCGGCACCTTTTTTGAATCGGGATACCGGACGAAAAAGAACAAAACCGATGCACGTTTCAGAGGAGTGTTATATAATGAAAAAGAGGTGAATTTATGGATAAGGAATTTTTAAAAGAGTTGATCGGCACTCCGTCTCCCGCCGGGAGAGAAGACTTGCTGATGAAGAAAATCGTGGACTATACGCGACCTTACGCTGACGGGTATCTCTACGATCATCAGGGAAGCGTGACGACGGTTTATCAAAAAGAGAGCGATTTCAAGGTCATGCTGATCGCTCACGCCGACGAAATTTCTTTGATCGTAACCGGTTATCGTGCCGACGGCAGTCTGACGGTCGGGAAAAACGGCGGGGTTCGGTTGCAATTGTATATCGGCGCGAAAGTGCGGATTCTTGTCGGCGAAAAGATCGTACACGGCGTAATGGGAATCGCAAACGGGGCTTTGAAAAAGGAAAATCCGGATTGCGAAGATCTCTTTGTCGACATCGGCTGTTCTTCATCGGAAGAAGCGCAGAAAATCGTTCCTCTGGGAAGTTACGTGATTCACGACACCGATCTGACGGAGTTGGAAAACAATCGCGTTGCGGCGCGGGCTTTCGACGATCGTCTGGGCGTCTTCATCACGCAATCGGCGGCTTTGAAAGCGAGCAAAGAAGGCACGGAGAACGGAATCTATTGCTGCGCGTCCACCGGCGAAGAAAACACGGGAAGAGGCGCGTATTCGTCCAGTTCGATCATCAAGCCCGATCTGGCCGTGATCGTCGACGTAACCTATGCCACCGATTCCGTCGGTTCAGATGTTCCCGGCGACGTTCGTTTGGGGAAAGGCGGCGTCATCTGCCTGGGGTCCTTGCCGAATCGGAAATTGAATCGCCTGTTGGAGGAATGCGCGAGAGAATTGCATCTTCCGGTTCAGTATGAGGTTTGGGCGGGGAGAACCCAGACCGACGGCGATACGTTTCTGAAAACCAACGAAGGAAAGCCGCAGGTGCTTTTTTCCATACCGCTTCGCTACATGCACTCGCCGGTCGAAGTGGCGGATTACGCCGATATCGCTTCGATGATCGACATACTGGCTCTTTTCCTGAGGAAAATTTCCAAAGAGGAAGATCTGAAACCGTACCGCTTCTGAAAAGAAAATGAAAAAGAATTGTTTATCCGTCCGATTTGACATACAATAAATCTATAAAGAAAGAGGAAAAGAAAATGGAATTGAAAGGTTCAAAAACCGAAAAGAATTTACAGGCGGCTTTTGCCGGCGAATCGCAGGCGACCAACAAATACCGCTACTTCGCGGGCGTAGCCAAAAAAGAAGGATACGAACAAATCGCCGCGATTTTCACGCAAACCGCCAACAACGAGCAGGAACACGCCGAAATCTGGTTCAAGTATTTAGGCGGGATCGGTGACACCGCGAAGAATCTGGCGGCCGCGGCCGAAGGAGAAAACTACGAATGGACGGATATGTACGCCACGTTCGCGCGCGAAGCGGAGGAAGAGGGCTTTAAGGAAATCGCCATGAAATTCCGTCTCGTCGCGGCGATCGAAAAAACGCATGAAGACAGATACCGCGCGTTGTTAAATAACGTCGAAATGAAAAAAGTTTTTGAAAAGAGCGAAATGACGATGTGGGAATGCCGCAATTGCGGACATCTGGTGATGGGAAAGAAAGCGCCGGAAATCTGCCCGGTCTGCTCGCATGCGCAGAGTTACTTTGAAGTCAGAAAGGAAAACTACTGAGCAAGGCTTAATAACGGAAGCAATCGTTCCAACGCGTCTTCGAGAATGCTGTCGTCGAAATCGAAATCGGGCGAATGAAGATAGGGAACGTCTCCGATTCCGAGAAGGAGAAAGAGGCAGGGATATTGTTCCGTGTAGAGCGAAAAGTCCTCGCCTTGAAAGAACGGACCGTCCAGTAAACGAAAAGAAAGAAGTTTTTTCGCTTTTTCGAGAATAGACGAATCGTTTTTCAACGGAGGAAGATATCGGGAAGTATCGCCGGAAAGATGCAGGCGATACTTTTCTTTTATCGAAAGCATCTCGTCTCTGATCTTTTTGAGAATCTTTTCATCGCCGGATTTTGATCGGATCGTTCCTTGCATCTGACTGATCGGAGAAACGGTGTTCCGCGTTTTTCCGGACGAAAAAGTGCCGATATGCACCAGCGTGTTTCTGTCGGAAAGAGCCGTGATTTTCTTTACGAATTCCATTCCTGCCTTCATGCAATCCGGTTCTTTGTCGCGGTTGGCGACGTGCACGCTTTTTCCGGAAAGGGTGAAGTCGATTTCTCTGGCAGAAGCGAAAACGGTTTTTCCTGTGTAAAAGACGCCCTTTTCGAGTTTGGGAAACAGATGAAGACCGAGAATGACCTTGACTTTCAGTCGTTTCAGAATGCCGGAATCGAGAATCAGACGACTCCCTCCGAACGTTTCTTCGCTGGGCTGAAAGAGCACGACGAAATTTTGATCGTACTCGGCGTAATGGTCGTTCAGATAGTCGCAGATTCCAAGAGCCAGCGCCATGTGCGCGTCGTGACCGCAGGCGTGCATGCATGCGTTTTCGGATCGATACGGCGCATTTCCGCTTTCTTGAATATTCAGACCGTCCATATCCGCCCGGTAGGCTAACGAAGTCGGACGGTGATTGTTGAAATAGGCGATCACGCCGGTTTTGATTTTAAAAAGGACGCAATGGTGATTTTTCAGTTTCCGGATCAGGTATTCCTGCGTTTTGAATTCCCTGAATCCGGTTTCGGGGAAGCGGTGCAGTTCCCTTCGGGTTTCCGAAAGATTCATCGGAGTTCCTCGTCGATTTGATTGACGTCGTTTTCCTGCGTCATTCGTCGGATTCGCGCCGGATTGCCGAAGACGACCGTCGAATCCGGTACGTCTCTGGTGACGACGGACCCCGCGCCGACGATCGCATTCTTTCCGATGGAAATCCCTTCCAGAATGACGCTGTTGGCTCCGATGAAAGCCTGGTCCTTGATGATGACGGGACGATCGGAATGAGGCTCCATCGTGCCGGCGACGACCGCGCCTGCGCCGATGTGGCAGTTTTTGCCGATCCGGGCATTGCTTCCGATGACGGCGTTCATGTCGATCATCGTGTTTTCGCCGATTTCCGCGCCGATGTTGACGACCGCGCCCATGAGAATGACCGCGTTTTTTCCGAGTTTGACGCCGCTTCGGACGATCGCGCCGTATTCGATGCGGCAGTCGGCGGAAGCATAGTCGGTCAAAGGGAAAAGCGCATTTTTGGCAAGATGAAAGAAATGGTACCGCGTGATGTGGAGACGTTGGATTTCTTCGATGATTTCGGCATAATCGCCGATCACGATCCAGAGAGACTGACTCTGGAAAACCCGGCAGGAGGAAAATTCCAGAGGCAGCGGGGTATCGATCAGACAAACCGAAGTACTAGATTTCATTGATAAGGTCCTCCATTCCGTAGTAACCGGGTTTTTTGCCGTCGATCCAGTCGATCGCTTTCAGAATGCCTCTGGCAAAAAGATCTTTGGAAGTGGCTTTGTGCGTGATCGTGATTTCTTCGTCTTCGTCGAAAAGGCGGATTTGGTGTTCGCCGATGATGTTCTTGCTCCGGACGGAGACGATATTGACCTGATGATCGAGAATTTCCGCGATCTTCTTTCCCGTTCCGGATGGTGAGTCCTTTTTGCTCCGGTGATGAAAATCGAAGAGAAAAAGATCGTAGTTTTTGACGATGTTCTTGTTTTCACGCAGAATCTTATCGATCAGCGCGATGCCCAAGGACAGGTTTTCGCTTTTGAAAAGAGGAATGCTTTTGCTCAGTTCTTTCATCTGGAAATACTGTTCCTTGCTGTGATTCGTGGCGCAGATGATCGCAGGAATCCGGTTTTTTTTCAGATACGTATAGACGGAATCGAAGGCATCGGGAAGCGAGCAGTCGATCAATAGATCGCCCTTCGTATGAATCAGGCGGTCGATGTTGTCTTTGTCGAAAACCACCACGCGCTCTTTTTTCAGAAATTTTTGCAAAGAAGAGGAAAGCGCGCCGTTTCCGACTAAGAGAATCGTCTCAAACATTGAGTTCCACCTCCCTGATCAAAGATGAAGGACCTCGGAGATAAACCTGATCGCGGAGCGTGACGATCATTTCGCCGGTCGGAACTTCGACGCGGATCCGGTCGGACAGATGATAGAGCAGATGACAGATGTATGCGGCTCCGGCGGCACCCGTCCCGCAGGAAAGGGTGAAGCCGACTCCGCGCTCGTATGTCCGCGTGCGGATCGTTTTGAAGTCGACCAATTCGCAAAAGGTGATGTTGCATTTCCCTTGAAAAAGCGGGTGCTCGAAGATCTTTTTTCCGAAAGCGAAAATTTCCGGATTGGAAATCTCGTCGACCATTACGATGACCTGAAACGTCGTCAGGAAGAGGCTGTTGAAATAGATGTGTTTGCGTTCGATTTCAACGGACGTCGTCTCGCTGAGTTCTTTGATCAGTTTCGGCGAACCGAGGTTGACTTCGCTGACGAACGGATGTTCCGAACAGACGGTCAATGTCCGTATTCCGGCGTCGGTATTGATCCAATAGCGGTCCTGTTTCCGGCCGGAATCCCAAAGATACTGCGCCAGACAGCGGATTCCGTTTCCACACATGGTCGCGCGGCTTCCGTCTTTGTTGTAAATCTCCATCCGGCTGTTTTCTTCGCGGAATGCGATCAGACCGTCGCACGAATATCTGGGACATTCGCGTTCGGCCAGCGCGGAATAGTCGATGTCTTCATATCCGGGACACAGGATAAACGTGTTGCCCAGCCCCTCATAGATCGAACCTTTCATTTGAATCACCTTGATTCATTTTATTAGGGGAAAAGAAGATTTATGAGGATTATATGCCGACGAAGCGTCCTTCTTCGTCCGGTGCGTAACAAGTCATTCCCATGGCTTTCCAATCGTCGAGATAGGACGAGGAAGGCGGCATTCCCTCGAAGAAGATACGCATCGGGTGAAAGACGCTGAACGCATCGCGTTCGATGAAAAGGATGTCGGACGGAATGAGAATTTTCGTCAGAGAATCGGCTTCGTCGAAAAGATGATTTTCCAGATAAGACAGCGAATCCGGCAGGGCGAGATTTTCCGTTTCCGACGGAACGGCTCCGATGACGAACCGGCAACGAGAATCGAGAACCAGATCGACGGTGTTTTCCGCGCGGATAAAGCAGCAATACGGATTGCTTTCGGAAGAAAGATAACGCGCTGATCCGACGGATAGGAGACTCAGACGGTCGCATTCGGAAAAGGCTTTGAATCCGATTCGGCGAATGCCGTCGCTCAAATGCGGATTTTTCAGAGAAGAGCAACCGTAAAAGGCGTAGTCTTCGATTCGTTTCAATCCCGAAGACCATTGGATTTCCTCCAACGCTTCGCACCTTGCAAAACAGGCGAAGGGGACGGAAAGCACGGATTCCGGAAGCACGAGAGAGGAAAGCGAAGAGCAGTTCAGAAACGCATATGCGCCGAGATAATCGGGTTTTCCGCGAAAAACCGCTTTCTTTAAAGAAGTACAATTATGGAAGGCGTAGTCGCTGATTTGCCGGACTCCGGCAGGGATTTCGATTTCTTTCAGATTCGTCCGGTTGCCGAATGCAGAGAGAATGAATTCGGTTTTCGGGTGAATGCGGATTTTTTCCCTGTCGTCGCTGTCGACGAGGACGAGATAGGGGTTCTTCCGGTTCCCCAGATAGTAGCCGTTCCGATAGGGAAGGCAGGTACCTTTTTCTGCGTTTTCGAATGCGTCGTACTGAATGTAACGGACGCTTTCCGGTATCTCGATCTCGGAGAGAGACAGACCGGAAAACGCATCGAGGAGAATCCGGGTGTCGGGGTGGATTTCCGCGTCGTCGGTTACTTCCACGAGGACCAGATAAGGGTTCGTTTCGTTGCCGAGATAATTTCCGGAACGGTACGAATGATACGTCAGTTTCGGGCAAGAATAAAAGGCGTAAGGCTCGACGTATTCAAGCGGATCGGGAAGCCGGATCGTCGTTAAATCCGTCTGATCGGCCAAAGCCTCGTGGCGGATTCCGATGACGGGAAAGGCATCGACGGTATCGGGAAGAGTCAGGGTGAGCAAAGAGCGTTTCAGATTTTTGACGTAGTAGCCTTTTCCCTCGACGTATTCGTAGACGACGTCTCCTTCTGTCAGATAGGCTTCGGGGTGCGTCTCTTCTTGTTCGGCGGGCGTTTTAAAGCAGGAAACGACCCCGAAAAGGAGAAAAAGCAGCATCGTTTGTTTCCATATCGTTTTCATCATAACAAGCGTATTTTCTGCACATTTTGAAATCCGATACGGAAAGAGGAAAGAAAACGACGTTTTTTTTCTCTGGACCTCTTCTAATTGAAGATGTACGGCAAAAATGCTATTCTAATTACGAGGTGTATTATGTCCAAGAAATCCATTTCGATATTCGAATTCGCCAATCACTTCGGATTGATCTGGCTGAACGGCGATAAAGCGGCGATGAAAAAGCAGATTTTCGAGAGGAATATCAACCGTCCGGGACTGGAACTGACGGGCTATTTCGACTACGCGATTTCGCAAAGGCTGATCTTCATCGGCAACAAGGAGCATTCCTATATCGAAAAGATGAAAGACAAGGACATCGTCCGGGCCATGAACTTTCTGATGAGCGAGGAATGTCCGGGCATGGTGTTCTGCCAGGGCAACGCGTGCCACCCGCTGATCCTGAAATTAGCGGGAGAAAAGAACTTTCCGGTTTTCATGACGAACCGGCGGACGAGCGAACTGATGATCGATTCGATGCATTACCTCGACGAGGCGCTTTCGCCGCAGACGTCGATTCACGGAACGCTGATCGAAGTGTTTTCCACCGGCGTGGTTCTTCTGGGCGAATCCGGGATCGGTAAATCCGAAACGGCATTGGAACTGATCAAAAAAGGGCACCGTCTGGTTTCCGACGATCGGGTCGACGTCAGTTATTTCCGCGGTCAACTGATCGGAAAAACGCCGGATTTATTGGTGAATATGCTGGAAGTCCGCGGCATCGGCATCATCGATATCTCGAAGATGTTCGGTATCAACACGATCATCAACAGCCATTCGATCGATCTCTTCATCGAACTGGTGCCGTTGACGCCGGAAATGGAAATCGAAAGGCTGGGAAATAACGGCCGTTATCACGAAATACTGGAACAGAAAGTGCCGTTAATCACAATCCCGGTTACCGGCGCGCGATCGGTCGGCGATATCATCGAAGCCGCTGTAACCAACTTCAAACTGAAAAAGCGGGGTTACGATTCGACGTACGAATTTGAAGAACGGCTGAACGAATTACTGCGGAGGGAAAAATAAAATGACGGTTAAAGTATTGGCATTGCCGAAATCATTCGGAATCGGAAGTTTTCAGATCACGTTTTATTCGATCTTTATTCTGACGGGAGCCCTTCTGGCTCTGTTGATCGGCATGATCCGGGTCAAAAAACTCCATTACGATCCGAAACGGCTGGAAAACCTCTTTCTCGCCGCATTCCCGGCGGGACTCGTCGGCGCGAGACTCTGGTATATCATCTGCCAGTGGCATGAGTTCGCCCCGGCTTTCAAGGACAGTTTCTGGGTCGGTCTGGGCAATCTGTTCGGAATCACCGAGAACGGCATTCAGATTTCCGGACTGGCGATCGAAGGCGGCGTGTTTCTGGGCGTCATCGTCGGCATTCTCTTTGCGATGAAGTACCGGAAAGAGATGAAACCGTTAGACGTCGCTGATGTTTGCGTTCCGGGCATTCTTCTGGCGCAGGCGGTGGGAAGATGGGGAAATTTCTTCAATCAGGAAGTTTACGGCAAGGCCGTCGACCCTTCGGGGTGGTCCTGGATGGGCTCATGGTTCGTCGATCAGATGACGATCGACGGAGCGTTCCGCAATCCGCTGTTTTTAATCGAAGGTCTATTGAATATCGCCGGTTTCCTCGTCCTGACGTTCGGCTTGGGAAACAAATTCGTCAGGAAGTATCTGACGCCGGGAACGGTAACGCTCGGCTATTTTGTCTGGTACGGCGTCGTCCGGGCGATTCTCGAACCGATGCGCGATCCGGCATTCATCATGACCGATTACATTTCGGTCGTCACTTCCATCGTCTTCGTGGTCTTCGGCGTCGTCGGACTGGCTCTCCTTTATGCGTACCGTTACTATTTCAAGAAGAAATTCAATCTGCATCTTTTCGACAAGCGGATTGCGCCGAACGTCTACGTCGATTTTGCGACGGACCAGTATGTCGATCAGAACAACAACGTCATCGAGAATATCGACGAGATTCTGAAACCGAAAGAAGCGGAAGAAACCGTTCCGGAAAAGAGCAAACCCGAAAAAAAGATCAAGGTGAAGAAAGAGAAGGGGACGGAAGATGACCGATAAGGAAATCATCGTCATCGGCGCCGGACCGGGAGGGATCACCGCGTCGATTTACCTGAAACGCGCGGGATATTCCCCGTATCTCATCGAAAGCCATATGCCGGGCGGAAAGATTCCGTTGACCTATTCGATCGAGAATTATCCCGGCTTTGATACCGTGTCGGGAAGCGATCTGGCCATGAAGATGGTCGATCAGTTGACGGCTAATCAGATCGATATTCATTACGAAACGGTTCTGAGAGTCAGAAAAACCGAAGCGGGAATCCGGGTGGAAACGGACGCGGACGTCTATCGCGCCGATGCGGTCGTCATTGCCAGCGGAACGCGGGAGAAGAAACTGGGAATAAAGGGCGAAGAAAAATTTCTGCATCGCGGCATTTCTTTCTGCGCGGTTTGCGACGGCGGTTTTTTCAAAAACAAGCCGATGGCTGTGATCGGCGGCGGAAATTCGGCGCTGGAAGAAGCGCTTTATCTGGAAAAGATCGCCGATCCGCTGTACCTGATTCACAGAAGAAAGGAATTCAGAGGCGATTTATCGTGCGTCGAGCAGGTGAAAGCGTCCGAGAACATTCGGATTCTGACGCCGTACATTCCATTGGAATTCAAAGGCGGGGATCGTCTGGAAGCGTTGGTGATTCAGCATGCGGAAACCAAAGAAATCCGTGAGATTCCTCTTGCCGGCGCGTTTGAATACGTCGGCGCGATTCCCAACACCGATTTTCTGGAAGAGAAGGATCTTCTCGACGAACGCGGCTATATCCTCGTGAATCCGAATATGGAAACTTCGATCCCGGGAATCTTCGCCGCCGGGGACGTAACGGTAAAAGAACTGAGGCAGATCGTTACCGCGAACGGTGACGGGGCGATCGCGGCGATTCACGCCGCGGCTTATCTGAAAAAGCAGAAGCAAGGGTGAGAATATGGAAACGTCGTTTACGCAGAAAGTGAAAGAAGAAGTCGTCTCCTACGCCTTTTCTCCGGAAGAAGAAGAGGCTTTTTTGGCGGGATTCGTGAAAGTCAACGGCGTGCTTTCCGATTCGGTGCTGAGCCTTCAAAGCGAAAATCCGCATATCGCCAAAAAGATTTATCATAGTTTCGCCGATCTCTTCCGCGTCCTTCCGAAATTTTCCTGCACGCAGAAGATGAAACTGGACAAGAATGCCGTCTATGTACTGGAAATCGACGAGAAAATGGAAGAAATCCGAAACGAGTTGGGCCGCTTTTACCGGGAAAAGGGCGAGAAAGAGGATCTTCTCGGGGACGAAGCGCTTCTTCGCGCCTTTATTGCCGGCGTCTTCGTCGCTTCCGGAAGCGTCAACTCTCCGACGAGCGAAAACTATCACCTGCAAATGACATTCTCTTCGCAGAAAACGGCGAAGTTCGTCCTTCATCTCCTTCGCCGCTTCCGGGAAGACAGGCGAATGGAATTCAAACTCCTCGAACGGAAGAGCAAATGCGTGCTTTATCTGAAAAAAGCGAGTCAGATCACCGATTTTCTGGCGTTGATCAACGCGACGGAAATGATGCTCCGTTTCGCCAATTCGATGATCGAAAAAGATTATCTGAACAACGATAACCGGTATCAGATCTGCTTCAATGCGAATTATCAGAAAATGGTCGTCAATGCCGAGAAGCAGATCGCCGATATTCTTTTTTTGAAAGAAAACCGGCTTTTTGCCCGTTTGAACGAAAAGGAACAGGCGGTCGCGGAAGTGCGTCTGGAAAATCCGGAAGCGCCGTTGTCGGCCTTATCCGATCTTTTGAAACAGCGCGGAGTCGAAATCTCGAAATCGGGCGTCAACCGGACGCTGAAAAAGATTCACGAGACGGTCTGCGCGGTGAAAGGTTGAACGTATGGACATTTACGCGCAACTAGGAAAGCGGATCGCTTATCTGAGAAAAAAGAAAAAGATGTCACAACTCGATCTGTCTGTCGAATCGGGCATCAACAAGAATTACATTTCCGATCTGGAACGGGGAAGGAGAAATCCGACGCTGATGATTTTGTCCCGCCTCTCAAAAGCGCTGGATTGCGATTTATCCACGCTTTTGCAAGGAATTCAGGATTACTCTTTGGAGGATATCGTTTCGACGATCTCGTCGATCAAGTGATAGTCTTTGGCTTCGCGGCTGTTGAGGAAAAAATTGCGGTCGCAGTCTTTGGCGATCTTTTTGATCGGCTGAGATGTGTTTTCCGATAAGATGCGCGTGATCTGCTCTTTGAGGTAAGCGAAGCGTTTGGTCATGATTTCGATGTCGGATACCTGACCGTTCGTGCCTCCCAAAGGCTGATGAATCATGATTTCGCAATTGGGGTAGGCCTTTCTTCTGCCTTTGTCTCCGCTGGAAAGAAGAAGCGCGCCCATCGAAGCGCAAAGACCGCTTCCGATCGTTTCGATCGGGCAGGGGGATGCTTTCATCGCGTCGTAAATGGCCAATCCCGAATTGACTTCTCCTCCGGGCGAGTTGATGTAAAGGGTGATTTTTTCTTTCTGCGACGTGGCGGACAGATAGATGATTTCGGATACGACGGTCGAGGCCATCGCGTCGTTGATTTCTCCGGAAATGAAGATGATGCGTTCGCTTAACAGCAGGGAATAGAGGTCGTAAATCTTGTTTTCGTCCTTACCCGGAACGCTGACGGAAGGAATATAGTTCATGGCGGGTCCTTTCTAAAATAGTTTATTCTTTTCTCTTCTTTATTATGGTAAAATTTTTCCCAAATAAACGTCGTAAAGAAAAAAGAGAAAACAGAAATTCAAATTCATATCGATAAATATTTACTTAAACGGAGAAAAAAAGGTATAATGTTCTTGTTTGAAAAGGAGATTCTATCAGATATGAAAAATGTAAAAGATTTGAACGCGAAAGGCAAGGTCGTCCTCGTCCGTTGCGATTTCAACGTTCCGCTGAAAGACGGAAAGATCCGCGATGACAACCGGATCGTTCAGGCGCTTCCGACGATCAAGGAATTGATCGGAAAAGGCGCGAAAGTGGTGCTGATGTCTCACTTGGGAAAAGTAAAGCACAAAGAAGCGCCGGAAGTCGTCGAGCAACAAAAAGCAAAGAACAACCTCGCGCCGGTCGCACTTCGGTTGCAGGAATTGCTGAATCAGGAAGTGAAATTCTCTCCTGCCACGCGCGGCGAGGCTTTGAAAGCGGCCGTCGCTTCTCTGAAAGAGGGAGAAGTGCTGTTGGTGCAGAACACGCGCTATGAAAAAGGCGAAGAGAAAAACGATCCGGAACTGGCTAAGGAATGGGCTTCCCTCTGCGACGCTTTCGTCATGGACGCTTTCGGTTCCGCGCACAGAGCGCACGCCTCCACTTACGGCGTTCCGGAAATTTTGAAGAGCGAAGGAAAAGAAGTTGCGATCGGTTATCTGGTCGAGAAAGAAGTCGTCTCTCTTTCCCGCGTCGTCGATTGCCACGATCGCCCGTATATTGCCATTCTGGGCGGATTCAAGGTTTCCGACAAGATCAAAGTCATCAACTCGCTTCTGGAAAAATGCGATAAAATTCTCATCGGTGGCGCCATGGCCTATACCTTCATCAAAGCCTTAGGCGGCGATATCGGAACTTCTCCGTGCGAAGAAGATCAGTTGGACTATGCGAAAAAGATGTATGAATCGGGCAAAATCGTTCTTCCGGAAGATACCGTCTGCGCGAACGATTTCGACAATCCGACCGAAACGCTTGTCGTGGATTCCAAACACATTCCGGCCGGATTTGAAGGCCTTGACGTAGGCCCGAAGACCCGCGAAACCTATGCGAAAGAAATCAGCAAGGCGAAAACCGTTTTCTGGAACGGACCGATGGGCGTTTTCGAAAAAGACGCGTATCAGGCCGGAACGATTGCTGTCTGCAAAGCCTGCGCGGAATTGAAAGACGCGTTCACCGTCATCGGCGGCGGCGATTCTGCGGCGGCTTGCAAACAATTCGGCTATGCGGATAAATTCTCGCATGTCTCCACTGGCGGCGGAGCCTCGTTGGAGATGATCGAAAACAACGGACACCTGCCGGGAATCGACGTAATTGGTTAAGACTATGCGTAAAAAATTACTGCTCGGAAACTGGAAGATGAACAAGACGGTGGGAGAGGCGAAAGCGTTCGCGCTTGCCTGTCGTTCCATCGTCGAGTTTGCCGGAGAACACGGCGTTCTCGTCGGCGTCGCGCCGACCTATCTCGGACTTCAAACCGTGAAAGAAAACGCGGACAAGCATCTGATCGTCGCCGCGCAAAACGTGCATTTTGAAGATAAAGGGGCTTATACGGGCGAAGTGTCTGTGCCGATGCTGAAAGACATCGGCGTTTCCTGGGTCATCGTCGGTCATTCCGAAAGAAGAACGTACGACAATGAGACCAACGAAAAATGCAACAAGAAAATCGTGAAATTGGTTCACGAGGAGATGACGCCGGTTTATTGCGTCGGCGAAACGTTGGAGCAATTTGAAAAAGGGCTGACGAAAAAAGTCGTCGAAGAGCAACTTCGGGTCGGCTTGCAATCGCTGTGCGAAAAGTGCATCGACAAAGTCGTCATCGCTTATGAACCGGTCTGGTCGATCGGAACCGGAAAAAACGCCTCGAAAGAGATCGCTCAGGACGTCTGCGCTTTCATACGCGGAATCGTCCGGGAGATGTACGGAGAAGGCGCCGAGAAAATGCTGATTCTCTACGGAGGATCGGTGAAACCGGAAAACATCAAAGCCTATCTGACTTCGCCGGATATCGACGGCGCACTGGTCGGCGGCGCTTCGTTGCAGATCGATTCCTATCGGGCGATGGTTGAAAATTTAATCGGATAAAAGACAAGACCGCGAGCATAATCGCAGTTCCCATAGGAAATTAAAAAAATAAAATACTTATAACAATTGCATTTTTAGGCGAAGTAAAATTTCACGAATATTGCTATCCGTGAAATTTTATTTTTCCAAAATAAGGGGCTCGTTGAACAATAGTTTAGATATAAATTTTAAACCCTTAGTGATTTATCCTATCTGCTGGGAAGAGAGAATAATTATTTGAAAGTAAACGCGACGAATTTGATGTCCTTATGTCGAGTGTCAAAGAAGGTTGGGATGCAGAAAGAATAATAAAAAAGTTATGTGATGACAGAATAGATGAACTCGGTGAAGCGGGAATCAATGTTTCTTTTGAGCAATTGTTAAATTATTATAAATGAGTCGGTTTGTTAACTAAAAAGGGGGCAAATTATGGAAAATGAATTAGTTGATAAATCAATGATAGAACAGATTGAGACTTTGCTTGTCAATGCCCGTCGAAAAGTGGCGGCGGAAGTCAATACGACTTTGCTTTCCACCTATTGGCAAATCGGGAGACTTATCGTCGAGAACGAGCAGCAGCACAACAACCGGGCGGAATATGGACGGCAGACTTTGAAAACATTATCGAAGATTTTAACGCAGAAATTCGGAAAAGGGTTTTCGGTGTCAAATTTGCAATCAATGCGTCGGTTTTATCTCACGCACGAAAAACAACAGACGGTGTCTGTTAAATTGTCGTGGTCACATTATTGCGAACTTTTAATTATTTCCGACGAGCAGAAACGTAGTTTTTATGAAAAGGAATGCGAAAAAGCTCATTGGTCCGTTCGTGAATTAAAGAGACAGATAGAAAGTTCTTTGTTTGAGCAGTTGCTTTTATCTAACGGCAATGCAAACAAGGAAAAGGTTTTATCTCTCTCACAGAAAGGAAATGAAATAGAAAAACCTGAAGATATTATTCGCGACCCTTATGTTTTCGAGTTTTTGGGACTTCCGGAAGATAAGCCTTTTATGGAGAGCGATCTGGAAGCCACTCTTGTCGCGCAAATCGAAAAATTTTTGCTCGAACTCGGGCGTGGATTTATGTTTGTCGGCACGCAGCAACGCGTAACGTTTAATAATCATCATTATTACGTGGATATGGTGTTTTACAACAAAATTTTGCGATCTTATGTTCTGATTGAACTGAAAACAGTAAAATTGATGCCGGAATCTGTCGGACAACTCAACATGTATCTCAATTATTACTCAAATGAAATAAATGATGAAGATGATAATCCACCGATCGGAATCATTCTTTGTACAGATAAAGGCAACTTTGATGTACAATACGCTTTGGGCGGACTATCGAATAATATCTTCGCATCGAAATATATATTGTATATGCCTGATAAGGAGCAGTTAATCGCGCAGGTTGAGCACGTTGTCGAAGATTGGCATAAAAAGAAATAATGTTTTTTAACTGTTGACATTAGTTAGAGCGCCTTTACGAGGATAAGGTCGAAGGCAAAATTTTCGAAAAACGATACTTGAAGATGTGCGATACATATGAAACAGAGCAAGCCGCGCTGAAAGAGCAGGATAAAGATCTGAAAACGGAAATCGGGAAAGCCAAAAAACAAGACGATAAAATTCTCGATTTTATGCTACTTATCTACAAGCACAGCAATTTTGAGGAACTCACGCCCGAAATTTTGCATTTGTTCATTGACATGGTAATCGTTCACGAGAAAACGAAGGTAAACAGACATTACAGAACAGACCGTTGAAATTATCTATATCTTCGTGAACGCAATCGCTGGTACGACGAACTGAACGAAACCAACTGGCAACAAAACAAAAGAAGACGCGGCTTCGCTCCACGCCTAATTCTCTTTTACCTACAGTTCACCGAAAAATCACTTATAGGAGTTATGGCTTTCACGGTTTTTGATTCGCTTCCAAGAACATTCCGAAAGATTTTCAAGGCGAATGCGTCGGGCATTGCTTTTCCATCGAAAAGCATTTGACGAAAGAAAGCGTAATGAAGGCCGGGTTCATTCCAATGAAAAGAAAGGAAATGACTTTCACTCTTTATTTCTCTTTATCTTTATAAAGGGCTTCATAAAGGCACTTCTGTAAAAGGAACCTGCGAAAACCAGAAAGTCGGAGTCGAAAAAGAACGGTATCGTCCGATTGGCTCAGCATCGGGATCTTTACGGATCGACGACTCAACGTTTATATATATTCTATATATAAAAGCGAAAATAAATTTTTTAAAAAAGTTTGAAAAAAGTATTGCAATAGGCTTTTAGATATGGTTAAATATAAAGGCTGTCCCCCAAAGAGGACGGATAGAAAACTTGCGAAGGCGAGAGCCTTGCGAGTGCTTGATCTTTGAAAACTAAACAGAAACAACAAACGTCAATTTCACGAAAGAAA